>OLRX01000684.1_pt1 | contig 29098 bp, 19 predicted proteins | sample 1672991 | NCBI WGS metagenome assembly OLRX01 (sample SAMEA3136744, study PRJEB25190) | human gut metagenome | biome: human gut; feature: human-associated habitat; material: faeces | place: Austria | collected 2013
GCCACCCAGAAGAAGATGATGTCATAGCCGGTGACCAGTACGTCGGTGGGATAGAAGTAGTCCAGATCCTCCGTCTTTTCCGGCCAGCCCAGGGTGGAGAAGGGCCACAGGGCGCTGGAGAACCAGGTATCCAGCACATCGGGGTCCCGGGTGATGTTCTCAGATCCGCAGTGCTGGCACTGGGTGGGGTCCTCCCGGCTGACGGTCATCTTACCGCAGTCGGCACAGTACCACACAGGGATCTGATGGCCCCACCACAGCTGGCGGCTGATGCACCAGTCGTGGACGTTCTCCATCCAGTTCAGATAGGTCTTGGAGAAACGGTCGGGGACGAACTTGGTCTCCCCCTGCTCCACCACCCGGATGGCCTCCTCGGCCAGGGGCTTCATCTTGACGAACCACTGGGCGGAGATGATGGGCTCCACGTCGTTGTGACAGCGGTAGCAGGTGCCCACATTGTGGTTGTAGGGCTCGGTCTTGACCAGATAGCCCTGCTCCTCCAAATCCTTTACGATGGCCTGGCGGCACTCATAGCGGTCCATGCCCTCGTACTTGCCGCCATTGGCGTTGACCACACCGTTGTCGTCCAGGACCCGGATGGTCTCCAGGTTGTGGCGCAGGCCAACCTCAAAGTCGTTGGGGTCGTGGGCGGGGGTCATCTTCACGCAGCCAGTGCCGAAGTCCATCTCCACATACTCGTCGGCCACAATGGGGATCTCCCGGTTCATCAGGGGCAGAAGGCAGGTCTTTCCCACCAGATGCTGGTACCGGGTGTCATTGGGGTTTACCGCCACGCCGGTGTCGCCCATCATGGTCTCAGGCCGGGTGGTGGCCACCACCAGATAGCCGGACCCGTCAGACAGGGGATAGCGCATGTGCCACAGGTGACCGGGCTTGTCCATATACTCTACCTCGGCGTCGGACAGAGCGGTGACGCAGTGGGGGCACCAGTTGATGATCCGGCTGCCCTTGTAGATGAGACCTTTCTCATAGAGCTCACAGAAGGTCTCCCGCACTGCCTTGGAGCAGCCCTCATCCATGGTGAACCGGGCCCGATCCCAGTCGCAGGAGGCGCCCATTTTTTTCTGCTGGGCCACAATGCGGTCGCCGTACATGGCCTTCCAGTCCCAGACCCGCTCCAGGAATTTCTCCCGGCCCAGGTCATAGCGGGTCAGGCCCTCCTTCACCCGGAGCTCCTCCTCCACCTTGATCTGGGTGGCGATGCCGGCGTGGTCGGTGCCCGGGACCCACAGGGCGGCATATCCCTGCATCCGCTTAAAGCGAATGAGGATGTCCTGCAGGGTGCAGTCCATGGCGTGGCCCATGTGGAGCTGGCCGGTGACGTTGGGAGGAGGCATGACGATGGTATAGGGCTTCTTTTTGGCATCCCGGACGCCGGCGAAGCACTTGTTTTCCTCCCATTGTTGATAAATTCGGCCTTCCACCTCATGGGGGTCGTAGACCTTGGACAGTTCTTTTCTCATAGTGGTTTCTCCTCCATCACGTTGCAGCATTCCGGTTCTCTGGCACCGGAAGCGGATTTCTTTTCTGGGTTTTGGGGGATTGTTTCCCCTCAGAACTCTTGGATCGGCAGCTGGGTGTGCTGGCCGATGAAGGCTTTGAAGGACATTGCGTCTCCGGTGGTGAAGCCGGCCTTGTCCAGAATGATACCGTGGCTCATGTCGAAAAAGATGACGTACCAGTTCTGGTCGGATACCACGGCGAAAGCCTGCTCATAGGAGTACCGGGTGATGCCGGCCTCGGTGTTGCAGATGATTTCCTCCTCATCAAATTCATAGGTGCACTCCCGCATCCCCCGGGGGAGCTGCCGCTGGGAGGAGCGCAGCTGGAAATTCTTCCAGGAGATGGCTACCAGCAGCAAAATCACGCCGTACAGCAGCAGCAGGCTGCCCACCAGGTTTTGGTGGGGATAGCAGTAAGCGCCGCCCACCAGGCCCACCACGCCCAGCAGCCAGCACAGGCTTTTGGTCCGGCGGGATTTTTCCTTTCGGACACTGGCCTCCGCCAGCCGGTTCAGGGCGGAGAGGGCCTTGATGTCATAGGTGGTGTGATTGACAAAGGGATACAATGACTCGTTCATAAACAACCTCCTTTTCCCGGGTCAAGGGAACAAAAAAACCCTGATCCCCATGGGGGCTCAGGGCGAATCGTTTCCGCGGTACCACCTGAATTCGGACGGGCAGGGCGCCGTCCGCGCTCGTTTTCCCGTAACGGGGGAATGCCGTCCTGCCGTACTGTGGTTCCGGCAGGCAGCTCCGGGACGACCTTCCGCGCCGCTGGGGGGAGACTTGCACCGCCGTCTCCTCTCTGGGCCCCGCACTGCCGCGTACTCCTTCCCATCCTTGCCTTTGCTACATTAAAAAATAGTATAAGAAAACCCGGGGAAGTTGTCAAGGGGAGGGGAAAATTTTTCCCGAAGAAACGGCAGAAAGGGCCGAGACCGGTTGCCGGCCCCCCCGGGCTTGTGCTATGATGGGGAAAACGGCTGCCTTGCCAGAGAGAAGGGGAACCATGGAGCTCAACGCCCGCAACGGTCCGAAGATGACGGAAGAACAGATCACAGCCTACCTGGCCCGGATTGGGATTTCCAGCCCGGTGCCCCTGACTTTGGAGGGGTTGGGCAAACTCCAAATGGCCCACAGACTGACGGTGCCTTTTGAAAACCTGGATATTGTGGCTGGACGCCCCCTATCCCTGGAGCTGCCCCATCTGTATGATAAAATTGTTCGGCGCCGCCAGGGCGGTGTGTGCGCGGAACTGAACACGTTGTATAACTGGTTGCTCTACTCCTTGGGGTTTCAGGTGACCAGCTACAATGCCCGGATGCTCTCGCCGGACACCTATCTCTTCCGCCGCCACCGGATTTTGGCGGTGCGGCTGGCGGGTGGGACATATACCACAGACGTGGGCTTCGCCACGGAGAATGCCCGTGTGCCCCTTTTGCTGGCGGAAGGGGTGGTGCAGCGGGACGGGCACTGCGCCTATCGGTATCAGCAAGAGGAATTTTACGGCTGGGTTCAGTGCCAGCGCCGGCCGGGGCATGACTGGGAGCGGATTCAGGCCTTTACCCTGGAACCCCAGATCGACCGGGATTTTGATCCGGTGCTCTTCTTTTTTGAAAAGAGCCCGGCCTCCAATATGAACCAGTTCCCCCGCCCCTCCCTCTATACGCCGGAGGGGATGCTGGCCCTCCGCAGGCATGTTTTTCAGGTGGAGCGCCAGGGGCTGGTGGTACAGGCCACCCCCACCACGCCGGCGGAGGAGCTGCGGCTGATTCGGGAGGTATTTCATCTGGACCCGGCGGGGATTTACGAGGATGCCCCGGCGGAGGGGAAGTGAGCCCCGGGGAGCAGGTCCTGGTCCCGGAAAAGGGACTGGGCGGCAAAGGTATAGTCGGTGAGGGTTTTGGCTTTCCGCATGGCCTTGAGGGGCTTCTCCGGTGCGGGGAAGAGGCGGGCCCAATAGGACCAGAGTTCCTTCATCTTGCCCAGTACAGGCCAGTCCCCGGAGAGGACGGATTGATACCCGTCCAGCAGACGGTCATGGAACGCCTGCAGCTCTGCCTTGGTGAGGGGCGGCCCGCCCTGCAGCTGGCGACCCAGAGCGGGGTTGCAGACCAGACCGCGGCCTGCCATGAGACGTCCAACCGTTGGGAACTGGCGGACCAGGTCCCAACAGTCCTGGGGAGAGAACAGGTCCCCGTTGTAGCACAACGGCAGGCGGCTGTGTGCCACGGCGTAGGTGAAGGCCTCCCGCCGGGGCTGTCCCCGGTAGAAGTCCCGGCGGAGGCGGGGATGGATGATGAGTTCACAGATGGGATAGCGTTGGAACAGATCCAGCAGAGGGGGCCACTCCTCCAGATTTTCCACCCCAATCCGGGTTTTGATGGAAATATTTACGTCCAGGGTCTGGAAAATTTGGTCCAGGAAACGTGCCAGCGCCTGAGGCTGGCTGAGAAAGCCGGCGCCCTTCTTTTTGGCCACCACTGTGCCCGAGGGACAGCCTAAGTTCAGGTTCACCTCTTTGTAGCCCAAGTCCTGGAGCAGCCGGGCCGAGGCGATGAAATCCTCTGCCCGGTTGGTGAGAAGCTGGGGCACCACCGGGACCCCGCGGTTGTGGTCGGGGTGCATGTCCCGCAGCCCCCTGCCAGTGAGGGGACTGTCCGCGGTGGGGGCGAAGAAGGGGGTATAATACCGGGAGAGCCCGGGAAACATGGCATGGTGAACCTGCCGGAATATCCAGCCGGTGATGCCCTCCAGCGGGGCGAAGGACAGCGGGGGCAGCGTGTGTGGATCAGTCATGGGAACCTCCCGTAGGGTAGTCTGCATATAGTATACAGGGAGATTAGGCCGGTGGGCAAGGGGAATTTTCCGCCCAGCGGCTCCGCCCCTTGCGAAAGAGACTCGGAATGGGTATAATAGAAGAAGCAGAAAGGATATGTTACATCCCACCAAAGGAGGCAGCAATCATGGCAGAATGGAAAGAGTTGGGCAATAAGGCGAAAAACCTCACGTTAGCCGGCCTGGGCAAGGCCCGGGACCTGGGGCAGAGTGCCAAGCTGAACTTGGATAATGTTTCGGAAGAGGAGAACAGAAAACGGATCTACGTGGAGATCGGAAAACGGTTCGTGTCCGAGCACGCCACAGCGCCGGAGGGATATGAAACCTTTTACCGTCAGCTGGAAGAGGTGGAGGGCCGCATTGAAGCCAACAAGGCCCGGCTGAACCAGCTCAAGGACGAGGGTTGAACATCAGAAAACAGAGGAGGGGAGCACCCATTGGGTGCTTCTCTCTATTTGTTACAGAGGAATGAAAGAAAAGTATGCCGCCAAATCATAGCAGCTGCTTTTACTCAGCTGGGAAGAGTGGCGGGAGAGCACAGACAAAACCCGGTGCACTTAAAGTGCACCGGGTTTTCAACCGTGAATCGCTCTTGTGCCGCCGCGCTCAAAGAATCCGACGGGCGGCGAAATAGTTGTCCATGTAGTAGCTGGTGTCCAGACTGCTGATCTTGACCCCGTCCTGGGGGGTGGAAGCGTGGACAATGTTGTTGTCTCCGATGTAAAGGCCCACATGGGTGGGGTACTGTCCGTTGGTGGAGAAAAACACCAGGTCGCCCTGCTGTAAATCCTCTTTGGAAATGGCCACCCCGTTCTTCACCTGATCCCGGGAGGACCGGTTCAGGGTGTAGCCAAACTGGGAATACACATAATAAGTAAAGCCGGAGCAGTCAAAGGTATTGGGCCCGGCTGTGCCGTAGACGTAGGGATAGCCCACATACTGAAGGGCATACTCTACGATTTCCTGTCCCAGCGGGTTGGGAGAGATGTCACTCCCGTCGCCATCGGGCTTGGTAACCGTGTCGTTGTCCTGGACAACCACAAACTCGGCCGAAACATAGCCGGTGCGCCCATTGCAGAGAATCTGGTACCAGCCGTTGGTCTTGCCGGTGATGGGGAACCGGTCTCCGTCATAGACGGAACAGAGAATGCCGTAGTTGGTACCCGGGCCCTGACGGACCCGCAGCGGGTCGCCGCCGGCATTGATGCAGGCGTAGTTCTCCGCCTGAGCGGCCACAGCGGAGATGGTGGCGCTGTGCTCCTTGCCGTTGGCATCCTGATAGACGACCTCAATCTCCCCCGTTGCCTGACTGGGGTCCACCGGAACAGGGCTGTCATTGTCGGAGACCGACTGGCTGGCGGAGTTGGGGGCGGGGTCTCGGTCCACCCGGATGGCGGTGGAGCTGCCGTCTGCCGGCGCGGCAAAGGCGGGGATGGACAGGGCCGAAGCGGCCAGCAGGCCCATGGCGAGAACCCGGGGGGCAAATTTTACGTGGTTCATTGGTATCTACCTCCATTCTGAGGGGGTGGTCAGCGAGCGGCCAGCGCCCGTTCCAGCCAGACGGAGGCGATGTCAATGGCGGCGTACAAACTGTCTTTCTCGCTGCGTTTGACGACCCGGTCCCGGCCCTTCAGGTCGGGGGCGGTGAGCTGCAGCTGGATGCTGACCTTGGTGGCTACGTTCATGTCTCCCACGGGCTTGGTGTCCATGATCTGGAGCAGAATGATGTGGGAGTCTGCCATGTCGCCGTAATAGATCAGATTGTCCTTCCGGCGCAGGGGATGACCTTTATACATCAGGGGGATCTTTTCGTTTGCCATAAAAACCTCCGTCATCGCATAGAATGGGGGAAAACGCCCTGTCGATTCCCAGGCGGACCGGGGGATGGACAGACGCTTCCCAATACAAATGTAACCAAATTGTAACACATCTGGCCAGCCTTGTCAAATTTCATTCTGTAAACAATGTTTGAACAAAGGGGAAGATCCGTCTGGGCACTTGACAGACAGGGGAGAATGAAGGATAATAAACATCTACCATCCCCGCTGTTTTGTGGGGCGGAGAGGAGGTGCCCGTTTTGGCTGGAGAGGGCAGAAAGCAGATTGCTGGGAACCGGAAAGCCTTCCATGATTATTTTGTGGAGGATAAATATGAGGCGGGCATCGAGTTGGCGGGGACAGAAGTCAAATCCATTCGGATGGGGAATGTCAACCTAAAGGATGCCTTTTGCACCATCAAAGATGGGCAAATGACTCTCAATGGGATGCATGTGAGCCCCTACGAAAAGGGAAATATTTTCAACCGGGAACCCCGCCGCCCCCGCCGCCTTCTGATGCACAAGCGGGAGATCCTGCGGCTTTTCGCAAAGATCAAGCAGGACGGTTATACATTGGTTCCTCTGAGCCTTTACTTCAAAGGCCCCCGGGTCAAGGTGGAGATCGGCCTGTGTAAGGGCAAAAAGCTCTATGACAAACGAGAGGCTGCGGCCAAGAAGGATGCCAAACGGGAGATGGACCGGGCCCTGAAGCAGCGGCGCTGACCGGCAAACCTTACTATGACATAAAAGGAGAGCAGAACTATGGCACAGAATCCCATTGTTACCATTGAAATGGAGGACGGCGGTAAAATCGTCGCGGAACTGTACCCTGAAATGGCCCCCATCAGTGTAAATAATTTTATCAGCTTGGTGAAGAAAGGGTTTTATGACGGACTGATTTTCCACCGGGTGATTTCCGGCTTTATGATCCAGGGAGGCGATCCCCAGGGCGTGGGCATCGGCGGCCCCGGTTACTGCATCAAAGGGGAGTTTTCCGCCAACGGGGTGAAGAATCCTCTCAGCCATAAGCGGGGGGTCCTCTCCATGGCTCGGGCCCAGGCGATGGATTCTGCCGGGAGCCAGTTCTTCATCATGCACGCTGATGGCGAGTTCCTGGATGGGCAGTATGCCGCGTTCGGTATGGTGACCGAGGGCATGGATGTGGTGGACCGCATCGCGGCCACCAAAACTGGCCTGAACGACAAACCCAAGGCTGACCAGCGGATGAAAAAGGTTACGGTGGAAACCTTCGGTGTGGAGTACCCTGAGCCGGAAAAAATGTAAGTGACCAACGGTTTCGCAGCCAAACCGTTCCCGGGACGCCAAGGGCCAATATGTGGCTCTTGGTCTCCCGGTGAGGTGTCGGGGAAAAGACACCTCTGCCTGTGCTGAACCAATGGGCTTGTTGCAAAGCCTCAATCTGGGGGCGTACTGGTTTCGACGGGGACATGGGTGCGGGAATAGCGGGCGGATGGGCCTGTCATCCGAAAAACGGGCAACTTATAAATTAAAGAACAACGACAACGAAGTTCTCGCCGCTGCTTGATCAGCGGCCGTCCAACCCGGAAGGACCACGAGCCGGACTTGGGCGTGATCTAAGTGGTGCACGTGACTGGAGTAAGCTTTGCCTCCAGCATGCACAATGAAGCTACCAACCCATGAAGCATGACGGCTTGCGTCATGGCACGGGAATGTAAATAACCGTCTGCGCCCGGAGAGGTTCCCGAGGAAGTGTTTTCGGACGGGGGTTCAACTCCCCCCGCCTCCACCAACTGACCCTTAAGTGAACTCACTTCCTTAAGGTCAACATCAAAGTGACCGTCTTGTGTATTGCACAGGACGGTCATTTTGTCGTCATAGAGGTAGATTTTGTTGACAAGCATATCCACCAGCCCCTGCCGGTATTTGGGGTCGTTGATGTCCCCCTTGCGGAACTGATTTAGAAAAAAGCGGATTTCCTTCACGCTGGGGGTCGGATGCTGGGAGGTTTCCACAAGAAGCTGAAGGGACAGTTTCTCATGCTCTTTCTTCTTTTGTGCAATCCGGTCAGCGATAATATCAACGGCCTGTCCACTCTCCAAGGCCTTCAGCAGATTTTCTGTGGCCTGCTCATTTTCTGCAAGCAGTTTTTTAAGCCTCCTTGTGTTGCCGTTGTTGCTCTCTCGTTCACAGAGGTCAACAACTTCTCTGGCAATCGTACTGATATTGTCTGGGGTCAGGAAATCCCGCAGTCTGTTGACCACCAAATCTTCTATGTACTCTTTTCCAACCGTCTTTTTGTCACAGGATTTGTCCCGGCGGTTGGTCACACACTGATAATAGTGATATTTCCGCTCTGTCTTACTCGTCCCACTGATACCAGTCATGGCGGCCTTACAGTGTCCACAGAACAGTTTTGTGGTAAGGAGATAATCTACTTTAGCCTTCGCTCGTGCGGGGGCTTTTTTATTTTTCTCCATAATGCGCTGTGCCTCCAAAAACAAATCTTCATCAACGATGCGGGGGAGTCCATCAGGAATTTCCTTATCCCGGTATGTATATACCCCTATGTATCGCTTGTTTCTCAAAATGCGGTTGATGCTGTTCTTGTTGAATTCATTCCCGTAGGATGTTTTGATTTGATTGGCATTGAGATAGCGGATAATATCAGCCATTGTCGAGCCAGTCACATACATCTCAAAAATTTTAACGACGATTGGCGCGGTAAGTGGGTCAATCACAATCCGTTTATCTTCTGTTTTGAAGCCAAGAGCCAGATTGCCGCCAGTAGAAAGGCACTTCTCAGCGTTAATGTCCATTCCCCGTTTGATTTTCTGAGCCAACTCTACACTGTAATATTCAGCCATCCCCTCCAGAACAGCTTCCATCAGTACGCCGCTTGCATCGTCCGAAATATTCTCACGGGCAGACAGCACACGGACTCCATTCTTTTTTAGTTTTGATTTATAGGTGGCACTGTCATAGCGATTGCGGGCGAAGCGGTCAAGCTGATACACAAGAACGCCTTGAAAAGTTTTCTTTGCGCTGTCTGCAATCATTCTCTGAAACTCCGGCCTGTGATCTGTTGTGCCAGAAAGAGCCCGGTCGATGTATTCCCCTACTACGGTATAGTCGTTGCGCTGGGCATAGGCGTAGCACTCTTTTAACTGCCCCTCGATTGACTGTTCCGTTTGGGAATGAGAAGAAAATCGGGCATAGATTACAACATTCATACTCATTCCTCCCCATCTTCATATGCCGCTTGATCTTTCAAAGTTTCCAAATCAACAGCCTTTCCAGCATCAGTATTTTTCCACTCTTCATAGGTCTTTTTTTCTCTTAGTCTACTGCGCTTGACAGCTTCTTCCTTCAAAAGAGATAGTTCCTGCGTAATTTTCGATAAATAAACATAGGAAAAACTTTCGGCAAAATTCAGCCTTTCATCAGATGTTCCGAGTGGCGATTTTAAGTAAATTGCAGTTGCACTTAAATCCTGCTGGCCATCATTAAAATAATATTCCCCCAGCAAATAGTTATAAAGACAGTCAAAAAGGTCCGTTATGTCCTCCGTTTCTAATAAGAAATTACAGACTGCCACTTTTTTTACGGCCAAAAGGTTATTGGCCTTGACTTTGTGTTGCAGACGAATGAGTTTTTTGATGGCCTTGTTACTCAAGCCGATCCTTTTATGAATTTCTTCATTTTTAGCAGTTTCACATTCGCTTGCCCCCATTAGATAATCCATTGATACCCCAAGTACAGTTGCAATACTGTATAGCTTGCTAACCCCAGGCTCTCTTCCTTTTGTCTCACTCAGCCAATCAGAAACAGTAGATGGAGCAACACCAATTTTGCCAGCAAGTTCAGATTGCTTCATATCTCGTTCTTCCAATAGGGCTTGAAGCCTTTGCACCCATACCGGAATGATACTGTCTGCTGTTGAATTTTTCCTTGCCATAAAAGCACCTCCAATATTCGATTTATAGAATTATAATTTTCGGAATTTTATTTTTAACGGCTTAACGGATTTTCCTGACAAGTCTCTTTTTTTATGCTATCATCAAATTCGACATTCAGAATAAATTTTAATAAATTCTATTTACAGAAATTATTATAAGGGATTTATTCTTAAATGTAAAGAGGTTTCTGAATGGTGGTGAAACAACATGGCGGACAGAGTAGGTAAAATCAGCCGGGAGCAAGCCCGAATCTTTGCCTATGCCATCTATCGTGATATTGCCGCCTATGTTGGTGCACACCAAGAGGAATATCAGGAATTTCTAAAAACAGAGGAGGAGTATTTTAATGGCAAAGATACGGCTACACATCGACCCGATAGGGATAGGGGAGAAGGCAGATGAAAGGGAGTGGGGAAGAATTTCCCGGAGAGTATTGAAGAAGGATAGTATAGAGGAAGTAACTGTCGCTCAATTGGCACAAAAGCTCCGAACTGGACATACGGTTTGCCCCGCTATCTTAGATGGCTCCAAAGCCGCCGATTGGCAAGAGCAGCAAGTCTTTATGGTGGATATTGATAATGCCGATCAAGGACATCCACAGTTATCACAGGAACAGGCATTAAGGATATGTGATGACTATGAACTATCACCTGTGATTTCTTATCAGACCTTCAGCCACAGCGACAAATGTCCAAAATTCAGGCTTGTGTTTATCACAGACGATGTTATCAACGACCCTGATATACGGTGTGCGATTGTTGAGCGTCTGGTTTCTATTTTCCCACAGAGTGATAGAGCCTGCACCAATGCTAACCGCCTGTTCTTGGGCACAAATAAAGAAGTAGTCCTGCACAGCAAAAATGCGAGGATCTCAGTGGAGAACATATTAGCAATCCCTTGTCGTGAACAACCGAAAAGCGAAAATACCAAAAAGAATATCATTTCTTTAGAGCTGCGGAGAAATCCGGAGTTGGAAGCGCAGATAGAGAAGTTTGATTTTCTCTCATATCTGATTGAACGGAATGGCCCATATTCTGAAAGTGGAAACACGGTCAGTTTCCAAAATTGCGAGGTATGTGGGCATAAAAACGACCTGCGCTATTATCGGGACACCAATACATTTTACTGCTTTTCTTCCAGTGGAGAGGTCGGGGGCAGTATCATCGACTATCTGATGGCAACGGAGGGGTTAACGGTGGGAGAAGCCATTGATAAATTCTCCAACGAACTATGCCAGTCAGAATGGCATGAACCGGAGTTATTGGAGGAATACCAGTTGCCACCCTTCCCCGTTAAACGGTTACCAGTTGAACTTCGGGATTATGTGATGGCTGTATCAGAAAACACTGCTACCGCAGTTGATATGCCGGCCATAGCTGCGTTGGCCTTGGTTGCGGCGGCAGTGCAGGGGAAATTTGTCATTGAAGGGAAGCCAGATTATTACGAGCAATTAAACCTATACTTTCTGATTATTGCTAAGTCAGGGGAGCGCAAGAGCAGCATCATTAAAACAATGACGAGGGCCATCTATAAATATGAGATGGAGGAAAATAAACGCAGACAACCGATGATTGCCGAACAAGAAGCGCAACTCAATAAGTGGAGGGCGCAGATTGAAAAGTATGAAAGGAAGGGTCTGCGTGATGAAGCGGATACGGCAAGACGCCAATGCCATGAGCTGGAACAGCGCCGTATAAGGCCTTTGCGCCTAATCGCCGATGATATTACCCCCGAAGCCCTAACCTCCCTTATGGCGGATAATAACGGCATTATAACGGTGATTTCTACGGAGGGTGGTTTGTTCGATATTTTTAATGGAAAGTATTCCTCCAATGTGGTGTCTATTGATACCGTATTAAAAGCCTATTCTGGCGATCCGATTCGGGTAGACCGTAAGGGGCGGGAAGCTGAGTGCCTCGACGCTCCTGCGCTTACTATGCTCTTGTCGGCGCAGGAAAGTGTATTGGAGGGAATGCTCAATAATGATGCCTTTCGGGGACGAGGGCTTACCGGGCGCTTTTTATACAGTAAGCCTAACTCCATGATGGGACATCGTCCCTTTGACACTCCCCCTATACAAAAGGAACTCAACGAACAATACGAGAAAATTTTACTTGATTTGCTTTCCTTACCCTATCCCAATTCGGATATGCCGATTATTAGACTGGATGGTGACGCTCTCGATGTTTATAGACAGTTCTCTGAAAAGATTGAAGCCCGTTTGTTGACAGACTTGGAAGATATGTCTGACTGGGGCGGAAAGTGTGCGGGAACTGCACTGAGGATTGCGGGTATACTCCACTGTGTAGAAAATCGCATTTCTCCGGGCAAGACTCTCGTATCAGGACGCACGATGAAGCGGGCCATTAAAATCACCGAATATTTCTTGGAACACGCACAATACGCCTATTCTGTTATGGGGGCCGACAAAACACTCCATGAGGCCAAATACATACTGCGGAGAGTGGAAAGCCAAGCAAGGCGGGAATTTACAAAAAGCGGTCTGTACCATCTATGCAGAAACAAGAGTTTCAAAAGGGCGGATGATATGCTCCCTGCGTTGGACTTGCTCATTGAATATGGCTATCTGAAAAAGAAATCATATTATCAGGCAACAGGCGGGCGGCCCAAAGGTGACAGTTATCTGCTTAATCCGCTTTACTTCGACCGATAATCCCTCAATATGGCTTTTTAGGGTTTAATGGAAATATATCTTTATTTCCTTTTAGTCCATAAAAGCCACAAAAAGGACCATGCTATCCCCAAATGGGTAGCATGGCCTTTTTATGCGATATTTACAGTGTCAAGAGGGTATCTATTCGCTTTAACAGTGCCAAAAAGGTCCCCTCTTTGATTGCCCGTCCCCATAGTCCATCGCAGAAGCGTTCTTGCCGGACATAGCAAGTCAAAATTGCTTTTGCCAGTCTGAGATCAGCAGTATCAATTTTCTTTGTAAGTTCATTGTTCATTCCAAGCCCATATTCCTCCAATGTATCTCCATAACTAACATCCATAAGGTCACTGTTGGAAACATCATCTATAAAGTTTAGAAAGTGGGTGTCATAGACAGGGAACGGCATGGAGAAAGCACCGCTTTCCAGTTTCCTGCTTTCTTCCCAGCGACAGGCGGTTTCCGCATTGACCGTTTCAAAGTAAGATATATAATTACGGATTTTCTCAATCTCCATATCAATACTCCTTTCTTGTGAAAATATTATATCACATGGGAGTGCCCCCTTCCACGCCAACCTTGGCCCGTTTCTGAGTTGTGGAATGGCGCAAGATAAGGCGGCTCTCCACTCCTTCGCTTTTTCTTGGGTGCCTTTTCTATTTTGACCGCTTGGTGAGGATACGCAAATATAAGGAACGGCGGTATTATTGAAAAACCGCTTAAAATATTTATAAGCATCGTTGCTATGAAATATCAGAAGTTTTATATTTGGATATTGAGAAAGGAACAGCGGGAGGTTATTCGGCGTTTCATCAGATATGTCTTTGTCGTTGGAGGTCTTACGCACAGCAGAATACAATATATCCCAAAGTGCGATATGATATTTCTCCAGCAACTGTTTCTTTCCTTGGTCCGTCTTATCTATCTTTTCTCCACATGCTATGAATAATATGTCCCAGAATTTATTGGAGGGGTCGGCGTAGTATTTGCCATAGGTCAGTGACATTCGACCAGGGAGCGTTCCCAATATAAGAACGGCCGAATTTTGGTCAACACTTGCAGATAAACCTTTAATTCGATTTTTTGACAGGCCAGCGCCCATGTTCATACCTCCCTATTAGGCTATACATAGCCTAATAGTATCACGCATAGCCTACAAACGCAAATGAAATCCCTTACGCTAACAACGTAAGGGAGGGCAATTTATGAACACAGTAACAGCAGTTCGCAATCGAATACTGCAACTTTGCAATGAGCGTAATATTACAATAAATGCTTTAGCTACAATATCAGGTCTGCCACCCTCGTCCATAAAGAATATTCTTTATGGCAAGAGTCTCAACCCAAAAATCGTAACGATTAAAATGATTTGTGATGGGCTGAATATTACCCTTGGGGAATTCTTTAGCACGACTGAATTTGATAGTCTGGAACAAGAATTGAAGTAGGCTTTTTCGTCGTAGTCGTTGTTCAGGCGTTCTTTCTTTTTTAGACTTAATTTGATATAATGTTTTGAAATATCATATTAAGGGGGGATCAAAAGAATGCCAATGTACTTAAAGCGTGATACTATAAGACTACTTGAAGCAAGTGTTGAGTCTATTAGTATGGCAGTTACAGCGATAGGCTTGCCAAAACGATATGAATTGCGAGAATCTGTTGCTGAAAATGCGGTTGCAATTGGGCTTGCAGGTGTTTCTGCGGAACTCGCCATGAGTGCAATAATTGTTCAAGTAAAAGGGGAGCAGGCACTTTGTTTTCCATCTGGATTCTATAAAACTGGAACGCATATTGTTGATGATTTTAAGACCCTCATTACTTCACAGATTCCAAAATTGATATTTTTGACACAAAATGTGGACACTCCTTCGGAACATATATCCATGATACTGGAACTTACTGCCAAATTTAAACTGTTAACGAAGTCAAGGGCTGGCGGATTACACGCAGGAAGGGGGCCTTCTCGAGATGTTTGCATTGCTTGTATAAATGATGTGATTAGATTTATCCAGCTTTTGGGGCAATCATCCCGGATTAGGCCATATACAGAAAGCCTTCCACACATTATAGAGATGCCAAAGAGTTATGACTTGATTATTGACGATTTAATAGCAAAACTCAATCAGTCGACTTCGGCAGATGATAAAGCTACCGCAATATCTTCCATCTATCTTGTTATTCCGGACCTACCCGCAGAAAAACCCGAGTGGTTAGAAGCGTTTGATAGATTGATGGTGACACCCAAAAGTAACGATATTACATTTCTTCTCGACACGCTCAAGAATTCAAAATACGCATCGTTAATCAAGGTTGCAAAGTCAACAGATGCTATCCCGGTTGTTGTTCAAAAAGGCAATCCTGCTGCACTCCCTATTGAGCCACAATACTTAAAAAAGTCTTTTTCAGACATTAGAGATCGTTGGTATGCAGATAGAGGAACTGCAAACGGACGGCTAGATCAAAAACAATTTGATCCACCCCCCATTGAATCTGTATATGAAATTTTTGCATTTCAATTCCATGTTTTGCAAATTACAAATAGTGAGGAAGAACAATTAACTGCAGTTGATACTTGGCCGCTTGTTGCGGCTATCCTATGTTATTCGGGGACTCTTGGGCCGTATTGGTATTTCGTAAGAACAACTTCTGACTGGGGACAACTAGAATCGTATATGAATAAAGCAGTCAAGATTGGGGGGAAACCATTACAAACAGGTTTCAAAGAGTTTAAGTTAGGCTTTGATGCGCTCAAAAATGGAAAATCTCTATCCAAGGAAGAGAAGTATGTTGCGGAATTACTAAAAGATTATGAGCAGTCTTGTGGAAAAAGAGAGGATTTGCCAAATCTTAAAACAAAATATTACAAAAAAGAAAAGGAACTTTGTGAGGAGGCTTCTTCCGACTTGATAGAAGTAGCAAACGAAGAAATGCCTGTTGGGAAAATGCTAGTAAAAATAGCAGAGAATAGGTACACATTCAATAGTGAGGGAAGCCGAAAATATTGGGCAAGAATATTGTGTGAGGCCGCCTCGGACATTGAAGATACACCCGGCTTACTGGCAATTTTAAAGTCTCCAGAACTAATAGTGGCACATACAGCCGCCAGAAAAGCATTTAGACTAATAGATTTTATAAATTATGGGCCAAAGATTGAGTGATTGTTATAAAAAGAAAGTTATAGCAATCCAACCTGCAAAACACCACAAGTTCTTATTTGGTTCACCAAGCTCCACCAAATGGACATGACACGAACACCTGCTTTTTCAAAGGCGGTTTTGCCGTGTTGGTGTGACTGTGATGTCAAAACGAAAGACAGGGACCAAGGCATGTATGCCTTGGTCCCTGTCTTTTGTCTATTCAGGAACCACTTCTCACAACGCATCCTCAGAACCACTGGATACCACTTCCAGCTGGGAAAAATTGACGTTCCGGGCATTCGACGTATGATTGTAGTCTTTAAGGTCGTATATTTTGTGAACCTTGAATCTGACCGTGTCGCCCACCTTGCACCGGGCCTCTTTCTGATCCCAATCTGCCAGCCAATGGTTTTCCCCGGAAACCGGTTCCTCTTTCAGGAGAGAGGTGGGCAGGAGACCGTCAATCTGGTAAAAGTGATCCCCTCGAAAGCGATTGTAAAATATGCTTTTGATGTCCGCCACATAAAAATCTTGCCGAAAACAGATCGGGGTTCGCTCCTGGGGCAGATGGTTCGGGGAATCATATAGGTTCTGATCTTCCGTCCGTGGGCTCTGGTCCCAATGTTCTTCCAGGTATCGAATTTGAGGGGTAAAGGCTTGCGAGCAAAGTTCGGTACTTAGGCGTCGAATGAGCTCCTGCTGAGTGTACAGGGGCAGCACAGAGGCGTCATAGAGATAGTCCACAAAAAATATGTGTGGGGCAGCTTCTCCAAAGTCTATGCGGCGCATCTGAAGGGTGTGGCCCTTAGGAAGGTCATGGGAGAGCGCACGGACCCTTTCATTCAGCAGACAGGCGATTGCGGCATGGAGTTTGCAGAGGGACGCATGCTGCGATGTCAACAGGACACGGCAGCCCATGCAGTCCAGCCAGAGGGAAGCGGTTTGCCATTGCATGCCCAAGGCCTCGGCCTTGGAAATGGCGCGTGTTTCCTCGGGGTTCCAGTTCGCGTTGTCCTCCGCTTCGGCAGGGACATTTGGAACCGCGCTTTGGCGGGGGGATGTGGATGGAGTTGTTTTGTCTGATTGGCTTAGTCGGGAAAGAACTTGTTTCAGTGTGGCCTGGAGCTCCTGGGACAAGGTTTGATTCCAGTCAACATCCATGCGGTTATATTGCAGGTATCTCAGATGACGGTAGTCGGAAGGGACATCCTTGGCTTCGGCGGTGAGGAGGATGACCTCCTTTTTCAGCGCGTGAGCGATGCCCAGTTCATAGTTGACGTTTGGGTTTCGCCCTGTGACATCTGCCAGGATGACCTTGGCGTGGTGGATGGATTGGGTGATATCCCGTATGATCGGCTGATTGTCGTAGATTTCATCCGCGCGTAAGGGGGATAAACCCTGCGACTGGATCGCTGGAACATATACTTTTTCATAGAGATCGTCAAAACCAATGCCAAAAGGCATGATAACAAAACAGATGTTGTCCATATAATCATCTCTCTTCTGAAATGGTATTGCTATTTTAATAATTATAGCAAAAAAGAAGGAAAAAGGGAACCTGCTATGTTTTCTCTCCGAAGAACTGTTTTTATAGAAGAACTGCGCCGCCTGATGAGGTCCTTCTCTGTGAAAGGAGAGAAATTTGCTCATTTTTGAAGAACGAAGATGGAAAGAAACTTGACGTGTCCGCTCAGATATAACAAAATGACAATGAAATGACGTGTTAAACATGTTTCAAATGGGAGGCTGTTATGAGATGGGAGGTGTAGTCACCATATATTCAAGAGAGCTTTGAGCCGGGGGTGAAAACGAAGTCCTTCCAGAGGGAAACGATTCAGGGAGAGTCTGCTGAGAAGTTGGAGAGGAGGTGGTCCTTTTGGCGTTGTCAGCTAAAGACCAGCGGGAGCAGGATTGGCTGGCATTTTACTGCCTTGCGGAACAATACCGACGGGAACACGGGGATCTCTTGGTCCCCAATGACTATGTCTGCCAAGGAAAACGCCTTGGAGCCTGGATTGGCACCCAGCGTATGGAATACAAAAGCCGTACCAATCCGCGGTTTACCCAGGCGCGGGTGGATCTACTCAATGCCATTGGTATGGTCTGGGATGTCAGGCAGTTTCAGTGGAACAGAATGTACCAGGCATTGGAACGGTATCTGCAAAAGCATGGCACGGCGCGGGTCCCTCAGTCCTATGTCACAGAGGAGGGGGTCAAGCTGGGAATCTGGCTGAACAAGGTTCGCATGGAGTACAAACGGGGACGCTTGTCCCAGGCGCGACAGGCCCAGTTAGAGGCCCTGGGCGTGGTTTGGGAGCCGGAAGTTCTGCGCAGGGAGAGTTGGGAGCATTTTTTTGCGCTGCTGGAGGACTATGTTGTTTGTAACGGGACATTTCCGCCTGCCACGTACCAAACGGAGGCTGGCGTGAAGCTGGGGATTTGGCTATCCAATCAGAAACAGGACAGAAAAAACGGAGCACTTGCACCTGACCGCCGTCAGAAGCTGGAGGCTCTGGGGGTGATATGGGATGTGCCGGAGCAGGCGTGGATGGACCGCTACCGACAGGCAGAGGCATATTTTCAGTGTCATGGGCACCTTTGCCCTTACCAGAGACGGAATGCGCCCTTGCCCGCAGGGCTTTCCCAGTGGCTGACTGCCCAGCGAAAAGCCAAGCAGGCCGGAAAGCTATCGCCGGAAAAGAGCCGTATGCTGGAGTCTGTTGGCATGATCTGGGACGTGTACCAATCCCTTTGGGAGACGGCCTACCAGCAGGCGGAAGCATACGTTCAGCGCCACGGGCATTTGCGGGTCTCCAAGGACAGTGGGCCGGACCAGTTTTTAGGGCGCTGGATCAGCACCCAGCGAAAAAACTACAAAAAGGGGGTCCTGAACGAGGAACGGGCCCGAAAGCTGGAGACCCTTGGAATGGTGTGGGATGCCGGGGTAGATTCGGAAGAGCTGTGGGAACAGTGGTTTCGAAAAGCCTCTGCGTATTATGCGGCCCACGGGCATCTCAACCCCATGGAAGGAGAGCTGCGTACCTGGGTGCTGGCCCAGCGGGCTGCAAAGAAAGGAAAACGCGGCTGCTTGACAGAAGCGCAAATCCAACGGCTGGAAGGGATTGGTATGGTCTGGGAGCCGCTCACCGACCAGTGGCAGGAGATGTATCAGCATGCCAAGGCGTATTATCAGGTCCATCAGATGCTCAATGTTCCCTGCAATTATAGCACGGAGACGGGGGTGCGGCTGGGACACTGGATTGCCCGGCAGCGGCGGTGCTATAAAAACTTTCTGGCCGGGAAGGAGGGCCAGGGCATTGGCACCATAACGCCAGAGCGCATTGCTCAGCTCAACGAACTGGGTATGATCTGGGATGGAACCCAGGCCACGGCAAAGACCTCTTTTCGGGAAAAGGCGCTCCTTTTCTACCTGAAGAAACCGTTTCCTGATGTTGTGAAAGTTTCCCAATGGCAGGTGGTGGGAGTGGAGTTGGACCTCTATATTCCCTCCCTTCGAATCGCCATAGAATACGATGGATACCAATGGCATCACAACAAGCTGGCGCTGGATGAGCGAAAAGGGGAAATCTGCCGCCGCTTTGGCATTCGCCTGATCCGCATACGAGAGCCCGGCTTGCCTCAGGCCTCCCGGTGTGAACGAGTGATTGTGCTGGATGATTCGGGAGAGGCGGCTTTTGCGGAAGCCATCTGTACGTTGTTTCGCTGGCTGAACCTCCCTGATCCCGCGCCGGATATCGCCCGGGACCGCCCAGCCATTCTGGAAACCTACCGGGATGTTACGGCCAGGGCTTGGGATCAGAGCTATCAGGCGGTTTATCGTTATCACCGTAGACACGGTACCCTCTCTATCCCCGCCGATTTGACCAGTCCCTCCGGGGTTAATTTGGCCGGCTGGCTCCATTCCCAGCGGGAGGCCTACCGCAGCAATGAGCTCACGGCCCTGCAAATTCAGAAGCTGGAGGCCCTTGGCATGCAGTGGGCCCCCTTTGAGGCGCGCTGGCAACGGATGTATCAGCTGGCAGCGGCCTATGCCCAGCGCCACGGGGACCTGCGGATTCCCCATGATTATGTCACAGAGGAGCATGTGCGTCTGGGGTCCTGGCTGGCCCATCAGCGTGAGCTGTACCGCAAGCAGGCGCTGACGCCCCAGCGTGTCAACCGATTGGAGCAGCTGGGGATCTGCTGGGCGCCCAACCAGTCCAGGCGGCAGGAATATCTGCAGGCTGCCCAGGCCTATCATCAGGCGACGGGAGGACTGGATATCCCAGCGGATTGTACCACGGAGACGGGGCTGCGCCTTGGTGCTTGGCTGGCAAACCAGAGGAAACGGTATCGGGCGGGGACACTGAGCTCCCGGCGGATTCGCGAATTGGAGGCGTTGGGGGTCCAGTGGGAGCCGCCGTCCCCGGACCAATGGGAGGAGATGTTCTCCCTGGCCCGTGCCTATTATCAGGACCACGGACATCTTCGCATTGGGGTCAGTTATGTCACCGAGGACGGACGTGCATTGGGACGATGGATTGCCCAGCAGCGCCGGAAATTTCGCAGAGGTGCCGGGGAGGGGGTGCGCACGGCACAGGAACACCAAAAACACAGGCTGGACGAGATCGGAATGGTATGGGACCCGTATTGGGAACGATGGTGGGAGAAATACCAGGTGGCAAAGACCTACTACCAGGCCCATGGCCATCTGAACCTCCCTGTGAACTATGTCACGGAGGAGGGAGTCAAATTGGGCATGTGGCTGTCCTCCCAGCGGCAGGCCATGCGGGGGAATCCCAATTTCCTCATGACACCGGAGCGGAAGGCGCTGTTGGATCAGATTGGAATGCATTGGACCCTCCGGCGGATGAATCCGAATGCCCGGCGGCGGCCATAATATCGGAACTTTTGCCCAGGAAAAAACCGGCGGTTAAGCTTGACCGCCGGTTTTTTCTATGGATGCATCTGGCCTTCCCTTGCAAGTGCCAGAGAATGTGCCTGGACAAAAGTGTTTCAAAATGATAATATTATGAAAAATTTTGAGAAAGTGCACTGGGAGGGAGCCTGTAAAGAGTGAAGGGGAAAAACTGGCGGGGCGAAAGCCCCGCTTTTTGACGCAAAAAACAGGCATACTATTTCCTAAGTCAGAAAAATGAAAAAGAGCACCTTGCGAAGGAGGATTTTCTATGAAAAGGCGTGTCATGAGGCAAGAGGATGTTGCGGAATTCTGCCGGTATTTGCAGGGGGAGGAACGGAGCCAGGGGACCATCGAAACATACCGCCGGGAGATCAGGGCGTTTGCGGCCACGCTGCCGGAGAATCGCGTGGTTACCAAGGAGGTGGTGGTGGCCTGGAAAGAGACCCTGGCAAAGCGGTACGCGGTGAGCACGGTCAACGGGAAACTGGCGGCACTCAACGGCCTATTTTCCTTCCTGGGATGGCGGGAGTGCCGGGTGAAGCCTCTGCGGCGGCAGCGGGAATTGTTCCGGGATAAGGGACGGGAACTGGACAAGGGGGAGTATCTCCGCCTGCTCGCTGCGGCCAAGAGGAGGGAGAACTGGCGGCTGTACTATCTCATGGAGACTCTGGCCTCTACGGGGATGCGGGTGTCGGAGCTGCGTTTCGTCACAGTGCAGGCGCTGGCCGCCGGCCGGGTGCGGGTGGACTGTAAGGGGAAACACCGCACGATCTTTTTGACAGCCAAGCTGTGCAGGGCTTTAGGGAATTACTGCCGGCGGCAGAAGAGAACGTCGGGGCCGGTCTTTGTCACCCGGACCGGGCGGCCTGTGGACCGTTCCAACATCTGGCGGGAGATGCGGGCCCTCAGCACCCAGGCGGGGGTGGGGGAGAGAAAGGTGTTTCCCCACAACTTCCGGCATTTGTTTGCCCGGGCGTTTTACAGCCTGGAGAAGGATATGGCAAAGCTGGCGGACCTTTTGGGACACGCCAGCGTAGAGACGACTCGAATCTATATTATGGAGAGCGGTGCGGAGCATAAACGCCAAGTAGAACGGCTGGGATTGGTCATTTAACAACAAAATTCTGATTTTGTGGTAGCATTTGAAAAACTCTTCCCGAAAAAGCGTGTTCTGTCTGGAGAGAAAACTATATTTTTACATATTTTAGCATAAAAACATGTCTTAAATCAAGAGAAAAAACAAACGAAGACATGAGAAGGAGCTGGAGAACCTGAAAAAATTTCTCCAGCCCGTTCTCATGTCTTTTTTCTGTGTTTCGCTGCCAAGTGCTGGGAGATGAGCCCCTGATAGAGGGAGAGGTCTCCTCCACACTACAACAGAATCAGAATTTTGTGGTAGTGCGTCTGTGGGGAAGCGCCCACAAAGGGGGTGGAGGATGCGAGAGAGCTTGTATGACTACTGCACACGAACCCGCCGGCAAGCACTGCTGGAAGAGTGGGATGTGGAAGGCAACGGGGCACTGACGCCGTTGGCCCTTTCCCATGGCAGCCGCCAGAAGGTTTGGTGGCGCTGCGGGGCGGGGCACCGGTGGCAGGCGGCGGTCTACACCCGGACGGGAGCGGAGAGCGGCTGCCCGTACTGCGCGGGGAAGCGGCCCTGGCCGGGATTTAATGACCTGGCCTCCCAGGAGCCGGCGCTGGCCGCCCAGTGGCACCCGGAGAGGAACGGCCCGCTCACCCCGGACCAGGTGGTCTGTGGGAGCACCCGGCGGGTGTGGTGGCAGTGCGGCAGTGGGCACGTCTGGGCCGCGTCGGTGAAGTCCCGGGCGGCGGGCGCCGGCTGCCCCTATTGTACCGGCCGGCGGATCAGTCCCGGGGAAAATGATTTGGCCACCCTGTATCCCGCTCTGGCCCGGCAATGGCACCCCACCAAAAATGGGGGGCTGACCCCGGCGGCGGTGGCCCCCGGCAGCCGGCGGCGGGTGTGGTGGCAGTGTCCCCAAGGGCACACATGGCAGGCGGCGGTGTTCTCCCGGAGCCAGGGCGCCGATTGCCCGGTGTGCACGGGCAGGACGGTGCTGCCGGGGGAAAACGACCTGGCCACAGTGTTTCCCCAGCTGGCCCGGCAATGGGACCAGGAGAGGAACGGGGCCTTGACCCCCCAGCAGGTTTCACCGTACAGCAACCGCGCCGTCTGGTGGCGGTGCGGCTTGGGGCACAGCTGGCACGCGGCCATCAGCACCCGGGCCTGGGGGAGCGACTGCCCCTACTGCGCCGGGCGGAAGGTCCTGGCGGGGTTCAACGACCTGGCGACCCGGTACCCCGAGCTGGCCCAGACGTGGGACCCTGTCCTGAACGGAGCCTTGACCCCGGCCATGGTCACCCCGGGAAGCCACAAGAAGGTGTGGTGGCGGTGCCCGGAGAACCACGTGTGGAAAGCCGTGGTCTACTCCCGCACCAGCGACAAACGCTGCGGCTGTCCGGTGTGTGCCGGGAAGGTCAGCCAGAAGAATCTGGGGCGGTACCAGGTTCCCCTTGTTCCGGGCGGGGCGGAGAAAGCGCCGGAGTAAATCCACAGCGGGCTTCCCGGGGGTGGAAGCCGAAGCAATGCAACCAGAGGAGGAGACAAAAAATATGAAGAAACGATTATTGGCCATGCTGATGGTCTTGTCCATGGCCCTCTCCATTCTGCCTATGAGCGCGATGGCGGCGCCGGACGATGGTAGTGGAGGCCAGGATGAAACGAGTCAAGTTGTAAATCCTGGCGGAACAGTTTACTATGACCAAAATGGGAAACAGTACGATACCGGGAAACTTGGAGAAGACGGGATCGTTGTGGAAATGAGCAAGACTGTGCAAGCGGGAGATAGTGAAAATATATTTGATGTTACCCTGCAAGTAAAGACGAACCAGAATGTACAAGAATTGTCGTCCACAAACCCAGATGCGGCGGTGGCTTTGGTGTTGGACCTTTCTGGTTCTATGGAGGATTGTGTTGAGTGTGGTAAAGGAGAAACCAGTCATAGTAGATGGTCGGATCATACCTATAAATCTCGCTTGGCACAGGCACAGGAGAATGCCATTCAGTTTTTGAATCAGTTTTCTGAGTTGTCTTCTGGAGAGGGGAAAGCCAAGCGAATGGTTACTGTGATTACGTTTAACAGTCATGCGCAGAGAGTGACATCGTGGCTTGATGTAACTAACCAAAGAAATCTTAATTATGTACAGACTCAGATTAACAGCCTGGAAATAAGCGAAAGGTATACGGGGACTAATATTGAAGCAGGCTTAATGCTGGCGGATAATAATTTAGATGAAGTCAAAGAAGAGGGGATTGAGTATCTTTATACGATACTATTGACAGATGGAAAACCAACTTGGCATGTTCAGAGAACTTCGAATAGTAAGAGCAATATTACAGGAGAAAGAGGTGGTGGTAGCAGCACTCAAAAAGAAGATGCTGAGGATGTCGGAAAGGAAGCAAACGATATCCTCACTAAATCGAGAAATTCGAAGCTTTTTTCAATTTGTTTTGGTGTAGAGAAAGTTGACTGGAGTACTGTTCCTGTGTGGGAAACGACACCTTTTAGAAATTGGTACAATGCAACTCCGCCTACGACTGAGAGAACAACTGTTGGTCAATGGCTAACAAGTTTTTCGAGTAAAGCGTATAACGGAGGGACAAAAGGAGAGAATCTATTTGATAACTTTGATAGCATTTTAAGTCAGATTGAGGTTGCAACGAAAGCATTTAAAGTGACCGATGAAATGGGCGAGAATGTAAGTGTTGTAAACTATCAGCAGAACGAAGGAAATACGGTCAAAGTTTCAGAGAACAGGGACCAAATTTATTGGGACATTTTGCAGTCTGCTCTTGATAGTGAGGAGTCAAACTACACGGAGAACGAGGACGGAACAATTACAGGGACACTTGCTTATACGTTGCACTATACGGTCAAGCTGGATAATTTGTCTATGCAGAACCCTGATCAAGGAAGCGTAAAGGTCAATGATTCTGCAAAATTGACGTATGCGGTATGCACCGATGGAATGTGGGGAGACATACAAACAGGCACCTTTGCGGTTCCCCAAGTGAAAAGCTTTGCCGGAGATCTGATTTTCACCAAAAAGGGATCGGACGGAAAAATACTTGAAGGAGCCCAATTTACGCTGACCTGTCAGGACAATAGGAATTGGAAGCGGGAAGCTACATCTAACGAGAGCGGCAAAATCTCCTTTGAAAATATCCCGTCCGGCCATGTCTATACTTTGACGGAAACCGAAGCACCAGAAGGGTACGTAGAAGTAACGCCGATTGACGTTGCAGTATCGTACGGCGAGGTGACTGCGGAGGGGATTACTGATGGCACGTTGATTGACCCGGTGGCAACGGGGAGTTTGGCCATTTCCAAAAAGGTCACAGTAGGGGATGGACTGACTCCGAGCCCGGATACGAATTTTACATTCAGCGTACAGTTTGGGTCTGAGTTAAGTGGTACATATGAGACCAAAACAACAAGCGAGAAGGGTGCACAAGAGGAAGAAACTGGCAAGTTGACGGTGACCAATGGCCAAGCAACGGTAACATTACAAGCAGATCAGACGATTACCATTCAGGGTCTCCCGGCGGGAACCACGTATACGGTAACGGAAACGGAACGGGGGGATGGATTTACCCAGACGGTGCCAGAGGGGGATGCGACGGGAACCATTTCGGCAAATCGGACGGAGACGGCTGCATTCACCAATACTTATAAAGTTGCCCCCGTATCCCTTGCGGGATCGACTGCCCTGCAGGTAAAAAAGGAGATTCAGGGGAAAGCGCCTGAAACCAGTTACGAATGGCAAGAGAACGATTCGTTTACGTTTACAATCACTGCTGTCACCCAGGGTGCACCAATGCCGGAGAGAAAAGAGATTGTAATCGACAAGGATACAACGAATCATACCGCCTCCTTCGGAGACATTACTTATAAAAAGCCCGGCACGTATAAATATGAAATTAGAGAAAAAAACTCTGAAATACCGGGAATGTCTTCTGATTCAAGGGCTTACCAGGTTCAGGTTGTGGTAGAAGACACTGGAACTGGTTCATTGAATGTGAAAGAACCAAAATATTCTCTGTTAGACGGAGGATCAACAACGGAATACGAGTATGGTGAAAATACCCCCATGACTTTTGTCAACACGTACGATACTGCCACGCAACAGGTTATAATCCGAGGAACAAAGACGTTGACAGGGGACACACTCGCAAAGGATCAGTTCTCCTTTGCGCTGACAAAGGCGGAAAAAGTGGGTAGCGAAGGCGCAACGGTGCCTCTGCCTGTGATTGACGAAAATAGCCTGGAGGTAGGGAATACAGTAAAAAACACCGAGGCTACTGCGAACAATATCTTCTTCGGCACCATTACTTACGATGTGCAGGATGCAGGAACCTACAAGTATTACTTCCAGGAAGTTGTCCCGGAAGACGAAGAACCCGGCATGGTCTATGACGACGAAGAAAAGGTTGTCACAGTTACGGTGACCTATGATGAAGGGGTTCTAAACTCAACCGTGTCTGTGGATACTGGTGATGGGACAGCAGCTGGAAAGAGTGCGTCCCTGACTTTCCATAACGTCAAGAAGGAAGCTACCTTGGATGGAGACGGAGACGCGGCGCTCACCGTGAAGAAGACCCTCACCGGGCGCGGCTGGCTGCCGACGGATCAGTTTACTTTCCAGCTTGCGGCAGAAGATGATGATACGAGCCAGGCGCTTGAGGATGGGACAGTGAAGCTTGAGAACGCCTTGGGGGATGCAATGGTGACAACGATTCCAGAGTCTAAGACCATCCAGGCGGGGAACAGCGTCATCAGCAACACCAAGACGGGTTCGTTTGGGGACATCACCTTCTATGAGACGGGAAAGTATACCTTTACCGTTACGGAGATGAAACCCGGCGAAGGTGCTATCGAAGGTGTTACGTACTCTCTGGCAAAGTACACGGTGACGGTGCAGGTGGATGAGAACGAGGATGGAACCTTAGCTGATCCGGTAGTTACCGTGACACAGACAACCGATGACAAGGGAGAATCAGTATCCGATGGCGGCGCGACAACGCTCCAATTCACCAACACCGTTGCGGAAAAAGGAAACACCAAGTCGGTCACAACGGGCGAAGAGGGTGCAGGTAACTATGACCCCGACGGCAAAGTGGCCGGCGTGGGTGACATCCTGACCTATACCATCCAGTGGGTCAACGACGCAGTGGATGAGAATGGAAACGTGACAGCGGCTACGGTGACCGTGACGGATACCATTCCCGAGGGAACCGAGTATGTGAACAATAGTGCGCAAAACGCGACCTATGACGGCGATACCAAGACCCTGACCTGGACAATCAAAAATGCTGATCCCAACGCCACCGGCACAGTTTCCTTCCGGGTGAAGGTGACAGAAGCGGCAGTGAAGAACGACGAAGACAACACGATTGAGAATCAGGCAACGGTCGAGGTAGGGGACAATGAGTCCAAACAAACCACGAAGACAGAGACCTACGTCCCCGAAAAGTCTGTCACAAAGTATCAGCCGAAGGACGGAGATGCCACCACGGAAGTGCCGCAAACCGGCCTCAAAGTGGGCGACCAGCTGACCTACACCATCTCCTACAAGAACACCGAGGACACAGCGTCAACGGTGACCATCACGGACAAGGTTCCCACGGGAACAGAATTTGTATCGGCGGACAATGGCGGTGCATTAGACGAAGAATCGGGTATAGTGACCTGGACGCTGAACGAGGTGCAACCAGGCGCCACCGGTGAGGTCACTATGACCGTTAAAGTAGTCTCCGGCGCGGAAACCACCGTGGAAAACACTGCTTCGGTCCAGATTGGCGAGGACGGCCCGACGGTGAGCACCAACACGGAATCCACCGAAATTGACGAGAGCGAGCGGTCCATTATCATCACCCCCGCGGACATCATTGTGTACACCGGCGGCACTGGGTACGAGAGTGTGGTTGGCAACCAATCTGGAGCAGCCCGGGCGGGAGAGGATGAGGAAACGGGTGAGCAGAGCAACGGCCTGCCTGAGCCTGGCTACTATATCACGCTGCCCGATTGGCTCAACGACCAACTGAATATCCAAGAGGATCCCACCCAGGAGGGAGCAACCGATCTGTCTAAGATTTTAACCTTCACGTATGCGGATGACGAGGAGCAGACGCGAGAGTGGTCCCTTGCTCTGTACTACGATGGCGAGGACGGCACCAGCTACGAGGAAACGAGGGTTGAAGGCGTAACACGGAACCGTTACGTTTACCGTATGAACCCGGCGGTAGTTGACGGGGAGAAAATCCCGGTCAGAGTACAGTTTGTCCCCAAGAACGATCCAGATGGCATTCCCACACTCAGCGATGACTTCACGCTGGACCTGGGGACGCTGTATCAGCAGTATAGCATGACCATCTATCCCGGCCTGCTGGAGCAGGATTTGGTGGAAGCACAAGTTAAGTTAAACGGTGAGGATGATACGGAAACCTTACCCGTTAAGGTGGGCAATGGGACCCTCACAGTCCGCGGCACCACCAATGGGGAGGTGACAACGAAGGTTGCCACCACAACCGATGACGTGACGAAAAACACAAAAACCATTGATGAGACAACGGGTTGTACCATCACAGCGGTTGCGGATGCGGACACCCAGTACGTGATCAACGACTCCCATGTCACAGTGGAGGCAGAGAATGTTCACCTGCTGGCGGATGAGCTGTCCCAGGGGGATACCGCAGAAGGCGATGCGGCCAATGAAAGCCAGCAGATTCTAAAGGACTATCTGGTGAAGAATGACCAGGCGGAGACCGACGACCACTACATCTATCAGTATTTGGACCTGGTGGATGAGACCAACGGCCGGGCCTGGGTCACCGCGGATCGGCCGGTGGATGTCTACTGGAAACTGCCCAAGGGCTCTGACAGCAACGATGACTTTAAGCTTGTCCATTTCACCGGGCTGGACCGGCAGTATGACGGTGATACAGCAGACCTGATTGGCCAGGAGGGGTACGAAGTAGAGGCGTACACTACCTCCAATGGCGGGCTGGAGATCGTCACCCTGGACGGGGAACAGTATCTGAAGTTTGCGACGAAGGAGTTCTCTCCCTTTGTGCTGGTTTGGGACGAGGTTTCCAACAGCAGCGGCGGCGGTGGAGGCGGCGGCAACAAGCCCAGCCTGAACACCGAGGACCACTACGGCTACATCGTGGGCT
>OLRX01000691.1_pt1 | contig 28787 bp, 20 predicted proteins | sample 1672991 | NCBI WGS metagenome assembly OLRX01 (sample SAMEA3136744, study PRJEB25190) | human gut metagenome | biome: human gut; feature: human-associated habitat; material: faeces | place: Austria | collected 2013
GGGACATTTAAGCCTTCAGCGACGGTGCAATCCGCCGCTGAAGCTCACTTGTTCAATGACGGGGCGTTGCCCCTTATTGAAAAAAGCGGGCTGTTGTGATATGCACCTCAAAAGTTAGACACTCTTGAGATGTATATCAGTTGCGCCCGCTTTTGCTTTACAGCAGTCCGGCTGAGGATAGAGTGAGATACAGCGCGCCGCAGAAGAAAAAGGTAAGCACGCCGCCGAAGCGCCGCGTCAGCAAGCGGCTAAAAAGGTGAAGCGCAGTCAGGAGAGCTGCGAGAGAGAGTACCAACAAAAAACTTATTTCCATTATAAAAAATACCTCCGCAATAGCTTCCGGAATGTGAGCAGACGCTCTTTATTTAATATGCGTAGGATCTGACCGAGATAACACGATAATTTGAAAACAAATTAAGAACACTGTATTAAAATAAAAAATTCGGAGTAGTTATGGACAGACTGAGACAGATATATGAAGCTGCGGCAGAAAAAACCAAAAAAGAGACGAATTACCCGCCGGAGGAGCTTGTTTTTGGGCAGGGTTCGCGGGAAAGCGATATAGTCCTGATCGGGGAAGCGCCGGGCGCGACGGAAGTCGAGGAGGGGAGACCCTTCGCCGGAAAAGCCGGAAAGAACCTGGACGAATTTCTCGAAATCACCGGGATAGAGCGCGCGAGTCTGTTTATCACGAATGTAGTTAAGCTGAGACCTTTTAGAGAAAAAAACGGACGGAGGAGCAACAGGCCGCCTACTGCAAAAGAAATTGCGGTTTTTTCCGACTGCCTTGAGGCAGAATTGGATTATCTGTCGCCAAAGCTTATAGTCACGCTCGGGAACACGGCTCTGAGGGCTATGCTGAAAGATAAAAGAGCGGTCATAGGAGAATACCACGGAAGGCTGACGAATGCAGGAAGGGGAAGGCTTGTCTTTGCATTGTACCATCCTGCCAGTGTTATATATAACAGAGCCTTGAGGGATATTTATATTGAAGATTTAAACAAGCTGCGTGAGGTCGTGCGGCAATTATGACGCGAATGTAAAATTTACCGCCTATAAGTTGACAGACAAAATTTGTATGGATACAATGAAATTGAAGTAAGATTTGCAATTTATGGGAGGCGAAGAAAATGAGCGGATTGGCGCGATTTGTGAAAAAGAGAATATATGCTTTTTGCATAGCGGCATTGGCGCTTGTTGTTCTTGCCGTGCCGGGCAATGCGTCTGCCGTGGACAAATTCGAAGATGCAATAATAACGGGAAACAGCGCGGAGATAAGACTGCGCCCGTCTGAGGATTCTCCTGTGGTGTACAAATTCGGCAAAAGCGCGACCATAGGTGTGTTCAGTGAAGAAAGCGGATGGTATCGCATAATATACGGGAATTACCGAGGCTATGTGAAAAAAGAGAATGTATTTCTTTCGTCGACGGATTCGCTGGTAGGGAACGCTTTGAAGGACGGTACGGCGGTCAGAGATGGAGCGAGCGAATATGCCGCGGAGACTGCTTCTCTGAATGCAGGAGACGGAGTGACAATTAAAGGCGTCAGCGGAGACTGCTATGAGGTAGAATTTCAGCAGAACGGCCGGGACTGCGCAGGCTATGTGCTTATGTCGGATATAAAAACAGAAAACGGAAAAACGGCTGTAACCATGCTGAAAAAGGGCATGGAAGGCGTTGAGGTCAAGAGGATGCAGCAGGAGCTGAGATCGAGAGGATTTCTCACTGCGTCGGCTACCGGTTATTACGGAGACAGTACAGAATCAGCTCTCAAAGCTTTTCAGAAAGCGGCAAAGCTGCAGGAGGACGGCGTGGCGAGCGAAGAGACATTGGAGCTGCTTTACGGCGATAACGACATAAAACAGACAAAGGCGAACATGGCGGGGATAGAAGGCAGCGTCGAGCTTTCAGACTGGGAGACAATAAGATACGTTTTCAAAGGCTGGAGAGAAGGCGAAGAGACGGAAGCGCTCGTAACGGACGTCGATACGGGGATAAGCTATAAAGTCGTGCGATTCGGCGGATGGGAACACGCAGACTGCGAACCGCTGACGGCGGAGGATACGGCGAAAATGAAGAAAGCGGCGGGAGGCTCGTGGACATGGAGCCGGAGAGCCATCTGGGTCACGGTCGGCGGGCATACATACGCGGCGTCTCAGCACAGCATGCCGCATATGGACGACGTAGTGAGCGGAAACAATTTTGAAGGCCACTTTTGTATTCATTTTAACGGTTCCAAAGTACACAAGACGGGCGAGGAATGCCCTCGGCATCAGGCCATGGTACGCAAGGCGTATAGAGCAGGTCAGTAAAGCAGAGTGTTTTGGTTGGATAGTAATAAAGAAAGACGAGCAGAGATTGCTCGTCTTTTTGTGCGGTTATTCGGCTGCGTTTGTGTTTCCTTCTGCCTCGGCATCGCCTGAAGATGATTCGGGAGACGCCGATTCGGAAGGCGCCGATTCGGATGTATCAGATTCCTCAGGCTGAGAAGGCGTCTGAGAGTCGATATACCATGATTTAGTGTGAATGCTGCAATATGAGCCGTTGGTTGCGAGGTTGCTGAAACAGGAGTGAAGCTGTGAAGTGCTGAGCTTTTCGTATTCTGTACCTGATATGTCTACCACGCCGCCCGATTTGGTACCGGGACAGTAAGATGTAGCTCTCATGCCTGACACTGAGCATACTGTTTTATAGCTATGCATGGTGCATTCCTCGGTGGGGACGTCGCCTGCGGCGAACAGTTCTTTAACAGGTTTATGACCGCCTGTGTCAGCGTAGCATGCGCCCGTAGGCAGCATACCCGATACGCTGCATACCGTCGCCTCCACAACGCCGTAATCACTCATGCTTCCGGAGAGGATCTGCTTATCTTCTTTGCCTTGAAGTATTTTAGACATATACTGCCGCCAGAGAGGCGCCGCGCCGGAGCCGCCGGAGGTGCTGCGGAGAGGCTTGTCGTCGTCGTGTCCGACCCAGACTGTGCTGACATAATAAGGCGTTACGCCGGCGAAGAAAACGCCTTTGTTGTCGGCGTTGGTGCCTGTTTTGCCGGCGACGGTCATCCCGCTGATTTGAGCGTTTGTACCCGTTCCGCTCTTTACTGCGTCGGTCAGAGCGTCAATGAGCATATAAGCCGTAGAAGGCTTGTAGACCTGCTCGGTGCGCTGTGTTGTCGCCGCGGACATAACGGTGTTTCCTGATTTGTCGGTCACGTGCGTAAAACTTATAGGTTCTACGTACGTTCCGCCGTTTGCAAGAGCGGCATATGCCCCGCTCATTTCTATTACAGTTATTCCGCTTGAACCAAGAGCCAGACCTACGCCTGTTTTGCTGAGGCGTTTTTCACTTATTCCCAATTTAAGCAAATAAGAATATGAATCCTCGAGCCCGACGTCTGACATAAGAACGCGCGCTGCGACTATGTTGAGCGAGCTGACTATGCCTCGGCGTATCGTGACGGGACCGTATGGACGACGCGAGTCTGAGGTGGGATAGCCTGCGCTACTGATCCAGCCGTCTATCTCGGCGGGGATGTACGGCACGACAGTTCCGAGGCCGTCCCCTTTATCGAGAGCGGGGCCGTAAACCGCAATAGGCTTTATGGACGAGCCTACAGCCATTCTGCTCTGGTAGGCTCTGTTTAGCGAGCGCTTTATGGTAGGCTCGTCGCGCGAACCTACTATAGCACGCAGATATCCGGTTCCCTGCTCCATGATAACGCTCGCTGCCTGCGGCTCTTTTGTCTCTATCACTGTGCCGTCGCTCAGAGTCTCTGATTTAACCGAATAGGCTGAGTTGACAAGGCGAGGATAGCTGCTGTAATTAGAGATAGTAGATTGCAGAGTTTCTTGCATACTTGCATCTAATGTAGTGTATATATGGTAGCCTCCCGTGCGCAGCTCGTTTTCCATAGCGGCGCGGTTGACAGTATTGTCAATAAGATCTCGGTCGCGCAGCATGTGTGTTACAACGTCGTATATAGCGTATTCCACGAAATGCGGATACTGGTATAGCTCTGTTGAGCTGGACTCGGGCAGTATCTCGATAGTATCGCTGAGCGCAGCTTCGTACTCTTCTTTTGTGATATATCCTGCGGAATACGTTTTTGCGAGCACATCGTCTATTCTGGCGTTCAGCGCGGCCACTCTCGAGGCGGAATCGTTTCCGTAATAGCATGAGCGCGGGTTGTATTTGGTAGGATACTGAGTTATCCCGGCGAGCATAGCCATTTCGCGCAGAGTAAGCTGATCCAGGCTCTTGCCTAAATAATCCTTCGCGGCTGCTTTAACACCGTATATATTGCCTCCGAGAGGTATGGTGTTCAGATAAGCTTCCAATATTTGTTTTTTGGAATATTTGGTTTCCAGCTCCATGGCCAGCTTCGCCTCCTGGAGCTTGCGTTTATATGACCTTTCTGAAGAAAGAAGCTTGTTTTTTATGAGCTGCTGAGTTATGGTACTCCCGCCGCGGATAGCTCCGCCTGTCAGATTAGATAACAGAGAGCTGAGAGTACCTTTAAAATCAACGCCGTTGTGATGATAAAATCTGACGTCTTCGTTTGCGATTACACAGTCCTGCAAATGCTGCGGGATATCGTCCAGAGATGCGTATTCACTTATTTCAAGTCCGGTGTATGTAGTCAGCAGAGTGCCGCTGCTGTCGTATATGTACGACGGAGTAGAAACATCGCTTATTTGTTCAAGATCCAGCTCGGGAGTTGTACCCAGGTATGCGTTTGCCATGCCGAACAAAGAGCCGCAGACAACACTGACTAATGCAACTATACATACGACTATTATTTTAACAGTCGTGAGCACAGTGCCCAGGACAAATTTAGAACTTGGAGCACGTCCGCTCAAAGACGGAAGGGTCGTGTATCCCGGGCCGGTGAGCTGTGCCGGATCGAGTATGGAGGCGTCTTTGTGCTCGTCGCTTTCCTGATTTTGACGAAGTGTTTCAGAACCGGTGAAAACAGTAGTCTTGCCGTCGTCCGGCGACTGATCAGGCTGAGCGCTTTCTGCATTTTCGTTTGCAGAGTCCGGGTATGTTTTATCGGGATTAATTCCCCTTTTTCTATAAAAAAAGTGTCTTTTCTTCATTATGGCAGATATTCCTCCGCATGTGAGCGGCTCAAGATTCGTCCGCTCCGCATAGATATAGTATACGCGCTTTTTAATGATACCATTATAGCATACTACAGAAAGATTATCATCAAATTAGATTGCAACAATTTGTAAACATCGACATAAATCGGGATTGGGAGTTTTGAAGAGAATTATAGCTGTAGGAGAAGGTGGAATAAATGAAGACGGGGAAAAAGAAGAAACTGCTTATCGCGGCGGCGGCTTTGACAGCGACAGCGATAGCCGTCTGCATACTTATAGAGAGCACGCTGCGCCCTAACCTTATGGAAAGGGGAGAGGCCATGCTGACGAATACTGCGCTGAGAATACTGAGCGACGCGACCACAGAGAGCATAGACAGCGCGGGAGATCTGGCGGGGTTGGTTCATGTTGAGAAGGATAAGGACGGGAACATAACTCTTATTTCTACAGACAGCGCCAGAATAAACGACATAGCGGGAGATGCGGCGACGATCGCTCAGGATGCGATAAGCTGCATAGATCCTCGCACAATATCTATACCGTTTGGAGATTTGACGGGAATTAAAGTCCTATCCGGCTGGGGTCCACGCATTAAGATAAACGCACAGCCCATAGGTTCCGTGCGGGCCAGGTTCAAGACGGAACTGACCACAGCGGGAATAAACCAGATATGCCATAGGACGTTTATAACTTTGACCGCAGATATGCGCATGATTGTAGGTGGCGCGGTTCAGAGTGTGAGCGTAGAATCTGATGTGCTCGTAAGCGAGTGTATAATAGTAGGCGCCGTGCCGGAGACATACGCGGATGTCATGGACGCGGATGAATTTATGAACCTTATACCATGATTATAGTTGATAAAATAAATAGTCAGTAAAAACCTGCGAAAAAGCGTCCTGTCTTTGCATTAAGTATCGAATTTATCAGGGCGCTTTATTTAATTTAATAAGTAATTGCACGAGAGATAATAAAAATGCCAATAATAGGCGAAAGTGAAAAAATTTAATGCTTTAACATGATGTGAATAAATCTGCGAATTGGGGTTATGCCGCATTTGTGCAGCAAAAAGACGCTCAAAAGCGGAGCGATTAAAAAGTATAAAATTACTTAATACTGAAAAATTGCGCTGTTATGCGATTTTTGGATAAGTTAGTCAAAATATGTAAATTATGTTATCACAATTCTGCACAAATACACTTGAAAAACAGAGAAAGCCGTGATAAAATTAACAAGGAAAATGAGATTACACAAAATGAAATTACACAATTTGAATAAAAAATAGAGGTGCAAGATGTCAGGTCATAATAAATGGTCTACTATCAAACATAAGAAAGAGAAAACAGACGCTGCCCGCGGCAAGATATTCACGAAAATAGGCAGAGAGATCGCGGTTGCCGTAAAGACGGGCGGTTCTGATCCCGCGACGAACTCTCGTCTGAGAGACTGTATCGCAAAAGCCCGCGCGAACAACATGCCTAACGACAATATCAACCGCTCTATTAAAAAAGCGGCAGGCGAGCTGGGCAGTGTAGATTATACGGATATAGTTTACGAAGGATATGGCCCCGGCGGGGTAGCGGTAATAGTAGAGGTTTTAACTGATAACAAAAACCGCACGGCGGCGGAGATCAGACATGCGTTTGACAAAAACGGAGGCTCTTTGGGGCAGACGGGATGCGTAGGCTGGATGTTCGACCGCAAGGGCGTTATTGTCGTTGAGGACGACGGAAGCATAAGCGAAGACGACCTGATGGAAAAGGCTCTCGAAGCAGGCGCGGAAGATTTTTCCGCAGAGGAAGGCGCGTTCGAAATTCTTACGGATCCGTCCGAGTTCTCCGCGGTGCGCGAGGCGCTGGAGAATGATGGGATAAAATTTGCATCGGCAGAAGTGGACATGATACCTCAGAATACGCAGTCTATTTCAGATGAGCAGAAAGTACAAATAGAGAAGATGCTGGACATGCTGGAGGATAACGACGACGTTCAGAATGTCTATCATAACGCAGAAATGGACGAGGCCTAAGTCTGAATAGAGAAAAAAACAAAAAAAGTGACACAATTTATGTAAAATGTCAAAAAAGATTTGGAAATTTTGAATTACGTATTGATTTTTAGGTGTCATTGGTTATATAATAAGGATGAAAGCGATTGTGCTGGATTTCACGTTGTGGATATAAAGCGCAAGAGCTGAAAATCGTGTTGTTTCTAAGCTGTTACAAAATAATATCTTTTGCGTTTCCGTGCTGTTGGAATGCGTAAATGTGCCATGTTGCTTTTTGTGTGGTTTTGTGACGGCATGAGATTTGACATTCGGGTGTTTGCCCTGATGCAATATTTATAGACAAGTATAATGTGAGAGAAGGAGATCAAAATGAAACAGCTATCTATCAAACCTACTGTATATCAGTATGAGACATTCAAGGATTTTGCTGACGAGTTCAAGCTCGGCGCAAAGGATGTAATCCTGACAAACGCATGGATCCATGCACCTGCGATTGAGAAGTGCAATCTCGACTGCAAGGTAGTTCTCCAGGAGAAGTACGGCGGCGGCGAGCCCACGGACGCTATGGTTCAGGGTATCCTCGACGAAATTGCATCCCTCGGTGAGATTGACCGCATCATCGCTGTTGGCGGCGGCACAATCATTGACATCTCCAAGATCGCATGCCTCGGCGGCGAAACAGACATCTACGCTATGTACGACAGCCCCAACCTCACAAAGAAGAGAGAGCTGATCATCGTTCCCACAACAGCTGGTACAGGCTCTGAGGTTACGAACATCGCAGTTGTAAACCTGACAAAGAAGGGCATCAAGAAGGGTCTCGTATCCGACTATATGTATGCTGACAAGGCTGTACTCATCCCCGAGTTCATCCCCGGCGCACCCTACAAAGTATTTGCAACAAGCGCAATCGATGCTCTCGTTCACGCATGCGAAGCTTATCTCAACATCCCGAAGGCTACAGATTACACAGACATCTTCGCTAAGGCTGCTATCACAGACATCCTCGATGGCTTCAAGAAGATCGTTGCTGTAGATGACGAAGCTGCACGCAAGGCTATCATCGCTGAGAACTCCGCAATGTTCCTGCGCGCTTCCAACTATGCAGGTATCGCATTCTGCAACAGCTCCTGCGGCGCAGTACACGCTATGAGCTATGCTTTCGGCGCTAAGTACCATGTAGCACACGGCGAGTCCAACTATCAGTTCTTCACAGCTGTACTGGACTTCTACAAGAAGGCTCAGCCGGAAGGCAAGTGGGCTGACTTTGAAGCTTACATCTGCAACATCCTCGGCGGCGACGATGCTGTTAAGGCTATCGATGACCTCCTCGAGAAGCTCCTCCCGCTGAAGAAGATGAGCGAGTACGGCGCAGTTCAGGACGACATCGCTCCCTTCGCTAAGAGCACATATGACGAGCAGCAGAGACTCCTGTCCGGCAACTACATCCCGATGACAGAAGCTGACCTCGCAGCGCTCTTCCAGGCTAGACTGTAATTCAAACGGTTTAACTTACTGTAAAATAGTTTAAAGACCGGCGGGGCATAGCCGCCCTGCCGGAGGCATAAAAATCACACTAATTGCTTTATTAAAAAGGAGATCAAACATCATGATGACAAGAGACCAGTACATCGAGAGCTTGAGAAAGCTCAACATGACGATTTATTCGTTCGGCAAAAAGGTTGAGAATCCGGTTGACGATCCGATCATCCGCCCCTCTCTCAACTCTATCGCTATGACATACTATCTTGCTGAGCAGGATGAGTATAAGGATCTGATGGTTGCAGAGTCTTCTCTGATCCCCGGTCTGAAGATCAACCGTTTCACACATCTGCATCAGAGCACAGAAGAGCTCATCAAGAAAGTTAAGATGCAGAGACTGCTCGGTCAGAAGACAGCAGCTTGCTTCCAGCGCTGTGTTGGTATGGACGCTGCTAACGCTCTGTACAGCACAACATATGAAATCGACGAAGCTCACGGCACAAAGTATCATGAGAACTTCGTAAACTTCTGGAAGATGGTTCAGGAGAAGGACATCGTTGTTGACGGTGCTATGACAGACCCCAAGGGTGACAGAGGTCTTCCGCCGCACAAGCAGGCTGACCCCGACATGTTCCTGCATGTTGTAGAGCGTCGTCCTGACGGTGTTGTTGTATGTGGTGCTAAGGCTCACCAGACAGGTATGGTTAACAGCCACGAAGTTATCGTAATGCCCACACAGGCTATGAAGGAAGAAGACAAGGATTATGCAATTTCCTTCGCAGTACCTGTAGACGCTGAAGGTATCTTCATGATCTATGGTCGTCAGTCCTGCGACACAAGAAAGCTCGAAGAGCACAACGACATCGACGTTGGTAACAAGGAATTCGGCGGTACAGAAGCTCTGGTTATCTTCGACCACGTATTCGTTCCCAATGATCGTATCTTCCTGAACGGCGAGTATGAATTCGCTACAATGCTGGTTGACCGTTTCGCTGGTTACCATCGTCAGAGCTACGGCGGCTGCAAGGTCGGCGTTGGCGACGTACTCATCGGCGCTGCTGCAGTAGCTGCTGAGATGAACGGCGCTGCTAAGGCTTCTCACATCAAGGATAAGCTGATCGAAATGAACCACCTGAACGAGACTCTGTATGCTTGCGGTATCGCTTGCTCCGCTGAGGGTCACAAGACAAAGGCTGGCAACTACATCATCGACATGCTCATCGCTAACGTCTGCAAGCAGAACGTTACAAGATTCCCCTATGAGATCACACGTCTCGCAGAGGACATCGCAGGCGGTATCATGGTTACAATGCCTTCTGAGGCTGACTACAAAGATCCGGTTATCGGCAAGTGGATCGAGAAGTACCTCCAGGGTGTTGCTACTGTTCCCACAGAGGACAGACTCCGCATCATGCGCCTGATCGAGAACCTGACACTGGGTACAGCAGCTGTAGGTTACAGAACAGAGTCCATGCATGGCGCTGGTTCTCCGCAGGCTCAGAGAATCCTCATCGCTCGTCTGGCAGACATGAACATGAAGAAGCAGCTTGCTAAGGATATCGCTGGTATCAAGTAAGTCTAATCATAATGTAAACTTGGGGCATGTCCCCCTGTAAATGCTGAGGGGAAATTAGCAATAATTTCCCCTCTTATTTTTAAAATAAAACAACACAATAATGGAGGTTCTAATGATCAACTGGAAAGAGTATTATGACTCTCACCTCATGACAGCTGAAGAAGCAATTAAGATGGTTCAGTCTGGCGACAGAGTAACTTTCGGCCACGCTTGCAGTGAGCCTGCTGCTCTCGTAGAAGAACTGATCAATCAAAAAGAGAGACTGAGAGACGTTCAGGTTATTCACATGGTTGCTATGGGTCCCGGAGACTATATGGATCCTGAGAACGAAGCTTCCTTCCGTCACAATTCTCTGTTTGTAGGCGGCAAGGCTAGAAAAGCTCTGGTAGAAGATCGTGCAGATTACACACCCTGCTATTTTTATCGTATCCCTGAGCTCTTCGATGAGGCGCTGCCTCTGGATGTAGCTCTGGTTCAGGTTTCCGTACCGGACAAGCACGGCTATGTCTCTCTGAACGTATCTGTTGACTATGATATGAAGGCTATCAAGACGGCTAAGAAGGTTATCGCGCAGGTCAACGCTAAGGTTCCGAGAACACTCGGCGAGAGCTTTGTTCACGTGACAGAAATTGATGCTTTCGTAGAAGAAGACAGACAGCTCGTTCAGCTGCCCATGGGAGCTATCACAGACGTTGAGAGACAGATCGGCGCTAACTGCGCTTCTTTGATCAAAGACGGCGACTGCCTCCAGCTCGGTATCGGCTCTATCCCGGATGCTGTTCTGCTGTTCCTGAAAGAGAAGAACGATCTGGGTATTCACACAGAGATGTTCTCCGATGGCTGCGTAATCCTGATGAAGGAAGGCAACATCAACTGCAAGGCTAAGAACTTCATGCCTGGCAAGGCGGTTGCAGGCTTCCTGATGGGTACAGACGATCTGTATGACTACGTAGACGATAACCCCATGATCCACATGGCTCCCATCGAGTGGGTTAACAACCCCATGATCGCAGGTTCCAACGATAACCTCGTTTCCATTAACTCTCTTGTACAGATCGACCTCATGGGTCAGGTTTGCTCTGAGTCTGTTGGTCTGCGTCAGATCTCTGCTGTCGGCGGTCAGGTTGACTTCGTTCGCGGCGCTTGCTTCTCCAAGGGCGGTCGCAGCATTCTGGCATTCCCGGCTACAGCTAAGGGCAACAAGTCCAAGATCGTACCTTTCCTCGATCAGGGCGCTGCTGTTACAACAAACCGTAACGACGTTGAATACATCGTTACAGAGTACGGCGTAGCTCAGCTGTGGGGCAAGAGCCTGAAAGACAGAGCAAGAGCTTTGATTTCAATTGCTCATCCGGATGCAAGAGACGAGCTGGCTGAAGAATTCGAGAGAAGATTCCCGAAGACAAAGTACACTCCCATGGATCCTGAGCAGGCTAGAGGTCGTTTCAACCCCAAGTATAGATAATTTGTCTATCACAGAGTGCCGCAACTAGCTGCGGCACTCTTTTTTCTAAATTGATTTTATGGAGAAGGAATATGAATGATTTTTTGAAATCGTTGGATAAAGAGCAGCTCATACAGCTTTGCGAAAACTACGCAAAAAATTGGATAGCTCACGATGGATGCTGGTTCCAGTCCATAGAGAAAAAGCTGGGAATGGAGGAGGCGATAGAGCATGACGCCAATGCGTGGGAGGTATTTACTGTTGTAGAGGCCAAGCGTGCAAAGCAGTTTTTGGGGCTGGGAGAAAATTCCGGCTTGGAAGGTCTGAAAAAAGCTCTTATGGTAAAAATGCAGTATGTGCTGAATCAGGGCGAATTTGAAATGCAAGGCAATTCGCTGATTTACAAGGCTGTGGTATGCAGAGTTCAGTATTCCCGCGCACGCAAAAACATGGATGCTTTCCCATGTAAGCCTGTCGGGCTGGTGGAGTATTCCGGCTTTGCAAAAGAAATAGACAGCAGAATTACTACGGAATGTATTAGCTGCCCGCCTGACGTAACAGATCCCGGCTGCGGATGTATCTGGAAATTTACTCTGAATGAATAAAAGGTGTTGTTACTGGTCTGTAAGTTTATATAAGTGAAGTGAGATTTAAAGCCGCACAGGATAAGATAAGCCTGAGCGGCTTTTTGCTTTAGCACCGGAATTTTATTGCTCAAAGCTTTTCCGCCCGGAGCTGAAATACGTTCTAAAGTTTTATCAAGAACGGGAGCTGTTGCTAAAACTCAGCTGTTTCAGCAAGATTGGAGACGAACATGGACGTTACAATAAATGACCTGAAATCACCTCGAATAATATTGTAAGCTTGTAAAACAAGTACACCATTTTCAGATTAATGCTGCAGCGAAAACATATCGGGATAAAAATAGCGCTGAAAGATAAAAATACTCTAAAAAGATGCGGAAGGATGAAAATAATGATGAGCAAAAGAATTACATTTAGTCTCATAATTCTCGCTTTGATTGCAGCTTTGGGATATATGCTCGCTGCAAATGGAGAAAGTGTATCAAACAGCGCTGCGAAAGAAGCATCGGGAGCAGGAGACAGAGTGACCTTCAATACAAAGCTGGTTCGTGTTTATGATTATACATGCTGCTCCCATCAAGAGGAGCTGGAATCTGATGCGCGGCAGTTTATAGGCTTGGACGAGGAGGAGCTTTCTGAAAGATTAGAAGACGGATGGAATATAGAAACATTCTCCGAGGCGGAAGTAAAGCTTTACAGAAAGCTGAATTGTTATTGTCAACAGCATGTTGTGTTAAAAAGAGAGGGAGAGAGTCTGGTTGCTCTCAGGACTATAGCCAGAACAGACGAGCAGGAGGAGATAGCAGTCTATTCTTATGATGCGCAGACTCCGGAGGAAGAGAAGCAGCTGGAAGCGGGAATGGTTTTTGCCGACATGAGCGAAGCGGAGGCTTTTGCAGCTCAAGGATGAAAAAGCTTGAAAGCGAAAGCCGCGTAAGGTATAATAAAAAGCAAGTGGTAAAGTAAAAACAGGGATAAATCGGATAGGAGGAAAAAATGCAGCACTTGATTGAAGGCGCACAGCGCGCCAGAGAAGCATACCGAAAGCTCGCGCTGATGTCTACTCAGGAAAAAAATGATATACTGCTCGCGATGGCGGACGGACTTGAGCAAAGTGAAAATGATATACTTGAGAAAAATGCGCTTGATATGAAAAACGCTCGAGCGAACGGCATGACCGAAGCTATGCAGGACAGACTTGCGCTGAATCATGAAAGAATAGCAGGCATGGCGGACGGTCTGAGGAGTGTGGCGGCGCTCGCAGACCCCGTGGGTGAGATTGTAAGCGGATCTACTCTGCCAAATGGCTTGCAGATACTTAAAAAGCGGGTGCCTATGGGCGTTATAGGCATAATATACGAATCGCGTCCGAATGTTACGGCGGATGCAATGGGGCTTTGTCTTAAAACAGGAAATGCAGTTATGCTGAAAGGCGGCAAAGAGGCTATTCATTCGAATATGGCGATTGCACGCGCAGCGACAGCGGCCGGCGTAAAGGCCGGTTTGCCCGAAGGCGCAGTGTTTATGGTAGAAGATACAACGCGCGCGGCGGCAGAGCATATGATGAAAATGAACGGATACATAGACGTGCTTATTCCTCGAGGAGGAGCGGGCCTGATTCAGTCCGTAGTTAAAAACGCCTCTGTTCCCGTGATCGAAACAGGCACAGGGAATTGCCATGTATATGTAGACGAATGGGCAGAGCAGCAGATGGCGATAGACATAGTAATAAACGGAAAAACATCGCGTCCGTCTGTATGCAATGCCGTAGAGAGCATATTAGTTCACAGCGCGATAGCTGACGAATTTCTGCCTGCTATGCTGGGCGCGCTCATGGAGGCCGGCGTAGAAGTGCGCGGATGCGAACGCACACAGGCTTATGAAGGCGTAAAACCGGCGACAGAAGAAGACTACGGCACAGAATTTTTGGATTATATAGTCTCTGTTAAGGTAGTGGACAGTGTAGAAGAGGCGATAGAGCACATAAACAAGTATGGCACAGGGCACTCCGAGTGCATAGTTACTGCGCTGCACAAAAATGCGAAGCTATTCCAGAACGGCGTGGACGCGGCTGCGGTATATGTAAATGCTTCTACTCGCTTCACTGACGGCGGCGAATTCGGCATGGGCGCGGAGATAGGCATAAGCACTCAGAAGCTCCATGCACGAGGCCCTATGGGACTCACAGAGCTGACTACTGTAAAGTATTTGATAGACGGCGACGGTCAGATAAGATAATCAAAGCAGGCAAAGTGCTTCGTCTGAAACAGGCGGAGCGCTTTTTGAGTTAATCCTGTTTTAAAAATAAGGACAAAATATCAGCTTAGACATACTATAATATTGAAACACGGCGGCGTGGGTAGTTGAACGAACACGTTTTTCGTGGTAAAATAGCAAAGATATGATAAGGTGGAAGATATGAGAATATATTTTGACAATGCAGCGACAACTCAGCCTTACGGCGAGCTGACAGAGATTTTTCAAAGACAACTGACAGACGACTGGTTTAATCCGAGCGCGATGTATCCGCCGGCAGTGAGAATGGAAGGTGAGCTGAACAAAGCGCGCCGCACATTAGGTGAGATAATAAACGCGCGGCCGGATGAAGTTTACTTCAACTCAGGCGGCTCCGAAGGAGCAAATACGGTCTGGCATACGGGATATCGCAGACAGGGAGGACGCAAGCTTCACTTCGTGACGTCGGCATATGAGCATTCCTGCGTTTACGAATGCGCTAAGCAGATAATGCAGAGCGGGCATGATGTGGACTTTATAAAACCGAGAAAGGATGGAAAGATACATCCTGAAGATGTGGCGGCTAAGGTGCGCGAGAATACTGTATTGGTCAGTATAATGCACGTAAATAACGAAACAGGCGCGATAAATGACGTTGAGGAAATAGCGCGCGTGTGCAAGAAGGTAAATCCAAAGCTTATGTTCCATTCTGACGGAGTGCAGGGATTTGCAAGATACGACATAAACTTTGATGGCTCAAAGATAGACTATTATACGACGAGTGCGCATAAGCTGCATGCGCTCAAAGGCACGGGCGCTCTATTCGCGAAAAAAGGAACACCGCTCAAGCCGTTTATACTGGGCGGCGGCCAGGAGAGCGGCATGCGCAGCGGAACAGAAAACACGCTGGGGATATTGGCTTTTGCGTACAGCGCGGGCAGATTTCATCGGAATAAAAACGCATACATGCGCAGAATGAGCGAAGTGCGAAATTATATCGCGCAGAGAATAGTGGAAATCGAAGGTGCAAAAGTCATAAGCCCCGAGGATGGCGCGGCGCATATACTTAACATATCTATGTGCGGACTGAGAGCCGAGGTTGTGGTTCACGCGCTGGAGCAGCACGATATATACATAGGGACAGGATCGGCGTGCTCATCCAAAAAAACGAAGGGGAGCCGAATACATGAGGCGCTTGGCCTTGATAAGCAGACGGGCGAAGGCGCAATAAGGCTCAGCTTCAACGAGAAGTCCAGCATAGCTGAAGCAGACGCCTTTCTCGTTCAGGTCAGGAATATACACGCGAAATTCGCAGGGTTTAGAAGAAGATAAGAATACAAATAATACAGGGGATAAAGATGCAAAACGTAATACTCGTAAGATACGGTGAGATACACCTCAAGGGTCTGAACAGACCTTATTTTGAAAGACTGCTCATGCAGGCGATGAAGAATGCCGTGAGACCTTTCGGCGCAAAGGTGACTAAAGGAGACGGCAGATATTATGTGCGCGATTTCGCAGACGCGGAAACTGAGAATGTGATAGCAGCGCTGCGCCGCGTTTTCGGGATACATTCGGTCAGCCCGGCGAAAGAGATGGAAAAGGACGTTGAGGTAGTCTACGCGGCTGCTCTTGAGGAACTCAAGAGGATAATGCAGGACAGAGATCTCACGGAGGCTACGTTTAAAATCGAAGCTAAGCGTTCGGATAAACGCTTTCCGATGAAATCTATGGAGATTGCGGCGGATTGCGGAGGGTATATACTCGACAGAGTACCCGGGCTGAGCGTAGATGTGAGAAATCCCGATATAAAAGTTTTTGTGGAAATGCGCGAGAGCGCGTATGTGTACTCTGAAAGCCTGCCCGGCCAGGGAGGAATGCCCATAGGCTCTAACGGCAGAGCGACGCTTCTGCTCTCGGGCGGGATAGACAGCCCTGTTGCCGGATATATGATAGCAAAGCGGGGAGTGACGCTGGACGCTGTGCATTATGAAAGCTTTCCTTATACGAGCGAGAGAGCAAGGGAAAAGGTAATAGAGCTTACTCGTCTGCTCACGCAGTATACAGGGCCGATAATGCTGCATATAGTGCATTTTACTGATATTCAGATGGCTATACATGAGCACTGTCCTGAGGAACAGTTGACGCTTATAATGCGCAGGTACATGATGCGTATAGCAGAGATGATAGCTCGCAAGGGAGAATCCGGCGCTCTGATAACAGGAGAGAGCTTGGGTCAGGTTGCGAGCCAGACTATGGAAAGTCTCAACGTCACGAACAGCGTAGTTACGCTGCCTGTTTTCCGTCCCTTGATAGGCATGGATAAGACGGAAATAATAGAAAGGGCGGAACAAATCGGCACATATGAGACCAGCATACTGCCTTACGAGGATTGCTGTACTGTTTTTGTGCCTAAGCACCCGACCACACGTCCGAAGCTGGATAAGATAAGAAAGGGAGAAGAGGCTCTGCTCGGCATGGAGGAGGAGCTGATAAAAGGAGCTTTGGAAAAGACAGAGAGCATACTCGTGCGCAATGAATAGCAGAATTACACATAAAATCAAGCCCTCGGCGCTGTTGTGCCGGAGGGCTGTTTTTATGCGTTTGAAAAGCGGTATTAGAATTGTTTTCTGAGTGTGTGCAGAGTGTATCCGCCGGAAAACAGAAACATGAGTATCCATCCTATCATTATAGAATAACATATTCCCGTGATTCCAAAAATGGGAACAAGCAAATATGAGAAAACGACGCGAGTTACAATTTGAGATATAGATACGATTACAGTCAGGTGTATGCGTCCTATTCCGCGATAGAAGGATTGCGTCAGCTCGCAGCTGGCGGCGAGGAGATATGAAAACGCCATAGTGCGCAGATACGTCGCCCCCGCGTCTATTATGTCCTGCGAAGGCGAGAATATTGAAATGATCTGCGGGGCGAATAGAGTGAACATCAGCGCGGAGAAAGTACACATGACCAGAGAGATCAGCTCTGCGCTGAAAACGCCGCGGCGTATGCGGTCAAAATGCTTTGCGCCGACGTTTTGAGCTAAAAATGTCACGAGAGCTGCGCTGATGCCCTGTATGAGGCAGAAGTGCAGCGCTTCTATTCTGATAGCCATGTTGTATCCGGAGACGATGTGAATCGGAAGAGCGTACAAAAAGCTCTGTGTTATCATTCTGCCCACGTTGACTACTGTCTGCTGCAATGCTCCCGCCCAGCTGAATTTGAGGATGCTGAAGCCGACTGCGCGTGAAAATTTAAAATCGCCGCGACGGAGAGCCATAAACGGCTGCCTCTTGTAAATAGCTCTAATACAAATCCATGCGGAAAAAGCCTGAGAGATAACCGTGGCGTAAGCTGTGCCTGCGAGTCCTGATTTAAAAACTATTACGAACAAGAGGTTGAGCGCTGTGTTTAGGAAAAATGCGAGTATGAGCGATATGCACGGCGTGCGAGAATCCCCTACCGCGCGGAGCGCTGATGAGAACAGGTTGTAAAGAAAAGTAATTATAAGACCGTAAGTTATTATGGAGAGGTAAGACGCGGCTTTATCTGCGGCGGCAGCGTCAGCCCCCTGAAGCTCTAATATAGGACGTATGAAAACACTGCATAATATACATAGAACTAATGTGGCGGCGCAGCCTCCGATTAGCGCTGTGGAGAGGGTGTGCTTTAGCTTACTCCAATCTTTTGCGCCATAGGCCTGCGATATAATAACGCTGATGCCGATGCATGCGCCTATGATTAAAGCGTACATTACATCCATCAGCGGGGTGCCGATGCTTATCGCGGCCAGGTCCTCGTCTGTCAAAAGCTGACCGACAACAACGGCGTCGACTGTGTTGTACAGCTTCTGGAACAGATTTCCCAGCATAATGGGCAATGAAAAAAGTATAATGGAGCTTGTTATGCTTCCTGTTAACATTTTGTCGTTTTTGTTATTTGCTGCCATGCTTCTTGCCTGTCCTATATTAAGTTTATTACAAGGCAGATTATAACACAAAAACAATAAAACAGCACAAAAAAGCCGCAAAATCTGCGGCGGGATATTTATGACTGAATTTATTTGAAAACTTAGGGCAAATGAGTTATTATAGAAATATAGAGATAATGGAGTTATTTCAGATTTTCAAATGCTTCATTGTCGACTATGTCGTCCTCGAGAAATTCCACTATCTCGTTGAGAGTGGGCATAGCGGCGGCGGCGCCGGCCTTGGAGGCGCACAGCGCGGCAACGGCGCTGGCTATCTGCGTACTTTCCAGAATGTCATGTCCGTTGGTTATGGCATATGCCAAAGCGCCGCAGAAGGAATCTCCTACGCCGGTCTTATCCACCAGCGCGCGTATGCGGAATGTGGACATGAAACGGTATGTGAACGGATTTTCGTAAATAAGGCTGCCCAGCGAGCTCATGGTGAGTATGACTTTGCCGGCGCCCATGCTGCTGAGGACTTCTGCCGCGGCGAGTGCGCTGGCGTCGTCCGTGACTTTTACGCCTGTGATAGCGGAGGCCTCCGCCCTGTTGGGAGTTATGTAGTCTACTCCGCGCAGGATCTCCAGAGGAAACTCTCGATACGGCGCAGGATTGAGCATGACTTTTACGCCGTGTTTTACGGCGAGATTTACTGTAGTTATCAAGGATTCATCGTTAGTCTCCAGCTGGAGCAAAACCATATCTGAGGCGGCTATGACGTCCTCCGCGGCGAGAATATCGTCTTCTGTCAAGCGATAGCAGGCGCCGGGGGTCATGACGGAGGCGCTGGCGCCGTTTGAATCTACGACCATGACTGTCGCGCCTGTGGCGGAATCAGGATCTATATGCACATGAGAAGTATTTATGCCTTCTTTCTGCAAAAAATCGACGGCCATGCTGCCGAAGTTATCATTGCCGACTTTGGTAACGAGACATACATCAGAGCCGAGCCTGCGAGCGGCTACAGCCTGCCCAAGACCTTTGCCTCCGGGGGCAATAGTAAATGTTTCGCCCAAGATTGCTTCGCCTGCTTCGGGAATATCAGACGCTTTGGCGCGAAGTTCTATAGAAAAGCTTCCTACTACTGTTATCATAATTAAAATACTCCTGTTCAGTATGCCGGATTGCAGACCGATCGGGGGAACCGAAGTCTGACAGAAAAATATTATGGCTACACACTTTAGATAATATAAAAATACTATTATTTTTATAAAATGTCAATGCTTTTTAAAAATGAGAATATGACAAGAGATAAAACTGTTTTTTTATACTCCACTTCGCACCACTCAAGCTGCTGATAAAAATACATATGTGTATGGACGCGGATTGTGTGAAAACTTGGCTTGTAAAATGTGAATAGGTAATAAAATTTTCGTCGAGAGGAGAGAAATGGGAGGAAATCTATTGTAAAACTAGCCCGCGTGTGTTAAAGTAGAGTAAAGTGGTTTAAAGAGGTGAAACGCCGCCTGAGGTGGCAGAGCCTGATGTTTTAGCGGAGGATGGGAAGACAGTGCTTATCGGTGAATACAGCCATAACCTCGACCCTAAGGGCAGAGTTTTTATGCCTGCGAAATTCAGGGAAGAGCTGGGCGAAAAGTTCATAGTTAGCCGCGGAATAGGCAAATGTCTTTTTGCATTCTCTCTCGAAGCTTGGACTGAATATGCCACTAAGCTCAAAAACATACCCGTCACAGATACGTCATCCCAGGCATTTTTGAGAATGCTGTTTGCCTCGGCGTGCGAATGCGAACCGGACAAGCAGGGCAGGATTCTGCTGCAGCAGCGTCTCAGAGATTATGCGGGCATGGAAAAGGAAGTTGCGATTATAGGCGTGATGAGCAGGGTTGAGCTTTGGGCGAAGGATGAATGGGAGAACTACAGCGCGGGCGTACAGGATGACTATGAAAAAACGCTCGCGAAGCTGGCGGAGCTTGGAATATGAGTGGACACACAAGTGTTTTATATCACGAATGTCTGGACGCGCTTAGACTGAAAAGCGGAGGCGTCTATATAGACGGAACGCTCGGAGGAGGAGGTCACTCCGAAGGGATATTGAAAAGCGGCGCGCAGCTTATTGCATTCGACAAAGACGGCGATGCGATAGAACGCTGTAAAAAACGGCTAGCTGAATACGCGGGCAGCTTTACGCTGGTGCGCAGCGATTTTAAAGACGTAAAGCGTGTGCTTAAAGACATGGGAATAAGTCAGGTGGACGGCGCTATGCTCGACTTAGGAGTATCTTCCTTTCAATTAGACGAGCAGGAGCGCGGCTTTTCATATAATAAAGATGCGCCGCTGGACATGAGAATGGATAGGCGGAGCGAATTGAATGCGCATAAAATAGTAAATACTTATTCGGAGCAGCAGCTGAAAAAAATAATATACGAATACGGCGAAGAGAAATTCGCGCCGAGGATAGCTCGCGGGATAATCGCCGCGCGGCCCATAGATACTACGGCTCAGCTCGCTGAGATAGTAAAAAACGCCATCCCTGCGGCGGCGAGGAGAACCGGCGGGCATCCTGCCAAGAGAACTTTTCAGGCGATTAGAATAGAAGTCAATGCGGAGCTGGAAGGCTTGAGCCGGGCGGTGAGTGATTTTATAGACGTGCTCGCGCCGGGAGGCAGACTGGCGGTGATTTCTTTTCATTCGCTGGAGGACAGGGCTGTGAAAAGAGCGATGCAGACGGCGGAAAACCCGTGTACATGCCCGAGCAGCTTTCCGCAATGTGTTTGCGGAAAAATTCCTTTGGGCAGGAGAGTGAACAGAAAGCCTATCCTGCCGGGAGAGCAGGAACAAAATGAAAACCCGAGATCTCGGAGCGCTAAGCTGCGCGTTTTCGAGAAAACATCAGACGAAGCACAGCTTGAAAAATAGGCAAAGGAGGATAAAATGGCGAGAGGCGCAACGGCAAAAAAAATAGAAACGACCCCTATGGCCGAAAGAGACAGGGAAAGAGAAATAAACGAGATCGAATTCGGAGAATGGGATAGAGTCATACAGCCGCATCAGAGCAGAAAACGGCAGCAGCGCAGAGAAGCTCTCGCGAGAGTTGAAACGAATGCCTTGCCGTCCAAAACACACCCAGCGCATGCAGCAAAACGCAAAATTGCGTTTAAAAGCGTGGCGCTCATTGTGGTGTGCTTTATTATGCTTGTCCTTATGCTGTTCACATATGCGAAGACAGTCTCCGCCAATTTAGAAAAAAATGATATTCAATCTGAAATAACTGATTTGCAGGCGAAAATAGAGAGACTGCAAATGCAGGTTGATTCGGGCGCGGCGACTGAATCTATACAGGAGCGTGCGGCAGAGATGGGACTGGGCTTTCCTAAAGAATCTCAGATCCAGTACATAAACACGGATCAATAAGAATATTAATCATAAAAAGCGGAAAATCAGAGAGGAATACAGCATAAAAAGCAAGAAGAATGGTGTTTAAGGAGATATAGCGATTGTCCGGGATGAATATGACAAACAAAAAAAGGCTGATGGCGCTGCTGCTTTTTGCAGCGTTTGCGTTTTTTGCGTGTATATGTAAGGTATTTGACCTGTCTGTTATCAGAGCGAGCGAATATCAGGATCAGGCGGAAAGTCAATGGACGCAGGAAATAGGAGTATCAGCACAGCGCGGAGGGATATACGACACGAACGGAAACCTTCTCGCGCAGAGCGCAACGGTCGAAAGCGTCCTTTTATTACCTAAGACAATCGAAAAAAGCAGCAAATCTACAGATGCAAGCAATCGGCATACAGCCGAAGAGATAGCCTCGCTTCTAGCTCCGATATTGGATATGGATTACGAGGATGTATTGGAAAAAGCGCAGGATACAAGCAAGACCGAGGTTTGGCTCAAGCGCCAAATCACAGACGAACAAGCGTCTGCAATACGCGAGCTCAATCTGCCGGGGGTGGATTTCTTTACTGACACACAGCGCTATTACACCAACGGCGCATTCATGAGTCAGGTTTTGGGATACACGAATGCAGACGGGGACGGACAAGAGGGCTTGGAAAAAGCTTATGATAAATACCTGTCGGGATATGACGGAGTTAAACTTTCGCTCGTGGACGCAAGCGGGCGAGAGCTGGCCGACGGGGAGGAAATGTATATTGAACCGGAGGACGGATTGAATCTTAATCTGACTTTGGATATGAATATACAGAGCTTTGCAGAAACGGCGGCTAAGGAAGCGTATGAAGTAAACAAGGCGCAAAAAGTAGTTGCTATAGTCATGGATCCCAACGACGGAAGTGTGTTGGGGATGGTGAACTATCCCGAAGCGGATCTGAACAATTTGGACAGGAGCAATTCTGTAGAGCTGGCAGCTATATCTAAGAATACAGCCATAGTGGATGCTTACGAGCCCGGATCTACATTTAAGATAATAACTACGGCTGCGGCGCTGGACAGCGGAGCAACTACGCTGGACAGCACGTTTAATTGCAGCGGATACAAGACGGTGGACGGACAGAAGATTAAATGCTGGCGTTCGGGGAACCCCCATGGTACGCAAACACTGATGGAAGGCGTGGCGAACAGCTGCAATCCGGTCTTCATGGAGCTTGCGCTGAAAATGGGGACGGAGAAATTCTACGAGTATATTTACAACTTTGGCTTCGGTCAAACCACAGGCGTAGATTACAGCGCGGATGCGGCCGGAATAGTGACGGACAGCAAGTATATAAAAAATACAGACTTGGCGAGGATAGGCTTCGGTCAGAGCATAGCTGTTACTCCGCTTCAGCTGATTACGGCGGTCAGCGCGGTCATAAACGGGGGCAATCTTTATACTCCTCATATGGTGAAAAACCTAACGGACAGCGATGGCAATGTCGTACAGGAAACGGATACCACGGCAAAGAGACAGGTAATATCAGAAGAAACGTCCGCGACTATGCGCCAGATTTTGGAGAATGTAGTATCCAACGGCGGCGGAAAAAACGCTCAGATAGAAGGTTATGCAGTCGGCGGAAAGACGGGCACTGCTCAGGTTTATGAAAACGGAGCCATAGCGCAGGGAAAGAATATATCTTCGTTTATCGGCTTTGCTCCCGCAGATGATCCGAAATACATTGTGTTATTTGTAGTATATGAGCCGGACGTCGCTGTTACATACGGAAGCGTAGTAGCAGCTCCGTATGCTAAAGACATACTGGAAAAATGCTTGAAATACGGCAACGTCCAGCCGACAGTCACTACGACGGAGGAGGGCGGTGTAACTGTTCCTAATTTTATAGGGATGACGCAGGACGAAGCGGAGCAAGCCGCCGAGGAGGCGGGCCTGAGCATAGATTGGAGCGGAAGCGGCGAGAATGCCGTGACTCAGAATCCATCCAGCGGCTCAGAAGTGGCGCAGGGGAGCACTATAGAAATATCGTCCTCAAAGGTGGCGGAAGAGGAGGTTCCGCTGAAAGAATCAGACGTGCTGGATACTGTGCCTGATCTCCAAGGCATGTCGCTGGCCAACGCATATAAATCCTGCAAAAAACGCGGACTGGATATGGTGGTGAAAGATGAGGACATGGGCGACGGGGTGGTCGTCAGTCAGGATCTCGAGGCGGGCTCTGCATTGCCGGTTGATAAAACGATAACGGTAATATGCGGCAATACCAGCGCGGCTCAGAGCCTCACTGAGAACGACGACACGCAAAGCTCCGCAGCGGCGCAAAGCTCAGCTGCATCGCAGGCGAGCGGCTATCCGAGCAGCAGTGCAGTAGCGTCAGCGTTACCATCTAATTAAAAAATATTTAGGAAAGTAATACTTAATTTACATAAAAGATTTTTAGAAAGCAGAGAGGGTGAAGCAATGAAGTTATTCGAGCTGGTCAAGGAAATTGACTGTGAGATCAAGGGCAGCGCGGATATTGAAGTTCAGGCGGTGGAATTTGACTCCCGCAGGGTGTTCGACGGATGTCTGTTTTTCTGCATAGCCGGTTTGAGCACAGACGGGCACAAGTTTGCACCGGATGCTGTTAAGTCAGGCGCTAAAGCGCTGGTGGTCACTCGATGGCTGGAGCTTGACGTGACGCAAGTGCTTGTTAAGGACGACCGCGCGGCTATGGCGCTTATATCAGCTGCGTTTTACGGTCATCCGTCCAGAAAGCTGCGTATGATAGGCGTTACCGGAACGAACGGAAAGACCTCTACGACGTATTTCTTAAAGAAAATTTTTGAAAAAGAAGGAAGTAAAGTAGGCCTGATAGGCACTATTCAAAACATGATAGGAGATGAAGTGCTCCATACAGAACGCACAACGCCGGAGTCAGCCGAGCTGCAGCAGCTTTTGGCTCAGATGCTGAACAAGGGCGTTGATACCGTTGTTATGGAAGTGTCTTCGCATTCTCTTGCTTTAAAGAGAGTGTACGGAATAGAATTTGACGGTGCAATATTTACGAATTTGACACAGGATCATTTGGATTTTCACGGCGATTTCGAACACTATGCGGCGGCAAAAAAAATACTGTTTGAAAACAGCAAGTGCGCGGCGTTTAACTCAGATGACGAATACAGCGAATATATGCGCGAAGGATGTAAAGGACAGACGGTGACATTCGGCGTAAACAGCGGCGATATAAGAGCGAGAGACATAGCTCTCAGCACCTCGGGCAGCAGATTCGTGCTGGCCATGGGAGGCGTGAGACTGCCGATGTTTGTCAACATCCCGGGTATGTTCAGCGTATATAACGCTCTGGGGACGGTAGCTCTCTGCAGCGAGCTGGGCGTGGATATGCTCAACGTCAAGCAGGGCTTGGAATCTGTATCAAGTATCCCCGGAAGATTTGAAGCTTTGGACACACGCGGAGAACCTTTCTCGGTTGTTCTGGACTATGCGCATACGCCTGACAGCCTGGAGGGCGCGCTGAAGGCGGCGCGCGAATTCAGCAAGGGGAGAGTCGTCTGTGTTTTCGGATGCGGCGGAAACCGCGACAACACGAAGCGTCCCATAATGGGAGAAATATCGGGAAAGCTGGCGGACTTCTCTATCGTCACGTCAGATAACCCGCGGTTTGAAGAACCGGAGGAGATAATATCTCAAATTCTCGCAGGTATGGACAAGGTCAATGGAAATCACATAACTATAGAAAATAGACGCGATGCTATAAAATATGCTCTGGAGCATGCGCAGACCGACGACGTCATTCTTTTGGCCGGCAAGGGTCATGAGGATTATCAGGAAATATGCGGGATCAAGCATGATTTTGACGAGAAGAAGATCGTAGAGGAGCTTCTCGACGAGCTGGGGATTAAAAAGAAGTAAGTCACACGTAGTTGAAAAAATACTTATGTTTTACAATTTCAAAACCGTCGGCAGTTTTTGCCGGCGGCTTTTTATGCCTTTTAAAACTATATGTGAATTAATTGTAAGTATTTTAATATGCGCTTGAATCTTGCAGAACGAATGCTTATAATAAAAAATACATGTATACAGAAGACAATTATTATAAAATGAACGATTACAGACTATAACCACGATAGATGTCTCCCGTCTGAAAAGGCGGCGGGCATGGGTGAATGACGGGGCTGCGCCCATTATTGAACGGAGGAATATTATGAGCAGAGGGATAAAGAAAGCTGCGCTTTTTGCGGCTGCTGCGGCTATGTTGTCGGCGTTCGTTTTGAGTGTGTTCACTCTGAATGCGAATGCAGCGTCGGCGTCTACAAGCTTGGACGTAAGCAAAGTTAGAGTTTTGCTGTCTATAGGCAGCGTTACAGAAAAGAATTTTACACTCGACGGAAATTACTATCTTAAAGAAGATAAGAGTATAAAGCTCAAGAGGGACAGATATACGGTAAAAATAGATGGAAGCACATTGACGCTTACAGATTCTGCCGGGAACGTCGCGGCCAAAGACAAAACCAGCCTTACGTTCGTACAGTGCGAGGCTACAGAAGGCAGAAATAATTATGCGGTAATGAGTGGGAATCAGAGGTCGTCGGATGACGGATTTAATTTTTATAAAGGCGATTTAAAGTTTGGCATAAGCAGCGGAAAGCTGACCTGCGTGAATACGGTAGGCATGGAGGATTATGTACAAGGGGTTGTAGGTCAGGAGATGAGCAACTCGTGGGAGCTGGAAGCTCTCAAGGCTCAGGCGGTGGTATCGCGTTCGTATGCAACGAGCTATTTTAACTCGAGCCAATCGTATGATGTCACTGACACAACTCGTCATCAAGTCTATCGCGGATATAGACCGCTGGATACAAAGGTCGAAGAAGCTGTGGAGTCTACGAGCGGACAGTTCGTCACCTGTGATTCGCACATAGTGCAAACCTTTTTCGCGGCGAGCAACGGCGGGATAATAGAGCCGACGCAGCACGCATGGAGCGGCAGCGAAAAATTTGAACCTTGGCAGTATGCCATGTATGATGAATATGACCTGAAAAACTCTAAATCTCCTACGGCTGAGATAAAGCTTTACAAGAACGGAGAGGGACTGAGCGCAAATGTAGAGAAATATCTTAAAGATTTGGCGGTGGAAGAGCTGGAGAACAACTCCGACTATGCGGTTTCGTCTCGGAGTGATGTGGAAATAGTTAAAATAAGCAGCGTAAAAGCATCAGGTCTCGCATCGTCGCTGCATACGAAAGATATGAGCAATACGACCAAATGCTCGGCTCACTCTTCGGACGCTTTTACAACGCCGGAAAACGCTTTTTCATCCTGCCCAAATTATTCTTCATACGATGTGACGATGACTCTGAATGTGGCGTCCGGAACGAAAGCCGTATCTGAAAAATCCGCCGCAGCTGAAGTGATAGACGCCACAACTGAGGTTGAAGATAAGAGTGAAGAAATGCAGGAGGAGATAAATCCCGACGAGGGCACGCCGGAGAGAGTCACGGCGGCTGATATGGAAGAAAGCGCAGCAACAAAAGAGAAGCAGATACAGAGCAGCGAGGAAGCAAATCTGGAGGACAGAGCTGTTTCTCAGGTGAAGATAAGCGTGACGATTGACGCTACGCAGTTTCGTTCAAACGGATCGTATGCCGTTCTAACGCAGAGCACCAGCTATGGCAGGCTGATAACAGTTGAGGAAAGCTCTGATTATTATAGCCTTATGTATCGCAGATTTGGACATGGCGTGGGCATGAGCCAATACGGCGCGAGACAGCAGGCGTCGGAAGGAAGGACTTACGATCAGATAGTGAGCTTCTATTTCCCAAATACAGAGCTGACAGAGCTTGGCGGCGGAGAGCAGCAGCTTGAACAGCTGACCGGAAACAGCGCTATGACAAGTGAGAAGCCGCCTGTTACGGCGAAAGGCACTGTCTCCGGAGACAGCACGCTGAACGTGAGATCAGGCCCATCCACAAGCTATGCAAAGCTGGGCAAGCTGAATCTGGGGGACGCGCTGGATATAGCCGTCTGCAATTATGCGGATGGATGGCATCAGATATACTATAATGGCGAGTTGGCTTATGTCAGCGCAGATTATGTAACTATAAATTCGTATATCAGCAATCCGGATGACAACGGAAGCGACATAGAAAATGAAATTGCGCAATATGGCACGCTTACAGCCAAGCCTGAGAGCATGAATCTCAAAGTCGGCGATACAGAGCTTCTGATTGCGAATATAGAAGGATGCAGCTGGCAAAGCTCGGATGAGAGTATAGTTAAAGTTTCTGACGACGGCAATATAACGGCGAAGAGCGCGGGCACGGCTGAGATTACGGCGGAGTCTCCTGCGGGACAGACGGCGAAAAGCGTAATAACTGTGGCTCAGCCCGAAGATGAGCCTGAGCTTACGCTGAGTCTGTACACGGCGATAATGCCGACAAATTCTAAAGGAAAGCTGCGCGCTAATATAGAAAATGTGAAATGGAGCAGCACAAACACGGAGGTAGCGACAATATCTGAGACAGGCGCTGTTGCCGCTCTGAAGGAAGGGGAGACAGAGCTGAGCGCGACGTCTCCGGCAGGTCAGACAGCGGTGTGCAAGCTGACGGTATCTGACAAGCAGTTTGAGATTGCAGCGAAGGGCGAGCTGAAGCTGAATGAATCAGAGAGCACTCTGGCGGAAAAGGACACTCTGGCGCTGGAGGCGTCAATCTCAGGAGTTTCGTGGAAAAGCTCGAATACATCGGTGGCAAAGGTCTCGTCTTCCGGATTAGTAACAGCGGTAAAACAGGGCACGGCGAATATAACGGCGGTGTCTGCCGGCGGACAGACTGCGGTGTGCAAAATTACAGTAAAAACAGCGCTGCAAATTGAAAAGGAAACATATGGAACGATAAAGCTAAGCCGCTCAGAGGCTATAATGCCTACGGATACGAGAGGCTCGATAAAAGCAAACATACCCGGAGTCAAGTGGAAAAGCTCTAATACGGCAGTTATAAGAGTATCGTCGGGCGGAAGCGTACTTGCCGTCAAGGAAGGC
>OLRX01000692.1_pt1 | contig 28785 bp, 20 predicted proteins | sample 1672991 | NCBI WGS metagenome assembly OLRX01 (sample SAMEA3136744, study PRJEB25190) | human gut metagenome | biome: human gut; feature: human-associated habitat; material: faeces | place: Austria | collected 2013
CAATTGAGGAAGGAATTTCCATTATTTATCAGGAACGGCAGATTTTGCTGGAGTTGTCAGTGGCGGAGAATATCTACCTGGGAAGGATGCCGGTTAACCGCTTCGGTTTCATCGATACACGGAAAGCCAATGAAGATGCCGCTAAGATTATCCATGACTTTGGGCTTCCCATTGCCCCGGATACCAAGGTTAAGGACTTGAGTATCGCTTATCAGCAGATGGTGGAGATTATGAAAGCGTATTCCAGGGAGAACCTGAAGGTGATCTGCTTTGACGAGCCAACCGCCTCATTATCTGATTCCGAGATTGAATCACTGTTTAAGATTATTGAAAAACTGAAGACGGAAGGAAAAATCATCATCTATGTGTCGCACCGCATGGATGAAATCCAGAGGATTACGGACAAGGTGGCGATTTTTAAGGACGGCCGTTATGTGGATACGGTGAAGACCGGCGTGGTTCCGGAGGCGGATATGATTCAAATGATGGTGGGGCGCAGCCTTGGAGACATATACAAGGACTTGGACCGGGACAAGACCATCGGCGATGTGCTTTTGGAGGTAAAAGGAGTTTCTTCTGATTATGTACTGGAGAATTCCTTTGTCTTAAGAAAAGGAGAGGTACTGGGATTTTCAGGACTGGTGGGCGCCGGGCGGACGGAGATGATGCGTGCAATCATCGGGGCGGATGCCATGAAGACCGGGGAAGTCTGCCTGGAAGGAAAAAAGATACACAACCGATCGCCCCATGAGGCCATGGAACACGGCATCGTGCTGGTGCCGGAGGACAGAAAGCTTCAGGGTATACTTGCCAACTTAAGTATCAGTGACAATATCAATATTTCCCTGCTGGACAAAAACTCCAACCGGTTTGGATTTGTCAGCCGCAAAAAGGAAGAGAAGGTGGCCGGGGATGGCATCCGCAATTTTAAGATTAAAACCCCGTCCCCGGACAAGAAAATCGTGGAACTGTCCGGAGGCAACCAGCAGAAATGCATTGTGGCGCGCTGGATCAGCACCAATCCGAAGGTCCTGATTCTGGATGAGCCTACAAAGGGGATTGACGTGGGGGCGAAATCTGAATTTTACCAGATGATCTGTGAATTTGCAAAGCAGGGTCTGGGCGTGATACTGATATCCTCGGAGCTTCCTGAGGTGATCGGCCTTTCGGACCGGATTATTGTCATGAAAGGACGGAAGATAGTAGGGGAGGTTTCCAGGGAAGAGGCAACGGAAAGCAGGTTATTAAGTCTTGGAATGTTTGGGGAGGTACAGGAATCATGAGTACAAATAAGAAGGGCGCACTGCGTATCAGCGGAGACAAGCTGGTGCTTCTGGCGGCAATTGCAGTGGTGTTTGCACTGTTTACGATATTGAATAAGAACTTTTTTAGTGTTACCAACATGATAAACATTCTGATTGCGGCATCTCTGGTGGGCCTGGTGGCCATCGGGCATACATATCTGATTATCGCGGGCCAGAACGATTTGTCTCCCGGCTCACTTGCGGCATTTTCAGGCGTCATGGCCGCGCTTCTGGTAGGTAAGGGATTTTCCTTTGGCCTTGCCGTTCTCCTAACCATTGCCTGCGGAATTATGATTGGATGCTTCAATGCGTTTATGGTTAACCGGATCCATCTTGAGGCGTTCATTGCGACCCTTGTTACCCAGTCCATTGTCAGGGGATTTGCTTATATCATCTGCGGCGGGAAACCGATTTCCATCAGCAACCGGAGTTTTCTCATACTGGGCAAAGCACGGATTGCCAATATACCTTTGTCTGTGTGGATCATGGTACTCTGCATCGTGATATTCGGTATCATCCTGGCCAGAACTAAATTCGGCAGAAGTGTTTACGCCATCGGCGGCAGCATGGACGCGGCGAGGCTTGCGGGTCTGAATCCCAAACGCATTATCACCACCTGCTACATCATGATGGGCATCCTCTGTTCCATCGGCGGTATCATTTTTGCGGCCCGTATGAATTCCGGGCAGCCGGCCGCTAATGTCAATCTGGAATTTGACGCCATTACGGCGGTTATTCTGGGCGGCGTTTCCTTTGTAGGCGGCGTGGGTGATATGGGCGGTACGATTCTGGGTATTATCCTGATTCAGGCTTTCAACACCGGCCTTACGATGGTCAATGTACCCACGTTCTGGCAGTATGTGGCAAAGGGCGGTCTGCTGCTCTTCGCACTGACAACCGACTATATCCGTAAACAGAGAAGGGAAAAGGAACTGCTGGCAGCTTCCATGAAGAACCAGTAAGGTCCCTTTGAAATAGAAGAAATATAACAATAAAATCAGGAGGTTATGAACATGAAGAAAGTATTAGGGGTAGTAATGGCAGCAGCAGTGGCGGTCGCGTTGACCGGATGCAGCGGATTTGATGACGAACCGGCAACCCAGGCAGCAGCCCCGGCGTCACAGGCGGATAACGCAGGGAGCGGGGACGCTTCTGCTAAAGGCGTGATTTACGGTATCTATAAAGCAGGCGACCAGACCTGGTTTATTGATGAAGGCGAGGCCGCAAAGAAGGTTGTGGAACAACGTGGGGACGAGTTCATTTATGTGGATGCGAAAATGAACCCGGAGGAATATCTGAAAGCAATTGACAATGCGGTGGCCAACCAGGCCAAAGGGATAGTCACCTGCATTCCGGACCAGACCATGTCCCAGGTGGTAGTGGATAAATGCAAAGAGGCGGGGATTCCTGTGGTTGCATGTGATGACGCGCTTCAAAATGACGCGGGTGACAAGCTGGCGCCATGGGTGGGCATTAATGCCTATGTCATCGGCCAGGCCAACGGAGACTGGCTGGCAGCTTATGCAAAAGATAATAACCTGGTGGAGGATGAACAGTGCGGCCTTCTGCTTCTGACCATGGATACGGTATCTTCCTGCGTACCCCGTGCGGAAGGAGAGTATGACAATTTTACCGCAAACTGCCCGGACTTCCCGGCAGAGCGTATCTTTAAGGCTGACTATGACGGAACCACGGACAAAGGAAACGTAGCGGCAACATCGGTTATTACAGCGCATCCGGAGATTAAAAAGTGGCTGGTAACCGGGGCCAATGAAGAGGGAACCATTGGAGCGGTCCGGGCACTGGAAAGCGCTGGCCTGGATGGAGACGCCTGCGTCGTTGGTCTGGGAGGGTACATGGCAAAGGATGAGTGGAACGGTAAAGGGGCTGACGGCACCTGCATGAAAGCAGCCACCTACTTCTCTTCCGATTCCGTGGGTAAAGGCTCCGTTGAAGTCCTGTATGAGGTAATTGGAGGAAAGGAAGTCCCGCTTGAAACAGCCGTGGACGCGATTGTCGTAACTCCGGAGAGTTACAGGGAAGTGATGGGAAAAGCAGCAGAATAATGGTAATGCGGATTCTATGATAGAGCACAGGAAGCAGTCCAAAGCGGACTGCTTCCTGTGCTATTGGCAGATACGTTCCCGGTATTCGGATGGGGTGCTTCCGGTTATCTTCTTGAAGGTGGTGCAGAAGCTGCTTTCGCTGGTAAATCCTGTTCCGAAGCAGATCTCCTTAATGGTGGCGTTGGAGGATTTCAGCAGGAATTTTGCGTTGTTCACACGGGCGGTGATGACATATCCGTGCGGGGTAAAACCGGTTTCCTTCTTAAACAGCCTGCTGAAATAAAAGGGGCTTAAGGAGGCCTGGGAGGCCAGCTCCTCCAGCGTCAGAGGGCCGGCTAGATGCTCATTGATATAGGCCACCGTATCTTCGATAATGTTGGCGGAAACATTGACAGAATGTTCCATATCGCGACCAATCAGCAGTTCCGTAAGGATGTTTACAATATAATTATTCAGCAAAGCTTCCTTGATGGAAATGTGGTCTTTAAAGCTGATATAGATCTTGTGAAGATATTTCTCAAAACGGTACGTATCATGGAGATTGATCACAGGATTCCTGCTGTCCATGATTGCTTTAAAATAGCTGCGGGCATTGGAACCGTCAAAATGCAGCCATTCTGCATCCCATCCAGTGGTGGTATAGTAGCAGTGAGGTTCATAGCAGTCCAGAAGGACAATCTGGTCCGGCCCGGCATGACAGGTCCGCCCTCCAGTCTCGATTTCACAGCTTCCCTTCTGCATGTACATAATCAGAAAGCTGTCATAGGAAGACCGCCGGAGACAGTATCCGGGGAGATAGCGGAAATAACCTGTGCTGACGGGATACAGGAACATGGCAGAGGCCTGCGCGCTTGGAGTATGGATATAAAAATCAGAGCCGGGAATCACACCCTGTTCGGTAGATAACATAAAATCCCTCCTTTCCATATGACGCCAATGTTGCCTTTATTATATGGCAGGTAAAAACAGGAAGTCAAGCCATAAGAGCAATTTTTCAAAACTCTATGGCAAACATATATAATGAAAATGCGAGGATTATCGGATATAGTATAGGCAAGAAGTAAAAAGAAAAAACATTGATAATAATGACAGGAGGTATTTGGCATGGATGCAGTAAAAATCTGGGAAGAGTCCATTGTGATTCCTACATATGAGGCGGGAGAGGCGGATAAGAACCCCATGTTCCTGGAAAGCCGTGTGTATCAGGGAAGCTCGGGTAAAATCTATCCCTATCCCACCATTGAGAAAATCAGTGATGAGAAAAAGGATAAGGTGTATCAGGCGGTATGGCTGGAAAATGAATACCTGAAGGTGATGGTGCTGCCGGAACTGGGGGGCAGGATCCAAAGGGCGTATGATAAGACCAACCAGTATGATTTTGTGTATTATAACCATGTCATCAAACCTGCCCTGGTGGGGCTTTGCGGACCATGGATCAGCGGAGGCATTGAGTTTAACTGGCCGCAGCATCACAGGCCGACCACATTTTCACCTGTGGACTATATGCTCATAGAGAATGGAGACGGTTCCAAAACATGCCGGATCTGTGATGTGGACCAGATGTATGGGACAAAGGGAGAGGCCAGCTTTACCCTGTATCCCGGGAAGGCATATATCGAAATCCGGGGCCAGTTATATAACAGGACCGCGACTCCGCAGACATTCCTCTGGTGGGCCAACCCGGCAGTGCCGGTCAATGACCATACCCAGTCCATCTTCCCGCCGGATGTCCATGCGGTGATGGACCACGGCAAGCGGGATGTATCCAGGTTCCCAATCGCCACAGGGGAATATTATAAGCACGATTACAGTGAAGGCGTGGACATTTCCCGATATAAAAACATCCCGGTACCGACTTCGTATATGGCGGAAAAAAGTGAGTTTAACTTTGTAGGCGGTTATGATTATCAGAAACAGGCCGGTATCCTCCATGTTGCGGACCATCATATCTCACCGGGAAAGAAGCAGTGGACCTGGGGATGCGGGGATTTCGGAAAGGCATGGGACCGGAACCTGACAGACGAGGACGGACCTTACATAGAGCTGATGACAGGCGTATATACGGACAACCAGCCGGACTTTACATGGCTTAAGCCCATGGAGGAGAAGACCTTTACCCAGTATTTTATGCCGTACAAGGCAGTGGGCGCGGTGAAGAATGCATCTATCCATGCGGTCATTAATCTGGACGTGGAAGAAGAGGGAATCAGGGTAGTTGCGTATGGGACACAGGAGTATCCGCAGGCACGCGTCCTTCTTACTTATGGCAATGAGATCCTGCTGGATGAGACAACAAAACTATCTCCGGTAAAAACCTTTGAGACCGTCATCCACACACAGGTGGAGGATGAGACCGGGCTGACGCTGCGGGTACTGGATGGAGAGAAGGAACTGGTGGCGTACCGTCCGCTGAAAAAAGAGATTCCAAAGCTGCCGGAGCCTGCCGAGGCTTCCAAAGCCCCGGAGGAAATCATGACGGTGGAGGAACTGTACCTGACCGGGCAGCATATTGAACAGTACCGCCATGCCACCTACCGTCCGGACCCATACTATCTTGAGGCGTTAAAGCGCGACCCGGGGGATTTAAGAACCAACAATGCTTATGGCAGCCTGTTGCTGCGCCGGGGCTGTTTTAAAGAGGCGGAGAAATATTTCCGTAAGGCAATCAGGCGGGCTACCTGGAAAAACCCGAACCCTTATCAATCAGAGCCATATTATAATCTGGGCCTGACTCTGCTCTATCAGAGCCGGACAGAGGATGCGTTTGATGCATTATACAAGGCCACCTGGTCCAATGAGCAGCAGGAGATGAGCTTCTATTATCTGGCCTGCATTGAAGCAGGGCGCGGTAACTATGAGGAAGCGATGCAAATGGTGGATAAAGGGCTGGTGAAAAACTCCCACAATGTGAAGGCGCGTGGGCTTAGGGCCTATCTGTTCAGGAAAATGGGAAAGACAGAGCAGGCGGCCAGGGAGATCGAAGAGAATCTTGCCGTGGATCCCTTTGATTATGTATCCAGGATGGAGCGTTCCTATGTGGACGGGAGGCAGAAGGAAAGCCTTCTTAAGGAGTTCAACACCCTGGCCAGGAATTTCCATGAAAACTATCTGATGACGGCCCGCGATTATGCAGAGTTCGGAGCTTATGAGGAGGCTGTTGCGGTTCTGTCCCAATGCGACGAGGCATGGCCCATGCTGTTTTACTACAAGGCATACTATCTGGGGAAGATGGGAAAAGATACATCCTATACTTTGTTACAGGCTTCACAGTGCAGCACGGATTACTGTTTCCCCAATAAGCTGGAGGATATTCTGGTCCTGGAATACGTGGTCAGGGAAAAATGTGAGGATGCCAATGCATATTACTATCTGGGCAACCTGTACTACGATAAAATGCAGTACGACACAGCCATAGGGTATTGGGAGCGTTCTGCTGAGTTAAACCCGGACTTTGCAATTACCTGGAGGAATCTGTCCCTGGCGTACTATAACAAGAGACATGACCCGGATCAGGCAAAGCAGGCCATGGAGCGGGCATATGAGCTGAATCCCGGCGATGCGCGGATTTTCCTGGAACTGGACCAGCTGTATAAGAAGCTGGGGATGCCGGTGGCAGAGCGGCTGAAACACTATGATATGGCCAGGGATGTGTTCATGCAGCGGGATGACCTGATGATTGAGTATGCCACCCTCCTGAATCTTTCAGAACGTTATGGGGATGCCTATGAGTTTATTATGGCTAACCGTTTCCATCCATGGGAGGGAGGAGAAGGAAAGGTAACAACCCAGTATACCGTGTCGCTGGTAGAACTGGCGCGGTCAGCCATGGAACGAGGTGACCTTGATGAGGCGGAAGAATTTCTGAAGAAGGCTTTGTACTATCCGGAGAACCTTGGGGAAGGCAAGCTGGAAGGATGTAAGGATAATCATGTAAACTATTATCTGGGTGTCATAAAAGAACGCCGGGGCGATCAGACAGCGGCAGAAGCGTATTTTGAAAAAGCCAGCGTCGGTACGGATGAACCGGCTGGAATGATGTATTACAATGACCAGCCGGCTGATATGATCTACTATCAGGGACTGGCCAAGGAAAAACTGAACCGGCCGGTAGAGGCAAAGGCAAGGTTTAACAAGCTTCTGGACTATGGAGAGCAGCATATCTTTGATGTAATGCGGGTAAGTTATTTTGCGGTATCGCTTCCGGACTTCCTGATTTTTGATGATGACCTGAATAAACGGAATCAGACGCACTGTTATTACCTGATAGGGCTTGCCAATCTTGGGCTGGGGAACATGGATGCTGCTGCAAAGGCCTTTGTTAATGCAATCGGACTGGAGCCAACCCACCAGAATGCAATCCGTTACCTTCATATGACGGGAAAAGCATAAACAGCGCAAAAGAAAGATAACGGTCCACCGGGTGGCCAGCGCGGTAGGGGTTAAGGATATATATCTGTGCAGCCTGTTTCAGAGACACATACAGACCACCCCATGCGCCTGTACACCAGTATGCGGATGAATTATGCGTGCAGGATGCTGCGTCATATCGCTATGGATTGTTTCGTTTAAAAACAAACATGCGGGTATAAGCATAAAAACTGAATCATTGGTGAAAAACGTTCTGTTTTGGAACGAAATATGGATAAGACTCAGTTGTCTTTGACGCCCATTCTCTATAAAATAGTAGATATTTTAAATGGGAGGTCTTAATATGTATGTTCCGCCAAAAGTAAAACCCCTGTGTCCGCCTGAGGAGCGGCCGCGCTTTGAAGATGTGCCATACGCCAGGGTTACGCTGGATAACGGGCAGGCTTATACCCTCAAACTGGATATTTATCAGTCACCTGAACAGAACACCCCCGGGCCCTGCATCATCTATATTTTCGGCGGCGGTTTTCTATGGGGTGAGTACAAACAGGTTACCCAGAAGGCTGTCTATTGCCGGGATCTGGTGCGCTTGACAAAGGAGGGCTACACGGTGGTCTGCCCAGACTATAGGCTGGTGAGCCAGTCCATTTTTCCTGCCTGCATTCATGATGTCAAGGGCGTGGTCCGCTTTCTGAAGGCCAACGGGGAGAAGTACAACATCGATCCAAACCGCATCGGCGCCCTGGGCAATTCCGCCGGGGGCTGCCTGGCTTCCATGCTGGCCCTCAGCGCAAACTGCAGGGAGCTGGAGGGGGAGGTGGGCGGCAACCTGGAGTACGACAGCTCCATCAAGGCTGCGGCCATCTTCTATGCGCCCGCGGATCTGTGTCAGAGTATCCGCACCAGCGCAGCCGCCCTGTCCGGCCCTCCAAAAGATCTGATCGGGACGGAGATCGAGAACGTGGGCAACGACAACGCCGGCATCATCCCGGCTCTGATCGTGGGCTACACCGGCCCGGGGCGGAGCCTTTTTACCTTAAACCAGGTTCTGGAGCGCAATGATCCCGGGGACCCGGACTGGCATTTTATCGAGCTGACTAGGAAGTGCAGCCCGGTTACCTACGCCGGCGCGGACTGTCCGCCGGTGGCGATCTTCCAGGGCGGCCGCGATACCATTGTGGAGCCGGATCAGAGCGAGATTCTGTACCACGCCTTGGTGAAGGCGGGAGCGGACGCCACCTTTGTGGCCTGCTCCGGCGGCGGGCACGGTCCCTCCCTGGGGGAGGAGATCGACCAGTTTGCCTACAATTTTCTGAAAAAAAGGCTGTGACAGGAGGGGGAAACCATGAAAGAGGCCAACGGATTTTACATGTATGTGTCCACCAGGGCCTGCTATGACCCGGCCAAAACAATTTTCGTCTTCGCACCCGGGGAGATGGCGGCGGACTTGTCCCTGGCGGAGCAGTTTGCCCGGAAGTCAGGCTGGCAGGCGTTGTCCGAATACGATGGGGCGGTGCTGATTCTCCCTCTGGCTCCGGAGGGATGGAACGCACAGTCCCATTCCCTGCCGGGCTTAATTTATGACCGGGTTTGCGGCCAGGTGGGGAGCCGCAACGGCAAGAGTCTGTTTGGCCGGGAAGGAAAGCTCTGGTGCTGGGAGACCATGCTCTACCTGGTTGGGTATGAGGACGGGGCGGTATTTGCCGGAAATTGTGCGGTGGCGGAACCGAACCGCTTTGCCGCGGCTGCTCTGATCGGGGGAGCACCGGATGGCTATTCGGCAGGGGCGTTTCCCTCCAGCCATTGGCTGGTGCGCCATGTGAGCAGTGACTACGCGAAACGCAACGATCAGATTCCCAGCAGCCTCTGGCTGATCGGCGCACCCGAGACGGCTGTCCGGCAGGCTCTGGAATATTTCGGAAGATCGGGCGGCCTTGGCCGGCTGCCCGGACAGGTATCCATGGGAGCGCTGAAGGCCAGCTGCTATGAGAATGAGGCCAACCCGGCTCAGCGTCTGCTGCTGTCAAAGGAGACCGGGATCACCGGCCTATCCCTGGCCCACACCATTCTCGAGGAATATTTTGAGCACACCATCCGATGGAAGGACGGGCCGGACGGGACTTTGGGCTTGCATCTGGGGCGCAGCGGATTTTACCAGACCCCACGGTTTGTCCACCATTCGGTCACAGTGGGCTGTCTGGAATATGCCTGTTCCCTCCATTTCCCTGACGGCTGTCCGGCGGACAGGGTGAAAGGGCTGCCGATTCTGTTCAGTGTACATGGCAGAGGGGAGCCGGTATGGCTCTTCGCTGAAAAGAACGGATGGGACGTGCTGGCGGACGAGACTCGGGCCTTTGTCCTGGTGTGCCCGGACTCCCCGGGAAACATCTGGCAGCTGGAGCGGGACGGACAGGTCTTTGGGGCCATGATTGACCGGCTTTGCGCGGATTACGGCCTGGACCGTACCAGGGTATATCTGACCGGATTCTCCAACGGTGGCGCCATCACAAGGGAGGTGGGGACCGCTTTTCCCGAACTGTTTGCAGCCATTGCCCCCAGCAACGCCCCTGTCGACGCGCCAGGACTGGCGGCGGACAGCCCTGTCTCGCCGGGACTGCTTCGCTCCGGGTATGAGCTGCCCTACTGGGTGTGCGTGGGGGACAATGACCCCGCAGCGGGCACGGATGTGGACGAACAGCTGGAGGTCATGCTGGAGGTCAATGGCTGCCAGGCGCGGGCCGGCGCCGGTTTTACCACCCGCTTTGCGCCCGATGAAATCCGCACCGGTGAGAACTATTACACCTCCGCCCGCGGATATGCCCAGGGGGAGCGGTTCAGAACTCTGGTCTACTGTGGACGGGACGGGCTGCCGCGGGTGGGATACACCGTGATGAAGAATATGCCCCACGGGGCGATCTGCGAGCAGAGCCGGGCCACCTGGGAGTTTCTGCGGCATTTTCGCCGGCCTGCAGGCAGCAGGCAAATTGAATATCTGCCGGATTAATCGGTTTCATTTAAATATCTCCACAGGGTTGTCCGTCCAATGCCAAGTCTTTTGGCAGCCAGTGTCTGGTTGCCGCCGCATTGGGAGAGGACAACCTTTACAATTTCCCGGGTCATTTCGCCAAGAGGCCGGTTGTAGTCAAACAGGTCGGCGGTGGTGGGCACATACTGCCGCTTCTCCTTCTCGATGACCTCAAACACCGTGTCACGCTGAATGTAAGCGGTGGAAGTGAGCATGACCAGCTCCGCCAATACCCGCTTTAACTGCATGAAATTGTCCGGCCACTGGTAGCTCATGAGCAGGGCCAGAGCCTCGGGGGTAAACCCTACGATCTGTTTGGACATCTCCACATTCATGGCGTTCAGATACAGGTTGGAGGAACCCTGAATATCGTCGGTCAGTTCCCGAAGCGGCGGCATGTAGACGGTGGTGCAGGGCAGATAGTCGATAAAGTTTCTGGACGGATCCGGCAGGTCCCGATCCAGTGTTTGGGAGCAGGAGAGAATAATTCTATTCCGCTTGTGGGCATTTGTGTCCACCAGAAAGGACAGTAGCTGCTCCTGCTGATGTCTGGACAGTGCCTGGAGGTTGCTGATAAAAATGGTGTTGTTCTTGTCGTTGAGGGGCGAATTGTAATTGCTGATGATATAGTTCCACGTCCGCTCGTTAAGCACCTGGCAGTCGATGGTGATATAAGGATATCTCTGCATGGAGCTCTCCAGATAGAGTTTGGCGGCCAGCTGGTTTTTTCCGGAGCCACGCTCACCCAGAATCATCACCGGAAGCGTGGTCTGGTTGATCATACGGATTTTCTCTTCCATCAGCCTTGCGCTGGAGGTCAGGGAATAAAAGCTGCTGGAATACATGACGGAGACTTCTGTACAGGTGGAAAAGCGGATACCGTGCTTGCTTCCGCCCACCGGAAACGGATTCTGCTCCAGGCAGAAGATATAGCAGGGTTCCTCCAGGAACGTGGTTTCCTCTGCCGAGATGGAATAGAGCCTATTTTCAATCATGTGAAAGGCTTTGGCCGACATGGAGTGAGGGGACTCAGCCAGCTTTTTTAAATATCCGGTGACGGACGAGATGTTTTTCTCATTGTAGGTGGAAAACAGGATAGAGCCGTCCTGTTTCATGATGACTGTTTTCATGCCCTGCATATCCAGGGCCCTGGTGAACAGGCGGCTGCGGGCTTTTGTCTCTGCCAACACCCGGCACATATTGATGGAATAATCGATGGCGATATCGATGCTTTCCGGCCCGGACAGGATCAGGATGGGCTCCACCCCCGCTTCCCGTGCCATCATCTCGGTGATCACATCGCACAGGATAAAATTGCAGCCTCCGGCCTTGAGCTCTTTTAAGACAGGGTCCAGTTCGTCCGGGCTGTGGATGGTAATGATGTTCATGCGATAATTCATCATCTCGCAGAGCACATGGGCCGGCTGAGTGACAGTGGGGTAACCCACCACGGCGTATGCCTCCGTCAGGTTTCCCACCAGCAGGATCGCGCGCAGGATGTCATTGATGGACAGAGTGATCTCAATGACGGGTATGGAAGCGATTTTCCGGATCAGCTCGGCGGTCCCGCCCCGGGAGATCAGGATATCAAAGCCCTCGTTCATATGCTGCAGGGCCAGCTGGGCCCCGTCCTCCAGGTTTCCCGTGTAGACAACCATTTCTATATCTTCGTATTTTGCCGCCTCTGTGACCATGGCGTTTTTTAAATTCTCATAGGGCGCAATTCCCAGTATCCGATATTTTCTTTCCATAAACATGTTCCCCTTTCCCAAATGACGGTTTAAACTGTTTCATTATGAAAATATAGTACCATAAAGAGAAAATATATACAATAATGTTTCAAAAAAGAACAAAAAATAAACTGTTTTTATTTGAAGCCTTTTGCGAAAAGCGATATCCTATAACTACAGAAAGCGATCAAATAAAATGTTCCAAATTGAAACATAAAAGACAGCAGGAGGTGAAACAGTGACTGAATTGATGATCATCGCGGATGATTTCACAGGCGCTCTGGACGCGGGGGTTCATTTCGCGGAGAGAGGGATCGGAACCAGAGTGATTGTCAGCCTGGACCATGACAGAAGCTGGGAGGAAGGGATCAGGTCCGGGGAGACCACGGTGCTGGTCATTGACGCAGAGACCAGACATGTGTCCCCGGACCAGGCGTACCGCAAGGTGTTCGCAATTGCAAAGGACGCCAGGGAGGCGGGAATTCCCTATATTTACAAGAAAACGGATTCAGCGCTTCGGGGAAACATTGGCAGTGAGCTGGAGGCCGCCTACCGCGCGGCCGGTGAACCATTCCTAAGTTTTGTCCCCGCCTTGCCGCAGATGAATCGGATTACCAGAGGCGGCAGGCAGTATATCGACGGAGTGCCGGTCAGCAAGAGCGTGTTCGGCCGGGATCCCTTTGAGCCGGTCACCAAGGATTTGGTGAAGGATATTATCCGCCTGCAAAGCGAAATTCCTGTCATTGAGACTCACGGCGAGGCGCAGCCGGGCCCGGGGCAAGCGGGAATCGTGGTGTACGACGCAACAACCGAGGCGGATATCAGGAGAATTGGAGCGGATTTAACCGTAACAGGGCAGAACCGCCTGATGGCGGGATGTGCGGGGTTTGCGGCGATTCTGCCTGATCTTCTGGGCCTGAAGCGCCAGGAGCCGGAGACGGCGGCGCTGGAGCGCAGATTGTTTGTGATCTGCGGCAGCGTGAATCCGATTACCAGGAGGCAGCTTGACTGGGGAGAGAGGGTGGGGTATCCGCGAATCTACATGGCGGCTGAGGAAAAGCTGAATCCGGAGTTCTGGAAGTCGGAGCAGGGAGCCGGCCTGACGCGCCGGCTGACACAGGAGAGCAGTGAAAATGACTGCGTGATTCTGGACACCAACGACCGTGAGGGCGAGCGGAACACTCTGGAGTACGCCAGGGAATTGGGCATGGACACCGGGCAGGTGCGCAGCAGAATCCCGGAAACGTTGGGCATTATTTTGAAGAATATGCTGGATTGCGGGCTCCATGCCGTTATACTGATGACAGGGGGAGATACGCTTCTGGGATTTATGAAGGAGATCCGGCAGTGGGAGCTGCAGCCGATCCGGCAGATCCGGCCGGGCTGCGTGCTGACAAAGCTGTACTACTGCGGCCGGGAACATCACATCATCACCAAATCCGGCGGTTTCGGGGAAGAGAACCTGCTGTCGGAGTTAACGGAAGAATTAAAAGGAAAATAGAGTGAAAGGCGAAGAAAATGGGATATCAGATTAAAATTCCATCCTGCGTGTATGCGGGTGTGGGAAGTATCGAGGAAATTGGGACGATTTTAAAGCAGGAGTCGTCAAAGAAGGCTCTGGTATTTACTGATAAGGGAGTGGCCGGAGCCGGGCTTTTGGATAAGCTGACGGCCGTGCTGGAGCGTACAGGCGTGGAATACAAGGTGTTCGACGGGCTGAATCCGGAACCCGCTTACACCGATGTGGAGAAGGTTGTGGAGCAGATGAACCGGGAAGATGGAGACATCATTATCGCTATCGGCGGCGGCAGCGTCATGGACGCGGCCAAGCTCTGCTCCCTGTTAAAAGGCTCCTCCTGCACTGTGACGGACCTTCTGACGGATCCGCTGTTGGCGTCAAAGCAGATGAAAACCATCATGATCCCTACCACCTGCGGGACCGGCTCCGAGGCAACCTGTAATGCCATCGTAGCGATCCCGGAGGAACAGTCCAAAAAGGGCATTGTGAATGCGGAGATGATACCGGATTACGTAATCCTGGACGCACAGATGATCGCGGGCCTTCCGGCCTCCATCGTGGCAGCTACAGGCGTGGATGCCCTGGCCCATGTGGTGGAGTGCTTCACCTCAAAGAAAGCGACTCCCTTAAGCGACACGTACGCGGCGGCAGGCGCAAAGCTGATCTTCAGGAATATTGAGGAGGCGTACAAAAATCCCGGTGACATGGAGGCCAGAAGCAACATGATGCTGGGCGCCTTTTACGGCGGAGTGGCCATTACCGGCAGCGGCACAACCGCGGTCCACGCCTTAAGCTATCCCCTGGGCGGAAAATACCATATCCCCCACGGCGTGTCCAACGCAATCCTGTTCGCCCATGTGATGGCGTTCAATAAGGACGCCTGCGCCGGCCGGCTGGGGGTACTCTGCGACGCGGTATATCCGGAGCGCGCGGCTCTTGGAACAGAGGAGAAGGCGGATTACATGATCGGGCGGATCGCCGCAATCGTTGAGAACACGGAGATTCCCATCCATTTAAATGCTTTTGGTGTGAAAATGGAGGACCTGGATTTCCTGGTGGATGCAGGCAGTAAACAGCAGAGACTGCTGGTGAACAACAGGAAGAAGCTGAGTCTGGAGGACATTCGCACCATTTATTTAAAAGTGTTGAAGGAGGAGTAGAAAGTGACTGAGATCAAGGGAATTATCGCGGCAATGCAGACCGCCATGCATGAGGACGGCAGTATCAATGAGACGGAGCAGCGCAGACAGATCAACCGGCAGATCGCCGCAGGCGTGGACGCAGTGTTCTGTCTGGGGACCAACGGCGAGTTTTACATCATGTCCATGGAGGAGAAGATCCGTGTGATGGAGATTTTTGTGGACGAGGTAAAGGGCCGCGTTCCGGTGTACGCCGGCACCGGCTGTATCGGCACGGAGGAGACGGTGGCTTTGTCCAGAAAGGCCCGGGAAATCGGCGTGGATGTACTCTCGGTAATCACGCCCTACTTCGCGGCGATCAGCCAGGAGGAGCTGTATCAGCACTACGCCCAGGTGGCAAGTTCGGTGGACATTCCGGTGGTGATGTACAACATTCCGGCGAGAACAGGCGCCTCCCTGGCACCGGCCACTGTAAAGCGCCTGGCGGGTGAGTTCGCCAACATTGCCGGAGTGAAGGATTCCAGCGGCAATTTTAACAATATACTGCAGTATATCCAGGAAACGGAGGGCATGGACTTTTCGGTTCTCTCCGGCAACGACGCTCTGATCCTGTGGACTCTTTTAGCAGGCGGCAAGGGCGGCATTACAGCCATCGCCAACATCCTTCCCACCGTCATGGTGGACATCTACCAGAACTATTTAAAAGGCGATATGGAGAAGGCCAGGGAAGCGCAGAACGCCATTTCCAGGATCCGCGAGTGCTTCAAATACGGCAATCCCAACTCCGTTGTCAAGTGTGCGACCAATCTGATCGGCCAGCCGGTGGGACCGTGCCGCAAGCCCTTCGGCATCCTGCCCCAGGATGCGGTGGAGGCGATTAGGGAAACTATTGACAACTACTATGGGGAGTATAAAAACAAATAACCGTGCAGGAAAGGGGAATGGCATCTATGAAAATAATCGGAATTACCATGGGAGATCCGGCCAGCATCGGCCCGGAGATTACTGCAAAGGCATTATCGGATCCGTCGGTCTATGAGCGCTGCAAACCGCTGGTTGTGGGCGATGTCCCGGTGATGGAGGAGGCGCTGAAGATAACCGGCCTCTCCGGCAAGCTCAAAATACATACCATCGGGGATGTGAGTGAGGCGCTGTTTGAGTACGGTACCATCGACGTCTACCACATGGGTATGGTTGATATGGACAAGCTCCAGCGGGGGAAGGTCTCCGCGATGGCCGGAAATGCGGCCTTCCAGTACGTGAAAAAAGTCATCGGGCTGGCCATGGATCACAAGATTGACGCTACGGTGACCAATGCGCTGAACAAGGAAGCCATGAATCTGGCCGGCCATCATTACTCCGGCCATACCGAAATCTACGCCGATTACACAGGAACCAGGAAGTACACTATGATGTTGGCCCACGAGAATCTGAGAGTGGTCCACGTGTCCACCCATGTTTCCCTGAGAGAGGCTTGCGACCGCGTGAAAAAGGACCGTATCCTGGAGGTGATCCGCATCGCCCACCAGGCCTGCCGCCGGCTGGGTATTTCCCAGCCGAAGATCGGCGTGGCCGGCTTAAATCCTCACAGCGGGGAGAACGGCATGTTCGGAAGGGAAGAGATTGAGGAGATTACGCCGGCAATTCAGGCGGCGAGAGACGAGGGTATCCAGGCAGACGGACCGGTTCCGCCGGACACCGTATTCTCCAAGGCAAGGGGCGGTTGGTATGACATCGTTGTGGCCATGTACCATGACCAGGGGCATATCCCCTTAAAGGTGGTGGGCTTTGTCTACAACCAGGAGGAACAGAAATGGGATGTAGTGGCCGGAGTGAACATTACACTTGGTCTGCCCATCATCCGCGCTTCCGTGGATCACGGAACCGCCTTTGACCAGGCTGGCACAGGCCTTGCCAGCGAGCTCAGCCTGACCAATGCCATGGATTACGCAATCCGCATGGCTGAAACAGAGGAAATGGAATAGATACAGCACAAAAGGAAGGGGAAGAACAATGGAATACGCAAAATTGCCGGGATTAACACCGGACGGAACGATGTATTGGAATGAGGAGATGGGGACTATGGAGGCGGTGCTTCCTCCGGGAGGTTACAAGACCGCCCACGGCCCGGGGCTTTTGGAGCTGGAGAACGGGGATCTGCTGTGCGTCTGGTTTGCGGGCTCCTTTGAGGGAAATGCAGATGTAAACGTCATCTGTGCGAGGCTCAAAAAGGGCTCAAGCCGGTGGGAGGAGCCGGTTTTAGTCTCCCACGATCCGGACAGAAGCGAGCAGAATCCGTCCCTGTTTGCCGGCCCCGACGGGAAAGTGTGGGCTATGTACACTTCCCAGCTGTCCCGGGTGGAAGGCAAGGACAACATGCAGTTTACCTCTGTGATCCGCTGTCAGAAGAGCGCGGATGGGGGAGAGACCTGGAGCGACTACGAGACCGTATTTCCGGAGGAGGGCAGCTTCTGCAGACAACCCATCCAGGTGCTGGAGAGTGGACGCTGGATTTTCGGTAACTGGATCTGTACCGACTCCGAGCTGGGCCTGACTGGTGATCCCACCGCATTCCGCATTTCCGATGACCAGGGAAAGACCTGGAAAACCGTGGATATGCCGGAGAGCAACGGCGCGGTTCACGCCAATGTGGTGGAGCTGGAGCCGGGACATCTGGCTGCGTTCATGAGAAGCCGCGCGGCCGACCATATCTACCGAAGCGAATCCATGGACAACGGAGATACCTGGACTGCACCGGTGCCCACCGTTCTGCCCAACAACAATTCCAGCATCAGTGCGGTCAAGCTGAAGAGCGGCAGAATCGCCGTTGCCTACAACCCTACCTGCACACCCTGCCCGACACCCGGCGTGGCTTCCTGGCCGGGTCTGCGCTGCCCGGTAGCCGTTGCGCTGTCCGAGGACGGCGGCCTTACCTTCCCCATGATCCGCTATATGGAACGGGGCGAGGGGTACATGGGTGCTGAGAACAAGACGAACAACAGACAGTATGAATACCCCTACATCATGCAGGGCGCGGACGGCAGGCTTCACCTGGCATTTGCCTACAAGGACCGTCTCAGCGTGAAGTACATGAGCTTCACGGAGGAAGATGTTATGGGCAAAAAGCGCGAGACAGTGGGCCTCTACAACCCTACCTCGGCAAAGGTCCGGTAAGAAGCCGGCCAAAAACATAGGAGAAGGAGAAAAATAAAATGACAACCCAAATGATTCTTGCTCTTGCAATCCTGATTGTTATGATTACGCTGATCATGTTTGACGTACTTCCCTTCGGCGCGCCGCCCCTTCTGGCGTGCATGCTGCTGGTGGCCACCGGCCTGTCCACCGTATCCGAGGCCTTCGCGGGTTTCGCCAACTCCAGCGTCATCATGATCGCCAGTTTTATGGTGGTTCTGGCGGGCGTTCAGAAGACCAGAGCTATGGACAAAGTGAAAGACGCCCTGATTTCCCTGGTGAACAGGGGTGGCTACAAGAGCTACGCGCTCCTGGTTATTGTGGTAATGGTCGGCGCCAGCCTGGTGGGCGGCGGCAACACCGGCTACTACGTGCTGATTCTGTCCCTGATTTCGACCATCCCTTACACAAAAAAAATGCCCACCTCCAAGCTGATGATGCCTCTGGGATTCGCCACCAACCATCCGCTGATTCCCATCAACGTGGCGCTGTACTATGGCGTGGCGAGCTCTGTGCTGGAGACGGCCGGCTTTATGGAGCCGATGTCCATGATCAAGTTCTCAGTTGTAAACTTCGTCATGGCCGTGGCCTTCCTAGTCTGGTCCCTTGTTTCCTACAAACTGCTTCCCGACCACCCCATCGCAGCGGCCGAGGAGGATGCCCAGGCAAAGATTGAAAAGACCAAAGCGGTTCCCATGGAGCCCTGGAAGGAAAAAGTGACCGTGATTGCCTTCGTCGTCAGCGTAGTAGGTATGATGCTGATCAACACCCTGGGCAATGTGGCCTACGTGGTGCCCGGCTTGGCGGCTATGGCTCTGCTGTTCATGAAAGTAGTTGATTTCAAAGAGTTCCGCGAAAATATGTTCGCCCCGGTTATCCTCATGATGGCAGGCGTCATCGGCGTAGCGGATGCCCTGGCAAACTCCGGCTTCACCGCAATGATCGGAGAGGTGATCGCCACGGCTCTGGGCATCAATGTGGCGCCACTCCTGGTAGTCATCCTGTTCGCACTGCTGACCAGTACCTGCGCAACCTTTACCGGTTCCAACATGGGCTCTGTATACATCTTTGCCCCCATCGCCATCGCGGCCTGCATGAGCCTGGAGCTGAATCCAACTGCAGCAGCGGCAGCAGTGGTGGTGTCCGGATGGCAGGGCGGATATATGCCTATCGACGGTATGCCTGCCATGATTATGGGGATGGGAAAATACAAGCTGCCGGAATTCTGGAAGTTCACAGTGCCGATGTATCTGATCCGGATTATCGCGCTGAGTGTGGCGGCTGCTGTTATCTTCCCTATGTAACTGTTTGAGACAAAGGAGAAATGAAAATGTTAATGTGTGTATCACTGTTCATCGTCGGTCTGATCTGCCTGATTAAGGGCGGGGACTGGTTTGTGGACGGAGCTACGGGGGTTGCCCGTAAATTTCACCTGCCGGAGCTGCTGATCGGCGCCACCGTAGTTTCGATCGGTACAACGCTGCCGGAGGTTATGGTTTCCACCACATCCGCACTGACAGGCCACAGCGAGATCGCCTACGGAAATGCCATCGGCTCCGTCATCTGTAACACTGCGTTGATTGCGGCCATCACAGTGGCTATCAAGCCGGGGGAAATTAACCGGAAAACACTGCGCACTCCGGTCCTGTTTTTCTTCATCGCCGCGGTCATCTACACTGGAGTAGCCTATTTCCTGGGCTACTTCAGCAGAACCATCGGTTTTGTACTGTTGGGGATCTTTGTAGTGTACATGGTAACAACGGTTTCGCAGATGAAAAACAGTCCGCCGGCCGAGACCGGCGGGGAGGAAGAGGGGAAATCCCTGGGAATCAATCTGGTACTGCTGGTGAACGGTGCTGCGCTCATCGCCGTGGGCGCCAACTTGCTGGTGACCAACGGAACCCTGATCGCCGAGGCCCTGGGCGTGCCGGAGTCCGTCATCGCGCTGACCTTTATGGCCCTGGGGACCTCCCTGCCTGAGCTGGTGACGGCAATCACGTCCCTGGTCAAAGGACACGGAGCCCTATCGCTGGGCAATGTAATCGGCGCCAACCTGTTCAACCTGGTTCTGGTCAGCGGCGTTTCCGTCTCACTGGCGCCCTTCAGCGTTCCGCAAAGCTCTGTCCTCCTTGGGCAGAATGCTTCCCTGGTATTAGACATTCCGGTCATGCTGGCAGCTATGCTGCTGCTGACGGTGCCGGCTCTGGTCAGAGGCAGGCTATCCAGAGTCCAGGGCATTCTGCTGCCGGTTCTGTATTTCGCTTTCTGTGGAATCCAGTTCACGCTGTAATGAAAGAGGCGGCAACACAAGGATTCTTGACCATATCGACAATATCATGAAATTCAATAAGGCGCAGAAGCGGAGGATTGAAACTTGCATGATTCATGACATATGATGTATACGGAGATTTTTAAAGGATTGCTGCCATGTGATGTGGCAGCTTTTCTTTGCGGATGAACGATGGGAAGCAGTGATTCTGCGGTAACAAGATGGAGTGGGAGCGTACAGATCGCCAGTTCAAGCACAGTTTTTATGGGAATGTAGGAGGAGAAGTGCCGCTGTGTTTGATGAAATTCTTCGTCAGGCAAGACTTATTTAAATCTGTAAATGAGTATGGACATGGTCTATGCCTTCCGGCACACAGTAATTGTAAGAAATGGAAATAGGATAAGAAATTTATCATCAATAGCCGTCACACTTGCGGTAAAGCGGTTTTTAGACTATTTACAGTGCCGCTCTTAGTTTCTTAAACATTACTTTATTCTCAAAACTTAAAATATAAAAGCATATCTGCTAGAATTGCTGCCACGACACATACAAAAACAGGACACTTTAATCATGCTAATATTCCAGCAATTATACCTCCAACAATCCCTATATCTGGTCTTGTAGCGTCTATGGTAATAATACCGGGAAAGATTAAAGCAGCCATAGCAGTATAATATGGAATCATATCTAAGTGGAAAAGATGAACGGCAAAATGTAATAGGGTGAGAAATATGAAGCAGGAAAAAGAGACCTGTTCTTTTTTACGGATGTAGAAACTGACAACCCCACGCAATGGAGGCAGCTTGACAGTCTGCAAGTATTCCGAATGACGCAATGTCAAAAAGATAATGTATTGCTGGAAATAATGTCGATAAGAATAAGCATTTTGTCCCAATAAAGAAATAGATAATGCATAAAAATAATGATATAATAAAATCCATATATTGATTATTCCGTATTCAAGAGAAGAGAGGTGAGCGATAATGAATAAAACATATATCATGCTAAAAGATATTCCTGTATTAGAGATAGAAAATTACAGATGTAAAATACTGAATTATGAGCTGCTTCCCATATCGCTGCGTTATCCGGATGTAAACTATGATGACGTCATGCACGGCTGGACTGAGAACCGTACCATGAACATAGGCAGGACCAACGCTAAAAAACTGTTGGCTGGTTTTCGTCTCAGCCAAAGTAATCCGTATATGGTAGCCAGGTTATTTCATTTTGCTTCCCTTTCCGACTGTTACTGGATGAAAGACGCGGAAGAGGCATTTACATGGGAACAGGTAAGCCTGTTTGAAAATCCATTGGAGAAGGCAGTAACATCAACGGCCCTTCTGGGTACCAACCGGACATTCCACACACTTGAACAAAGAATCCATACGCCGGAGTTCACTGCTCAGGGGATGGCGGCCAAAGCCTGGATAAGGGAAGCGGAGGGACTTTATCTGTATAAAGTCGGAAAAAAGGAATTGCCGGCCAGCAGGATACTGGATGCGCTTACTATACCCCATGTAGGCTATATGGAGGCCGAAAACAGCGGACTGGAGAAGATAGCAGACCGGAATCATACAGATAAAATATATAAAAGTGGGGAAAAAATAGTAAAATGCCGTATTATATCTTCCGAAGAGACCGCACTTGTACCATGGGAAGACTTTCAGGTATATTGCAGTTACCATGATAAAAATGAATATGATATGGTAAAGAAGATGGATGCTGCGAATTATTATAAAATGCAGATAGCAGATTATGTGCTTGGAAATGAAGACCGCCATGGAGCGAATTTTGGATTTTACATGGATAACAGGAGCGGAAAGCTTCTGGGCTTATATCCGCTCATGGACCATGACCATGCTTTTTCAGAAGATGAGGATATTCCGTCCCAGTCTTCAGAACAGGATGAGACATTACAGCAGGCAGCGTATGAGGCGATTAACCATGCGGAGGTATCATTTGACAATGTTCTGGGCATGGAAAAGCCGGAAGATTTAGATGATGCGCAGTGGAATGCAGTACTGCAGCGATGCGGGGAACTGCATCAGAGGGTGGGGATGGAATAACAGGACGTGATTGATAGTGTGTTATACGCTCTGTCAGCGTTGCCGTAAAAATGCTGTTGCCGCCGGTGAGGGCAAGGGCATTTGAAGCGGCAGGAAAACAGGGCTGTGATTGCGTGGCGTGAAGCCGCAAGCGCAGGACTGGTTTCATCAGCAGACAGGGCGTATATGAAAGTCCCATCCCTCGTCCTACGCTCCGACTTGTGGACAAAGTGTGTCCCGGAAAATCCATTATATAGGGCTGTTTCTGCCTCTTTTGTGAGAAAGGAGTCACGCAAACTGGCTATAATACAAGTCCGCATAAGCCCCGTTTGCCTTTAACAAAGTTTCATGCGTTCCCTGCTCGATAATATTTCCGTTTTGCATAAACAGGATCAAATCAGCGTCTATAATGGTCGAAAGTCTGTGCGCGATTACAAAGCTCGTTCTGTTCTTCATCAGGGCTTTCATGGCCTTGCCGATCTCAATTTCCGTGCGGGTATCGACGCTGGAAGTCGCTTCGTCCAAAATGATAACCGCCGGATCGCAGAGGAATACTCTGGCTATGGTTAGAAGCTGCCGCTGGCCGATAGAAATATTTTCCGCGTCGTTGCTCAAAACCGTATCATATCCATGCGACATAGTGCGGACAAAGAAATCCACTCTGGCCGCTTTCGCCGCCGCTACAATTTCTTCACGGGTAGCGTCCGGCTTGCTGTAAGCGATATTCTCCGCAATCGTGCCGCCAAACAGCCATGTATCTTGCAGCACCATTCCAAAATTGCTTCTCAAATTGGAACGGGTCATATCCTTTGTGTCGGTTCCGTCCAAAGTGATTTTTCCGCCGTTTAACTCGTAAAACCGCATAAGCAGATTGATGAGCGTTGTCTTTCCGGCCCCTGTGTTGCCGACGATTGCAACCTTCTGTCCCGGTTTTACAGAAAAGTTGATGTTGTGCATTAAGATATGATCGGGTGTATATCCAAACCGGACATTCTGAAATTCCACGGTTCCTCTTGCCTGCTCCACAACAGAGGGGAGAGCAGGTTCCGGCGAAAGTTCTACCTCGTCCAGTAACTTATAAATTCGTTCCAGAGAGGCCAAAGCAGACTGCATACTGTTTACCATGTAGGCGGCTTCCGTGAGCGGTTCCGAAGCCTGATTTACATACTGGAAAAATGCCTGAAACACACCAACGGTCAATCTTCCCTCCAGCAGCATTTTTCCGGCCAATACCGCAATCAGCACTTGACCGAAACGGTTAATCAGGCGGATTGCCGGATTGATGGCATTTATCATAAAGTCCGCTTTTTTGGTAGCCTCGGCCAGTTCTTCCGTGGCCTTGTGCATATTTTCAGAGCTGTTTTCCTCCTGATTAAACGCCTTGATAATAACCCGGCCACTGTATGCTTCTTCTACCTGTGCGGTTACATTACTCACACACTGTTGCCGCTTCATGGCGGATTTCAGCGTTTTTGCCGCCACAAAATTAGTCGCCACCAGTGCAAGTCCTGTAAACACCAGGAAAACAAGCGTCAATAGAATACTAAAGCGAAACATCATCACCAAAGAGCCGATTACCATGCCAACGGCTGTAAACAGCTTCAACATTCCTGATTGCAGGGCCTCCGCTGTTTTATCCAGGTCATTCACTGTCCGGCTGAGAATTGCCCCGGTTTTGGTGCGGTCAAAGAAAACGAGCGGGAGCCGATTGAGTTTTTCGCTGATTTCCGTCCTTAGCCGGAGATTAAGATTTTCCGCAAAACTGGACATAAGGAAGGATTGAAGGGTGTAAAACAGGGCTGTCGCCAGATAAATCAACAATAAAAATACAATATCCCGGCCACCTGTCGCCCATGTAACTTGAAATGCCGCGCCGTTTGTAATCGCCTCTTTAATGTTGCTCCAAAGCAAATCTACGATATGCGCGCTATACAGCGGCGCAATAATGGAAAGAAAAGTATAAAGGATTACCGATACCAGCACAACCGCTAACCGCTTATGCTGATCGCCCGTGGAACGCCACAACCTTTTTAGCGTTTGCCACGCATGATCCGGCTTTTCAAAATCCATTTCTTCTGTAAGAGCCTGTGCATTGTTGTTATTCTCACTCATGGCTCACATCTCCTTTCATTTGAGATTTTGCAATATCCTGATAGACAGGACAGGTCTGCATTAAGAAATCGTGATTGCCAATTCCAACAACCCGCCCTTCTTCTAAAACAACAATCTGTTCCGCGTTCATAATGGTGCTGATCCGCTGGGCGATAATCAGCACCGCCGCGTCTTTTACTTCGTTTGCAAGGGCTTTTCTTAACGCTGCATCAGTTTTGAAATCCAGAGCGGAAAAACTATCGTCAAAAATATAAAGGTCGGCTTTCTTTGACAATGCCCGCGCAATCGAAAGACGCTGTTTTTGCCCGCCTGAAAAGTTTGTGCCACCCTGTGATACGCGGGAGTATAAGCCATCAGGGAGATCATAAACAAATTCGGATTGCGCCACCGATAAGGCGTGTTTCATTTGCTGTTCAGTCGCCCGGTCATTTCCATGCCGCAGATTGTCGGCAATCGTGCCGGAAAACAGCCACGCTTTTTGAGGTACATAAGAAATATGCGCCCTTAATTCTTTCTGCGTCGTGCTACGAATATCTTTGCCATTCAGAAGGACAGAGCCGGAAGTAACATCGTGAAACCGCAGGATCAATTTTGCAATCGTAGATTTTCCGCTGCCTGTGCTGCCGATAATGGCAGTTGTTTCCCCTCTTTTGCAGGTAAAATCCAAATTCTCCAAGGTGTTTTCGTCTGCGTCTGCGAAACGGAAACTTGCGTTTTTGAACCGCACAACTTCTTCCGTTTGATTGGGGTTATTATCAACAGACGCAATTCCGTCTTGAATTTCCGGCGCAAGATGTAGCACATCGGAAATTCTCCGAACACAAATCATAGCGCGGGGAATTAAAATCATCACCATCTGGGCCATAATGATATAAAAAAGGATCATCATAGCGTATTGCGTCAGGGCGGTAATATCGCCAATTTCCATAAATCCCGCTCCGATCCGATTTCCGCCTAACCAGAGGATCACGACAATGATAAGGTTAATTGCAAGCAGGGCAATACTCTCCAATCCGACGAACAGACGGTTTGCGCTGATTGCTGCCTCGGCGTAATCCTCAAAAGATTTTCTCATTCGCTTTTCTTCATACTTCTCTTTATTGAAAGCGCGGATCACACGAACACCTGTAACATTTTCCCGTAGAACAACATTCATTCGATCAAGGAATTTTTGCAGTTTGGCAAAAATCCACGAGGCTTTACGGGTTACAAAAACTGCCAGAAGCAGAATAAACAGCGTTGCGCCAACCAATAAAAAGCCCATCATGGTATCAATGGAAAACGCCATGACAATTCCCATGATACAAACTGCGGGAACAGGAAGCACCATTTGAATAAACCATACAACGCCCTGCTGAACCACATTTACATCATTCAGTGTGCGGGTAATCATAGAACCTGTTCCGAACTGTTCAAAATCGTAAGAGGAAAAGGTAAGCGATTTATCGTAAAGAGCGTTCCGCATATCCCGGCCAATTTTAGAGGAAAGGTCTGCGGCAAGATAGCTCCCCAACAATGCGCCGGAGCTGGTAACGATTGTTACGATCAGCATAAGTATTCCGCTGCGGATCAGGTAGTCCATATTGCCGCCGCTCACCCCGGCGTTTATCATATCCGCTGTGATGGTCGGAATGAGCAAGCCGCCCGCAACATCTAAAAACATAACGAGTAGTGTAAAAAAGCATAGCCATTTATACGGTTTTATGAACCGTAAAATTGTTTTCATTCTGTGTTCCCTCCTTAATTCAGTCGTCTGCTATGGAAAATGTAATCAAAGCTCATTTAATTTTGTCCTCAAACTTTCCATATAAATATTTGCCAAGCGTAAAAGTTCTTTTTGCTCCGCCTCTTTCAAGGCGGTAAAGGCTGCATTTTCTTTTTGGACGACTGGCACAATGTACTTTTCAACAAACTGTTTCCCGGCTTCGGTTAGAAAAATGTGCTTATCACGGCCAACGCCCTGTTCAAGATAAATATATCCTTCCTGTATCAGCTTCCGAATAGAAGAATTAACCGTCTGCTTATTGGCAAAAAACTCATAGCAAATATCTTTTTGCAGACAGCCATCGCCTAAGTCATAAAGAGTGTAAAAGATAGAAAAGGCGCTGTCTGAAATCCCCATCTTTGAAGCTACTTTGTGATATAGTTCGTCGCACTCCTTGTTAATCTTATTAAAGTCCATCAACAATTCATTTAATTTTTCCTTCATGGTGTTACCTCACTAGTATGTTTTCGTACTTGCATAACCGCTATTATAGTATGAAATCATACCTGCGTCAAGTATGTTTTCATACTTAAATATGAATTTTTCATTAAACATAGAAAAGACCGGGGCGCGGCGGCCCTAAAGACCACCACGCCCCAGTTCTACTTGAAAAAACATCATATATCTATTTGTTAATAATGACAAGTTAGTTACATTTCCTCTGTTTTCGTAATCATTTTCTTTGCCAACTGCCGGAATAGGTCTGTGGTTTCCTCGTCCATTGGCGCAAGCTGTCCGATCTGTCCGGCAATCATCGCCGTTACATCGTCAACGGAAAGCAGGTTTTGTTTCTGCTCCGCCAATGCGTTCCGCATGGTCTGGAACATGGCGGCGGTTACAGCTTCCCCCGGCTGTTCTCCGTTTTCCATGTCTTTCTTAATGTCCCGCAGGATAGCCAGGAACACATTTTTGATTTTTTCAATCTCCGCTTCATGTTCCCCCATCTTCTGGGCGTTCAAAAGCTGTAAATCCTGCTTTGCTTCCGCCCGGTGTTCCGGGTGTTCTTTCATCAGGTCGGACAGGGAAGCCGTTGCTATCTCGATAAGCTGGTTTCTTGCTGTTATGCCTTTTGCCGCTGTGTCCTGAAAATAAATCCGTATCAAATCTATCAGCTTAGGAAAATTCCTGTGTTCCAACAGGCGGTTGAGGATTTGCACATCAACAGCACCCGTCACGAGCCCCCTCACGGCTCCCTCGGACAAGCCTAATTCAGAAATATCGTAGCTTTTACGGACGCTCACGGTGGATAAGCCCAGTATGTAGTCTGTCGATACCTTAAATTCCTTTGCCACGCCTATGAGAATATCACTGCTGACCGTTCTTGTTTCGCCGCTGACAATGCGGCTCAACTGGGAAGCGGAAACGCCTATCTTCTCCGCAAGTTCCTTTTGTGTGATGTGGTTCCCGTTGCATAAATCGGAAATCCGCTGTCCGGGCGTTCCGGGTAAAGCCATAGATACGCACCTCCTCCGCATACTTCCATTATACAGAATGATTGCAAAAATGCAATATCCAAAGTGTAAACTTCATCAAAATGCAATTCTCGCAATATTCCGGGAATTGCATTTTTTTCGTGTAGACTTAGGGTAGTTCATCGATGGACGGCACCTTGAAAACAGAATGACCGTCCGAAAAGGAATACCCCGGCTGGGGAAGCACCGCAAGGAGTCGGACTTCGGGACAAAATGTCCCGAAGTTGCGAGGAGCGTGCCAACGCCGGAACACGCCGCAGGAATGGGGCAGGAAACCTTTTCGGGGAGAACGGCAACGGAAAGCAAAATGGAGGGAACGCATGAGAGATAACCCCTATAAAGACTTGCCGCCGCTGGAACGCAGGCCGGACGGTTCCCTTTACCGCATGACACCGGCGCAGAAGAAACAGGCGGCCAGCCTGATACGCCGGGAGTGCTGTTGCTGTGAGGACGGCAACTGCATTGTCCTTGACGATGGGGACACCTGCACCTGTCCGCAGACGATTTCTTTCTCGGTCTGCTGTAAGTGGTTCCGCTGGGCGGTCTTGCCGCTGGACGGGACGCTGGAAGCGGAGATTTTCCGGGATAAGGACTTGAAACGCTGTGCGGTCTGCGGCGGTGTGTTCGTCCCTAAATCCAACCGGGCAAAATACTGCCCCGGCTGTGCCGCCAGAGTTCACAGGCGGCAGAAAACAGAAAGTGAACGGAAAAGGAGGTCTTGTGTGGACAGTTAGGGGCTGAAAAGTCCTTGATTTACAAGGCTTTGCAAGCACAGA
>OLRX01000701.1_pt1 | contig 28567 bp, 28 predicted proteins | sample 1672991 | NCBI WGS metagenome assembly OLRX01 (sample SAMEA3136744, study PRJEB25190) | human gut metagenome | biome: human gut; feature: human-associated habitat; material: faeces | place: Austria | collected 2013
TCGGATATAAGAAAATACGGCTTTATCTCTCTGCTTTTCATTTTAACCGCATACGAAAAAAAGGCTTCCCCATTGTCTCCTGCAATATGAGGTCTATCTGAAATCAACCATATTTTCTTCCTGAAAAGAGCATTGCAAATCCAATATGCCTTTCTTAACTTTAATATTTCTTTCGCTTCACTTTTTGATTGTTTCTTGATTTCGTTTGTCCATCGAATTTCCGTTCTTGCAAGAGTTGAAAGTTTTTTTCGATATATATGAACAGACCCTTTTATCAGCTTTAAAATCCATTCGTCATTTGTAAAATAGCTGTTTGTCAATTCCTCGTTAAGCTTTCCGAATTTTTTATATCTGAAAACGCATTTCATCTCCTTGCCATCCGACAAGCTCTCCACTTTAATCCGATACTTTGCTCTGTCCGTTATTGGAACATTAAACTTAAATTTATAACTTGTGAAGATTTTCATGTTTTTACGCAGACCGTCTTTTCCAACAATTTCAACGTCTTTATTGTAAGCTTTATTTTCTTCTGTTTTCGCTTCGTAAACCTTGTTTTCGGATATTTCTTCAATACAAATTTTGTAATCATCCAAATAGTACGATAATGTTGTTCGTCCTTCGATTAATAGCACGTCTTCTTTTGCTTCGACAATATCTACAACAAAAGCCTCCGGCCATTTAAAATTGAAAACCAAATTGTCTCTAAAATATAATTTATTTTCTTTTCTGTATGTCTCGCTTAGGAACTCCTCAAGTGAAAGACCGTATTTTTCCATAAGCAAAAACCTCTTGTATGACATCTCCGTTTTTATTTTCATTATTTCACTGTCATCAAGCGTTTTGGCGATAGATACATAATTTTGAAATTCACTGTTATTCATATTTGCCTCATAAATTAAATTTTTTCGAAACAATCCCTGCAAGAGATATATAAAACAAACCTGTTACCCCGAACAAGCTTATCGGTTCAAGACCCTCAACAAGTCCTGCGCTGCAAAATACTATCGCAGTCATGATTGTGAAGCTATCTTCATCTCTGTAAATATGCGGAACGCTTCTTCTATGCGTACGATTTTTCTCACCCGTTTTTTTCTTTACAATTTTTTTAAACACGCAGACCATAACGTACACTTGGAATATCAATGCCGCAATCATTGTCGGCGCGCCGTAAAAATAGCCTGTCGCAATAAGCGTATTATGAGGCGCTAAAGTCACATTATCTCTTGCAGTTTCCTTTATATATTCTTCACGGCTATGCCCCAAAAGAGATATTTCACCTCCGTAGTATTCCCACAATTCTACTCTCTGGCTCAGCATAGAATTTAACCCGCCGCTGCGTATTTTGAATTTATCCGCAAACGATTGAATCGCGCTTTCGCTGTTTTCTTCGGCATACGCAACGGGAGGAGTTACTTTACTGATCATGTCGGCAGCAAATATGCCTGCCGCCAAAGCTATTGCAAGGCAAGCCATAACTAAAATTCTCCGCAGGCTTTTCTTCTCAAATATTTCGCTCTGTCTGATATAATATACAGCTGCCGCAGCAATCGCCAGCACTCCTGCTATCATGGAAGTCCGAGCTTGGCAAACTATAATCATTCCAAAACTATATGCCGCTGCAATTACATAAAATATTCTCATTTTTCGGGATACTATATACATATAAACAGCGCATACAAATATCGAAAGACAAACTATTCCCAAAGTATTCGGATTACCTGTAGCTCCCATATAAGGTCCAGGTTCTTCCTGCAGTTCCCGCGGGAAGAAAATGAAATTCACAATATAAAATATGACTCCGATGTTCACAAACGCCGTAGCCGTCATTCTGAAAAGCAAATCATAATCTCTGCGGCTGTTCCATGCTATATATAAAAGCGGCAATATGAATATATACGCGATCAGGCAAACGCTTGCATAAGGCGCCTGAGGCTTTAAAATGCCGTTTATGGTCAAGCATATTGCAAGTATTAAGTATATTATAGTCGCAATGCTTCGCCCCTCAGTTTGCTCAACTTCCTTTTTAACACTGAATATCGCAAGCAAAAGCAATGATATCGCTATTACCGCCGCAAAGATTTCTCCGCTAAATACAAAAAATGAATCGGGTGATAGTTTAGCCTGAAATCTGTAATATAAGTACGAAAAAGCGATTATATGAAGCAAAACAGCGCATATTAAATTTTTGCGCTGTATTCCCTTCACAGGTTCTGCCAAGGTATTCAGTATTTTGATATAAAGTCTTTCAATATAACTCATCGGATCTCATTTCTAATCTCCAAAATCAAACATCGTTTTCATTATAACATAAGGATTGTACGCAATCAATACAACGTCAAAATCTCCGTTTTCAACAAGTTCTGAAACGTTTCCGTCATAATGTCTCAAATCGACCGCCGTAATTTCTTTAGCATTAATCGAAAGAAACGGCAGCATAGCACAGGAATAGCTATCTCTCAAGAGGAAAATCTTAATATCATTCGGAGCATCGTTGTTGACTATCGTATTATAAGCGTAATCATATCCTATGTACGCAGAATAAGCAGATAGAGCATAATAATCTTTTTCTGATAATTGCGACATGTCAAACATAACATCTTCAAAATTTCCTTTTCGCTTCACTTCTCCCTCTTCCCACACAGCGAAAAAATCAAAAGATGTTTCAAATTTCGGCGTTATCAGTTCAATATCATCAACGCCAGCATAATATTTGCCCGTACGTTTGCCGAGAGAACCAAGAAACCAATCCTCGTAAAGTTTTATGTTGTAATTTGACAGGTCATATAAATCGCCGTTAAATTCAATATCCAGTTCATGGCTAATAGTTTCAAACAGCTTTTCTGCCGCCCATATGGCCGCTCTGGGAGTCCAATGATGATCTGTTAAAAAAACATCGAACCCCAGTCAATACCATCTTTTTTAATTTCCTGACGAAGATCCAAATATTTTATATCCCTTTCGTCTAATGCAGAAAGCAGTTCGTCAGCATTTTCATTGCCATACTCTTTTGCCCCTTTTGGCATTTGTTCGTCGCTCTCTATCTTATAAGGAAGCTGCGCGTATATCAGCTCCGCACCCTTTGCTTTTACAGTCTCATTGAGCTTGTCCAAATTATCCGCAAAAGGAATTACGTCCTGTTTGCTCAAAGTATATGTAAGTGCCCCGTCTCTAAGCTTATATGTATCGTCAAAGCCCAAGTCTCCAATACCGGAGCTTCCTCCTTTTACATATGTCGCCCCTATTGTTTTCAAAAAAAGTCCGTTTATATTTATCCACCCGTATCTGCCGGCCATATTCTCTTGAAGCACTGTTTCTACCCGGTTCGCGCTATAATTTCCCTCAACCGGAATTTGCTTAAGCTCGTATTTTCCATTCCAAAGAGTCAAAGCTCCGCAGCCGAAAATTATCATTAAAAAAACAATTGACAAAATTTTCTTTCCCGTCATAGTTTTTTATTCCCCCGGATTTTAAAAATTAAAATATATAAACGGATTATAACTGCCCTTTACTAAATAAGACATTGATAAAACAAACAATGCCATAAGTCCTATTGCTGCCGCAGCATTAATAAATCCCATCGATTTTGAACCTGCCTTGAAAAGTTTTTTCAGTCTCGGTATGACTGGAAATGAACATATTACAGCCATCAAAAAATAAACGCCGTATTCTCTAAAGGAGAACAATGCGGCGTCTCCAAAAAACACATCGCCGCTCCAAATAAACATTTTTGCTATATATGCAAAAGCTTCGCTTAAACTATCCGCTCTGAATATTACCCAGCCGATTATAACTACTAAAGCAGTATAAACATATCTCAATATTTCTCTAACAGGTTTATTGCTGTCCTTATCAAGCCCCGTGCGCTTCTCAAAGCACTGAAACACAAAATACAGCAAACACCACGCTATAAAAGTCCAATTTGCTCCATGCCATATGCCTGTACATAACCACACCGTAAACAGATTAAAAATATGTCTGCTTTTTACGACTCTGTTTCCGCCCAGAGGGATATACAAGTAGTCTCTGAACCATACGCCGAGAGAAATATGCCACCTTCTCCAAAATTCAGTCACCGACCTTGATATATAAGGATAATTAAAATTCTCAAGGAATTTGAATCCAAACATCCTACCCAGCCCTATAGCCATATCAGAATATCCGCTGAAATCAAAATAAATTTGGAATGTATACGCAAGCGCCCCTATCCACGCCATCCCTGCGGTAAGCTCAGCTTCCGTTCCCATAAAAGTGCCTGATTCAAGCAGATCAAATGCCGCATCTGCTACAAGCGCTATATTATTTGAAATAATTACTTTTTTAGCAAGTCCTATAATAAATCGTGAAACGCCCTCCGCAAAATCATCAAAAGTTTCCTTTCTGTAGTCGATCTGGTGAGAAATAGTTTCATACCTTACGATCGGACCCGCAATAAGCTGCGGGAAAAATGAAATATAGAGTCCCACATTGAGCAAATTTTTCTGCACTTCACTTTTCCCTCTGTAAACATCCACAAGATATGACAGCGATTGAAAGATAAAAAAAGATATTCCTATAGGCAAGGCTATCGTCGGTATGCTTATGGACATTCCAAAAATTGCATTCATATTATCCACAGCAAAGTTGAGATACTTAAACACAAATATAATCGATATATTAAGTATGATTCCCGCCGTCAAAACAGCTTTTTTTACCCCCCCATACTCTCATATTCTGCTATTTTGAGTCCTATAAACCAGTTTAATATTATGGACAGCATCATGATCAGAACAAATTTCGGTTCACCCCACGCATAAAAGAGCAAGCTTGCAATACAAAGAAACATATTCTGACCTTTTCGAGTTCTGCACAGCGGAACATAATATAAAAATAATACTGCAGGTAAGAATACAAATATAAATATATTACTCGAAAAAACCATTTTCCTATTTCCCTACAAAGTTATCTTTACTTTCAATGTATCTGATGATTTTCCGTAATAATAGAAGCCGTTTACTCCATGATACGATCTTACGTAGTAATAATACGTCTTTCCGTGCTCTATATCATAGTCTGCAAAGGACGTCCTGCCCTCCGTAACCGTTTCTATTTTTTCAAAATTATTTGTATTTCCCTCCGAACGGTATACTACATAGCCGTCTGCGTTCTCCGCGCTGTCCCAGCCCAGCCAATAACTGTTGCTGGTCTTGTTATATACCCTCACGTTTTCCGTAGCTCCCGGTACGAAATTTACCGTTATACTGCACTCGTTAGACTTTTCCCCATAATAATATGTTCCACCGATATTATTATAAGATCTTACATAGTAGTGATAAGTTTTTCCATGCTCCAAATCATAATCTGCATAAGATAACCTTCCTTCGCTAACGGTTGCTATCTTTTCATAATTATCGTTATCGCCTTCCGAGCGATACATTATATAACCGTCTGCATTTTCTGCACTATCCCAGCCAAACCAATAGCTGTTTGATGCTTTATTATACATTCTCAGGTTATTTGTTTTTCCTGGTAAAGGCTTAACATATCTGAAATTCTTATCTACTCTTGCATTTATTCCCTCAACAACTCCGTAATTAGTATATTGCCAGTAATAATATTCTCCGCTATAAGTCGTGTTTTTGTTCCATTGTGCAAGCCATACATCCGCGTTGGCGCTTACAGAAGCATTATACAGGTAGTTCGTAAGCATATTAAGATCTGCATATATCATAGGAGTGTAACCCGCGCTTTTTATCTCGCTTGAAAACGCATTGCATATATCAGTCATATCTTGTCTACTGAGCGTGCCGTTATGAGCACGTTTAGCTAATCTCCCCGGCGTACCATTTGAATCATACGCAAATTCATAGTCCATTACAAGCGGCATAGTTATACCGAATCTTTTAGCAGCGTCAATGCAATACCGCGCTTCTTCGCGGGCTTCTTCTTCACTTATAGCCTGTGAAAAGAAATAAATTCCCACGTCAAGCCCCGCCGCTTTCGCGGCTTTAATATTTTGTTCATAGTATGCGTCATATCTTATATTTCCCTGTTCGCCATATCCTCTGTACGCGATTCTTATTATAACAAAGTCTATTCCGTCAGCCTTAACTTTGTCATAATCTATAGATGAGCCTTGAAACTCCGATATATCAGCGCCTTTTTCAACGAGAAATCCGTCAAACCTCTCGTCATGAACATAATATGAATCGGGATGTTCTTGTTCTGCATATGTACTCTTTAAACTCGCCCGGTTTTGCAATTTCCAAAGCTCAGGATCATCATTCCGCGAATCAGCTCTCTCCCATGAGCTCTCTTCTGTTCCTGAAAATTCGCCTTTGTCATAGACTATATTGGCAAATACCGACATGTTTGGCAACAAAAGAGACATCATCAAAAGCGATATAACCGCAATTTTTTTACCGGATTTCATAATAATCCTCCTAATAATTATACTCCATCATAAATTCCGCGAGTTTAAAGTCTATCTCATTATCAATATCGACAGAATATTTTCTTTCCATTACGTAGGCGAAAGCTGTTTCATCATAGAAATAATCGTTCTCAACATAATATTTTGTATCATGCAGATAAATTGCGCCGTTTATTCTGTAGTACTTGTCAAGTTCCTGCCTGCGATTCCCATTTCCCCTATTTATGAAGCCGTCAAGTGAACCATTCTCCGGCAGGACATTACACCAAAGCGGCGAATGATCCACCTCGCATACGCCTATAACCGACTTCGCTCCTTTTTCTCTGTAAATCTTATCTGCTTGTTTAATGTCTTCAACTCTTCTCAGCGGAGATGTGGGCTGCAATATCATAATTCTGTCAAATGAAGCGCCCATTTTGCAGTACATTTCGAGAACTTCTATTATGCAGTCCTTAGTTGAAGCCGTATCGGAAGCAGTTTTTTCACTTCTCAGGAATGGAACTTTAGCTCCGTATTCTCTCGCTATCTGTGCATATTGCTCACTGTCTGTAGAAACCATGACCTCGTCGAACAGCCCGGATTCCAGCGCACTTTCAATAGAATATGCAATAAGCGGCTTTCCTGACAAAAGCTTTATGTTTTTATCTTTTAAGCCTTTTGAGCCGCTGCGAGCCGGAATAATCGCTATACTTTTCATCATTCTACCTCAAAACTAATGTCATAAAAATCTTTTTTCACATCGAACGTATTTCCGATTTTTTGCTTAAGTATTCTTATCATTTTATCGGAAGTATTTCCGTCGCCAAAAGGATTTTCAACATTTTTCAACATTTTACGAAATTCTGTAGTGTTTACTTTTCTAATTGCCGCAATAATCGAGTCTTTTTTAGGCTCGCAATGAACGATACTCTCTGCAAAATACCTACCTCTCTGTCTGTCGCCTATGTCTATAGTCGGAATACGCATAGCCGGTCCTTCTGTTGTCCCGCTCGAAGAATTCCCTATCATCATATCCGAATATTTTAAGGCTGACAAATATCTTTTCATTCCTAACGAAGGAACCACATAAAAATTTCTATCTTTTTCTGCAATTTCTCTCCATATCTCATTTATCCTATCGCCCCCTGCGTCTGAATTTGACAGAGTTACTATATATGAATACTCTTTAAAACTTTTAAGTGCATCGATAAGTTCATAAACTTCTTTTTCTGAAGATTCTTTTTCCAAAGTAACCGGATGAAAAGTCACTACGCAATATTTTTTATTTAGGTCGATTCCTAAATCCTCTCTCAGCTCTGCTTCTGTCAAAATTTGAGTCTTCAAACAATTTTCTATCGCTAAAGAGCCTACGTTATATACTGTTTCCGGTGATTCTCCAAGCTGAATCACCCTTTTTCTATACTGCTCGCAGGTAGTAAAATGAAGCGTGCTCATTTTTGTCATTGAATGCCTGTATATCTCATCTATCGCTCCGCTCGTGGTGCTTCCTCCGCATATATGTACAATAGGTATGAGTAAAGTGGAGGCCGCAACAGCCGCTCCAAACATTTCATATCTGTCGCCTATAGCAATCATCACATCAGGCCTATCTTGTTCAAAATATTCTGCAAAGTTGCAAATCGCTTCGCTTATTTGTTTCGCTATGCCAAGACGGCTATTATCTTTTGCGGACTCCAAATAAATACATTTTGCGATTGGAATCTCACTTGCTATTATTTCCGATACGGTTTTACCTTGACTTTCCAAAAGATGCGCGCCTGTAACAATTAATTTTAAATCAAAATCATCATTTGCGTTCAATTTTTTCAGCAAAGGAAGTAATTGTCCAAATTCTGCTCTGCTTCCGCTTACTACACATGTTTTTACGGTTCTATGCATATCAACTCATCCTCTTCAAAATCTTTAATCGCTTTCGTTCCCAGCACATCAAACCATTTCATTGCCGAAACTCCGTTGCCCGGACGCTTTGTAGTAATATTCTCTTCAGTAAGCAGCTCGCCTTTTTTTATGTCTCTTTTTGCGACTATGCTCTTCCTTGCGACTATTATATTAGCTCTTTCTATAGGCGAGCATTTTTTTTCCCCGTCGCCCATTGCTTTTTCAATATTTCTTATTGCTTTGACCATTCTTGCAAGCTCGTCCGGTTCTATACTCGCTAAATGATCAGGACCTATCATGGTTCTGTCCAATGTAAAATGTTTTTCAATCACTTTTGCTCCCAAAGCAACTGCTGCGATTGGCACTTCTATACCTATACTATGATCCGAAAGCCCTACTGGAGTGTTGAATTTTTTCTTCAATGTAATCATAGCATTTAAATTAACATTGTCCATTTCCGTAGGATAATCGGTATGACACTGCAGCAGCGTGATATCCGTTGTCCCATTGTCCTTTAAAATGTCTACGGCGTCTGATATTTCACAAAGCTCTGCCATACCTGTAGACATAACGACAGGCTTTTCAGTCTTGCCTATCTCGATAAGATATGGTAAATTTGTTATTTCACCCGAAGGTATTTTCCAGAACGGCAAATCAAGTGAATCAAGAAACTTCACGCTTTCAATATCAAAAGCAGTGGAAAGATATGAAATTCCTATCTTCTTGCAATATTCATAAAGCTCATAATGTTGATCGAGTGTCAGGCGAAGCTTTTTCGCCATTTCAAGCTGACTTTCATCAGCCCCCGTAGTCTTTTTCTGATATTCCGCTTTAGGCGCAAATTTAGACGTGCAATCTACCGCGGTCTGAAATTTTACAAAATCTGCTCCGGCATCATGAGCTTTCTCGATCAAAAGTTTTGCAAGCTTCATATCTCCATTATGGTTTACGCCTGCTTCTGCAATTATTACGGTCTTCATAAAATACCTCCGTCGATTACTATTTTCCTCTTAATTCAAGAAATCTGTCTACTTGCATTTCTTTTTTAAAGTCTCGGAACATGCTTACAACATCATACTTAGGTTCATATCCAAGTTCGTGCTTAGCATTCTCTACGTCCATAAGGATTCCGCCTCCTGCTGTTTTATCAGTAAGGCACACTATCTCTGATGGACTGTCTTTTGGAGAGAAAACTTTAACTATGGCTTCCATTTGTTCTTTCAGAGTTACAGGTACTCCGGTACCGCAATTATAAAAACCTTTGTTAAGATTTTTGACCTCTATTGCTTTACAGAACATTTGCGCCATGTCATACACATAAAGCATATCTTTAGCATAATCGGGATCTCCCCATATCTCAAGAGGCTTGCTATTCATCGCGTTAAAAATCAACTTATAAAGAGGTCTCAATGTCTTTACTCCGTTTGGATATATATAGTGATTAGTACTATAAGAATATACAGTAGGGAATCTAAAGCAAAAAGTTTTAAGTCCATATTCCTGATGATAATGTTCTACAAGTTCTAAAGCTGTATTTTTACAAATGACATACACGGCATGATCCCCTGTATAACTGAAATTTTTAGGCATGTCCGGCTTTATAATAGTTCCTGCCGGATACTCCCAAACATCAAAACAAGTCGTAGAATACAGTATTCTATCAACATTATTTTTTCTGCAATATTCAAGAACATTATACGTACCCATAATTATAGACGACAAATAATCCTCCGGATGATATCCATCCATATATGCAGGTATCACCGCCGCAAGTAATACTACGGCATATACTTCATCCTTCGGCAATTTTTCAAAATCTCCAGGCTTGGTAATATCCACCGGAATATACTCTACTCCCATAGAAGCGAACACTTCTGCTTTTGCTCTTTTGCCTGAAGCAATTATTTTATACTCATCTTTAGAAAAATATTCGGATGCATACTTTGTAAAATATGAACCTACATTTCCGGTCGCGCCTAAAACTATAACCTTTTTCATAGTAAAATCCTCCCTGCGATTATCTTCTATACTGTATCATAAATTGATTTTCTCTGTCAAAACCTACATCAAGCTCTTCTCTTATATCAAGAAGTTCTTCATATTTAGTCCGATCCGTGATTATTCTGCCTATATAAAACGGTATTATTCCGTGCTTGTTAAACTTCTTCTTAAACTTGAACAAGCTATCTTCCGCACTCAACCCGCCGCCCAAATGAAACTTTTTAATGCCATGTGAACATGCCCATTTTGACGCTTCATACAAAAGCAGGTTTGTTGATGCCAGACTTCGATACTCATGATATGTACCCGATAAATGATAATGCATATAATTATCATTATAAAAAAATATCGCTGCTCCTATTATTTTTTCTTTTACCATAGAATATCCGAATAAAATATTATCTTTCATCTTTTCTTTCAGGAATCCATAATAATTTTCATCAAAATAATAATATTTATCCGCATCATGACTATCCATTGTTGCGTTATATACACTGATAAAATCTTCTACACGTTCTCCTTTATCAAACAAAATATGTACGCCGGACTTCACCGCTTTACGTATCATATTGCGATTGCTGCTTTCCATATTGTTCCATATCAGTTCTTCATCGGAAGTATCCATATATACCGTACTTTTGAAGCTTTTTGTTTCTGCTGCGGCTTCAAACTGTTTATGGTTTTCAAGCAGCGGGTGGAAACGTAAAAACTGACTTATAATACTTTTTTCTTTAGATATATCTGTTAACTCTGCCATAAAAGATTTCACGTCTTCATCTGTAAGATTTTCAGTTGTAAGTGGACCGCCATAACCATACGGCACCGAAGCATCAAAGTATTTTCCTTCTTTCAACTTTCCTTTAAAACAATCGTCAAACGATATATCATCTCTTATAAGCGTATAGCATACTTTTTTATCATCTGAGTTCCAATTAAGCAAAAACGGTTCCCCATCTCCATGAAGCATAAGGGATTGTGCATATTCATTAAGATAATATATATCCCAATTTTTAAAACTTTTTACTGTTTCGTTCCACTTCGTGATTTCGCTTATATTGATAATCTCAATCATTCTTGCTTATTCCTCTCTGTAGGCATTTAAAATTTCGCACATGTAACATAAATCTTTCATATCATACCTGCTGTCTACAGGCAAAGATAGAATCATTTCAGAAATCTTTTCAGCTTGCTTACGATTCCCTGAATTAAATACAATGGGCCAATGCACCGCGCAGAAAATATTATGATTTATTAAATATTCACGCAATTTATCACGGTTTCTTATATATATAGGCACCGCCAACGGCACAATATTATCATCTTTAATAACAAATTCAATTAATTCATTTGTCACATGTTTTTTTATATATTTCAAATTATTAAGTCTTTTATTTTGCTCTTCATAAATAGACAGGCCTGTCAAAATACCTTCGCTTGCTTTAGAAATTTCCCTATTTTTAAAATCCTCATCTAAAGCTCCCTCACATTCCGAAAACAACTTTCTATACTCGGCGTTATAGTCTCCAAAGCCTCTGAGATACAGTGTTTTAAGTTCCATTGCGTAAAGTCGTTTTGCTATTCGCTCAGTATTTGATTCTGATAACCTGGAGGCCTTAAATTTTTGTTTGGAATAAAGAACTCCTCCATCGGGAATCGGGAACCATTTTCTCAAGCTGCAAACACAAAAATCTCCTATGGTATATGCTTTTGTAAGAATACTGTGAGTAGTGTCTTCAATGATTGTAAATCCGTATTTTCTCTTTAATTCAACTATTCTTTCAAGGCTCACTTTGTCTTGAAGTTTGCCAAAATAATGCATTAAGTAAAGGCAATCCGCATGTTTCTCTTTAATGAGTTCTTCAAGAGAATCCATGTCTATACTCATGTCTGTATTTATTTTGTAAAAGCTCTTCTGCTTGTCTGCAAAACAGTCGATAACGGATTCACATATAAAGTCAGGTAAAAGTACTGATTTAAAGTTATATATATATATTAAAATCCTTAACGCGCTTCTGCCTCCATCTGTATATAAAGAATTAAACTCTTTTATGTATTCAGTAAAGTTATCATACGCAGGTTGTTCGTAAAATCTTAAATTGAATTCACTCCCAAGTTCCATACATGCTCCTCTATTCTCAGTTCTCTTAAATATCCACACATTACGATTACTGCATTTCAAAATTTTTTCGCATTTTATCAAGCTCGTTCATTTGTCCCATATCCAGCCATGAGCTTGCGCTTATGGGATATACCGCAACAGTTTTGCCGTCTTTGATACACTTTTCTATGATATCCGTTATATGAATAAATGTATCATCCGGTATCATATCAATAAACTCGGGTTCTATAACATACATGCCTGTATTAACTATATACGAAAGCTCCGGTTTCTCCGTCATATCGGCTGCATTTCCATTTTTGTCCAAATGTACAGTGCCATAAGGCACCGTATATACTTGAGCTGCGCAGACCATCGTGATTACAGCATTCTTTTTTCTGTGAAAATCGAGAATATCTTCATAATCCTCATTTATAACCACATCACAGTTTGTCATAAAAAAAGTATTCTTCATCATACCTGCAAGCAGCTTTAATCCGCCGCCGGTACCTAAAAATTGTCTTTCTTCCACAAAAGAAACCTTGTAATTGTTTTGCTCGGAGAAAAAAGCTCTGATGAGATTCTTCTTATAATTTACTATCATAGTAAATTCATTGCATCCGAATAGTCTGAATTTATCCATAATTATTTCCGTTATGGTTTTTTCTCCTATCGGAATCAGAGGTTTTGGCAGAATGTTCGTATACGGCTGGAGTCTTGTCCCCTTGCCTCCGGCCATAATTACAACCGGTACGTTAAGTTTTTTTTCTGTAAAGATTTCTTCTCCTTCAAGAAATCTTATCGAAATTATTTCTCTCTTTTTGTTTAATATGGGAAGACAATTTATTTTCATTTTTTGCATATATTCTTCTGCGTCAATATTGTCTCCCTTTAATATAAATTTTGGATTTTTATTAGCTAAATCATACGTGTTGTCATTAAGAGCTCCACCCGATAAAATAAAACGCCTTATGTCTCCATCGGTTATTACTCCAACGAGCGCATTGCTGCCATCACACACAAACACTAAGCCCCTGCCGTTTACGTTTATTGCGTCCATGGCTTCAAGAACGCTCTTATCCGATGAAATTATATATTTACTTATTTCCACGATCCTGTCCCTCATATTTTTTTATCGCTTCGCAAACGATGTCTACTTCTTCAGGCGTCAAGTTTGTACTGCACGGCAAGTTTACCACACGTTCCTGATAAAATCTTGCCCTTTCTATTTTATATTTTACAAAAGTTCTATACGGCGGCAAATCGCATATAAGCGTCCATATAGGGCGCGTCTGTATCTGATTCTCTGCAAGGAATTTCATCATACCGTCTCTATCCTCGCTTACATAACTGTAAAACCAATAATTTGGTCTTATATCATTCCTAAAAGGAAGTAGTTTTATTCCATTTTCATTATACCTTTTATAATTTTCGGTTTTTATATTTATAAAGTCTTCAAGTTGCTCCATCTGAGCAAGTCCGAGAGCTGCCTGCAGGTTCGTCATTCTGTAATTATATCCTATCTCGTTATGAACGGCATAAAGAGGATCGTCTTTTGACTGAGTAGATAAATACTTTGCTTTTTTTAGCTTTTCTTCATCGTTCGACACTACCATGCCGCCGCCGCCTGTCGTAATGAGCTTATTCCCGTTGTATGACAACGCTCCCATGCTTCCGACGGTTCCGGCAAATCTGCCTTTGAGGCTTCCTTCAGTAATATAACTTCCAAGAGCCTCCGTTGCGTCTTCTATAAGAACGAGATTATAATCTCTGCATATCTCGTCGGCGGCTTCCAAATCAGCTATGTTCCCGAAAACATGCACAACCAGCATAGCCTTTATAACTATGCCTGTCTTTACATGCACAAGCTCTCCGTTTTTTATATAACATTCTGTCTCGCAAAATTCACGAGTTTTTTTCATATCCATGCAAAGAGTATCGTCGCAGTCCATAAAGAACGGTTCCGCTCCTATATACCTCACAGGATTTATCGCGGCGATAAAAGTGAGCGCCGGAACTATGCCGCCGTCTCCGTTGCCGATACCGTTTACCAAAAGCGACAGATGTAAGCCCGCCGTTCCGTTCTGACACGCTACTGCGCCTGTTGCATGCATATACTCAGCTGTTACATTCTCAAAAGCATTGATAGATGCCCCACCGGTAGACACCCACTCGTCTTCAATCGCTTTACTTACGTATTTTTTTTCATTGCCCTTTAAATTAGGGACAGATAATGGTATAAATTTCCCCATTTCTTCACCTCCGCACACGATTCCTATAAAATATTTGGTCTGTCTTGGTCTGCATCGCCTTTAAAGAAACATGCCTTATCTCCGACTATAGACTTGTGAGCATAGTCTAAAAATATATTTTCCCTTATAAACGGCTCAAAATAATTTGGAACTATTACGTTTCCGTCTTTTTCAACCTCTGTAAATCCTGCATTTTTTAAAAGGCGCTTATCTATGCCCACATTAACAAGATCAATATACTCTGCGTCGTACTTTTCAAGCAAAGACTGGATGCTTAAAGCACAGTCTCCAAGCGCCCTTATATCTCCTACTACATCTACTATACGTAAAACGCGAGCTTGCCTTGCCACGCATAGGCGAAGGATCAAAAGACACACTGCATTTTCTCCTTGGAAGCAAGCATATTCATACTTATAAATGGGGTGAAGATAATATCGGTTTATATAATACTCACTGCTTTTGTAAGGGTTTGATATTCCTATACGAGAAATACTTTCTCTAAGTTCATTTTCTGTCCTGCAGACGCTATAGCTGCCGCAGGAAAGTTCAATACTTTTTTTATCATTTACATATCCGCTGATGATTTTAAAAGTACCTTTATTTCTATTTGGTATAAAATACTGATTTATTTTACCGGTTTCAAAGCCCCAGCTCCTATATATCCCAAGAGCCTGCTCGCTGATACCCAACATCTCCATGCACTCTATTGTCAAATGTTCCTTGAGATACCAATACAATATTATGCCAAGTCCGCGTATCCCCACTTCATTTCTATTTTTCCATATGCAAGGCCATAATAATACGCGCTCTATATTTTCGTCAAACTGATAAGTTGGAACGAATCCGAGCAGTGAATATATTTCTTTACTTTGTTTTTCTCTCGCGCAAACAATATTATATCTTTCTTGACGTTTATTATAATGCTGCCAATCGAATAAAACTTTTGATTTAGTAAAAATGTGTCCTTTTCTCCAATATTTATCAAGAAATTCCGCAATCTCCGGGTAATCGTTTTTGTCACAGAATCCAACATCGCATCTATCTAAAATATCGTCATAATACGGTTTGCCGTCAATTTCCGGTAATAAATTCTTTTTCATCGTTTTACCTCTTTTTAGGATAAAAATCATTTGTATCAAAACGCGGCAAATCATACCTATGACTTTCGCAAATTTGAGCCTCCGAAACCTCTGTAGTAAAGCCGAGAACTCCTCCTTCAGCTTTTACCACGTTACGCACGGTATCATCCGTCGCGCCATATGGATAACACATTACCCATGAATTTTCGTCTACGAGATTCCGCATTGCCTGCTTTGCGCGTCTTATATCATTTCTAAGTTCATTGCCAGGCAAATTGTTAAGCCAGTAGTGATCGTAGCCATGTAATCCGAAAAACATTCCGTTTCTTTTCATACACTCTAATTGGTCTCGATTCATATATAGCTCCGCGGCGAATTGTTTCTCGCTTATTGCCCCCCCACACACAATTTCATCAAACAGTTTTGACGATATGTCGTTTCTGTATTTTTCGGGAATTCCCGTTTGAAGAACTCGTTTTATAAAAATCGTTTTTCCATCGTCGAAGCGGTTTGCTTTCGCGTACTTTTTCCAAAGCGTCTCAAAATTATCCATCTGCGGTTCTTCCTTGCATATAGCTTCTATTTCCTTACGCAGTTTCTTTATTATTTCATCATTTTCTCCTCCCGCGAGTATGAAATGGATCTTATTAACGTCAAGAAGCTTTCCTTCCTCAAATGTCTTTCCCGGCACAAAAAAACTACCCTGAAGCTTATATTTATCAAGAATGGGAAAAACGTATTCGTAATGATCCTTATACCCGTCATCAAACGTTAACAACATAGCTTTTTCAGGCAAAACACAACCCGTATCCAATGATTCAATTATGTCCTCCATCGAAATTATATTATAATTTTTCAAAAAATACTCTATCTGCGTTTTAAACAACTTGTAGTCTAATCCTTTGATTGCAGGATATCTAGATTTTTTTAAATCTCTTATATAATGATACATTACGACTGTAACGCTGTTTCCCGTATGTTTCATATATTTCTTCCTTTCAAGATATATCTATAAATTGTAAATATCCGGTTTATACTTGTCCATATTCTGTCTGCAAAACTCTATAGTCTTGGCTAAGCCCTCCCTCAACGTATATTTAGGGCTCCAGTTTGTCAAGCGTTTGATTTTTTCGTTGCAGCCTAAAAGTCTGTTTACTTCGCTCTTTTCCGGTCTGAGCCGCTGTTCGTCACAGATTATTTTTGCGCCCGGATTTATCTGATTTATAAGCTCTTCAGCAAGCTGCCCGATGGAGATTTCATACTGAGTCGCGATATTTACCTCTTCTCCTATGCATTCCTTTGCTTTCGCTATTTCGACAAACCCGTCTGCAGTATCTTTTACATAGTTGAAATCTCTTGTTGGAGTCAGCGAGCCGAGTTTTATCTCCTGCATACCTGACAAAAGCTGAGTGATTATGGTCGGAATGACTGCTCTTGCCGACTGTCTCGGGCCGTACGTATTAAACGGACGAACTATTGTAATCGGAAGCCCAAAGCTTCTGTAAAAGCTTTCCGCAAGTCTGTCTGCCCCTATTTTTGTCGCAGAATAAGGCGATTGTCCCTGATAAGGATGTTTTTCATCTATAGGAACATACTGAGCCGTACCGTAAACTTCCGATGTTGATGTCACGAGAATTCTCGAAGTATCAAGAGTTCTCGCGGCCTGAAGAACATTTAGCGTTCCCTTTATATTCGTATCCACGTAAGTGTCAGGCGAATGATAGCTGAACGGAATGGCAATGAGCGCCGCAAGATGATACACTTCATCAATACCTTTCATCGCTTCCTTTACACCATTAGGATCTCTTATATCTCCTGTAAAGATTTCTATCTGACTTAATTTTTCCTTAGGCAGCGTATCAAGCCAACCCCAATTATTAAACGAATTATAAAGGACAAACGCTCTTACATCGCATCCTTCCTCAAGTAATCTTTCAGTTAAGTGGCTTCCTATAAAACCTTCTGAACCGGTTATCAGAACCTTTTTCATGAATTACCTCCCATTGTTCATCGTTTCAAATATAGTTTTTATGATATTCTGTGCAGCATTCTCTTTGTTTTTAAACAAAGCTCTCTTGCCATTGAGTTCTGTGTACATTTTGCTTTTTTTATCCAAGAGCAACAGCATCGTTTTTTCTATATCTGAAATATTTTTTACGCTTACTGCGATACCCCAATTTTCAAACAGAGACGTCTCCTTTGTATAATCATCGCTGAAAACCGTAATTACAGGTTTATCCAGCAAGGCCGCTTCCATGCCGGAAGTAGAATAATGAGTGATCGCCAGGTCGCACTCTGATAGCAGATATTTAAGCTCGCCGTCCTTTGTAATAAAAAAGTTTTCCGTATTTTCGCAGCCGTAGCTTCCGTTTGAATTAGGATGCGGTCTCACAATAAAACAATAGCTACTGTATTTATCCGCAAGCTCCCTTAATTGTTTTACCGTAGGTACCGCCGCATTTATGCAATACGGTTCTGCTTGTCCTAAATATATGATGCACTTTTCAAATTTACTATGTATACTGTTAAAGTATCTTTTCTTTTTTTCTTCATCAAAAATTAAATTCTTCTCAAAAACCGGTTGTCCCGTTACTTTAACTTGATCACTATCTGCAAGCTTATTATCTTTAATATCCTCCCTCGCCCAATCATTCATTACGCATACCGTCGCCTTATACTGAATCGCTTCCGTCATCTTAGGCATGTCGTTTATTCTCACTACGGGTATATTCAACTTATTTGCCGCCATCGCGGCCGCTTTTTCCATTCTTGGAGAGTTCGTAACCACGACAACCTCAGGGCTTTCATACTTCAAAATAGTTTTAAGTGTATTCACAGGCAAAAAAGCCGCTCTGCCCTTTTCTTTAAAAAGACGTCTTGCTTCACATTCACCACACTCTTTTAAAAGCTCGTAATAACTTAGACCGTAATAAGCAATCGTATCCTCTTCCTTGATCTCCGGCGAGCTTCCATTTTTTAAGAACACTTTTCCTATTTCCGTGGCTTCTTTTCTGTAAGGGAATAATTCCATATAATCGTTCACCGTCTTATGGGGAATTTTGGCTTTAGCCAAAACGCTGTCGGCTGTTGTGAGCGCAAGTATCTGAGTCTCGGATTTTTGCGCGTTGTCCATCGCTTCATACACACATTTCACTATATTGGCATGTCCTCCGCCGTACGTGACCATGAAAATTTTCTTTCTCATATTTCCTCCGAGTTCAAATAACTCGTAACCATTTTCAACATTTTTTTATTGTTTTCGCTCAATTTATTTTCTATATAGTCGTATCCGCTTCTTATAACGTACATAAGCAAGTTCAAAAGTTCACCTTGCTCATGAGTGGACAGCTTTCTCCCAAACAAATCGTCAGCATTTTCTTCCACATATCCGAGAAACTCCGCTTCCAAATCAGGAAGCAGTAATGAGCAATCTATATGCTCTATCTTCTTCCATACGACACATTCTACTCTCGCGCCGTCAACTTCCGTTATTTCACAAGAGTTTTCGCAGAACACCCCTATCACAGGTATTCTGTTATTTGGCAGTCCGAACATGTTAAGCGCCGCGGCAACGATAAGCCTTGCTCTGTTTATCCTTTTTTGCATTACTTTGGTACAATATGTTGTTCCTGACAAACCCGATACTATGATCGAATTTACTTCCAGTATATATGGTTCTCCATTATCATTTACTACAAAATCCGTTCTGCTGACTCCTTTTACATTTACTGCTTCAATAGCTTTTTTCGCAGCCGTCAGAACTTTCTCTTCCGTTTCTGCAGACAATTTATATGATCTTGCGTTTTCAAAGCCTATTAGTCTGTCCGATTTTCCTTTGCTCCAATAAACGCATCCTAACGCCTTGATTGTCAACCCGTCGTTTGAAACTATTACAGTGCAGTCCGATCCTTTTACATGGCTTTCAAGCATGATCTCGTCTTCAAGAGTAAATAACTCTTTTATCTTCTTCTTGATCACAACTCTATCATTCAAAAGCTGAGGTTCCTTTATATCATTTATGGATTTCAAAACGCATGGAAGTCCCGCTTGGTTTAATGCCTTATCCAACTTTTCATCAGAGAATTCATCTTTTTTCAGTAAAATGTCATTAGGCGTAACGAGTCCCGCTTCATTAAGCCTTTTATTAGTCAAAAATTTATTTTTGCATAATCTTACTGCAGACAGTTCGACATTAAGCAAAAAACCGTTTTTTTCAAGATATTCCCCCAGTTCTATGGCGAAACGATGTCCGGTTCCTAAAATTACATACTTTGCTCCTCTTTCCAAAAGAAAATTTTTTATCTTTTCTTTATCTGTAAGATCAGAAACCAGTACATTGTCCGCGCAATCCGCGCCGGCTTCATTTTCTCTCCCGCACACAAGTGCCGCTTTATATCCGGATTTGTGAAGTTCTTTAGTTATAGCGTTACCGCTTCTTCCCGCGATTACGCCTATAAAATCTCTGCTCATAGTATCTCTCTGTTTTAACTACAGTACTGTAGCCGTTTGCTTTAATTTCCGTTCTTACCGCCTAACACAACGGCAAAGGTCTTAAAAAATATCTTGACGTCTAAAGTAAAACTTATATTGTCGGCATAATAATCTTCCCAATAATGTAATTCGTCTAATGTTATGTTGCTTCTGCCATGAGTCTGCGCTATGCCTGTAATCCCCGGGCGATGTCTGTATTTCTTTGCATTCAAATCTGTATCTTCATCAAAAACTCCGGGTCTATATCCTATAAAGCTCATATCACCCTTAACTACATTCCATACTTGAGGCAGCTCATCTAAGCTCGTCTTTCTAAGTATCCTTCCCGATTTCGTTATTCTCTTATCGCCGCTTGCCGTTGAGGTGGGGCCTATCTTATCTGCATTTTTAACCATCGATCGGAACTTATATATTCCGAATAATTTGCCTTCCTTCCCAACTCTTTCCTGTTTATATATTACTGGGAAGCCGTCATCTATAACTATAATAGCGGCAATTATAATAAAAACAGGGATCAAAATTATAGAAAGAAAAAGTCCAAAAATTAAATCTAAAATCCTCTTTATAAATCTCGCATACATATGTCTATATCCTTATCAGCATCTGCCTATCCTTTCCTTTATTTTTTTAATACCCGTTGTCATTTCCTTATTCTTTAGCAACAGAAGCGCCGCAAAATAAACCGTCGTTCCTATGCCGCACTTTACTATGAGTCTTATAAAGTAATGCGCTCCGCCCAAAAGATTATCAAGCCCTGCGCCTATGGCTATCACGACTGCCGAAATCGCCGCGAGCTGAAATACTAATTTTATAAAACCGTTTACGTCGCTGAATCTCACATGTTTTTTAACAGTAAATGCTGATAAAGCTGCGGTTACAAAATATGCAGCCACCGTTGCCGCCGCAATTCCGTATACTCCGAAAGGCTTTGCAAGCAGCAGACTGAGCGCGATATTACACAGCATCCCTATCACGCCGTTTATCATCGCTTGCATCGTATCTTGATAAGCATAATGAACTCGAATGAGGACGTCCCTAATACCTGTAAATATCAATCCAACCCCATATATCACCAAGACAATCGCACTGCTTTTTACCGCAGTTTCATCAAAGGCGCCTCTTCCGTATACCAGCGTTACTATCTCTTTTGATGAGACCGATATCATTATTACTATGTACGTTATTGTCACTAAAAGTATTCTTATACAATTTTTTAGAGTTTTGCGAAGCTCTTCATTATTTTTTTCAGCAACATAGGTGCTGAAATATGACAATAGAACCGTACATACGCTTCCTATAACGAGACTATGTATCGTATTGGTCAAATATCCGCTGTAAGAAAGTATTGAAATCGAACCCTCGTCAAGAGTAGAGCCAATAGCCTTATCTACGATATTGTGTAAATAAACGCTGCCGTTGCTGATAAACAGCGGCACGCTCAAAGATAGTAGCGTCAACATCCTTTTATCTCGTTCAGGCCTCGTTATGCGTAAGCTTGTCAGCTTTCTTACATTTGCGATAAGGTAAATGTCTGTTACGATGTAATATATAACAAGGCTGTATATAAGTACCGTTACACCTGCACTTTTGCCCAGGAAAACGCAAAAGGCTATGGTTATTATACTTTTTATTAAGCCCTCAAGCTTTGGCGGAATAAAATGCTTTTCCGCGTCAAGAATAGCTCTGCATACGGCAGAAATAAACATGGTTACCATTCCTATTGACATAAGCTTTAGATATTTTGCAACCTCGGAAAGCTGCGCCGTATCATATCCCGGCGCAAGCAGATGAGCCAGCTGCGGCGAAAAAAGATATACGGCAATCATCAGAATAATTGTAACCGGCAATCCGTAAAATACAGTATTCGATACAAATTGACGTTTTGCGAGTTCGTTTTTATCAGCGTATATCCCGGCATACATTGTCAAAAATGTAATAGATATAGAAGAAAACAACACTTCTCCCATACTCTCGACAAGCTCTGATACAAGCATATATATATCTGTTTGACCTGTCGCGCCAAAGTAAGCCGCTATGACCGCTTGTTTAATGAATCCTATTATTTTTACAAATAATAAAACAGCCGAAACACTGGTTATTGCTTTTAACACTTTTTTCTCCCATTTGAACTATTTATATCCCAGACAATAAATCCGGCGGCATAACGTGTTATAATAGCAGCTGCTGAAACTAAAAAAGTTATTCCTGTAGAAATTCCAAACAACGAGCCATACAATGATATGTTGCATGAAACTGCTACCGGGAATATTGCTGATTTGTTTTTATATAATTGCACGATAAAAGCCAAATTGATTATCAATACGCAAATACCGCCTATGACAATTATACTCGCTAAGATGATGTTATCAACCAGCAAAATTTTACCTACTCCATGTGACAACATATTTATTACGCCGGATATCCCACCGCCAAAATAATCAATATTTTTTTTGATCATTAAAACAATATATTTGGAAAAAAAATAAATTACAGGACTGGCCAATATTAAATATAAATACAAAATTTTACTTTTAAGTACTTCCTTGAAATGTCTAGATAGTATCACTCCCAGAATAGCTATAGCAATTGATACAAGCATAGTTCCACTGCTTACCATGGAAAATACAATTCCAGCTACATACGACCATAGAAGTCCATGATTTAAATTCATTCCGCTCCATATTTTCAGATTGTTGATAATTATTATGCTAATTCCAAAAAAAGAAAATATAATTCTTCCGTTCATCACAAATATAAGAAGCATAACAAATATGCCACTCATTAGGTATACGATTCTTATATCTGTCTTTGCTTTTATATTTCTTTGTAAAATAATTAGGTTTCTAAAAAACAGCGCAAAAATTAATATGCAATAATATCCAAACCCAACATTTAATTCAATACTGCAAAATCTGCTTATTATATATCCGGGATAAGCTATTAAAAGTCTTATCGCATGCATATGCCCTTCTTTGAACCAATATAATATATTTTCATTCAAATCTAATAGGGCCTTGGCCTGTGGTATAAATATAAACTCTTTGCCTGAGATAAGCCAAATGTATACAGCTAGTATGAAAAAAACATTCAACATAAATTTATCTTCAACAGGCTCCTTACCAATTAAGATAAATAACATTATAGCAACTAAAGGCACTATTACATATAAATTTACCAACGCTAAAAGTGCAGACACTATATACTCTGTCAGCATAAGCGCTATCAATATATTGAACATATTTATATAATATTTATTATTATCTTCAAGTCTATTCATAAGATTGATTTCTAAATCTTCCAAATCTAAGCACATATATAGTACTATACAACAATATTGCAAACATGATTACTGTAAAAAAAGTAATGCAACCATATTTAGCAATAAATAAAACTATCTCCTTGGTACTTCTATCTACATAATTATGACCTACTGCATCTGTTATAGATTTTCTAAGTGTCTCATCAGCATTATTTAAGATACTTGCTTCTGATTCTTTAGATAATATATCTACGCTGCAGCCAAAATATTTCTTACATGCATCATCTAAATTTTCACATATACTTTCATTTATTTTTTCACTTACTTCAGACTCAATATGATATGAAGAAATTGTTAATACTCTTCCCCCTCCTGAAACTGAAGCCTTTACTAAAATATCAAAAGCTTCTTTGTCCAATTGTATATCAATATTCTGTTCAACTTTTTCGTAAAGATAGTCGCTGTGGATTATACTGTCTATAACACTGGCATAAATTGAATAATCTTTTAATGAACTGCCATTTTCAAAGTCTTCCAAGCTGTCGCTTCCACTACTCATGAGAAAATCTATCAAATCATCTTTATCCAAAATCTCAACTTCCTCACTATATGATATGAGATACTTTGTATCAGTTCTATAAATCGCATCCTGTTTGTCATAAAATAGCATGACAGTCGAAATCAATAACGCTGCTACAGCCGATATTATCACTATTTTAAGTAATTTATTTTTTAAAGATTTCATAACATGCAAAAATACATTTATTTCTTCCATCATGCCTCCATTTATTTGATAATTTGCATCACTTTATTTTTTAATCTTTCATGGCTTTCACTAAAAAATGTATTGCTTTCGTTTACAAGAATTCTTTCTTTTTCTCTTATCTTTTTTACATTCGTTTCAAAGTGTTTTTTTATGCTATCATACGATGATATATCTATCCCATCTGTAAAACCTCTAGATAATATAACTCCATTAGATTTTAATCTATAATGTTCTGCCAAAATAAGGTCTGCTGGCAATTCTCCAGTACCTAATTTGCTCATCCCACCAATTCCAACAGGAAATCCCTTATTCTTGATTTTGTTTGTGATTTCATCAACAGTTCCGTCTGCAATCAATTCGAACATAAATTTTCTATTCATTGAAATATGCAAATCATTAAGCCCTATATGAAATTCATCTATACCAGGTGTTTTTAATACATCATCTAAATTTTTTACAGCCTCCACATGCTCTAAAAGAAGCATGTTACTACATCTTCCTCCTATGATATCAATGAATTTCTCAACTTCACCTCTACTTTTAAACATCGGCAGCATAACAATATCAGCGCCTTTATCTATCACAAAGTTTATTTCTTCTTCAGAGAGTTCATTTATTGGATTAACTCTTACCAGAAGCTGGGACTTTTTCAATATACTTCTCATTATTGCAACATCTTCGGCTTTATGTGTGGATATGAATGTATTTCTTCCTTTTTGCCTTTCTTTTTTGTTCAACGTTTCAAGATCTATAAAAATCCTATCCACGCCTGTTTCCTCGGCAGCTCTTGCAAAATTTATATTATTTGTTATATACATCAGTTTTAACAATATACATTCTCCTTCAATTATCCGTAATCCTGTACGTTTCGCAGATATCTTCCGTCAGTTCCTTTATCCTCATGCCGTTTTCGAAGCTGGCTTTGATGAGTATGTCAAGCTTGCTTAGGAACTTGTCCTCATCAAATTTGATGGGCTGGCCTACGTGGATCATATTGTTATCTGTTCGCTCAAGGCCCTCTTCGTCCATCAGCAGCTCTTCAAATAGCTTTTCCCCAGGTCGCAGACCTGTAATTTCTATTTTAATGTCTTCCCCGGGCTTTAAGCCTTTAAGCCTTATTAGATTTTCGGCCAATTCATATATCCTCACAGGCTTTCCCATATCGAGAACGAATATTTCTCCGCCTTTGGCAAACAAGCTGGCCTGCAGGACGAGCGAGACGGGATACGTTGGCATGGCGCCCCTTTCCCCAAGGCGTGATCGGGCTTGGCGCCCGTGCCTGCCATTGTAGCGCACACGGTGGCGGACGGCTGTCGAAGCGCGGGGCAAAAAGCATTAAAAATGATGGTTGAACAGGTATTAAAGGTGGTCATCGCGTTTCGTAATGCCTTGATGAAAACCTTTTATTTTACAGGTGGCGAGCAGGATGATTTACTGGTAGCTGCGTGGGGAAGGGCAACGGGTTCGGCCCGGTACGCCTTCCTTGGCACGCGCCCTATCGAGGAGGAGGCTCGTATGCAAAAAGGTGCTGCAGATCCTGCCATCAAGCAAAAAGTTCTCGATTACCTTGACACGGTGGAGAAGGCGAAGAGCAAGGAGATAGCCAAGGCGATCTCCGAGGAGAAGTCCGCCGTCGACCTGGCCGTCAAAGAGCTTGCGTTCGAGGACAAGGTCGAATACCTCTACATCACCACCACGTTCGTCGCCCTGAAGGGCAAAGTCGCCCCTCCCGAATAAGACGTGCTCATGGGCACGGTCTACGGGGAGATCGACGCGAGGAGAAGTTCTCTCTTCAAGGCTTGGAGGGCGTGTTTCGACGGCGGGTCCGAATCCGCCTTCCCCGTTGCGGCGGGGAAGGCGGGCCGGTTTTCCAATCCCGCCGCCTATCTTGCCGACGAGTGCGCGAGCGACGTGCTCGCCTGGTTGGCAGACGCGGGGGAAGAGGCGGATATTCCCGCCTCGGTGGCCGACTGGTGCCGCCTGCGAGCCGTCCAGGAGACGGATCAGGCGCATGCGTTGCGCCCTCTTCTCGATCTGAAGCAGGTTGTACGCGACGCTGTGGGCGTCGCAGCCGGCGACGAAGAGCTCGCCTCGGTGGACGAGCGCATCGACGCCTTGGGGCGCTACGCGTCCGACCGGTACGTCGAATCTCGGGAGAAGCTGAACCAGATCAGGTTGGACGAGATGCAGAGAGGTGAGGGTCTCATGAACAGAAGGCTGGCCCGTGAACGGGCCCGGCGCGAGGGGGACGCGGTATGAGGATCGTCGGCCCCCTGATCTTGACGTTGGCCCTCGCCGCCGTGGCCTGGGTGGGCACGCAGTACGCGGGCCTCTACGCCGTGTTCGGCATCGTCATTCCCTATCTCGCCCTGGCGAGCTTTGTGGGCGGGTTCGTGTTCCGCCTCGTGAAGTGGGGTAAGTCGGCCGTGCCGTTCCGTATCCCCACCACCTGCGGCCAGCAGAAGTCGCTGCCGTGGGTCAAGCAGAACAAGATAGAGAACCCCTCGTCCTTCGCGGGCGTCGTGGGCCGCATGCTGCTCGAGGTGCTGGTGTTCCGGTCGCTGTTCCGCAACACGAAGACCGAGAAGCAGGGCGAGGCCCTCGGCGTGGGCTCGGCGAAGTGGCTGTGGCTCGGCGCGCTCGTGTTCCACTGGTCCATGCTGATCATCGTGTTGCGCCACCTGCGCTTCTTCCTGGAGCCGGTGCCGGGGGCCATCGTGGCCCTCGAAGGCGCCGACGCGTTCTTCCAGATCGGGCTGCCGGCGCTCTACCTCACCGACCTTTTGATCGTGAGCGCGCTCACGTTCCTGTTCATCCGGCGCGTCGTGATCCCGCGCGTGCGCTACCTGTCGCTGCCGAACGACTTCTTCCCTCTGTTCCTGCTGCTGGGCGTGGTCATAGCCGGCATCGCGATGCGCTACTTCTTCCGCGTTGACATCGAGGGCGTCAAGGAAGTGGCCATGGGGCTGGTGACGCTGCATCCGGTGGTGATAGCCGGCATCGGCTCCATATTCTACGTGCACCTGTTCCTGGCGAGCGTGCTCATCGGGTACTTCCCGTGGAGCAAGCTCATGCATGCCGACGGCATCGTGCTGTCGCCCACGCGCAACCAGGCCAACGACAGTCGCGCGGTGCGCCACGTGAACCCGTGGAACCCCGACCTGCCCGTGCACACGTACGCCGAATACGAAGACGAGTTCAAGGACAAGCTGGTCAAGGCCGGGTTGCCGCTGGATGCGGAGTGAGGGCGATGGCGAAACTACCGAAACAAGACGAGCTTCTGGACTTCTCCTTCGACGTGCCCAAGACGGGCTGGATGCACACGCCCACCGAGTTCAAGGAGGGCATGTACTGCTACGGCACGAAGCCGAAGAACCTCGAGGTCGTGGGCATGCCGAACGGCCACGACTGGTCGCCGGCCGACGAGGACTGGCACCTGCCGGAGGGCTGGAAGGACATCGTCCTCAACGGCATGGAAGACCTCATGAAGAAGTACCGCTCGTTCAAGCTGTACATGGACGTGTGCGTGCGCTGCGGTGCCTGCGCCGACAAGTGCCACTTCTACCAGGGCACGGGCGACCCCAAGAACATGCCGGTGGTGCGCGCGGAGCTGCTGCGCTCGGTGTACCGCCGCTATTTCACCACGTCCGGCAAGCTGCTCGGCGAGCTGGTGGGCGCGCGCGACCTCACCGAGGACGTCATCAAGGAATGGCATTACTACTTCTACCAGTGCACGGAGTGCCGCCGCTGCTCGGTGTTCTGCCCCTACGGCATAGACCAGGCCGAGATCACCCTCATGGGCCGCGAGCTGCTGAACCTGCTGGGCCTGAACACGGAATGGATAGCCGGGCCGGTTGCCAACTGCTACATGAAGGGCAACCACGTGGGCCTCGAGCCCCAGACCATCATGAGCAACATCGAGTTCCTCATGGAGGACCTGCAGGACATCACCGGCAAGACCATCAACCCGTCGTTCAACCGCAAGGGCGCCGAGATCCTGTTCGTGGTGCCGTCGGGCGACTTGTACGCCGAGCCCGGCACGTACACGTTCATGGGCTACATGCTGCTGTTCGAGCAGCTGGGGCTGGACTACACGCTGTCCACGTACGCATCGGAGGGCGGCAACTTCGGCTTCTTCACGGCCAACGACATGGCCAAGCGCCTGAACGCGAAGATGTACGCCGAGGCGAAGCGCCTGGGTGTGAAGTGGATACTGGGCGGCGAGTGCGGCCACATGTGGCGCCTGGTGAACCAGTACATGGACACGTGGAACGGCCCGGCGGACTTCCTGGAGGTTCCCGTGTCGCCCATCACCGGCACGCGGTTCGAGAACG
>OLRX01000704.1_pt1 | contig 28515 bp, 23 predicted proteins | sample 1672991 | NCBI WGS metagenome assembly OLRX01 (sample SAMEA3136744, study PRJEB25190) | human gut metagenome | biome: human gut; feature: human-associated habitat; material: faeces | place: Austria | collected 2013
CTATATGGTTATGGCTGTAGCTTTTGGATTTATGATTCATGTGCGCAGGCGAAACAAACAGAAATACTCCGAAGCATGCCGCCCTGTTCTGGGGAAGAGGGTGGACGGCTTTTGGGGAAAGGTAATAGATCTAATTGCGGTGTTCGCTCTGCTGGCAGGAACTGCTACCACGTTTTCCCTGGCGACCCCCCTTCTGTCTATGGCAATCAGCCAGGTGACAGGGATTCCGGATAATCGTCTGCTGACTATAGGGATTTTAGTGGTTATCTGCGTGGTTTACACATTGGCGGTGTTTTTTGGCATGAAGGGAGTAGCAAAACTTGCTTCCTCCTGTATTTATCTGTTTTTCATTTTTTTGGCCTACGTACTGATTGGAGGAGGAGAGACCCGATATATTATTGAAACGGGGCTGACTTCTTTGGGAAATCTGGCTCAGAATTTCATCTCCATGTGTACCTGGACGGATGCCCTCCGTACTACGTTTTTTCCGCAGAACTGGACTGTGTTTTACTGGGCTTACTGGATGGTATGGTGTATTGCGACTCCATTTTTCATCGGTACGATCAGTAAAGGCCGTACGATCAAACAGACAGTGCTGGGCGGGTATTTATTCAGCCTTGCAGGAACATTTACATCTTTTATTATCTTGGGAAATTATGGATTAGGACTGCAGATGATGGGAAAGATGGATTTAATGGCGCTTTATGAGCAGACGCAGGATCTCTATCGGACGATCATCGCCATGTTTTCCAGTCTTCCCCTTCCAGCTCTGGCGTTGATTTTGCTGGCGGTGACGATGATCGCGTTTTACGCAACCACCTTTGACGCTCTGGCGATTGTTGCCTCCTCTTATTCCTATCAATCACTGGACGCCGATGAAGAGCCAGACCGCAGAGTAAAGTTGTTCTGGTCCCTGGTATTGATGCTGTTCCCCATTGCTTTGATTTTTTCCGAAAGTTCCATGACCAACCTGCAGACGGTCTCTATCATTGCGGCATTTCCTATAGGATTTATTATGATTTTAATTGTGTGGAGCTTTTTTAAAGACGCAGGGGAGTACTTAAAAGAGAAAAAGTTTTAACAAACGAGGGGCAGAATCGGTATTAACCGATTGCCCCTCCGTCATTACAGGGAAGTCCGCTGTGATATGAATAATTTCCGATTTCTGACATAAGCCTCTCGAAAATGACAGGATCCAGGGACGGAGTCCCATCGACCAGAGAGTTGATCAGATAATAAATGACGGAAAGCTTTGCCAGGGACTGCTTAAACAGCTCCGGAAAAGAAGCCTGGGAAGCGATTCCTTTATTCCAGGGATTACACCAGGTTTCATGATTTAGATTCAAGCTCCAGGAAGGGTTCGCTACGGTGTCGGTTACAAGTTTCGTTGAGGCTACAGGATTCTTCAGAAAGATGGATTCAAAAAATGCAATTTTATTCTTTTTGCTGCCCTTGGGATCAGACAGCGTGCGGCAGCCGAAACGAATGGCCAGAATGGACCGGTGGATCATCCGGGCCGTTACCTGATAATTGTTGCGGTAGCTTAGTGGATAGTAGGTTTCGTTAATACACTGAGACAGAAAGCGGGAAATAAATTGAGTTTCCATGCCGTTAAGGCAGATTGTGGCCGCCTGGTTAAACTGGGATGGCTTCTTTTTTTTGTATTTTTGCAGAAGAAGGGCGTCCAGATCGTTTTCAAGCTGAGCATGGAGGCCGTGATAGTAGCTGCCGGGATGATGGATATCATACTCGATTCTTCCATAAACATAAGGATGGCAAACAGAATCCCCTACATAATGTCCCAGAAAACCACAGACATAGGCAAGCCCCGCCTCTCTCTGCTGCCTGGATTTGATGGTGGATAACTTAGAAAAACAGCAGCGGAAAAAGTCATTAACCAAATGCTCGTGCATATAAGAGCCTACGTTTCGGTGATCCCGGTGCCGCAGGATGGGCAGGTTGTAAAAGAAGATATCCGGTCCCTGAAGACCCAGCTGATAGAGCCAGCGGTACTTGGCAATGATAAATTTAAGAGAAGTTTGAGGCAGATCGTTGTATGCCTTCATTCCTAAAATATAATGTGTGGTAAAACCTGGCATTGACAAGCCCTCTTTTCGTAAAACCTAGATTAAATGCTCTTTTTATTTTAACATAATCAGAGAAAAAAATCGAGGAATTTATGTACGGCTGATTTTATGCCTTCAATTTCATACCCGAATATAGTCATATGAAATACCGAAAATGAATAAGACAGATAATAAAGGGAAAAAGAGGGGAGGCAGAAGATGGAGACAATTTTAACGAGGCTTCATCAGATGGTTTGGGGACCGTGGACATTGCTGATCTTCTTAATGGTAGGCATAGGTTACACCGTAAAAGGAGGAGGATTTCAGCTTCGGGGCTTTTCTTTTTGGTGGAGATATACGGCGGGAAGTTTAATAAGAAATAGAGAAAATTTGGAAAATGGTGATGTGGACGAAAGGAATTCCGGAAAAAAAGGAATCAGCCAGTTTCAGTCCGTATGTACAGCATTGGCAGCTACTGTGGGAACGGGGAATATTGCGGGGGTTGCTACGGCCCTGACTGCAGGGGGCCCAGGAGCTCTGGTCTGGATGTGGATCTGCGCGGGAATCGGTATGGCAACGGCATATGGAGAGACTTTTTTGGGCCTGAAAAGCCGGAGAACGGATCAGATGGGACATTATATATGCGGCCCTTTTATTTATATGGAAGACCTCCTGGGAACCAAGTGGCTGGGACGGATTTATGGGGTTTTGTGTATTCTGTGTTCTCTCGGAATGGGCAGTATGGTACAGGCAAATTCGGCGGTTAATTCTGTTGCTTACAGCTGGAATGTTCAGAAAGGGACGGCAGGAGTGCTGTTGACCGGAGCGGTATTGTTGGTGGTCGCCGGGGGAATCGGAAGGATTGGAAGGGCGGCGGAAATGCTGGTTCCTGCGGCCTCCGGAATTTATATTCTATTTTCAGCAATTGTGATTTTTTCCTGTTTTCGACAGTTGCCTGGGGCGGTCCGGGAAATTTTTACCTGTGGTTTTACACCCAGAGCGGCAGCAGGGGGAGCAGCAGGGTACGGTCTTAGCCAGGCGGTCCGATACGGAATGGCGAGGGGAGTATTTTCCAACGAGGCAGGCCTCGGGACTCTGGCAATTCTTCACGGTGCCGCTGAGGATACCACTCCATGCCAGCAGGGAATGTGGGCTATGTTTGAGGTGTTTTTCGATACGGTGGTTTTATGTACCTTGACTGCTTTGGTGATACTTTGCACTACGGACTCCCTTCGGATGACTCCAAAAGCCTCGGGAGCGGCCCTGGCTGCCTGGTGTTTTGGGACGAAGCTGGGGAGGGGAGGGGAGATGCTGATCTCCGGTTCTATGGCGGTTTTTGCCTTTGCTACGATGATCGCCTGGTTTTATCTGGGCCGGCAGGCCGTTTCTTATGTGTCGCAGAGTCTGCGCGTGGGCCGTAAATTCAGCGAGAAGACAATTCAAATCATCTATCCGCTGCTGTTTTTGGCGGCGGTATTTGCGGGGGGTCTGTGGAGTTCGGAAGCGGTGTGGATCTTATCAGATTTGTGGAACGGATTGATGGCATTTCCAAATCTGACTGCCCTGATTTTCCTGCAAAAGAAGGTGGCTTATCCTCAGTGGAAAAAATAATAAAGAAGGGGACTGCTTCCACCGCTGGAGCAATCCCCTTCTTTGGAATAAAAGTATTTTTAAAGGGAGGAGAGCTGATAAACGCATTATCAGCTCGAGTATTATGAAAAAAATCTTGTAAGCTTATTTAGCAGTCAGTTTCATGTCTTTCTGACTATGGTTAAAGTATATCTGGCAAACATGAATAGTTCGTGTTCTTTGTGTAAAAGGTTTTTGAATGATTTATGAACAAAATATGACGCATTTTGATAAAACCAAAAAGGGGGGAAAGTCGTCTAATCAATAGGAGGTGAGAATTATGGTTGATCTGTTTCAAATTATAAACGGCCTAGCAAATGAACAGAGTTTACCATTAGCGGACAGAATTTGGATGTTTATGAATATTTTGTTTCGGTATCCACCGAAAAGGATTGAGGATAAGTCTAAAATCTGTTATAGTGAAAAGAAGAGGACCCCTTCCGGAGGTCCAAAACAGTTAAGGAGAATAGACTATGAGCAATCCGATTGTTACAATTACAATGGAAGACGGAAAGATGATGAAAGCGGAGCTGTACCCTGACATTGCTCCTAACACAGTGAACAATTTTATCAGCCTCGTAAAAAAGGGTTTTTATAACGGCCTGATTTTCCATCGTGTAATTAAAGGCTTTATGATTCAGGGCGGCTGCCCTCAGGGAAATGGTATGGGAGGCCCTGGGTATTCCATTAAAGGAGAGTTTGCGCAGAATGGATTCCCCAATAATTTGAAGCACACGGAGGGTGTTCTTTCCATGGCAAGAGCCATGAGTCCAAATTCCGCTGGTTCCCAGTTTTTTATTATGCACAAGGCGGCTCCACATTTGGACGGAGCTTATGCGGCCTTTGGAAAGATTACAGAGGGGATGGATGTGGTAAACGCCATCGCGGAGGTCCAAACGGATTACAACGATCGTCCCCTGAAGAGCCAGAGAATTCAGACAATGACTGTAGATACCCTCGGTCAGGAGTATCCGGAACCCGAAACCTGTTCGTGTTAGGAAAAACGTTGTCCTGAATAGCTATGGATGATAGAGTAAATGACAAGAGAAATTGAGGTTGTGGTGGATGAAACCCACTGTTTGGTAGTTGGATCGGACGAAAAAGTGGCTCTCCTGGAGGCGAAAGCTGCCGGGAGGGCCATTGTCGCCATTGAGAAGGGCATGGAGGAGTTTTCGTCCGTTGCCCCTTATGTGGTACCCTCCTGGGAAGATTTTGGCCCGGAGCTGGCAGAGTTGATTGCGCGCCGCCATCTGGGACTTCCATGGTTTATTGGAAAGGGGAATCGCCTGACGGTTCGGGAATTGACCGTGAGGGACAGTCAATTGATTCCCAAGGAGGAGCAAATGGGAAAGGAAGAGGAAATCTTTCGCCAGAAAGAGGGAATGGAAGCCTATATAAAACATCAGTATCCATTTTATGAATTTGGCGTATGGGCTTTGGTTCGGACGGAAGACCAAAAGCTGGTAGGACTGGGCGGCGTATCAATTCCCAGATTGCCCTGGGAACTGGGAGAGGATTTGGAAAACTACAAAAAAGCGGTGAGAGAGAAATGGGAGGACTGGGATGTGCTGGAGCTGGGATATCGTATTTTTCAGCCTTTCCGCAGACAGGGACTGGGCAGAGAGGCCTGTCAGCTGATTTTATCCTACTGCCACCAGATTCTCTGCTGTAAAGTCTGCGCTTTGATCGGAGAAAAAAATCAGGCCTCCCGCCGTTTGGCGAAAGACCTGGGCTTATATCCGGCCGCAATCAGGGAAACAGGGAGTTTATCACCTGAACGGCTGCTTCTGTACGTGGAGAAGATTTGATTACAGCCAGATAAACGCAGTCCTGAGACAGGTAAGAATTTTCGGACAGCCAAGTCCCTTCCAGGGAAAGGGAGAAGGGAAGGGGATTTCCGGCGGAGTCAGAAGAAAGACAGAAGTTCTCTTCGGGGACTGCGGACTGGCTTTCAGACAAAAGCTGTTCCAAATTCCACAGAGAATCGGCTTGGGCGTACAGCTCTATGGTTTCCTGGTCCGCAATTAAAAGATCCAGGGCATCGCTGGCCATCAGTGCAGCCAGCTTTGTTTGAGCTAGGTAGGAGTCTTCAGCATTGGCCTCTTCGCCGAGATAAAGACCGCTGTTTATTTCTACCAAATCTTTCTTTCCGCAGTTTAAAATCCGGCGCAGCTGCTCTTCTAAAAGATCCGCGTTCTGAGGATTAGGGGAATGGTTGTTGACCATGGCAACCCCAAGGCGGGTTGTAAAGGTGGTATTATAAAAGGCAGTGGCAACGACTCCCAGGAATGCGGCAGCAGCCAAAAAGAGAACCAAATAAACTTTGTAATATGACCAAAGGTACCAGATTTTATCCTGGAAAGACATTTTTTTTAATTTTTCCAGTTCTTTTGAAAATTCTTCTTTTGCAGACATGGAGCTACCTCCTTTTTGTTTTATTATCATATCATAAAGCTTCTTTTCAGGCTATGATTTTTTTTAGCGGCAAGTATGATTTACATTTTATGATCCCTTTGATATAATCGTTACGAAGGCTGGACAAGGAAAGGAAGGATATAGCCTATGTTTCAGGGACTTTTTAATTATGACAATCCGGTATGGAGATTTATTGGGAAGCTGGGGGATTTGATTCTGCTCAATCTTCTCTGGACGGTCTGTTCCATACCGGTCATTACCATAGGTGCTTCGACCACCGCGGTATATTATGTGACACTCAAGATGGTAAGGGATGAAAACGACTCTACTGTCCGCTCTTTTTTTCATTCTTTTAAAGATAACTTTAAACAGGCTACGGCGATCTGGGCGATTTTTTTGGCGGTTGGCCTGATTTTGGCATTTGATATCTGGTTTTTTGTAACAGGACAGGCTCCTGTGCCGGGAATCGCCGGGAATTTGATGACGGCAATTTCAGGGGGAATGGCCATTTTATACCTGTTTACCTACATTTATGTTTTCCCCATTCAGGCCAGATTTTATAATCCGGTCAAGTATACCATCCGTAATGCATTTATTATGTCGATTCGTCATCTGTTTCAGACAGTGGGAATTGTGTGTATGGATATTTTGATTGTGATTGGAGCGATTGCTTCACTTTTTTATATGCCTCAGATCTTCGCGCTTTTTATCCTTTTTGGAATGCCGCTTATGGCATTTGCGAATTCTTATCTGTTTGTACCGATTTTTAAAAGATATTCTCCGAAGGAAAGAGATACGCAGGATATGCGGCCTCTGTTTGAGGAGGAGGACGAAGCAACGAAGGAAGCGCTAGACCGCCTGAAAAATCAGTAAAGGGGGAAAATTCCCCTTGATTTTTCTCGTATTTTACTGTATACAATATAATGTATAATAAAAACAGAAAGTAACAGTTCGGGACATCCGATGTGAAAATGAGGGCAAAAGTATAACTACAACTGTTACAATAGAATACATCTGTTTAGCGAAAAAAAGGGGAATGAGCAAAAATGATGACCCATCTTCGCCTGCGGGCATATGGAAAAATTAATCTGGGTCTGGATGTGACGGGGATCCGGGAGGACGGCTATCACGAGGTTCGGATGATTATGCAGACAGTGCGTCTTTATGACAGCATTGAACTTTACCGGAGTCAGAAACCGGGAATCCGTCTGGAAACCAATCTTTATTATCTGCCGGTGAATGAACAAAATTTGGCCTATAGGGCGGCAAAGCTGCTGATGGACGAATTTCATATTCAGGAAGGCCTGAAAATGCAGCTGCGAAAGTTTATCCCCGTAGCTGCCGGGATGGCAGGAGGCAGCGCGGATGCAGCCGCGGTATTGTTTGGAGTGAATAGGATGTTCGGACTGGGCTTGTCCCGGGAGGAACTGATGAAAAGAGGGGTGACACTGGGAGCCGACATCCCCTATTGTCTGTTGAGGGGAACCGCGCTGTCAGAAGGAATCGGGGAACAGCTGACGCCTCTTCCGCCGATGCCTCAGTGCCAGGTACTGATTGCCAAGCCGGGGATCAGTGTCTCAACCAAGACGGTCTACCGGGCTTTGGATGAGATGGAACTGAAGCCGGAACAGCATCCGGATATTGATGGAATGATCCGCTCCATTAGAGAGGGAGATCTGATGGCGGTTGCAGGAAAATTCGGCAATGTGCTGGAGCTGGTAACGGGGCGGAGATACCCGGTGATTGGCCATCTGGAAGAGACGATGATGGAAAAGGGAGCGGTCAATGCCATGATGAGCGGAAGCGGACCTACGGTGTTCGGGCTTTTTACTAATCCACGGGCAGCTCAGGAGGCCTATGAATACCTTCGCTACGGTGAAGGAGCGGCTCTGGCGCGCCAGGTTTATCTGACCAGTTTCTATAATACAGTATCCAGAGAAGAGTGCCTTACGGATCGGGAAGAAAGATAAGTGAGAGGAATAAAAGCGATGGAACACAATTTTAAGGTAAATATGAATGAATATCTCCCGCTGCGGGATGTGGTGTTTAATACACTTAGGCAGGCAATTTTAAAGGGGGAACTGGCTCCGGGGGAGCGTTTGATGGAAATTCAGCTGGCAGAAAAGCTTGGAGTCAGCCGTACGCCGATTCGGGAGGCTATTCGTAAGCTGGAACTGGAGGGCCTGGTGTTGATGATTCCGCGAAAAGGGGCGGAGGTGGCCAGAATCTCTGAGAAGAGTCTGAGAGATGTGCTGGAGGTGCGCCGGTCTTTGGAGGAATTGGCTATCGAACTGGCCTGCGAACGGATGACCGAGGAGGAGCTAAGAACGCTGGAGCAGGCCCAGGCTGCTTTTAAAAAGGCCATTGAGGACGGGGACGCCATGGCTATTGCGGAGACAGACGAGAGTTATCACGATTTGATTTACCAGGGAACGGGAAATGACAAACTGGTGCAGATTTTAAACAATTTGAGAGAGCAAATGTACCGTTATCGATTGGAATATATTAAGGACAGGGATAAACGTCAGATCCTGCTTTTAGAACATGACCATATTTTGAAAGCTCTTCGCGGCAGAAATATTGCGGATGCTAAGATGGCGGTCCGGGAGCATATTGATAATCAGGAGATTACCGTTTCACGGAATATTAAGGAGAAGGAGCAGCAAACGGGAAAAGGACGGCGCTAGGAGAAGGAAGATTAACCTTCCTTCCCAGTCAAAAGGTCCAGGAAAAAGAAGCGAACTTTTACGGCAGGAGGCTCATGGTCCTCCTGCTTTTTTTCGTTTTCTGCTCCTCTTGGAAGCAAGGCCATATAATCTCGTTCGTCAACGGCTTCTTTCAGCTCGTTTTTTGAGGTTTCCGGCACAATGGCGTTGATGGAATCGGTATAGCACAGCGGTGGATAGAGGACGCACCACCAGTTACGCCCTTTACCGGAGCCTATGGTCAGACGGGCAGTGTCGTAAGTACCGCAGGGGAAGACCAGGTCTCCGTAAGCTTTGGTGGGAAAGTAGTCCCTGGTCAGGGCCAGGCTGATGGGGCAGTCCTTTCCCTGGGAGAGAAGATAGTCATGAGCTATGGATTCGATTTCCTTTTGATGGGCCAAAACCAGGGATATGGTTTCTGCCTTGGAGGCCTCCGTTCCCAGGAACTGCCGGATATATTCGATTACCAGATCCCGCACCTCCAGTTTCAGGCGCTGGTCCTCAGAGGAGTTGCTGTCTGCCAGGACATGAAAGCGCAGAATGTCCGGGGAGAGGCGTTCTGCCAGAGCCTCGCTGGATTCCAGACGAAAGGCCATGGACAGAAGAAAGGCGGTGAAAAGACAGAGAGCGGATATGCTGAAAGCAGCTTTATGTTTCATAATGGGAATCTCCTTTTTTGCAGTCTGAACTGTTACTTGTAATTCTTCCCACATATGTTATAATGTAAACGTTCTTGTGAAAGGAGTTTGAAAATTATGAGCAAACCAGTGATTGCTGTATTGTTTGGCGGTCAGTCTTCCGAGCATATTGTCTCCTGCATGTCGGCTGCCAATATCATAGAGAGAATTAATAAGGAAAAGTATCAGCTGCTGCTGATCGGTATTACCCAGGAGGGAAAATGGCTGAAAGCAGAGGATTTAAAGTCGGTGAAGGACGGTTCCTGGCAGTACGGAAAGGTGCGGGCGGCCATTTCTCCGGATGCAGAGGAAAAATGTGTGATGCTGATGGATGGGGGACAGGTGGAGAAGGTGAAAATCGATCTGGTTTTCCCTGTTCTTCATGGGCTTTACGGGGAGGACGGAACCATCCAGGGGCTGCTGGAGCTGGCACAGATTCCCTATGTGGGCTGTGGAGTTCTGGCCTCCGCTGTATCTATGGATAAATGGTCTACAAAAATTATCGCAGACCATCTGGATATCTGCCAGGCAGAGTTTGAGCCGGTATGGCGCAGCCAGGTAGAAGAGAATTTAGGGGAAGTGCTGGACCGGATTGAGAAGCGCTTTTCCTATCCCGTATTTGTAAAGCCATCCAATGCAGGATCATCCAGAGGAGTAACCAAGGCGGAGAACCGCGAGCAGCTGAAGGCAGGACTTTTGGAGGCGGCCCGTCATGACCGGAAAATCCTGGTAGAGGAGATGATTTACGGCCGGGAGGTAGAGTGCGCGGTGTTCGGCGGCGGAACGGAGCCGGTGATTGCCTCCGGAGTGGGCGAAATTCTAGCGGCCGCGGATTTCTATGATTTTGACGCCAAATATTTTAATGAGGAATCCAGAACTGTTACCGATCCGGAACTTCCGGGAGAGGCCACAGAGACGATTCGAAAGACAGCAGTAAAGATCTTCCAGGCAGTAGACGGGTATGGTCTCGCAAGAGTGGATTTCTTTGTAAAGGAAAATGGTCAGGTAGTATTTAACGAAATCAACACCATGCCGGGATTTACGGCTATCAGTATGTATCCCATGTTGTGGGAGGCCAGAGGAATTTCCAAGGAGGAACTGGTGGAGCGATTAATCTGCCATGGAATGGAGCGCTTCCAGGCGCTGTAAATATGAGGAAAGGAAGAATCTATGACAAAGGATGTGCTGATTACCATCAGCGGTGTGCAGATGCTGGACGAAGAGGATGCGGATGTAGAGATGGTCACCAGGGGGGATTACTATCAGAAGAACGGAAAACATTACATTCTCTATGACGAGGTTATGGAGGGGTTTGACGGCCGGGTGCGGAATGTGATCAAGATTTCCCCGAACAGTGTGGATATAATCAAAAAAGGCGTGGCCAGCGCCCATATGCAGTTTGAGAAAAATAAGAAAAATTTGTCCTGCTATACCACGCCCCTGGGAGATTTGATGATCGGAATTCAGGCTAATCGGATTTCCATCGATGAAGGGGAGAATCATTTAAAGATTCAGGTGGAGTATTCGCTGGATATCAATTATCAGCATGCTTCGGAATGTAATATTTCGGTGAATGTGCAGTCGGTGTAAAGACAAATAAAGCAGGGGCCGGTATGATTCGAGTGAGTCATACCGGCCCCTGAAGTGTTTACTTCTTTTCGTCTTTTTTCTTATCCTTTTTAAAACGTGAGAAAAATCCTTTTTTCTGAGGAGCCGCCGGAATGCTTCCGCCCCGGACGCTCTTAATCTGGGATATGTAAAGGCCGCTTAAGACAACCTTCGCTTCGGTCTTAACGGGAAGAGTCTGGAATACCCGCTCGTCTGCAACCAAAGTGACAATCTTCGGTCCGATTTTCGCCTTTACGATGGGTACCTTGGTCCAGCGCAGATATCTGGGCGTCTGGTCCAGCACCATCTTGGGAAGTCCGGCCTGAACTGCCTGGGTCATCTTGACTTTCTTTTTATCAATGACCAGCAGAGAGACGGTCTGAGCGGCAGCTTCCAGAAGCTGTTCCTGTTCCAGCTGACGTTTTTGCAGCTTGCTCCCCAGAAAATACAGGACAGCCATCACCACAACGCCGATAATTAGAAGAATCAAGACTACATTTAAAATGGTTTGCAGCATGGGAAATAATACCTCCGACCTGATTGTATAGTAGAACCCGCCCTCTGAAAAGGCATTTCCCTGACCAGAGGACATTCTATAACAGTATATCATTTCCTATGTAAAAATGCAAGCAAAAAATCCTTGACACCTTGACAACCCTATGATATTATGAAATGTGCGTTATTATGGCAGGATGGGTGATTTGCGCCCTAAAGCCATGTCCGAAATGAGTGTCGCGGAATGCGGAAACCCTCCGCAACACCGCAAGATTTAAGAAAACAGGGGTGAAACGTCGAATGGAGAAATGCAGAATACGTCCGGTACCGGCCGGGAAAAGCGTAAGAATGAGCTATTCAAGGCAGAAGGAAGTCCTTCAGATGCCTAACCTGATCGAGATTCAGAAAGACTCCTACCAGTGGTTCTTAGATGAAGGACTGAAGGAAGCGTTTGCTGATATCTCTCCTATCGCGGATTTTGCAGGACATTTAAGTCTGGAATTCGTTGACTTTACATTATGCAGAGATGATATCAAGTATACCATCGAAGAGTGTAAAGAACGGGATGCTACTTACGCCGCACCGCTTAAGGTAAAGGTCAGACTGTACAATAAAGACAAAGATGAAATGAATGAACATGAGATATTTATGGGTGATCTGCCTCTGATGACAGATACCGGTTCATTTGTGATTAACGGTGCAGAACGTGTTATCGTCAGCCAGCTTGTACGTTCCCCTGGTATTTACTACGGGATCGGACATGATAAGGTAGGTAAGGAACTGTTTACATGTACTGTTATCCCTAACCGTGGTGCATGGCTGGAATATGAAACCGATTCCAACGATGTATTTTATGTTCGTGTAGACAGAACCCGTAAGGTACCGGTCACTGTACTGATCCGTGCTTTAGGCTACGGAACCAATGCAGAGATCTTAGACCTGTTCGGTGAAGAACCAAAGCTGCTTGCAAGCTTCGGAAAGGATACATCTGATAACTATCAGGATGGTCTGTTAGAACTGTACAAGAAGATCCGTCCAGGCGAGCCGCTGTCTGTAGACAGTGCAGAGAGCCTGCTTAACAGCATGTTCTTTGATCCTAGAAGATATGACCTGGCAAAGGTTGGACGTTATAAATTCAATAAGAAACTGTCCTTTAAGTTCCGTCTGAACGGACAGGTGCTGGCAGAAGATGTAGTTGATACCACTACAGGTGAGATCATTGCAGAAGCCGGTACAAAGTTAGATAAAGAATCTGCCATGAAGGTTCAGAACTCTGCTGTTCCTTTTGTATGGGTAGAAGGAATTAACAGAAAGCAGAAAGTCCTTTCCAATATGATGGTTGAACTTGGTGCTTATGTATCCTTTGATCCGGAAGAAGTTGGCGTTTCTGAATTAGTATATTATCCTGCGCTTGCTCCAATCCTGGAAAAAGCAGGTGATGATGAAGAACTGCTTAAGGAAGAGATCAGAAGAAATATCCATGACCTGATCCCGAAGCATATCACAAAGGAAGATATCTTAGCTTCCATCAACTACAACATGCATCTGGAAGAGCAGGTTGGTACATCTGATGATATCGACCACTTAGGAAACCGTCGTATCCGTGCCGTAGGTGAGCTGTTACAGAACCAGTATCGTATCGGCTTATCCCGTATGGAGCGTGTTGTAAGAGAACGTATGACAACTCAGGATGTAGACGGCATTACACCACAGTCCCTGATCAATATCAAGCCTGTTACAGCTGCTGTAAAGGAATTCTTCGGAAGTTCCCAGCTGTCCCAGTTCATGGATCAGAACAACCCGCTGTCCGAGCTTACACATAAGAGACGTTTATCTGCCTTAGGTCCTGGTGGTCTGTCAAGAGACCGTGCCGGATTCGAGGTACGAGATGTACACTATACACATTATGGCCGTATGTGCCCGATCGAGACTCCTGAAGGTCCTAACATCGGTCTGATCAACTCCCTTGCAAGCTATGCAAGAGTAAACCAGTACGGCTTTATTGAAGCACCTTACCGTGTAGTAGATAAGACTGACGCAGCTAATCCAAAGGTTACGGATGAAGTAGTATATCTGACTGCAGATGAAGAGGACAACTTCATCGTAGCCCAGGCGAATGAACCATTAGATGAAGAAGGCCGCTTCATCCATAACAACGTATCCGGACGTTTCCGTACAGAGACTTCCGAATTCAGAAAGAGCACCATCGACTTAATGGACGTTTCTCCTAAGATGGTATTCTCTGTTGCAACTGCTATGATCCCATTCCTTCAGAATGACGATGCGAACCGTGCTCTGATGGGATCCAACATGCAGCGTCAGGCAGTGCCGCTGTTAAGCACAGAGGCTCCTGTAGTAGGTACCGGTATTGAAGGTAAGGCTGCTGTTGACTCCGGCGTTTGTGTTGTTGCAAAGAATGCAGGTGTAGTTGAGCGTTCCGCTTCCAATGAGATCATCATCAAGAGAGATTCCGATGGAAACCGTGATGTATACCATCTGACTAAATTTAAGAGAAGCAACCAGAGCAACTGCTACAACCAGAAGCCGATTGTTTATAAGAATGATCACGTAGAAGCTGGTGAAGTTATTGCAGATGGTCCTTCTACCTGCAATGGTGAGATTGCTCTTGGTAAGAACCCGTTGATCGGATTTATGACCTGGGAAGGCTACAACTACGAGGATGCGGTTCTTCTTTCTGAGCGTCTGGTACGGGATGATGTTTATACATCTGTTCATATTGAAGAGTATGAGGCAGAAGCCCGTGACACCAAGTTAGGACCGGAAGAGATCACCCGGGATGTACCTGGTGTTGGTGAAGATGCATTAAAGGATCTGGACGAACGCGGTATCATCCGTATTGGTGCAGAGGTCCGTGCCGGAGATATTCTGGTAGGTAAGGTTACTCCAAAGGGAGAGACCGAGCTGACTGCTGAAGAGAGACTGTTAAGAGCAATCTTCAGTGAAAAGGCAAGAGAAGTACGTGATACCTCCTTAAAGGTACCTCATGGTGCATACGGTATCATCGTAGACGCAAAGGTATTTACAAGAGAAAATGGTGACGAGCTTGCACCAGGCGTAAACCAGACTGTCCGTATCTATATCGCCCAGAAACGTAAGATCTCTGTTGGTGATAAGATGGCTGGACGTCATGGTAACAAGGGTGTTGTTTCCCGTGTGCTTCCTGTAGAAGATATGCCATTCCTTCCAAACGGCCGTCCTCTGGACATCGTGCTGAACCCATTGGGCGTACCTTCACGTATGAATATCGGACAGGTGCTGGAGATCCACTTAAGTCTTGCTGCAAGAGCGCTTGGCTTTAACGTTTCCACTCCTATTTTCGATGGTGCAAACGAGAATGATATCCAGGATACGCTGGAGCTTGCAAATGACTATGTAAATACTCCATGGGAAGAATTTGAAGCTAAATATAAAGATACCTTAAAACCTGAGGTAATGGATTATCTGGGTACTCACTTAGAGCATAGAAAGCTTTGGAAAGGCGTACCGATCAGCCGTGACGGTAAAGTACGTCTCCGTGATGGACGTACCGGCGAATACTTTGATGGCGCAGTAACCATCGGACACATGCATTACCTGAAACTGCATCATCTGGTAGATGATAAGATCCATGCACGTTCTACCGGTCCTTACTCCCTGGTTACACAGCAGCCTCTGGGTGGTAAAGCCCAGTTCGGCGGACAGCGTTTCGGAGAGATGGAGGTTTGGGCTCTGGAGGCATATGGTGCTTCCTACACCCTGCAGGAGATCATGACTGTTAAGTCTGATGATGTGGTTGGCCGTGTGAAGACATACGAGGCTATCATCAAGGGCGAAAATATCCCTGAGCCAGGTGTTCCGGAATCCTTCAAGGTACTTCTTAAGGAAATGCAGTCCCTGGGTCTGGATGTTCAGGTTCAGAGAGAAGATGGTACCGAGGTAGAGATGACAGAGAGCATTGACTATGGCGATACAGAACTGCGTGCTATGCTGGAAGGTGACCGTCATTACAATGACAGAGAGTCTTACTCCAATTACGGATATCAGGAACAAGAATTCAAGAACAATGAGCTTGTGAATGTAGAATCCGATTCCAAGGAAACTAACGACGATTATACAGATGACCTGTATGACGCATATACAGATGACAGTGAGAACGAATAATAGAAGGGAGTATAAGCTCATGCCGGAAACAATAAATGAAACTTATCATCCAATGGCGTTTGATGCCATTAAAATAGGTCTGGCTTCCCCTGAAAAGATCCGCTCCTGGACACACAGAACTCCGGAGCCTGCTGATAAGCCAAGCAAGCAGTGGAAAGACTGGTGGGAGCAGGGAGCTGTGCGCAACCGTATGCCTGAACCAGCAGGCGCTCCTTCCAAAGAGTGGAAAGACTGGTGGGATCACGGCGTTGTAAAGAAACCTGAGACCATTAACTATAGAACCTTAAAGCCTGAAAAAGACGGACTTTTCTGCGAGAGGATCTTCGGACCGAGCAAGGACTGGGAGTGCCACTGTGGAAAGTATAAAAAGATCCGTTACAAAGGCGTGATCTGTGACCGCTGCGGTGTTGAAGTTACCAAGTCCAGCGTCAGAAGAGAGCGTATGGGACGTATTGAGCTTGCTGCTCCTGTATCCCACATCTGGTACTTCAAGGGTATCCCAAGCCGTATGGGTCTGATCCTTGACATTTCTCCAAGAACACTGGAGAAGGTACTGTATTTCGCTTCCTATGTTGTACTGGATCCAGGTGTAACAAGCCTTCAGTATAAGCAGGTATTATCTGAGAAGGAATACCGCGAAGAAGTAGAAAAATACGGCAGCAGCACTGCATTCCGCGTAGGAATGGGTGCTGAGGCGATCCAGGAGCTGTTAAAGGCGATCGACCTGGAAAAAGATTCCGAAGAGTTAAGAAAGCAGCTGATCGATGCAAGCGGCCAGAAGCGTGCAAGGATCATCAAGCGCCTGGAAGTTGTAGAGGCATTCTTAAATTCCGGAAACCGTCCTGAATGGATGATCATGGATGTTATCCCGGTTATTCCACCGGATATCCGTCCTATGGTACAGTTAGACGGCGGACGTTTTGCAACCAGTGACTTAAACGATCTATATAGAAGAATCATCAACCGTAACAACCGTCTGGCAAGATTGTTAGAGCTTGGTGCTCCGGATATCATTGTCCGCAATGAGAAACGTATGCTTCAGGAAGCAGTTGACGCCCTGATCGATAATGGACGCCGCGGCCGTCCTGTAACAGGACCTGGAAATCGTGCTCTTAAGTCCCTTTCTGATATGTTAAAGGGTAAGCAGGGACGTTTCCGTCAGAACCTGTTAGGTAAGCGAGTTGACTATTCCGGACGTTCCGTTATCGTCGTTGGTCCTGAATTAAAGATCTATCAGTGTGGTCTGCCAAAAGAAATGGCGATCGAGCTGTTTAAGCCATTCGTAATGAAAGAGTTAGTGGCTAACGGCACTGCCCACAACATTAAGAATGCAAAGAAGATGGTTGAAAAGCTTCAGACAGAAGTGTGGGATGTTCTGGAAGATGTTATTAAAGAGCATCCGGTTATGTTAAACCGTGCTCCTACACTGCACAGACTTGGTATCCAGGCATTCGAACCGATCCTGGTAGAAGGTAAAGCTATTAAGCTGCACCCACTTGTTTGTACAGCGTTCAATGCTGACTTCGACGGTGACCAGATGGCGGTTCATCTTCCTCTGTCCGTAGAAGCACAGGCAGAGTGCCGTTTCCTTCTGTTAAGCCCGAACAACCTGTTAAAACCGTCTGATGGTGGTCCTGTAGCCGTTCCCTCACAGGATATGGTACTTGGTATTTACTATCTGACCCAGGAACGTCCTGGCGCTAAGGGTGAAGGCATGATCTTCAAGAGTGTAAACGAAGCGATCCTGGCATATGATAATCAGGAGGCAACTCTTCATTCCAGAGTTAAGGTAAGAGTTTCCAAGACAATGTCAGATGGCACTGTTAAGACTGGTGTGATCGAATCCACTATTGGACGTTTTATCTTCAATGAGATCATTCCTCAGGATTTAGGCTTTGTAGACAGAAGTATTCCTGAAAATGAATTAAAACTGGAAGTTGACTTCCATGTAGCTAAGAAGCAGTTAAAGCAGATCCTTGAAAAAGTCATCAATGTACACGGTGCTACCCAGACTGCTGTTACACTGGATGATATCAAGGCAATCGGTTATAAGTTCTCTACAAGAGCAGCTATGACTGTATCTATTTCTGATATGACTGTACCTGCAAGCAAGCCGAAGCTGATCGCTGATGCCCAGGCTACTGTAGATCACATTGCTAAGAACTACCGCCGCGGTCTTATTACCGAGGAGGAACGTTATAAAGAAGTTATCGAAACCTGGAAGACTACCGATGATCAGCTGACCCATGACCTGTTAACAGGACTGGATAAGTACAATAACATCTTCATGATGGCTGATTCTGGTGCGCGAGGATCTGATAAGCAGATCAAGCAGTTAGCTGGTATGCGAGGACTGATGGCAGATACAACTGGTCATACCATCGAACTTCCTATCAAGTCTAACTTCCGTGAAGGTCTTGATGTACTGGAGTACTTCATCTCTGCTCATGGTGCACGTAAGGGTCTGTCCGATACGGCTCTTCGTACTGCTGACTCTGGTTACCTGACCAGACGTCTGGTAGACGTATCCCAGGATCTGATCATCCGTGAAGTTGACTGCTGCGAAGGCAAAGAGATCCCTTACATGGAGATCAAGGCTTTCATGGACGGCAACGAAATGATCGAAGACCTGGAAGAGAGAATCACAGGACGTTATATTGCTGAGACTATTACAGATCCGGATACCGGCGAAGTAGTGATCAAGGCTAACCATATGTGTACACCAAAGCGTGCTGCAGCTGTTATGAAGGTTCTGAACAAGTTAGGACGTAAGAGCGTTAAGATCCGTACAGTATTAAGCTGTAAGTCCCACATTGGTGTGTGTGCTAAGTGCTACGGTGCAAACATGGCAACCGGACAGCCTGTACAGGTTGGTGAAGCAGTTGGTATTATTGCAGCCCAGTCTATCGGTGAGCCTGGTACACAGCTGACCATGCGTACATTCCATACAGGTGGTGTTGCCGGCGGCGATATCACACAGGGTCTTCCTCGAGTTGAGGAGCTTTTCGAGGCACGTAAGCCAAAGGGTCTTGCTATCATCACTGAATTCGGTGGTGTAGTAGACATTAAGGATACAAAGAAGAAACGTGAGATTACCGTTACAGATATGGAAAGCGGCAATTCCAAGACCTATCTGATCCCTTACGGATCCAGGATCAAGGTAATGGAAGGCCAGGTTCTTGAAGCTGGTGATGAGCTGACAGAAGGTAGCGTAAACCCACATGATATCTTAAAGATCAAGGGCGTTCGTGCTGTACAGGATTACATGATCCAGGAAGTTCAGCGTGTATACCGTCTTCAGGGTGTTGAGATCAACGATAAGCATATCGAAATGATCGTACATCAGATGTTAAAGAAGATCCGCATTGAAGAAAGCGGTGACAGTAATGTTCTCCCAGGTGTATCTATGGATGTTCTTGATTTCAATGAAATGAATGAAGAACTGATCGCACAGGGCAAACAGCCTGCAGAAGGCAAGCAGGTAATGCTTGGTATCACCAAGGCATCCCTGGCAACAGATTCCTTCTTATCCGCAGCATCCTTCCAGGAGACCACCAAGGTTCTGACAGAGGCTGCTATCAACGGTAAGGTTGACCATCTGATCGGTATCAAGGAGAACGTAATCATCGGTAAGCCAATTCCTGCTGGTACAGGCATGAAGCGTTACCGCAATGTGAAACTGGACACAGATGACAGACTTCTTTCAGAAGACGATGAAATCTCCATGTCAGATGATGATGAGATCGCACTGGATGGAGCTGAGGATTCTGAAATCTCTGAGGACAATGTAGCAGAAGAAGTTCTGGACATGGACGAAAACGAAGATGCATCTGAGGATAATGACGAGACCGAAGAGTAATAAAAATAATGAAAAACTGGTCCAGAACTGGAGCAGGATATAGAATACGGGAGTCCGGCTGAAAAAGCTGCGGCTCCCGTTTTTTATACCTTCAAAAGAGCAGAGCGAACATTTTGAAAAAAATCCACTGTCAAATATTTTTGAAAAAATCCACTTGACAGATTTTTTCACCATGCTATAATAAAAAAGTGTGTGCAAAGCGCTTTGCTCTTTGCATAACAACAAGCTGAAAGACACAGCAACCAACAGTCAATATCACAGGAGGTGAAAAGGATGCCAACATTTAACCAGTTAGTAAGAAAGGGAAGACAGACCAGCGCAAAGAAGTCTACTGCACCAGCTCTGCAGAAGGGTTACAACTCTTTACAGAAGAAGGCAACAGACGTATCTGCACCACAGAAGCGTGGCGTTTGTACCGCTGTTAAGACTGCTACCCCTAAGAAACCTAACTCTGCACTTAGAAAGATCGCCAGAGTACGTCTTTCCAATGGTATCGAAGTAACAAGCTACATCCCAGGAGAAGGTCATAACCTTCAGGAGCACAGCGTTGTTCTGATCCGTGGAGGAAGAGTAAAGGACCTGCCAGGTACCAGATATCATATCGTAAGAGGTACACTGGATACAGCAGGTGTTGCTAACAGAAAGCAGGCTCGTTCCAAATACGGCGCTAAGAGACCAAAAGACAAAAAGTAATTAAAATTTAAAACTGGAATCACTAACAGCAGTAAAGTGACTGCAGTCAGTTAATACTGGACTGCTTTGTTGTGCCGGATTGTGATATTGAACCTGTGGTTGCAGGAAAATATATAGACCGCGCACGAACACATTTTATGGAAACATGTGAGTACCGACGAGTTAATGTAAACCTGCTGAGGAAATGTTTCCGAAGCAGCATATTAAGGAGGGAAGTAACGTGCCACGTAAAGGACATACTCAGAAGAGAGACGTTCTGGCAGACCCGATCTACAACAATAAAGTTGTAACCAAGCTGATCAACAACATCATGTTAGACGGCAAGAAGGGTGTTGCACAGAAAATTGTATACGGCGCTTTCAACCGTGTTGCTGAGACAACCGGAAAAGACGCTATCGAAGTATTTGAAGAAGCAATGAACAACATCATGCCAGTTCTGGAAGTAAAGGCAAAACGTATCGGTGGTGCTACCTATCAGGTGCCGATCGAAGTTAAGCCAGAAAGAAGACAGGCTCTTGGACTTCGCTGGATCACTCTGTACTCCCGTAAGAGAGGCGAGAAGACTCAGGAAGAGAGACTGGCAAACGAGATCATGGATGCAGCTAACAACACTGGCGCATCTGTAAAGAAGAAAGAAGATATGCATAAGATGGCAGAAGCAAATAAGGCATTTGCTCACTACCGTTTCTAATTGCAATTTTCCTTTTTCCACTATTTTAAGGAGGAAAATCCCTTGGCTGGAAGAGAATATCCATTAGAGAGAACCAGAAATATCGGAATCATGGCTCATATCGATGCTGGTAAGACCACCACAACTGAGCGTATTCTGTATTATACTGGTGTAAACTATAAGATCGGTGATACTCATGAAGGTACTGCTACCATGGACTGGATGGCTCAGGAGCAGGAAAGAGGTATCACCATCACTTCCGCTGCTACTACCTGCCACTGGACTCTGCAGGATCACTGCAAGCCAAAGGCTGGAGCATTAGAGCATCGTATCAACATCATCGATACTCCAGGACACGTTGACTTCACTGTTGAGGTTGAGCGTTCCCTGCGAGTACTGGATGGCGCTGTTGGTGTTTTCTGTGCAAAGGGCGGCGTTGAACCACAGTCTGAGAACGTATGGCGTCAGGCTGACACCTACAATGTACCTCGTATGGCATTCATCAACAAGATGGACATCCTGGGTGCAAACTTCTACGGCGCTGTAGAACAGATCAAAACCCGTTTAGGCAAGAATGCAATCTGCATTCAGCTGCCAATCGGTAAGGAAGATGAATTCAAGGGAATCATCGACCTGTTTGAGATGCAGGCTTACATCTACAATGATGATAAGGGTGAAGACATCTCTATCACAGACATCCCGGAAGATATGAAGGATGATGCGGAATTATATCATACTGAGCTGGTAGAGAAGATCTGCGAGCTGGATGATGACCTTATGATGAAATATCTGGATGGCGAAGAGCCAACCAATGATGAGCTGAAGAAGGTATTAAGAAAAGCTACCTGTGAGTGTACAGCTGTTCCTGTATGCTGCGGTACTGCTTATAGAAATAAGGGCGTTCAGAAGCTTCTGGATGCTATTATCGAATTCATGCCATCTCCATTAGACATTCCTTCTATTAAGGGTGTTGACCTGGACGGCAATGAGATCGAGCGTCACTCTTCTGACGAAGAGCCATTTGCTGCTCTTGCATTCAAGATCATGACTGACCCATTCGTTGGTAAGCTGGCTTATTTCCGTGTTTACTCTGGTACACTGGCATCCGGTTCTTACGTACTGAATGCTACCAAGGGTAAGAAGGAGCGTGTAGGACGTATCCTTCAGATGCATGCAAACAAGAGACACGAGCTTGATCGCGTATACTCTGGTGATATTGCTGCAGCTGTTGGTTTCAAGAATACCACAACTGGTGATACTATCTGTGATGAACAGCATCCAGTAGTTCTGGAATCCATGGAATTCCCAGAGCCAGTTATCGATATCGCTATCGAACCAAAGACAAAAGCAAGCCAGGACAAGATGGGCGATGCTCTTGTAAAGCTGGCAGAAGAAGATCCTACTTTCCGTGTTCGTACCGACGAAGAGACTGGTCAGACCATTATCTCCGGTATGGGCGAGCTGCATCTGGACATCATCGTAGACCGTCTGCTGCGTGAATTCAACGTAGAGGCTAACGTAGGTGCTCCTCAGGTTGCTTATAAGGAAACCTTCACCAAGGCTGTTGATGTAGACAGCAAGTATGCTAAGCAGTCCGGTGGCCGTGGACAGTACGGACATTGTAAAGTTCACTTCACACCAATGGATCCAAACGCAGAAGAAACCTTCAAGTTCACTTCTTCCGTTGTTGGTGGTGCTATTCCTAAGGAATATATCCCGGCAGTTGGTGAAGGTATTGAAGAAGCTTCTAAGACCGGTATCCTTGGCGGATTCCCAGTTCTGGGTGTATGCGCTGATGTATACGATGGTTCTTACCATGAAGTCGACTCTTCTGAAATGGCATTCCACATTGCCGGATCTATGGCATTTAAGGATGCAATGGCAAAAGGCAACCCAGTTCTTCTTGAGCCTATTATGAAGGTTGAAGTTACCATGCCAGAAGAATACATGGGTGATGTAATCGGTGATATCAACTCCCGTCGTGGCCGTATCGAAGGTATGGAAGACATCGGCGGTGGCAAGATGGTTAAGGCATACGTTCCGCTGTCTGAGATGTTCGGTTACTCCACAGACCTGCGTTCCAGAACCCAGGGCCGTGGTAACTACTCTATGTTCTTCGAGAAATATGAGCAGGTTCCAAAGAACGTTCAGGAGAAAGTTCTTGCTGATCATAAAAAATAAAATGTGACCATTAACGAAGGTTCCATCTGCGTAAGCAGACAGTAGAGCGCGTAAGCGCGTGAGCCTGAGTAAAAAAGCAATATATAACAGAGTTTCCTCTGGTGGAAACATCAGAGGTATGCTCTGTATAAAATCCAAAAAAGGCTTGTAAATCAAGGTGAAATATCATATAATGATTGATAGCCTGACATTAACTATATTAGCCCCACACATATACAGGGGCGCAAATTAAGGAGGACGTTATAAAATGGCTAAAGCTAAGTTTGAAAGAACTAAAACCCATTGTAACATTGGTACCATCGGACACGTTGACCATGGTAAAACTACTCTGACCGCTGCTATTACCAAGGTTCTGGCAGAAAGAGTTGCTGGAAACGCAAAGGTAGATTTCGAGAACATCGATAAGGCTCCAGAAGAGAGAGAGCGTGGTATCACCATCTCTACTGCACACGTTGAGTATCAGACCGAGAAGAGACACTATGCACACGTTGACTGCCCAGGACATGCTGACTACGTTAAGAACATGATCACCGGTGCTGCTCAGATGGACGGCGCTATCCTGGTAGTTGCTGCTACCGACGGTGTTATGGCTCAGACCAGAGAGCACATCCTGCTGGCTCGTCAGGTAGGCGTTCCCTATATCGTAGTATTCATGAACAAGTGCGATATGGTTGACGATCCTGAGCTGCTTGAGCTGGTTGACATGGAGATCCGCGAGCTGTTAAATGAGTACGAGTTCCCGGGCGACGACACCCCCATCATTCAGGGTTCCGCTCTGAAGGCTCTGGAAGATCCCTCCAGCGAGTGGGGCGACAAGATCATCGAGCTGATGGAGGCTGTTGACGAGTATATTCCGGATCCGATCCGTGAGACCGATAAGCCTTTCCTGATGCCTGTTGAGGACGTATTCACCATCACTGGCCGTGGTACTGTTGCTACCGGTAGAGTTGAGCGTGGTACTCTGCATCTGAATGACGAAGTTGAGATCATCGGTATCCATGAGGACGTTCGTAAGACCGTTGTTACCGGTATCGAGATGTTCCGTAAGCTGCTTGACGAGGCTCAGGCTGGCGATAACATCGGCGCTCTGCTGCGTGGTGTTCAGAGAACTGACATCAAACGTGGTCAGGTACTGTGCAAACCAGGTTCCATCCATCCACACACCAGATTCCATGGTCAGGTTTACGTTCTGAAAAAAGATGAAGGTGGCCGTCATACCCCATTCTTCAACAACTACAGACCACAGTTCTTCTTCAGAACTACCGACGTTACTGGCGTAATCAAACTGCCAGAAGGCGTTGAGATGTGCATGCCTGGCGATAACGTTGAGATGGACGTTGAGCTGATCACTCCAATCGCTATCGAAGAAGGTCTGCGTTTCGCTATCCGTGAAGGTGGTAGAACCGTAGGTTCCGGTGTTGTTTCCAAGATTGTTGAGTAATCTCTGATTGCTTGATTCTTTTGAATAACTGACGTTTTCAAGAAGGTACAGATTTTATCTGTACCTTCTTTTTTTTGCACTCTTTGTAAGAATACAGTAAACTTTAAAGGATATATTTACAAAATATAACTTTACGAGAGTAAAAATGACAAACAGATTACAAAAATTTAAAAATCCCCTTGTTTTTCTGTAATTTATATTGTATACTAAATGGTAGATGAACGTGCAGCACTTGGAATGTTTTCCGATTTGGAAAGCATATTATTTTGATAAGAAGGAGGCGGCACGATGAAAAAAATAAAACAGATGTTGGTTTCTTTTGGAATGGCAATGACTATGATGCTCAACCTGAGTGCCGTTTCCTATGCAGTGCAGTTGCCGCAGCTACCGCTGTCACTGATGATTGGACAGACCGCTCCGGTGTCGATGGAGCAGTCGCAGTACAGCTTGCATCTTTCTCAGGCACAGGTCAAGCATACCGAAGCTATCGCCCAGTTGCTTTCTCTGCCGCAGCAGACTGAAAAGCTGGAGGATATGGACGAACTGCGCTTTTTCCCGGGGGACATCCTTTACATCCCTATCGTCAATCGCCTAACAGGCGAGCTGTACACCCAAAAGAGCCGACCGTCCAACTGGGCAATCGAAACCACCGGCATCGACCCGCAGGTCATTTCGCAGGTGCGTTGGGCAAATGAAACGGGAAAATTGAATGTTGCTGTTGATTTTGTAGCTACCTTACCGCAGTCGAAGGATATTCCGATGTACGGTCAGCTTGCCTTGTACGATGAACAGAGCAGAACTTCCTCTGATTGGCTTCCGCTGAAGCTTACCTTTGGTAACGCAGTCAAAGAGGTGCAGCCCAGAGGGATTACCGAGGTCAGCTCACCGATGAACCTGCACGCAGGACAGATTTACCAAGGGGAAGAGGTCATCCTTTCCTTTGGCGGCAATGTCTACTTTAAAGATGCAGTGCTCCAACCGGGACAGACCATCTATCTGGATTTGGATTGCAGCTTTGATTCACAGATTGCCAACCGTTACAAGGCATTTGATATTCAGTGCTATCGCTTTAACGGCGATGAGGACAGCTTTTCACAACCGGGCAGGGTTTGCCTGCCGGTTCAGCGCACCGACTCCTATGTGTATGAGGTGGTCAACGGGGAATTAAAGGCGTTGCAGACGCAGGTAGATGAGGACAGTGGGCTGCTTTGCTTCTATGCAGAGTCGTTGGGCTACTACATCGTTTCCCCCAGCTTGATGGGATAAAAAAGAATCAAGAGCTTTTATGCGGAGGGACTGTTGATGCAGTCCCTCCGTTTTTTTGCCACGTCTGTCAAATAAACAAACAAAATAAACGAAAATCTGCTATTAAATTTTGTACGGTATTAAGTTCAGCTAGGTATTGTGTAATACAAGGTACTGTGCTATAATATGGGTACAAAGGGGGGAGGAAATGAATACACAATTTCGCAAGGGCGTTATCGAGATGTGTGTCCTTGCCCTGATCGAGCGCAAGGACATGTACGGTTATGAGATTGTACAAAGCATCGCTTATTACACCGAGATCAACGAAGGGACGGTCTATCCGATTCTGCGGCGATTGACGCAGGAGGAATATTTTGTGACCTATTTAAAAGAAAGCACCGTCGGTCCGGCTAGGAAATATTACCACATGACCGAAAAAGGAAAGGGGTATCTTGGCTCGCTGAAAGCGGACTGGGATGATTTTTCCAAAATGGTCAACGAGATTTTGAGAGGTGAGGTTGTTGAATAAACAGGAATATTTGGAGCGCTTGCAGGAGTGTCTCAAGCATAAATTACCCCGGGAAGAGATTGAAGACATCATGCGGGATTATGCCGAGTACTTTGAGGAGGGCAGGCGCCAGAGTCAGCAGGATTCTCAGATTGCAGCCAAATTAGGGGACCCGGAGCTGGTGGCGCAGCAGCTGATTGAGGAGAGTCAGGAACAGGCGGAGGAAAAGGTCCATGTGGGTGCAGAGAAAAAAGCACCTTGGAGCCACGCCTGGGGTTATGTCACCGGCAAGGTGAAGGACGCCAAAGAAAAGTTTGACCAGTGGGACAAGGGAGAAGGCGCTCAGGAGGGTCCGCAGCCGGAAGTCGAGCAGCCACAGAAGAGTGAAAAAGCTTCTTCGGGACCAAAACAGCACGACGAAGAGGGCGTGATTTTGCGCTTCTGCAAAGCAATCGGGAGAGGCTGCCGTTGGCTGATGCTGGCTGCTATCGCTGTGATGCTCTTCTGTTTTGTTGCTGCACTCAGCATGGGTGTGCTGACCGTTTGGGCGGGTCTGTTGGGAGTTTTGTTTTCCGCACTGGCAGTGGCAGCAGGCATGGCGCTGGTCGGCTGTATCGGCATCATCCTGTGTGGCTTTGCCTTTGTACTGGTCGGCAAGGGCGCGGGCGGCGCGCTGCTCTTTGGTTCGCTTGCCTGCATCGGTCTGTTTTCCGCCCTTTCCATTTTGTTCTGGCGGGCGCTGCGCTCCTGCTGGAAGGGCAGCGAGCCGCTGTTCCGCTGGGGACTGAATGTGTGGAGTCGAATGCTGCACAAATTTGAAGGCTGGCTGATTGAAGAAGGGCATCACAGCAAGCGCAAAGAAAAGCCTGCTGCAAAAGCATCTCCTGCACAACCGTCTGAAAAGCAGGTAAAGCTGCTGCCGACCGCACTGCCGTCGCCGCTGGAGGGACAGGAGAATGCGGCTGATGCAAATGGAAAGGAAGGGTGCTAAATGAAAAAATCTCTCATAGCAGCTGTGAGCTGTTTTGTGGTAGGAGTGGTCGGTCTGACCTGCACCCTGCCGATGGCGGCACAGGAAGGTGTCAGCCTGTATAATGATGTGGTCAGTAACCTGGAAGAAAATTTGCAAAAGCAAGACCTCCCGCAGGAGATTACCTCCCTTCGGGTCATCCATCTCACTGATTATGGATACGGACAGCGTTTTATCGAGGTTCGTCAGTCGCCGGATGCGCAGATTCATTTCTACACTGCCGACGGAGATACGGCTCAAGTCACCACCGAAGGGCAGTCGGCAGTCATTCGTCTACAGGAGCAGGAGACACTGGAAGGACAGCAGTTTCACTTTTCCAGGGAAGGCTTGCTCAGTCTTCTCCGAGAGGAAATGCGCAGCCATCATACCATCGTCATCGAGGTTCCCAAAACCGTTTCCATCACCAGCGGCAGCCAGGACGGTGTCTACTTCGGTGTGGGCGGTGGAGTCGAGTTCGTAAACTTTGCGCAGATTCGGGAGTACGGCTACCTGCCCACCGAGGAGGAAACACTGAAAAACCAGTACGAGGAGCAGCAGGTGCAGATGGAGATGTTGCAGCAAGAACTTCAGCAGTCCCAGATGGAAAATGAAGTGCTGAAAGAACAGCTGATGCAGCAGCAGGAATATGTAGCTGACGATGAGCAGCAGATAACCGCAGAGGAAACCATCGCAACCGAAGGAATCAGCGTGGCACCGTCGGATATTTTGCAGCTGGAAAGACAGATGGAAAAAGACCGAGAGACTTTTCAAAAATATGCGATGAGCAAGGAATCTTATTTAACCGACCTGTGGGACAACAGCCAGAAGATAACCGCCTACCGAGAGAAACAACTTTTGGATGCAGGTCGCGATGACCTTCTGCCGTTGATGGAAGAACTGGAAGCAAATATATACCAGTACAACGAGGTGGACGCAGAGCTGTTAAGCTCGCAGCACGACTTCCAGGATGGAACGATCACCCAGCAGCAGTACAACAGCGTGGTACAGGCGTATGAACAGCTGCTCAAAGAGCTGGATGAGGAAATCGACCAACAGAAGGCAAAACTGGCAGAGGAAGGCTACTACTGGGAAGGTGCGGTCCTCTTAAACAACTAAGACATCCTGTTATTTGATTCATCCATAAAAAAACCAG
>OLRX01000714.1_pt1 | contig 28321 bp, 34 predicted proteins | sample 1672991 | NCBI WGS metagenome assembly OLRX01 (sample SAMEA3136744, study PRJEB25190) | human gut metagenome | biome: human gut; feature: human-associated habitat; material: faeces | place: Austria | collected 2013
GCCAAGCCTTATACTTACCCTGTGCCATTGCAGACCTCACCACCTTTCTAATTTTGGGCGACAAAAAAAGCACTCACCGTAGCAAGTGCTTTGGAAATCATCTAATTTTACCCGAATAAATGCGTCAAGCCTTTTTTTGTTAAAACATGACTGGCATCGTACTTACGCCCAACATGTTCATTCCTCAGTTCAACATACCCCTCTTGTTCCAGCTCTTTAATAATATCCGGGTCCGCACCTTCCAAACAATCAGCAACCATTTTGTACCCTTTTGGATTTCCGCCCTCTTTCATTTCATAAAGATTTTTTAAGAATCTTTCCTTTGCAGCTTCCACGATACCGCCTCCTTTGTTTATCATGATATTTTATTATACCACAACAAAAAAGCACCGGCGCTCATCACTTCACCGATGCTTTTAGGAGGAGGTTTTTCCCCAAAACTTCACACCTACAGTATAACACGAGTTTAACTATCATTTACTATCATCTTTTGAACTAACGGGAAAAGATTTTCTAAAGCCTGCCTATGAAATCTAAAAATCTGCGCTTCCTCATATGGGAGTTTTTTCTTTATCTGGCGCCAGCTATACCCGTATTTATACCTAAGTTCTACAACCTGTTTTTGCTGATGATCGTTTAAGCCAGAAATCAACGCTTCCACTTTTGCCAACTCATCTTTCAATCGCGCAGTATCTGCGTCAATTTCTCGCTCTACGTCTGCTATTTTCGCCGCGGCATTGGCCATACTGTCTTTTATATCACCGCCCGGCGCAAGAGAATACGAGGGAGACGTTTTTTCTGCCAGTGCCCTAAGCTTCTCAATCATTTCCTTATTTTGATTAATCCGCCACAGGCAGTATTGATACGACTGTAGCATACGTTTTACCTCTTCGTACATCGGCATCACCACCCTAAGAGTAACACCGTCAAAATCGACCCCAGCAGAAACGCCCAGGCCGCAAGAATCATCAAAACCACGATTGTCATTTTGTAGTATCCCCTTTCCAGAAAAACGTCCACCTTGTCTTTCCCCGTTTATCGCCCAGCAAAGGCCTGGCAGGAAACAGCTTCCTGACCTGCCGGAAGCTGATCTGATCTTCACTCCACTTGAACAGCAGGACACCGCCGGAAGAAAGCACCCTCCAACATTCCGAGAAACCTGCTTTTAGATCTTCCTGCCAAGTTTCAGGGGCAAGCACACCATATTTTGCTCGAATCCATGACTGCTCTCCTGCACGGATCAAGTGTGGTGGATCAAAAACCACTAAACGAAACATGCTGTCCCCAAAGGGAAGGTGCCGGAAGTCTCCAAGGAGATCCGGGTGAATCTCCAACTTCCGTCCGTCACAGAGGACCTTCGATACATCTCGCTGATCCATGTACAAAACGTCCTGATGAGATTTATCGTACCAGAACATACGGCTCCCGCAGCAAGCATCTAAAATTAATTTGCGCATCCCACTCACTTCCTGTGCTTTCTCATGATCCGGGCGATCAGGCAATATACCGCAATATCCCCCAGGCTCTCGTCTACTTTATCGCCGTAAAGCTCATTGTTGTATATATGCGCTACATGTTTCAGCATATAATCTTTTAATATCCGGTAAAGGCGATCTATATCACCGCTTCCGTATTTTAATAAAGCGCCGGCCGTAAAATTTGCAAAGGGGTCCGCAGTTGCATACTGCTTATTTTTCTCTTTGAAAAGTTGTACCATCTCATTCGCCATAGTCTCAAATTCTTTGCAAAACTCTGTATTAGTCATATAGTCCCCCTATTCGACCAACTCCACCAGCGTTATGCCAAGCACTTCAACGATCTTTAACAGTGTCTTCGCCCTTGGATTCCCCGTTCCTGTCTCGATACGCCTCAGATTATCCGGACAGATGCCTGTCTCTTCGGACAGCTTGGCCCGGGACCATCCTTTTTGCTTGCGAAGCTGCACCACTTTTATGCCGATCTGTGTTAACTCATTCATGTTTATCCCCTCTCTTTCTCCGATGCAGCTTCTCTATCAGTTTCGCCGCTGCTACCCCAAGTTTGCTTAATTCCCTGTCCCGACTCAAAAGATGGTTCTGGTTCCTTCGGGCGTTCACGGACCTGCTTATTATCGCCAGGTTCTCCAGGCTGCAGTTCAGCCTGTCCCCGTCAAGAAACACGATGCAATGCGTTCGCGGTACCGACCCGTGTGCCTTTTCCCACACAAGCCGGTGTTTCTGCTTCCATTTGTTCGGCTCTGCGATCTTGACATACAGATAGCCGTCAGATTTCACCAATTCCGACCCGACCAACAGGTGGTTATGTGGCACATGCCCTGGCTTAAAACTCGTACATGACACGCGCCCTGGGAATTTCTTTCCTTTGTTCGCCGGGACATGACCCCTTTTAAACATCGTATCGATTCCCCGGCGCTCTCCCAGCTTTATTTTCGCGTCAATGCCGCTTTTAACGCCTATCCGGCATTTTGTGCTCGCTATGGCCTGCTGGGTGTAGACGGTACCGAACTTTTCGTTCACCCGATCCGCCAGTTCCTGATTACTTATACCCTTCACATTCTCCCGGATGAATTGTTTGACTCCTTCCGGTAACCGTCTCATTTCTTATCACCGCCCACATCCAGAAACGGTGGCAGCGATCTGTCGCCTGGAACATCTAACTCGCTGATCACCGCCTTAATCATCAGGTTGCCGTTCTGGATAATCTGCGCCGCCACGTTGCTCATCGCAGCGCTTCGAGATATCTCCTCCCGCAACCGGTCCCCCTGTAGATCATCATCGTTCAGCCTTTCCATTTGCTCGAATAAAATATTATGCAGATCCGCTAATGTGTTCTTCATACCTGCCTCCTGTACTTGTTGATCCTCGCTCTCAAACTGTCCAACACATACCGCTGTTCTTTATCTTTTTCTTTCAAAGCTTGCTGCAGGTCATCGTCCCGGGTCCCCTCGCAGGTCAAATGATGGATCACGACAGGCTCCTTCTGGCCTTGCCTATGCAGCCTTTTATTTGCCTGCTGGTACAACTCCAATGACCAGTTCAGACCAAACCACACAATATGGCTCCCGCCTTCCTGTAAATTTAGTCCGTAAGCGGTACTCGCCGGATGCGCTAGCAGGACATCGATCTGCCCCGCGTTCCATGCTAATTCGTCCTCTGGTCCTTTATAGACTCGAACACATAACTTTGTATTACCCAGGGCTTTTAAAAGCCTCTCACGGTCATGCTGGAAGTTATAGAACACTAACACATGCTTCCCGTTCAACCTCTCAATCAGCTCCAGGAATGCTTCGACCTTGCAGCTGTGGATCTCATGCCAGTTTTTCTGATCGTCATAGACAGCTCCGTTGGCCAGCTGCTGTAATTTATTCGATAACGCTACGGCGCTGGCCACATCGATCACTTCCTGCTCCGTGATCTCCAGGACCATCTTTTTTTCCAACTCGTCATAGGCCTTTCGGGCTTTGGTGTGCAGCACCACCGGCACATCGCGATAAAGGACCTCCGGCAACTGCAGATAGTCCTCTGCTTTCATGCTGACACAGATATCTGATATCTTTTCCATGATCACGCCCTTGGCGTTCCGTTTCGGATCGTAACTGTACACAATATGCTGGTTCCTTTGTCCCGGGTCAAAATACCGCTCCCGGTAATGGGTGAAATACTTTCCAAGCCGCTCCCCCCTGTCCAACAGGAACACCTGTGCCCACAAGTCCAGCAGCCCGTTCGGTGATGGTGTACCGGTCAGCTCCACGATCCGGGTGATATGTGTCCGGATCGCAGCTAAAGCCTTGAAGCGCTTTGCCGTATGACTTTTAAAACTGGATGACTCGTCCACCACCACCATATCAAACGGCCAGTCGTTCTTATAGTGATCAACCAACCAAACGACATTCTCCCGGTTGATGATGTAGATATCCGCCGGCGTGTTCAGCGCCCGGACCCGCTTCGCCTCGCTGCCCAGCACGGTGGAAAACCGCAGGTGTCGGACCTGGTCCCATTTTCCCGCTTCCCGCTGCCAGGTAGCCTCCGCCACCTTCTTAGGCGCGATCACTAATGCCTTTTGCACCTGGAATCTGCCGTATTTCAGTTCATTGATCGCGGTCAACGTGATGATCGTCTTGCCCAGACCCATATCCAGAAAGAGGCCCAGGGCCGGTTTATTCACCAGCTGCCGGATGCAAAAGTCCTGATAGGGATGCGGTTTAAACCTCATAAGGCGTCACCTCTTTTCTTTAACAGATACCGGACCACGTCCGGCTCCCCGTACAGTACCTGGACAGCGCACCCCAAGCCTTTAAGTCGCACAATCTGCCGGGACTGCAGCGCGGTCAGCTTTCCGGAAATGGTTTTCAGCTCTACGAACTCGGCCGCCCTGCCCGGTAAGATAACGATCCTGTCAGGCACCCCGGAATTACCCGGGGATACAAACTTATAAGCGACGCCACCCAGGTCTTTAATCCCTTTTACTAACTTCCGTTCCACATCCTTTTCCATGAATACCCACCTTGCATAATTTAATAATTCCTGTTTATGGTTAACCACTTTTTAAAATAGGTTTGCTCGCGCGCGGGCGCGTACAACTTTTATATTAAAACTAAGGCGTGTAGGGCGTGATACGTGTTACACGCCTATAAATCCTTAATTTCTATACTTTATATATAGTAATGTTGACATGGTAGACAGTACCTCTTATGCTTAATAGCCATGCGGTTTTTGCGGTGCTCATTTGCTGTCAACTTTGGGTCTTGTATGTTGACGTTTTTGGGGTTTACACTTTTCTATACGCATTCGCCTAATTTCACCTTTTAAGTTTAAAAAACTTTACACCCTATTTGAATGTTGACACTAATGTTGACACTAAATTCAACGAATGTTGACACTTACCTATTGCATATTTATTCTTCATTTCTGTATATTTAATCATTTTATTTTTTCAAACCCCCGCTGTCTTCCACAGTACCCGTAGCGCCGCATAGACTTATTTCTTTCCCAGCCGTCCAGCTTTTCCAAAATCAGGTTGATTTCTCTGGCATCACTCCGGCGCATCGCTCGCGGCTCCCCGCCCATACATTCGCACCACACTTCTAAGGCGCAGGTCGTCTCACGCTCCACGGTGACCGTTTGCCCGACGGTGGTACCTGCCCAGAACATGCGCCGTACCGACAGGTCCATCTTACTGTAATCCTCCGGTACCGGGCGCTTCAGGAACTCTACGATCAGGCCCTGCTTCACGTTATCTTCATAATGCTGGTCCTGCTCCTGCTTGGCCATCGCTTCCACCGCCGGGTCTTCCAGGTATAATGGTTCCCCATTTTTCCACAGCTGCACCGCTTCCGCCCACAGCTGATCCACTTCCCCGGGAAGGTCTTTCCAGATATCCTTCTTCGCCGTAGTCGTGCCGGTATCGATCGGCCAGAAACGGCGGCTGCCGGTCGGATCTTTCAGGAAATCGTGGTCGTTGCAGGTGCCGAAAAATATCCCTTTACGCGGGTAGCGTCCGGTATGACGCCCGTAAGGTTGCCGGTACACATCGTCACAGCGGCTGAGGAATTGCTTCGTCACATTATCTTCTGACTTGGAGTAGCCTGACATCTCTCCGATTTCGTTGATCCAGATGCCCTGTATCAGTTCTGCCGCCTCTTTCCCGCTGAAGCTTTGCAGGCTGTCACTGTGCCAGCCGTGGCCGATGGTGCGTAGGAACGTCGTCTTACCGATGCCCTGCGGGCCGATGAACACAGGCACGTAGTCGTATTTACATCCCGGGGACATCACCCTGGCCACCCCGGCGGCGAACGACTTCCGCGCCGCGGCTTCTACATAAGCATTCTCCCTGGCGCCCAGGTAATCCCGGAACACGGTGGCCACTCTTGGCACGCCGTCCCAGTGCAGGCTGTCGAGATAATCTTTTACCTCGTTGAACTTGTGCTGTTCCGACACCAGCATGAGCGCCATGCTGATCTTATCCCTGCCGGTGATACTGTACCGATCCTCCAGGTACCAGCTGACGCCGGCATCGTCTGTATCGGTCCATAACCGCCGCAGGTCGTTCGGGTTCCAGGGAAGCGAACCAAGCACCAGGCCCCGGTTGGAAAAATCGTCTATGGCGATCTTACCGGCTAATTCCGGGTCATGATTCAAGATCCGGAGGATGTTATCCATTGTCTTTTTCGGTCGCCCGGTATTATCATCGTATTGTAACTTCGCGTCCTGCATCCAGTTTACTTTGGCGGCTGCCGCCGGAGCGGCTTCTTCTGTGGCAGTGAATACGTCCGAGGCTTTAGCCGCCGCGGTCATGTTCAGGTCTTCCAGCACCTTATTATCCTGCATGGCCAGCTTCTTCATCGCTATGTAGCTTGGCATCCTGTTGACCGGTGTGCCGTCCTTCACTTCCACGTCTGCGGCGCCATACTTGTGTAGCCGGATCAGGTCAAACGCGTTGACCAGCTGCCCGCTGCAGGGGTCGGTGGCATGGTGGCTGTAAAGGAACTTGTCGTTGTCGTACAGTACCGCGCCGGCCACGGTCGTGCCGCCGGTATACGTGAGCCGATCAGTATGGTCCGTTTCGATGTACGCGTTTGGGATGTATGCCTGAATCGCCGCACGGATATCGTATGTCCGGCAAAACGATCCCACGATCCCGGTTTTTGATAACGGATCTGCCTGTTTTGATAACAGAATCTTTGCTTTGATCTCTTTCCCCGGGACCTGCGGCCACGTTCGTACGTCATGCCAATCCTCATATTGCGCGAGTATTCCCTCCGCGCTGACGAAAGGAGCATCCTCCGCGTAGCTGAACACGTACTGGCTGTCTGTGCTGCAGCCGGGGAAGTACATCAGTCTCGAGCTTTCAAATGTGGTCGGGTCGCATAATTCGATCCCGATTATGCTGGCCAGTTTCCGCGCTATAGGCTCGTATTCGTCCGCCGTGACCGTTTTATCCAACGGGATGATTACACGCAGCCTGGGGCGGTATGGCGCGTGCGAGCGGGTCGAATATACCAGGTATGCGGCGTTCAGGCTGTGGATGCGTCGTACCACGTTGTCTGTTTCACCGGTCGCGATATTGTCAAGGTCTAAGGTTACCAAGTCGCGCCCGGTGATAGCGGACGCCTTTCGCTGCGGACCGGCGATCGTGCCGCCTACGAACCCACCGATATCTTTCAGCACCCCCTGCTGTGCCTTTGTCATCTGCATATACTGTTCAAAGGTCTCCGGCGTACGTTGGGGGCTGCGCAGTCTTTCAATCAGTTCCGACCACATAAGTTCCGAAGGTATCCACTGTTTGGATAGTCGGCTGGAGCCAATGCTGATGGTCAGTTTTCTATCATTTTGCAAAATCGTTCACCCCCCATTAATCTTTCTTATAGTACGGACTGATAAACCCGTCAGCGTTTAACAACAGGCCGGGCGCCCACGGTATCGGCGCGCACATGATCGCGTTGATCCGGTCGATCTCATCATCATGCAGCTGCGCTTTCGGTACTTCCAGCACGACTTCATCGTGGATGTGCATGATCGGTTTATAGCCGGCCTTGACAAGTCGGTTCAGTGCTAAAGCCAGACAGTCCCGGGCGATGGCCTGGGTGATGTTCTCTACAAGCTTTCCGCCGTAAGTAGATGTATGGGTCCAGTTGATCCCAGTCTGTGTTCGATAGTGCAGCGCCGGCCGGTCAAATTGGTTCGTACTGAGGTAAGGCCCCGGGTAAAATAGTTTCCGTCCGCTGGGTAGCGTGATTGTCAGATAATCGTATCCGTATACAAGATCACATTCCCTGGCGATGAGGATGCCATGAGGCAGTCCTATCGGCTGCGCGTCCTGCATCACTTTAACTGCCGCAGCATCAACCGCATACCAGAAGTCGCGGATCCGTGGGTTCGCGCTTCGCCAGCGCTGCACGATATCCGGAAGTTCCTCTTCTGTCAAACCTTGTTTGAGCGCGCCCATGGCAATGAGCGCTGGAGGCCCTCCCTGATATCCGAGAGCCAATTCCGCCACTTTCCCTTTCTGGCGTAAATGCCCATTGACACCGTGCTTCTCTACGGGCACGCCGAACATGCTGGACGCGGAGGCACAGTAAATATCGCCACCTTTGGCGAATACCTCCATGCGCCAGGCTTCCCCCGCAAGCCAGGATAGGACCCGCGCTTCGATCGCGGAAAAGTCGGATACGCATAGCATGGCATCGCCGCCTGCGATAAATGCCGCGCGGATCAACTGCGATAAGGTATCGGACACATTGCCGTAGAGCAACTCCATGCCGCGAAGATCTCCTCTTTCTGCGAGCCGAATTGCAGCATCCATAGCCGGCGGAATATCATGTGGAAGATTTTGTACCTGTACTAACCGCCCAGACCATCTTCCTGTCCGGTTCGCGCCGTAAAATTGTAAAACACCGCGTACGCGGCCGTCAGAGCAAACGGCCTGGTCCATTGCCGTATATTTTGACACACTGCTTTTTGCCAAAGCCTTTCGGATTGAAAGCACTTCTTCTGCTACCCCATCCACCAGCTGCTGACTTTCTGCAACGGTTTCTTTTGTCAGTTTCTCCAGCTGCAGGTTTGTGTTTTTATTCAGCCAATCCAGCAGCTGGTTACGGCTGTTCGGGTTTGATAGCCCTGTTAGCTCTACCGCTTTAGCCAGCAGCTTGCCTTTATGTTCCTCATCGATTGCCAGGGCACCGCGGACAAGACCCATGTCCAGCCGGATACCTCGCAGGTTCATCTCGTAATCAAACACCCAGTCTTCCTGTACCCAATCCGGTACCGGATACGCTGCCAGGCGCTTGTAATCTTCCATTTCTGTCACTACGTCTTGCGCGTTATAATTTTTAAATGTCTCCCATTTCTCCGGGTCGTGCTGCGGAAGGTTCCGTGTGCGGTTCCCGTTCCTCTTCGTCGGCTTACAGGGCATACAGAAATACCGTATCAGGGATTTCCCTGTCGCCAATTTCCGTTTCTCCTCCGGCAGGCCCAGCGCTTTCCCTAACAGGGCCAGGCCTGCGGGGTAGCCGAGATACAGTCCGTGCAGCATCGTGCAGCGCCACTGCGCCGCCGAGGTTTTAAGCCCTGCTTTGTTCAGGCAGGTGATCTCAAAAGACGCGTTATAGGCGTGCTTAACAACACAGGGATCATTCAGCGCAGCGATAATCTGCGCCGGGATCGTCTCGTTTTGGGTTAAGTCGATGACCTCTACCGGGCCGAAGTCGGCGCTGTAAGCAAACAGCAGTATCTCAAATACAGGGGATTCACAGTACCGGAATAGCCCGGATTTTCCGATATCGATGTCGGAATAGGTTTCTATGTCAACCGATAGATGCTTCATGTCTCCCCCTTTAACAGAACAAAAAAGAGGCCCTGTACGGGCCTCCACGCTATGCTTACAACGGCTGCCCTGTCAAAGGATTGATGCCTCCGGTAGATTGCGGAGTGACCGCGGTAAATACGTTCGCCGCTTTCGGGGCGCCGCCGGATAACGGCTCGCCGTCACGCAGCTTCTGAATCGGGCCCAGGCCGCAGCCGATGCCCTTTTTCCCTGCAAATTCATACGGGAAGAAGTTGATGTTTACGTTCGCATAAATGCCGGAATAGATCTCTGTCGGAGAGAATATCTTCTGCATGCGCGCGTCCACCACTTCGATCGGGTTCTTTGAGGACGCGGTGAACACCAGACAGCCTTTGCATTCCGGTCCGAACTCGGTTCCGTCCTGGCGTACCCCGTCACCATCATGGATCGGTGTCGGTACGATCGGCGGCATGACGCCCTTCCACTTATCGGTCAGTCCTTGCTGTTTTGCGGCTTCAATTGCCGCATTAATTGCGTTGATCTGTGTGGCTTCCGTTTTCGGTAATAAGATTGTCACACAATACTTTTCGTCCTGCCCCGGCACGGCCGCGTAAGGTTTAGAAATATGCACGTAGGACAGACGTACGTTATTCACATTCAGTTGAGTAGGGTTGTTCATAATAAGTAGCCTCCAATTTTTTCTAAATAGTTGTTTGTTCAGTTTCACGAAACACATCGGCCGCTTTCGGCACGTTACTGATCGCAGGCCGCTTGTCGGTCTCCGGGACCAATGTAGGCTTACCCGGGGATTTCACGATGTACGCGCCTACTTGCAGCTCAAATTCTTTCTTGCCCACTAATTTCTCTGTCTGGGCCAGCGTCTTAGGCACCCTGTCCCACAGCAGGCTTTCATCGGTCCCATGTTCAATCAGAATCTTGAACGCGGCGTCCTGGTCGGTGAATGACCTTGTCCCACGTCCTTCGACCGCTTTCCATCCTGGGACTTCCAGTCCGTCAAGGCAGCAGCTCAGGGCTTGGCCTTTCAGGTCTTCCGCCCAGGTGCTTAGTTCTTTCGCGTAGGCGAGATACTTACCTAATTCCTGTACCGTCAGCAGCTTTGCGTTCGGATGAGCGTCCCTTTCCGGTTTTAATGCGGCATAATATTCTGACCGGGCTTTGCACTGGGCTTTCGCCCGGCAGAAGCGACAGTGTTCGCCTGGCTTAAACCGTCCCGCATCTCCCGCGGCTTCTTTCGCGGCGGGTCTTACCACATTGTTCCCCCACTTGATCAGGTCATCTACATAGAGCTCAAAGCTGCTAAAGTTAGATAACCGCGGCTGGACAATATGTAGCGCCGCTTCCTTGAAGTTATACAGCAGACTGTATTTCGCTAATGCGCCAAGCGCGTACAGCATCATCTGTGGATTATCTTCTGCGGATACCGGTACGCCTTTTCCATATTTAAAATCGATGACGTGCAGCACATTTTTGGTCAGCAGCAGGCAGTCCGCAGTACCGAAGCCGCCGGGGACGTATTCGCCGAAGTCCACCCGGGTCTCCGCCGCTACGAACGGTTTGACCGGTTCGGCTAACATCTTCTCTTTGATAAAATCAAGATACGCTTCGGTATAGCCCTCCATCTCCGGCTGATACAGCGGCTCCTTCTTCAGCTTATTAAGCCTGCGGGTAAATGTGGCCGGGCCCATCGGCTCGATCGCGTATTTCCGCAGCTTTAATTCTGCGATCGCGTGAGCCAAGGTACCCTCTTTTGCATACTCGCTGGTGGTATCCGGAAATCCCTGTTCCAGCTTTGGGGCGGCAGTACACTTTAGCCAACGATGGGCAGAGGAAGCGCTAAGTAAAGCATGCTGTGTCATAATTTCGCCCCCAGTGCCCGTAGCCTGGTCGCCAGCTCCCCGTATCGTTCCGCGGGGATCTCCATCATGGAGTTAACATTAAACCCTTTGACGATCGCTTGCAGATCGTTTACTTTCCCCGCATCCATGAGCGGTGCACAGGCGGCCAGAATCTCATCGACGGTGTACTGTTTAGCCGGAGCTGTAGGAACGACAGGAGTGGCCGGCGGAGGTACTATAGGTACAGACGCAGATGCGATATTGTCGGCGGTTATTGCAGGAGCCGGAACAGGCTTTGCTTCATTAAGCTGCGCGTTACTTACTTTTAAAACCTCTTGAACTGTTCCTGCGAATGTCGCTAAATGTGTTAAAAGCTCCGCGTCTGCGGAAAGAGTGATTTTTACGTTTAAATCCATGTTATTATTCCTCCTTAGTTAAGATCTGAAGTTCCGCCATAGCAGCGGCCAAACGTAACGATCGTGTTATTCGTCAGCTCATATTTTTTCCACATTGATTTAGCCTCCAATCATGTGATATACTTTAGTTGTAGAATTTTTTTTGTGCCTTGTCAGAGTTGTCGCTCTGCCAGGGCTTTTTTCTTTTCAATTGTTTGCTGCGACACAATCCGTAGCAGTTCCTGCATTGTTTCTTCCGGCAACCCGGATAAGACCTCTGTAACAAGCGCGATTGCCAAATGCGTGGCCGCAGCCCTTCTGGCTTCCACGCAAGAAGCACGATTTGTTTCCTCTCCGTTTACCTCGGCCAGCACTATCACAGATACCGTTTTGTTTGAGTGGCGCTCTAACGTCTCTTTTAATCTGACGCAGGCATCCTCGACCATCGATTCAAATTCATTAGCCATCCCTTCTACCCCCTTAACAGAATGAATACTCTTTGCGGAACTCCTTACGGTTCAGCCTCGCAGGCTTTTCCTTTTTATCCTGTCTTATCCTACGACACCACCCTTTGTATTCACTAATCCGCTTTTTTCTGCAAAGCTTTCTGGCAAAACTCATAATCTTCTACCCTCCTATCCAGTTCCCTGTTATCGTGAACACCAGCAGCTGCACTACACAGTACCCGCCGGCCGCCGTAGCCGCCCCCAGATAAAAATCTTCATGGGCGATATGCGCCCATAGGTCCTTGAGTATCGACCGGTACACGATGCAACAGCCAGCGATCCAGGCGTACGCGTTAACTAACTTTTTCATCGTTTCACCTCCTATCAGTGTCTGGCAGCATACTCCCGCCAGAACTCGTCAAACGCTGCCAATTTGACCCGCATAACCTTGCTGTAAGCTACCACCTCATCACGGTATCGTTTACTCCCCTTCATGGCCCGCAGCAGCATATATACGTGGTTGCGCCCTAAAGAGTAAGCCTTGCAGATCGTTTTCGGGGAAACATACAATTGTTGTATCTCCGTAACTTTAATTTCCATAGTTTTCCTCCTTTCACAGCTTCTCAAGCAGTAAGCGGATCTCGCGGCCTACGGCCAACCGGTCGGCAAATGTGGTCTGCGCCCGGAAGTCCTCCATGTACGCTTCGATCATCTCCGTGTAGATGTCTGCCTTCATGGCGTTTGCCGTGCTGGCCGGAGTCTCCCGGAACGGTTTGACGATCAGCACGGATCCGTCTTCCGTCTCCGGGTCGATGTAGCCAGCGCACTTCAGACGGTATTTCATCGTTCGGATCATACGTTCTGACACTTTCAGTGCCTCTGCGGCTTCCTGATTCGTGATATGTGGGTTTTCTTCGTATAAGTTATAAAGCTGATTAATTTTGCTTAGTTTCATTTTTTCACCTCTTTTTTCCCGCTGATAACTCAGAAGAACAATTCATCAATCGTTATCGGCTTACCTAATCCTACTTGAAAACAATCGCGTAGCTTCACTTTTTCTGGATCCGTAAATGGAACCTTGCCGGATTCTTTGGCGTGATAAGAAGTAACGCTTACATTAAGCAGCTTGGCGAAGTCCTGCTGTGTCTTGCCTAACATTACCCGGTATCCGGCTATTACGCGCTTAGGTTGCATTTGTGTATCACCTCGCTTTTTTCGTGGTGCCGATCGTGGGAAAGAATCAAACTATAAATTCAAACGGGCCCAGGCCTTAACCAATCCGGAGCCTCTCCAATGAAAGCCCCGTCCTTTGTGAAATACAGCTTCACGTTCCGGAGCGGCTGGCCCTCGGTGTTGTCTCCCATGATCGCTGTTACAACAATAACCTCATGAACATAGGCCTTATTCATCTTTTGGATTGGGCCTAATTTTTTTGCGGCCCCCTTGGTTTGATATCCTTCCATAAACCCGTCAGCGAAAGCCTCAGCCAACGTGTCATGGATAGCCTTCTTATCCAACCCGGCAGGCGAAACAAAGCGGTCAAGGTACGCTTCGGTCTTATCCCATGCCAATTTTTCAATCATCTCTATTGTCGGTTCCATTTCCCTCACCCCCTCTCATCGAATCACTGCTTTAAAAGATTCCACCAAAAAGTAAGGCTGTAGACAATCAACGGATAAACAATCAGCATTTCTAATAGAATAAAGGTGTTTCTCCACATCTTCTCACCCCCTCTCACCGCTGACGGTACTCATTGAAATTAGTGTTTTACATTTAAACTGTAATTTCAGACTAAAAAAATAAGCTGATGATACGGCACCTCATATACATCTTCGATGCGTTTTAAAATAGGTATATCAGGAAAAGATTTACCCGCTTCATAGTTTGCTAATGTAAATACGCTAATCCCTATGAGTTCTGCGGCCTTCTCTTGAGTATATCCTTTATTTATTCTGGCAGCTTTTAATGTTACTTTTTTTAATTCTGCAGCCTCTATCTGCATTTTCGAATCACCTCCCTTGCAACTATAATATTACAGTTTAAATGTAATGTCAACATCAAAACTGTAATTTATTAAAATTTATATTGAAAATTTTACAGATAAACTGTATTATATAATTAGTAAGATAAAGAGGTGACGTTATGAGTGACTTAGGCAATAAAGAAGTCTTTGCGAAAAACCTAAAATATTATATGAACTTATATAAAAAATCTCGCAATGATATAGTTGATGCTTTGGGATTCTCGTATACTACTTTTACGAGTTGGGAAACCGGCGTTAACTATCCACGAATTGATAAAATCGAAATGTTAGCAAATTATTTTAATATATCAAAGGCAGATTTAATCGAAGATAAGTATAAAGATAATTCCACCCCACCCCGCGTCAAAGGCGTACGTATCCCGATTTTGGGTCGAGTCGTGGCCGGCATTCCGCTGGAAGCCATTGAGGATATTGAGGGGTACGAGGAAATCACTCCAGCAATGGCGGCTAAAGGCGAATATTTTGCTTTGCGTGTAAAAGGAAACAGTATGACTCCCTCGCTTCAGGAGGGGGATACCGTAATTGTGAGAAAACAAGACTATATCGAGAGCGGTCAGACGGCAATTGTGCTGGTCAATGGAGATGAAGCCACAGTAAAGCGAGTAAAGTATCAAGAAGATGGTATTTTTCTGATTGGAGATAATCCAGCGGTATACCCGCCCCATTTTTACGCAAAAGAAGAAATTGAGTCCTTGCCGGTACGGATTATTGGTAAAGTCGTGGAATCCCGCAGGGACTGGGAGTAGCAATTATTATGTCAATTTGCACGGAACTTTTGAACTGGATGTTCAGGTAACACCGGAACAAGATACGGTGTGGCTACGTGCCGAAGAAATGGACAGCTATTTGACAGGGATCGTTCTGTTATACAACGTCATTTAAGAAGTATATTTAGAGAAAATGAGTTGGATAAAAGTTCAACTTGTGCAAAATTTGCACAAGTTCAAAACAAAGATGTTATTCGCTTGTTTTTTTCACGTAAATTCTTGTTATACTTGTTTTTTTACTGAAAAAGTATATAAAACTTGTAACACATATGAAACAAGTATTTATACTTTCCCGGTAAAAAATCAAGCAAAGAAAAAAAGACCGCCCAAGGGCGGCCGTGAGACAAAAGAGAAAGGGCAAATAATAATGAATAAATCCCCGTTATCGCATCAGGAGTTTTTAGATTCTATGGGTGAGGTGAAGATATTTAAGCAAGATAGTTTCACCTTCCCTGATAATGGAAGCTGTGTATCTTTGGCTACAACTGGACAAAATACGCATGAAGAGTATCTATTGGACATCAACAAAAAAAACTGCACCCTCTCCCGGATTACCTACCAGAACAGGGTGCGGAAAGCAATTGTGTTATTACGGTTTGATGTGGATACAAAGCCCCATAAGAATCCTGACGGCGATGTGATAAGTAGTACTCACCTTCATGTATATCAAGAAGGTTACTTAGACGCTTGGGCCTATTCGCTTTCAGACCCCCGTTTAAAACAAATTTTAAAAGAATGTAAGTTGACATTCAACCTTCAAGACTTAATCACTCCGGACAACGAGCGCTGCTTTGAAGCGTTCACACGCTTATGCAACATTGCAAGATACCCAATAACCGTTTGCTCTTTATTCTAAGCAAATAGCTTAAGCTTTGTTTCCCGGGTTGACCATGGCAGAGGGATGATATTCGAATCATATTGTATTACATTAGCAAGCAGTTCTTCATTAATCTTTTTTGTATCGTTAATCAGTATAATCAATGATGAAGATTTCCCTTTCGCATTACGTATCTGCGCTACATCTTCCCAGGCAAACATAAAGCGCTCTGCTTCTGATCGGGTAAAACGATTGGACAAACGGACAAACCGATCAGGATGAGTCTTGTTATTCTGAATAAAAAAGGGAAAACTATGAGATAGGCCTGAGCGACCTCGAATTTCCATATCCTCTGAAAAATAAATAGAGTTTGCCTGAAAAAACTCTTTTACATCAGAGTAAAACAGATTTACTACGGTTTCCGTATTCAGATAAAACATATCATTGATATCAAGCATACCCTGCAGCAATGTATGTTGGGCTTCTGGGATCCGATTTCGAGAACATTTCAGATAGAGCACATCTGATTGTACATCAAATTGAATCCCCAAACGATTTAGAATTTGTTGAAAAATTGCTGAGCGTTTATCAGTAGTCATGTCAACGCCGGAAAGCTTCAAATCAGTAACCGTATATCCTCGGTCTGAAATAATATAGCTTTGATCAGGTTGTTCTTCCAGGTAAATTTGAGTGTAATCGTTATGACGATCCAAAAACGGAGTTGTCAATTCTACAAGGTTAGAGCTGATTACAGTTTGTTTCATGTTCTCTTTAAGCCATTTTAGATAATTATCAACATGGTTTATCATAAAATCAGCTCCTTCCTATCTACCTTAGTCATTATTATTTTATACTAAGCTATGTAAAATATCAAACCCCATAAATCAGATTTAAAGACCGCCCGGAGCGGCAACTCCGAACGGTCAGGCAGGTCCCACGTCGCTAAACAAGGGTGTACTCTGCCCTTTTATTATAACATGGCAGGCCTTTTAACGCAAAGGGACTGCGCTTATAGGATAGCACCGCTGCACAAAGCAACGGAGTAAGGAGGTCATTATGTGGATAGATGAAAGAAATGGCAGGTTTCTGTTCCGGGAGCGGTATGTTGATCGCTGCGGACGCCGTCGGACCGTAACTGTCACGATGGCTAACAAAACACGCCCCACCGCGAAAAAAGCGCAGGCCATGTTGGCTGACATTATCCGTCGAAAACTGGAGCCGCCGGAGGCGACGATGACGCTACGGTCTATTCTGGATGATTATGTCAAGCACAAGTCTTTGAGCGTTAAACCATTGACCCTGATCCACTATAGCCTATATAGCCATAGGATTTTCGAGGCTCTTGAGCCTGAACGAAACGCCGCCGGTATCACGGCCCGGGAATGGCAGCGCTTCTTTGACGGGCTATCGCTGTCCACATCCCCGCGCAGCGCAAAAGATACCTTCTTGTTCGCTAAAGCAGCTATGGAACGCGCGGAACGTCTGGACGGAATCAATGCCCTGGCCCTGCGTCGGGTTCGTATCGAACTTCCGGCAAAGACAAAGGCAGCAGTGGCCACTGCCGCCGCCAAGTTCCTGTCCCGCTCGGAGTTATCCGAAGTACTCGCTGCGTTGCGGGAGCAGTCGCCCTATATCGCCGATATCTGTGAGTTTCAAAGTCGAACCGGACTGCGCTACGGCGAGTTGGCGGCCCTTCGAGAAGATGATGTGGATCTACAGCGCAGGCTGATCCATGTGACAGGTACCCTCGTCTTCAACGTGCCCGGGGAACGGGGCCACCGAGACACGCCCAAGAATGTTTACTCCATTCGAGATGTCACGCTGGATCAGCGCGCCACGGAAATCATCCGGAAATTTATGACCAGGAATAAACTTGCCCGGGCCTGGGGAAGCCGCTCCGGGGACAAGCTTCCGGATCGCTATATCTTCACGTCAGAACGGGACGGGTATCCGCTTGATATTTCTTATGTTAACCGTCTGCTGCGCTCCCTGCAGCATCCGAAGCACCTTACGACGCATATCTTCCGTCACACGCACATCTCGCTTCTCGCCGAGGAGGGCGTGCCACTGAAGGCGATTATGGCACGAGTCGGACACAACGAACCCAGGACGACCATGGCGGTCTACACGCATGTATCTGACAAGATGCAACAGGAAGTTATGAATGCCCTGGAAAGAATATCAATCTGAACAAAAAATAAGGCCGTACCTGAATTGCCAGGCGCGGCCTTTCCCTTATTTTAAAGGTTAACTTGCTTGTGCTCACTTAGTTAACCCATTTTGCCATTTCATGATAAGAGGGTGAACAAAAAGTGAGCAAATTTTACTTGATGGTGTGGTGAAACAAGGTTCAATACGGTAATTATGTTCTATCGTAGTTCCGCTCTACGCCTGCACTGTAACATAATATGTCACAATGTGGTGTAAAGAGGAATAGCTAAACCAAAATTGGCGGAGCGGGTGGGATTCGAACCCACGTGCCGCGGACGGCTAACGGATTTCGAGTCCGCCTCGTTATGACCACTTCGATACCGCTCCATGATTCTTTAAATCGGGATTTATTATATCATAATTTGGGTGAATTTGACCAGCAAAATTTTCTATATTAAAGGAATCTCTTTCGCAATTCACCGTTGGAAGAAATTCCCACGACAGGATGCAATCTGTTATCTTTTCTACCGCACCTCATGTCGTGGTTACCACGTGTTCAGTCTCTTCGTTTGGCAAAAAACTCTTTTACTACCCCAGCGCAGCGATCTTCTAAGATGCCACCAATCACCTGAGGCTGATGGTTCAACGAGGGATGGGACAAAACATTGAAAAGCGATTCCACCGCCCCGGCCCGATTATCCCGGCAGCCGAAGACCACCGTATCCACCCGGCTGTTGAAAATCGCCCCGGCGCACATGGGACAAGGCTCCACCGTCACATACAATGTGCAACCTGTCAGGCGCCAGTTTTGCAAGGTCCTGCACGCCTCACGGATGGCAATGACTTCCGCATGAGCCGTAGCGTCCAGCCACTGCTCCCGCATATTGTGGGCACGAGCCAGTACCAGTCCGTCTTTGATGATCACGGCTCCAACAGGGACTTCTCCCTGCGCCGCCGCTTTTTCAGCTTCCTGCAACGCCTTTTCCATATAAGCTTCATGGGATAATTCAGTCATTTTCTTCCAAGGCCTCCTGTTCTTCCAGCAAGGCTTCCCAGTGTTCCGTCAGTTCGTCCAATTTTGCTTCATACACCGCCCGCTCTTCTGCCAGAGCCTGACTTTTCGCAAAATCCTGCTGATTTTCCGGCATGGCGATCCTTACATCTACATAGGCCAGCAAGGCGTCCTGCTCACGGATTTTCATTTCCACCCCGTCGATCAGTTCCGCCAACTGGGCCGGGCTATGGGTCCTGGTTGCTTTTTTCCTGCTCTCCGCCTCTGTTACTGCCTGATCAGTTGCTTTTTCTCCATCACCCGTCTCAGGATCTGCAGCAGGCGCAGCAGTTTTTTCTGTTTCCCCTGTTTTTGCGATGGTGCTGTCTGTTGCCGGATAAAATTTTGCTTTTTGCTCCAGATAATACTCGTAATTTCCTTTATAGTCCCGGACCTTTTGTTCTTCGATTTCCCAGATACGGTCCGTCACTTCGTTGATCAAATAACGATCATGGCTTACGACCAGCACGGTGCCGTCAAAGATTTCCAGAGCGGCTTCCACGGTTTCTTTAGCCAGAATATCCAAATGGTTGGTCGGTTCATCTAAAATAAGAAGGTTCGCTCCGTCCAGCACCAGCTTTAATAAAACCAAGCGGGCTTTTTGACCACCGGAAAGAGTGCCGATTTCTTTGAACACCTCTTCCCCGCGAAACAGCATACCGCCTAAAAGAGAACGGGTCTGCCCGTCCGTCAGACCATATTCGATCTGTAAACTGTCCATCAACGTCTGTTGGGGATCCAATCTCTCGTAACTCTGGGAAAAGTAACCTATTTTAACCCGATTGCCCACTTTGACCTGTCCGGACAGCGCCGGAATTTCCCCCAGTATGGTACGCAGTAAAGTAGTCTTTCCAGTACCGTTAGCGCCGATCAGTCCCACTTTCTCACCTCGACGCAGCACCAAATTCACACCCTGTACCAGAAGTTTGGAAGGGTAGCCTACATTTAATTGTTCCAGAACCAGAACGCGTTCCGCTGACTCGGGAGCCGGAGGCAGGCGCAGAGAAAAAGACTCCTGCTCCACCGGCGCTTCCAACCGTTCCAGGCGGTCCAAACGTGACTGGCGGCCCCGGGCCATTTTACTTTTGATACCCGCCTTGAAACGACGGATATAGGCTTCCTGTTCCGCAATAAAATCCTGTTGTGCTGCGTAAGCTGCTTTTTCCGTTTGCGTCTGAATTTCTTTTTGTACCAGATATCTGGAATAATTGCCGGGAAAAGACTGTAATTTTCCCCCCTCCATCTCCAGGATGCGGGTTGCCACATGATCCAGAAAGACCCGATCGTGGCTGATCACGACTACGCCGCCCTTAAAATCGCGCAAATACTGCTCCAACCATTCCATCATGCGAATATCCAGGTGATTGGTCGGTTCGTCCAGCAGCATAAATTCCGGTGAAGAGACCAACGCCGCCGCTAACAGAAGGCGTGTTTTCTGACCGCCGGAAAGCGTTTGCGCCGGTTGCTGCCACATGGCTTCCGGAAAAGCCAGCCCGAACAGCACCATTTTAAGTTTTGCTTCGTATTGATATCCTTCCAGGTATTCATACCGCTGTGTCGCCCGACTGTAGCTTTCTAAAATTGCCGGGTCGTTATCCCCCAGAGCCTTTTCCAGATCCGTTAATTTCTGTCTGAGAGCCAGAATTTCAGGATTGGCCTCCAGCATAAATTCCCAGACCGAACCCGCACCGATCCGATCAAATCCCTGCTCTACGTAACCGATCTGTAGCCCTGCCGCAAAAGAAACAGTGCCTCGGTCCGCATATTCCGGATCCAGGAGGCACTTCACCAGCGTGGATTTACCGCTGCCATTGACACCTACCAAGCCAATTTTTTCTCCTTTGGCAACCATGAAACTCACATCATGAAAAATTTCGTGAGTGCCAAAGGCTTTTGCTAACTTATCTACCACTAATTGCATGAGTCTTGTTCCACCACTTACCTGTCTTATATTGTATTCCTTACTTTTATTGCGTTATAACTTCTCATATCCATACGGATGCGCTTTATGCCACTGCCAGGCACTGGCGATGATCTCCGAAGTATTGCTGTGCTTTGGCTGCCAGCCCAACACCTTTTTACATTTAGCGCTGGATGCGATGAGTACCGCCGGATCCCCGGCTCTTCTTGTTTCTTCTTCCACCCGAAAATCGATGCCGGTCACTTTTTTAGCTTCCTCAATGATCTCACGGACACTGAAGCCGGCCTCGCTGCCCAGATTAAACACATCACTCCGGCCGCCCCGGAGCAGATACTGCAACGCCAGCACATGCGCATCAGCCAAATCCACCACATGAATATAATCCCGCAGGCAGGTCCCGTCAGGCGTCGGATAATCCGTGCCAAAAATAGAAATATGATCCCGCACACCCTGCGCTGTTTTTAAGATCAGAGGGATCAAATGGGTTTCCGGATTATGATCTTCTCCGATCACCCCATCCAACGAGGCGCCGGCCGCATTAAAATAACGCAGTGCCACATACTTCATGCTGTACGCCATAGTAAAATCTTTCAACATGGTTTCGATCATCAGCTTGGTTCGCCCGTACACATTCGTAGGTACCGTAGGAAAATCTTCTTCGATTGGCGTTTTTTCCGGTTCGCCGTACACCGCCGCCGTAGAAGAAAACACCAGATTATCCACCCCTGCTTCATGCATGGCTACCAACAGATGCAAAGTGCCTGATACATTATTGTAATAATATTTCGCAGGGTCGGTCATGGATTCCCCCACCTGGGAAGAAGCCGCGAAATGAATGACGCCGTCAATTTCATATTCCCCCATGATATGCTTCAGAAACTGCACATCATGGATATCGCCGGTGATCAGCTGCACCTTGTCCGAAACTGCTTCCGGATGTCCGGTGGAAAAATTATCATATACGATAGGTGTCAGATTCGCGGTCTCCGCCAACGCGCGAACCGCATGGGAACCGATGTACCCGGCACCCCCTGTCACTAAAACATTCATGTAAGATTGCCATCCTCTCTTTACATACTGCACACACTGCAACGCCTTCAGAATTATCCTTCTTGCGCCACGATTCCTTTCAAATATTGCAGGAAACCGTCTTTCAGTTCCGCATCCCGCAGGGCGTACTCCACGGTCGCCTCCAAAAAGCCTTCCTTATCCCCCACATCATAACGCCGACCGGCAAAATCATAGGCATACATAGGCTGAATCTTTCCTAAAGCCCGCAGACCGTCCGTAAGCTGGATCTCATTACCGGCGCCCGGTTCCGTATGCTCCAAGATAGAGAAGATCTCCGGCGTAATGACATATCTGCCTAACACGGCATAATCAGAGGGAGCCTCTTCTACTGGAGGTTTTTCCACCATATCCGCCACGGCAAATAAACGGGGATCTTCCGTTCCCCGAACAGCTACGACTCCATAAGAAGACACCTTTTCATGGGGTACTTTTTGTACGCCTAATACCGAAGCGCCGGTTTTTTCATACACGGACATCAACTGACGCAAGGCAGGCTGCTCCGGATTATAAACCACGTCATCCCCCAACATCACGGCAAACGGTTCATTACCAATGAACTGTTTCGCGCATAAAATCGCATGCCCCAAACCGCGAGGCTCTTTTTGCCGAATATAGTGGACCCGGATATCAGAAATGGAACGAACCATGCGCAAAAGTTCATCTTTCTTCTTTTCTTCCAGGTTAAGCTCCAGTTCGATACTGCGGTCAAAGTGATCTTCAATGGCCCGTTTGCTCCGTCCCGTAATGATCAGAATATCTTCAATGCCACTGGCCAACGCTTCTTCTACAATGTATTGAATCGTAGGCTTATCGACGATAGGCAGCATTTCTTTCGGTGTAGCCTTCGTCGCCGGTAAAAAGCGGGTCCCCAGTCCTGCTGCCGGGATCACCGCACGGGTAATTTTCTTAAAATTTGTACTCAAGCCGGGTTACCTCCAATCAGTTGTAATAACTCTTCTGTCTTTTCTTTTAGCAGCTCTCTGTCGCCGCGGGTCTCCACATTTAACCGGATCACCGGCTCTGTATTCGAGGCACGCAGATTAAAACGCCAATCAGAAAAAGCTATGCTCAATCCATCCAGCGTATCGAAGGAACCGTTGCTGTATTTTTCTTGCAACACCGCGAAGATCTGCGCTCCATTTTGTACTTCTCTGTTGATCTCCCCGCTGCACGGGAAGGCCTCTTCCATGCTTCCCACCAGTTCTGATAGCTGTTTACCGGCGGCGCAGACGATCCCCGTCACCAATAACGCGGTGATCATACCGCTGTCACAACAGGTAAAGGAACGGAAATAATGATGGCTGGACATTTCGCCGCCATAAATCACATCATTCTCCCGCATACACTGCTTCATAAAAGCATGGCCGCTCTTACAGCGTATTCCCTTGCCGCCATATTGTTTGATAATGGCTTCCGTATTCCAGATAAGGCGGGGATCATACATGATTTTACTACCGGGATATTTTTGCAGAAATTCCTTAGCCAACAGGCCCACCAGATAATACCCTTCCACAAAGTTTCCCTTTTCGTCGCAGAAAAAGCATCGGTCAAAATCTCCGTCCCAGGCAATACCCAGATCCGCTTTATGGCGTAACACCGCTTCCGAGGTGACCTTCCTGCATGCGTCCAGCATCGGGTTAGGAACGCCGTTAGGAAAGTTCCCGTTGGCTTCATAATTAATTTTTATCAGTTCAAAAGGCAGGCTGGCTTCCAGTTCATCCAAAACCGCGCCTGCGCCACCGTTGCCCGGATTGACTACGATACGCAAGGGGCGAAGTTCGCTTTGCTTTACATAACTCAGCAAATGTTCTACATAGGCTTTCATAATATTTTGCTGTGCCAATATGCCCCGGGCTTTACCGGCCACCAGATGATGGGGGAAATCTTCTCCTCTCACCATCTGTTCGATTTCCTGCAGCCCGGTGTCACCGCTTACCGGCCGGGCATCCCGGCGTACCAGTTTCATGCCGTTGTAAGAAGCCGGATTATGGCTGGCTGTGATCATGATACCACCGTCCGCATTAAGATAGGCCGTGGCAAAGTAGACCATCTCCGTGCCGCAGCAGCCTATATCGATCACATTGGCGCCCCCGTCCCGCAAGCCGTTACTTAATGCTTCGACCAGCCGGGGTCCGGTCAGACGGATATCACGCCCTACAACAACCGCTTCTGCGCCAAATAATGCGCAAAAAACTTTTCCTACCCGATAAGCCAGTTCCTCATTCACTTCTTCCGGATAAATACCCCGTAGATCGTATGCCTTAAAAGCTTTTGTATTCAGCATTCCTTCTTGCTCCTTGCCCTGATTCCTGCGTCACGATTTCTGCCACCGGAAACTATGGTTTGCGAAATTCGATTCTAAGTAAGTAGTATTCTACCAAAAAGCAAAAAGTCCTGCCACAACGACACCGATCCCCTTATTTTCTATCGGGTCAACTCCCTTTTATGCAGCCTTATCACGAAGTTTTGCTCTCCTGCATATTTTTATAAAGTTTTTGCTATACTCACTTATTAGCGGCTTTAGATAACAAAATCCCTTTTTCTTAAAAAATCCTCTGCAGCCTCTCCCAGAAACCAGCGGATTGCAGTAAAAAAATCAGGATAACGTCCATCCTGCCCGGGATCTAACAGTTCTTCCGCCAATTCGGACAAAATCAACGCCAACGGTCTTCCCTGCTGCAGCGAAGCATCCACCTGTTCTTGCAGCACATCGAGCACCGCTTTGCGCAGACGTTTTAAACGGGGTGCGTTCAAATTCAATTCCTTAATCGTCACTTTGGCCCGTTTTCGCAGTTTCCCTTCACATTGCGTTTCATCCACCTGCATTTCTCCGGAAAAAGGGTCGTACTTAAACAAGCGGATATTCCCCGGGATCTCCAGTGGATTGAGGATGCGTGTATCCAGAGATTTACAGCTTTTGGGCACGTCACAGCTGCGATCTTCCTTAGCCGCTGAATAGCGATATTTAGCATCTTCTACATAAGGGTGACTGCCCCCATGACAAGCTCCCAGCATATTATTCCAATCCAGGTGATAATTATGTTCTTGATTTTCAGTCCCTGTTTTGGGGTGAAAATGTTCCACCCGGAAATCATCCACCAAATCTTCGTTATCCGTAAGGCGAATACTGATCTCACAATAAGCACAGAGACCGTACTGATCTTTTATGAGCTGTTGTTTCACCTGCTTATAACCGTTTCTGTCCCGATGATGGAATTTATCCCAGGTATCATGAGGGTGACGCTGCGTATAGAAAAACAGACGCTCCGGTATCTCTGCATTTTTTCTTACTCGTTTCACAGAAGTCCCCTCACTTTTTCCTACGGAAACGCCGTAACCGGATATCCATATCCGCCCGAATCAGAGCGGGTTCCCGCCCTTTCGACCAAAGATCCAGCTTTTTCCGCAGGGCTAACGCCTCTTCCGAATCCCACTGATCGTCACATACCAACTGAAGATAGCGCTGCAAATCCTTGACGATAGGCACCGACAGGGGTCGGCTCTCCACCCGTTGGATATCGCGTAACAACTGGCTGCTTTCTGCCCCCAGGGCAAAGACCGGCTCCTCGATAGCAACGGCATCCCCTTTCCAACGCAAAATGCGGATAGATTCCGGCGGTACGCTGGTCAAGAGCTGAGGGCTGTGGGTGGTGACAATAAACTGCACCAGAGGAAAGGCTCTGGTCAGGTCGTTGATCACGGTTTGCTGCCAGGAAGGATGCAGATGCATATCCACCTCATCGATTAAAACTACCCCCGGCGTTTGCAACGCCACATTTTCTCCCAGATCCGGGTTCAGGCGGGCCATGCGATAGGCGATATCAGCCGCCATACTGATCACGCTCCGTGCTCCGTCGCTCATCGCCTCCAAAGGCAGTTCGCCTTTTTGCGGATGGCAGAGCAACAGGTTCTGTGCGGCAAAACTATATTTTAAGTCGGTCCAGCCCATACTGCCAATACATTCTATAATTGCTTTTCTCACTGCGTTAAGAATATCTCTGTACGGGTTTTTGTCAGGCAGTTTTTTTTCCGCGATAATGCGGTCATACTCCAGTTCGCTTTCCGATGCATAGCGGAACCACTGACCAAAAGTATTGTAAGAGCCGCTGGGCTCCAGACATTCCACATAGCCGCTGCTGCGAGACAAATCGATGGCTTTCCCCTTGAGCAGGGAACTGTCATTCCACATACGGGTTGTACCGTAGTAGCCCAATACCGGCAGAATAATTTTTTCATCTCCCGGCTGATTTAAGGATAATGCCAGACGCCTGCCATAATCGGACAGGACCTTCGCCCGGGCAGAGGATGTACGGCCTTTCAGGGTTTTCAGCTCTCTTTCCCAGGAAAACATTTTATTGGCATTGTTTACCCCTTCTGCTTCCAACGATACCGGCAGCAGATATTTCATCCTCTGTACGCCTAACTCTTTGCCTTCCGCCGGAACGTCCAACACCATACGCACATCATGAAACTGAAAATTGCGCACCTTGCTGCCCGGAAAAGCAGAAAGGAACGGAGCCATTGCCACTACCAAACCATCTAAAATCGCCGTCTTGCCTTTTCCGTTTTCCGCGACTATCACTGTGAGTCTTGGCTCAAAACGTATGGTAAAATCTTTATAACAACGAAAATTCCGGAGTCGTATTTTATTGATATACATAAGCCGCGCCCCTTGCCTCTCTTTGCAAAAAACCGGACAGGTTCCCCTGCCCGGCTATGCTTATTTATTTTTTAGGTTTATTTTCCTGTTCTTTGTTCTGCCCTTCATTAGGGTCTAATACCATAAATTGCAACATCGTGATTTTTCCCTTTACATTTTTAAACACGGCAATCATTTCCATTAAAGGAGCCTTTTCATATTTTGCGGCATAGCGCAGGATATTGCCGTCCTTGATCATTTGGAATACACGCAGGTCTTTTTCTACCAGTTTTCCCAGCTCTTTATCCATACTGGCGAACATATTCTTATACTGTTCTTCCGAAAAGTTTTTGGCCCATTCCGGGTCCATGTAGCCAACCACTTTTTTGTAGTCTTTACCGCTGAGGAACTGGTCCACGATCTTCGCTTCCGCATCCAGGTCGGCTCCGTCACTGGCAAAGCACATTGCCGAAAAACTCAGCATCATTGCCATCACCAGTAATAAAATTTTCTTCATCTTTTATACCTCCCGTGTCCTTCTATCTTCCTTTTGTTGTAGCTCAACCAGTCCTTTACACAAACTGCCTGCTATTTTACAATTTGTCTTTACAATATCTGTGTTCGGCCTGTCTACAAAAAATATTATACACTATAAATTTGACAAAAAAACGACATTTTGCCGAAAATTTCCCTTTCCCAGGTATTATGAGACTGATTGATTTCGCCGCAACCTGAAGGCAATTTAATCGGGAGGATCACAAAGCTTCCAGTTCCTCTTCCGGTATCTCTATTTCACCATGAAATACTTCCGTCGCCGGCCCCTGTAAGAAAATGTGATTGGATTCCGTTTCGTATGTAACTTTAAGCAATCCGCCTCTGGCCTGCACATTCAGCGGTTTATCCATTGCCCCGGCCTTATGCAAACGCATGCAGGCGTAGTTTACCGCACAGGCCCCTGTACCGCAGGCCAGGGTCTCGCCGCTGCCCCGTTCCCAGACGCGGAATTTGACCGTATTCTCGTCAATAATCTGAACAAATTCCGTATTGACGCCTTCCGGAAACAATTTATGGTGCTCAAACTGCGGTCCCAATACGGAAAGATCAAGGGCATCCACATCTTTTACAAAAACTACGAAATGAGGGTTGCCCATAGAAACTGCCGTACCATTATAATAAATTTTCTCTTTGTATGTTTTTTTATCGGTCCCGACAATCGTCGTTTCTTTTAACACAAGGGACTGATCCACAAAAATGTAGTGATCTGTAATCATGGGTATTTTTCTCGGACGAATCTCCGGTTCCCCCATGTCTACCCGGGCTTCAACTACTTTGTCATTTTCTATTGTCAGATCGATTTTTTTAATTCCTGCCAATGTTTCTATCATTACCGGATTTTTTTCGGTTAATTTATGATCGTAGACATATTTTGCCACGCAACGGATCCCGTTCCCGCACATTCTCCCTTCCGAGCCGTCCGCGTTAAACATGCGCATCTTAAAATCCGCTGTTTCTGACGGGCAAATTAAAATTAAACCATCACTGCCGATTCCAAAATGATATTTACTCACATAACGTGCTACGACAGCAGGATTGGACATTTCCCACTCCGTACAATTCACATACACGTAGTCATTCCCGCACCCGTGCATTTTAGTAAATTTAAATTTCATTCCGCCTTCCTCCACCCTTTGCATAGTAATTATTTTTCTGTAATCTTGCGAGCCGTTACGTTTACTATGCCTGATATTTATGTAATTATTATACCGTTTTTAAGCACAAACTACAAGGATAGAAGATTCGAGGATAAAAAAACCGCACTGTATATACAGTGCGGTTTCCTACCGGCAATAATCTATCCTCCCGGGCCGCTTCCAGCCAAGT
>OLRX01000722.1_pt1 | contig 28185 bp, 20 predicted proteins | sample 1672991 | NCBI WGS metagenome assembly OLRX01 (sample SAMEA3136744, study PRJEB25190) | human gut metagenome | biome: human gut; feature: human-associated habitat; material: faeces | place: Austria | collected 2013
TTTATGAAATTCGCAGTGTAGTTTTGTGCAATTTTTCAAATTTGCTCATTTATAGCAATGTGTATAATTTCAAGCGTAAACGCTCAGTTTACATTTACAATTATAACATTCTTTCTTTTTTTGTCAATTTCTACCAATCTTTTATTGCTATATGTTGAGATATTTTCTACATTTTTACTTTTTTAGAAAACAAATAAGCAGGGCAGTGAATTTTCCCATCCACTGCCCCGCTTATTTTGTTTGTTTTAGAATCGCTTTCTACTGTCTATTACCGAATGCGAACGCCATTCCGATCTACATATCTGTCTCCAATCCGCGCATTGGTCAGCAACACACCCTTGGTTCCATCTGATACCTCATTCAAATAGTACTCTTTTCCGTCAATCGTCTGCCAGCCGGTCAGCATTCTGCCGCGCGTTCCATCCGCGATCGGGTAAAGATAATATTTCTTATCTCCATCGCTCACCCAGCCCGTCTGCATCTGACCCTGTTCATTAAAGAAATACCATTCACTTGTACCATTATATGCCAGATACTGCCATCCTCCTGTCGTCATAGCACCATTCTGCGTCATATCTGCGCTGTCATTAAAGAAATACCAGATACCATCCATCAGTTTCCAACCTGTACACATCTTGCCCTGTGTGCCGTCAGATTCTGGATTCAGGTAATAGGTTTTACCATTCAATACCAGCCATCCAGTCATCATGTTTCCATCTTCCCCAAAATAATACCATTCCATCGTACCATTGTAAGGAAGCTGTTTCCACTCATTGGCCGCATAGGTTCCATCCGGATTCTTATAGCGCCATTTGCCGTTTTCCTGAGACCAGGAGTTTATACTGCGGCTGCTGCCTGTATCATGGCCGGAAGAACCTCTGTTGCCAGCATTTGTCTGGCTGCTGTTATTGGAATTCCCTCCCTGATTTTTTTCACTAATCTGGAAGTTTTGTGCAGTTCTCTTTAATACTTTCGTATTACCTGTACGGAACTCAGCTGCGATTGTATTGACGCCGCTTTTTCCTTTATTCTGGAATGTCTGGCTGCGGATTGTCATACGGGTGCTTCCGCTTACCTTCGTGAAATCAACACCATCCACTAACTGTTCGCCATTTAACCAGAGACCTACGAACTCTTCATACAAACCGTTGGAAACAAACAATTCATCCTTCTGTCCGCTGACTACGTAATCATACGTTCCCTGTGCCGTTTCCGTACCGAGGTACTCTTTTATCTCATATCCCACATCCGATGCATCATGAACATTCTGATTCGTGTTATCCTGCACCGTCAATGTGAATTCTTTTTCAGATGGGGTAAATTCCGCTTTGCTATAACTTACTTTTACTGTAAAAGTAAATTCCCCTGCCTCTTTCGGAACACCATAAATTTCTCCTGTCGCTGCATTCAGGCTCAGCCCTTCCGGCAACTCCCCATCTGTAATTTTATATGTTTCCGTTGCTTCCTGATGAATGTTGCTGGTCGCAAGCATATAGGAATACGGTACATACTTAACTGCATCGCTCAGCTCATCCGTGGTGATTTGCGGATCCTCCGCATATCCCTGAAGCTTGATCTTGACCGGATTCTGTCCGGTTGCCGAAATAACCAGCGTACCGGAAATTTCACCTTCGCCGTCCGGGACAAGGCGAATTTTGGCCAGGTTTGGCATATCCGCATGAGCATATCCTAATGCGGACGTACTAAATGCTCCTAACGTATCGTTTCCAGTGCCACCAACTCTCCAATAATCATCCAGCTTGATGTTTTGTGCATCATTTAACTCAACTTTCACTTCAGTCAACTGGCTTGCCCCGAGATTAGCAATTAAAATATCATGACGATAATCAAAGTACTCCGTTAAATATACTTCTCTCTCATCCGGACCGAATACATACAGACTCGGCTGTCTTGTCTCTTTTACAAACGAAACCTGATAATTACGTTTCTTTTTTCCATCATTCGCAACGTATTGAACAAAACCATTTGAAAAATTCTTTACTGATACTCCACTTTCCTGTTTCCCGCCACTATGGATTTCCATTTCAGAATCATTCCAAAAAACAGGACGTAAAGCAGAAAGATCTACACCTTCATCACGTAAAAATACCGTCTGATAACCATATCCATAATATGTATCCATGGTATAGTTAGGTGAATTCTTTACATAAAATGAATTTGCATACGGAGAGGAAATATTATCAGCAGTTTCCATTCTAAAATACGGATCTTCGCACTTTACAAGCGGTCCATCTTCTATCTCCAGCTCCTCATCCTCATCAGTATCATCTGCCCAAATCATCACAAATTGTGTGTAAGATGTTCCATCCTCAAAAAATACAGTAACATTAAATGTTCCTTCTTTTTCCAGATCAGCCATCTCATACTCACTCATGTTTTCGTGATATTCTGAATAATCCTCCAATTTGAGCTGATAACCATGTGGCATACCTTCTTCCGAAGGATCCAAAATATCTTTTGTAATCTCCTTTGCACCAAACTTTTTTGCAGCCTCAATGGAACGCGGATACTCATAAGCATCTCCATTTTCGGCATTTTTATATCCGAGGTAGATAGCTGCCACACCATCTTTCGTTATACTCATGTTGTAATATAAGCCTGATAACGTTGTATAACCTTTTTCGAGAGCAAAGTCTATATCATCTTCATAAATCTCTTCGTCGCTTCCTAAGTAATCCTCATTCCTTAAATATTTCATCCACCAGGAACAAGTATCTCCTGAGTACAAATCTCCATATGCAGTTTCAGCTACCGGCTCCATATCGCCATTCTGATATACACTCAATTGCCCTTTTACCGAACAGTCCTCTTCCGGAAGTATAATCACCTCAAAAGTACGATTTCCTAAAATTACATTTGTTTTCGGGTCTGTATATACAACCGTAAATGCTCCAGACGCTTCTAACGTATCTGCTTCCGTAACCTTCGCCTGATAACCTGTTTCAAACAATTCATCTGTAATATCCGAAACTGCCGGCAAAAGTTCTCCCGTTAAATTTCCCTGAACATCTTTCGCATGATATGCTTTGACTGCTATTTCTTTTTTCATTGTATCAGCTACGAACGAATTCAGTTTTAATATATATTTTTCATTCTCATCATAGCCATTGCAATAAAATTTTCTTGCAGTAACAGGGAATTCCTCGCTGCTAAATTCTGATATGTCAGCTTTCCAGTTACCACTTTTCTCCCTTTCTTCGTTTTCCTGATATATTGAGAACTCAAGCTGTTCTTTAATTCCCTGGTTTGTATAGACACGCACCTCATAACGTACAGCCTTATCATCCAGCTGTTCTCCACTTCCCACCAAGAATTCCAAATCATAATATTTATAATATTGATTTCCCTTTGGAATCGTAAGCGTACCATCCATGGAAAGTTCCATAGGGTTATCCAGAACTTTATCTAACCATCTATTTCCATTTCCCCATGCACCCTTGGTCCAAAGGATTTTTTCATACTCTGGAAGTACAATTTCTGATCCATCTTCCACACTTCTCATATGCTCCAGAATATCACTGACTGGAACCACAAAACCACTGCCTTGTGTATAATCTTGTTCCAGCAGCACATACGCATCCACCACTTCCGCCGGTGCAATCAGCGACTGTGGGGCAATCAGTTCACTCGGAGTTGCCTCTTCTTCCTCAATTTCTTCTTCCGGAACCTCTTCTTTTTTCGGGAGCACTGCATCTAAAATCTTATTCAGGATCCCCGGCTTCTTTTCCGGCTCTTCATCTTGGCCTTCGTCTGCATCGTTCTTGGCATCTTCTTTTTCAGAAGCATCCTGGTTCTCTTTCTCCGAATCTACCAAATCAGAGTCTTTTTCTGAATCCTTGTTTGCGTCATCCTTCGAATCGTCTGCATTGGCATCTGATTTTCCATCTTCATTCTGATCCGAATCTTCGCCAGCATTCTCCTTGGAATCTTCTGTTTTCTCTTCTTCCGAGGTTTCCGTTTTTTCTACCTTTTTCTCGTTCTTCGGCTCCTGTGTGGTTTCAGAATCCGCTTCCGAAGTTTCTTTTTCCACCCGCTCTTCCACAATTGAATCTGCGAATGCACTGACCGGTGTCTGAAGTAATGTCGTCGCCGTCAGGACGGCTGCCATCAACTGTGCCAGCTTTTTCTTTCCTTTTCTCACACACTCCTCCTCCTTTTCATTCGAATTATGTACCTTTGCGCGTTTTCATTACAATCTTTGCTTTATAACTTTCGCTCTGCATCGGCAAACATCCTATCTCGCTTCAAAAGTATCTCTTTCTCTTCTCCCCCTTATATCACCTCCTGTAAACACTTCCTTGCTTCCTCTTGTGACTTTCATCACTCTTTGCGAGCTATTTCCTTCAGCTCATCAATATTGTAAATGCGGCTTTCCCGCATATTACCAGATGGATAATCAAATATCAACGTATCGCCCACTACGTCGCACAGCCACGGAAGTTCCGCAATCGACTCACACTGTTGGTTTAACAGTTCTCCATAACGTGTTCCATCCACCGTCACATACTGTGCCACGATGTAATCGCCCGTTTCTGTTATATAGGTCAGGTACGCATCCTCTGCCAGTTTCCGAACCTGTTTTCCCGATTTCTTATCATATACCATCGGCGTGCCGTGAAGCGGTGATTCAATCCGGTACCGGCTGGTTTCAAAGGTTTCCGCCAACGTTAAATCTGGCATCTCCCCCTGTTTTTCTGAAATGCAGGTGCCGTCCGCAGCACTGTACTCCCGGATTTTTCCGTCGTTATAGATCACAGCCAGCCATGATTTCCCGTCTTTTCTCCGATACTGCTGATCATATACCTCATCCGCATCAGGAATCGTGACCTCCGCTATCTGATTTCCAGCTCTGTCATACAGATTGAACCGATCGTATTGAAACAGCATGATTGTATTTCCGTCTGCGCTGACCCGCGCCTCATCGTGTTTAATCGACGGATCATAGGAAAATATCTCCTGTTCCTTATGATCTTCATACCCGATTATTCGGAGAGACGGCGAATCGCTGTTTCCTATCAACGCCTTTCCTCCTGCCATCTGAAGCAGTTCATCGCCCGTCTCTTTCTCAAAGGAAGTCACAAGGCTAGCGCTCCGATCGTAAAACTGCACCTGCTTTCCCGCTGTTATCAGCGTCCTATCTCCATCTCTGGTAAATCCATCGATCGGCTCTGTCAGTGTTACAAGCGGTCTTTGTTCTCCTGTTTCCGGATCAATCTGAACCAGAAGGTTTTCCGTCTGCACGCAGATTCCATCTTCATCCGTATAAACCCCAAATGGATTCTGTGAATCAAATCCACCGGTCTGTATTGCCTCTCCCGTATCAATGACTGCAAATTGTGAACCCTGATTTCCAGATGCAGAGAAAGCAAAATATGTTTGATAAAATCCGCCTTCAAAGTGACTGTATCCACTTCCCGCCTCATATAAAATCAGCGTATCGTCCGGATGCTCCAGATTCATCACTTCCAGGCAACCATCCTGAAAACTGACTCCCAGAAGAGTTCCATCTTCATTCAGGCAGAACAGGTTGTCCCGTGGATTTACAAAACGGTCATTGACCGTTACCTGCTGACTGCGCCCCGCAAAATCAACCCGTTCGCGCACTGCCCCCGTCTGTGCATCGTAAATAATTGCATACGGTTCTGTCTTATAGACAGCTGAGATCCACTTTCCATCACCGGATATCGATAAAGCCGTCGCTTTATCACCGGTCCACAGATTTTTTCCGGCAGATATATCATAGACGCTGACTCCTTCTGCTCCCGCATAGACGAGCCGGCCTGCATCTAAAAAACACGCCTCCGACAAAGCAGATTCTTCGACCGGAAGCTCTGCCCGTATCTCCCCTGTCTCCATATCAAAAACAGCGAGCTTCCAAGCATAAACCGCCGCCCCAGTTACCCCATCCGGCGACTCTGCCAGCGCAAGCGGCTCAGATGGCAATGTAATAACCCGTTCCGCCTTATAACCATCCGCTAAATCATAGACTCCAAGCGCATCCGCCAGCGCTTTTTCCGTCTCCGCCTCATACTGCGGTGTCAAAAGTCCTTTTCGATCCGGCAATGCCTCCATCGCATACGCAACTGCCCTTTGTACATCTCCTTCTGAAAAGGCTGATTTCGAATACTCTGTCAGCTTCAGCCATTCTTCTGCTGTTTTCATCCGCTTTAATCCCACAAAAGCCGTCGATACGCCCGCTGCAAATAAGATTACAAAAGCGGCTGCCATAGCCCGATCAAGGCGTTTCTGCTTCTTCACACGTGGATCCCGGCTGCGAAGCGTCCTGAAATCTTCCAGCATCTCATCCGCTGTCTGATATCGGAGATCTGGATTGGGATTCATTGCTTTTTCTATGATACTGCAGACAAGTGGGCTTATATTTTTTCCACAAAGCGGCTCAACCTCTGTCGCGTTTTTGGCTGGTCTCCTCCCGCTTAAAAGATGATACAAAGTTGCCCCCACGCTATAGATATCCGAACGGACATCTGGAACCACCTTTTTGTATTGTCTTGAACTGCTTTCCACTTTAGAAAATGTCTCTGTTTGATTGGGATCCATCCTACGTACGGCTGGCTTCTCATCCGTCATCAACTCTGTCTCTTTTTCATTTTGCAATGCATTTTCTTTTATGTGACTGTCTGATATAAACCCCAGCGCACTCTTGGACGAATAATCCAGACCATAATGCTCCGGAGAAGCATATCCGGCGCTGCAGCCGATGATATTTTCCTCTCCCAAAGCCAGCGCAATATTAAAATCAATCAAACAAATATGACCGTCTTTGGTACGCATCAAGTTCGCCGGTTTTATGTCACTGTGCACAAACCCTCTCGGCGATTCCCCATGTGTTGGGCTGTGAAGATACGATAATGCCTCCAACAGCTCATATGCCCACTCAATAATCTGTGACTGTGGAAAACGTTCGCCCCGCTTTAATGGACGATCAAGGCTTTCTCCCTCGATATAATCCATAACAGTATAGACCGTGTCATCTTCTACAAAAAAATCGTATACTCTGGGAATATATGGGTGATTTAATTCCTTTAATATGTCAACTTCTCGACGCAGAATTTCCGGTTTTGTCGTGATTTTTCGCTTATCTGCCTTTAAAACGACCTTTTTCCCCAAGCGTAAATGATACGCTAAAAATACATTTCCTCCCCCACCAGAACCAATTTTTTCTATTATTTCATATGTAGATGCTACTATTTCCGGCATACTTTTATCCCCTGTTTTTATCATTCATTATCCATTCTTCTTCACGTGTTTAGAGAGACTTTGTTTTCCATATTCTATATCCAATTCCTGGTTTAAGGAAGTCCAGCGGATTTTTGATATCAAATACGTAATAATACCGCCTAACACTGCTACTCCTGCCAATATAAAGCCCCCTAAAAACAAAATGTTGTCATTCCATTCTCCCATTTTTCTACCTTTTAACTTTCTCTACCATTCTTCCCACATTTTACCTGTTTGAATGTTTACGTATACTGTGCCACCATACAAATTCGGGGCTACATCTCTTCCTTCTCTTATCCGCTTTTCCGCTTCCTGAGCTGACATCTGCCAACGTACTATAAATTCATAGCAGCCATTCCTTACCTTTGCCTCCTCGTCAAAAATAACAAATGTTCCATCTGCATCTGGATATAAAGCATAGTGATAATTCAATGCCATCTGACTGGCTTCTTCTAATGTATAATAGCCTCGTCCCTTGGTCTGCACAACACCATCTACCGTCCATGCACCATCTCCATTTACCTGATAACCATCCGGTGCAGTTGTATTCGCCAGCATATAGCCATTTCCATCAAAATAATAGCATTCTGACACACCATCCTGATTTCCATCCAACCAGCACCAGGCATTCGTCGGATAGCTGCCATTATCTTCCTGCCACCACCATCCTCTTCCATCTTTCTGCCAGCTTCCTGCATATGATGTCATTACCGTAACCGTACTCAATAATAAACTTGCGCCAAGAATCCGTGCCCACTTAGAATTGATTTTTTTCTTCATTGTAGATACTCCCTAATAAATATTTTAAACATCACTCTCTGATTTTTATCCCTATTGGTATCTAAGCACCCCATTTTCTAATCTTTATTCTATCATCTCTATTTTACTAATACAAGTTCTGTATTAACAATGTCCTCATCCTGTGCTTTCAGATTACTCATGTTCTGCACCCCAGCAAACTATTGAGTTGACTTATTCGGAGCCAGATTTTTCTCCAGAAGTCCAGTCATTATCCGTTCCACTCTACAATGAGCAGTTTCGTCACTTTCCCATAAGTGCGGAAATAATGTCTCTGTTAGAATCATGTCATCACAGAGAATTGGATTGTTTTCCGCAAGAAACGCTCTGCGCATCCTATTTCCAAAGTGGTTTATTGCTTGTGTAGTTCAACTGAATATCAGGGATAAGATGCTTTTATATTTTTGCAGATCTACTTTTTGTGACACAACAAAAGAGCCCTACAGATAGAAAATTCTTCACCTGCAAGACCCTTTTTTTTATAATTCTTATTTTCCTTAATCCGTCAGCGCCTTATGATATTTCGTTTTCCGGTAAATTTTCCAAATAATGATACCCGGAATGCTCACGGTACATACGACGGTACTCACGCCTCCGATCACTCCATATATTCCAAATAAGATGGCTGCGATGATGTTCATACTTAATTCCTCCTGACTCATTCATTTTTCAATGCAAGCTCACTATGCTTTGTTCCCCATTTTATTCTTTTTATCCAAAATGAAAAGAGTTTCGGCGCATCCTTAGCAGGACTTTAATCATCCTTTCGCTTTCTTACGTTATTCATAATAATTTCGAAATATAAGTTAAAAGCGTGAAAATATTGATTTTAAAGGGTTTTTTCAATTTTTTAAAACTTTTTCAATTTTTTTCAAAAAAACGCTTGCTTTTTTTTGGAAGGCGTGATAGTATATAGGAGTCGCTGATGAGCACCGCTTCAAAAGCGAGAAAATCATATCGAGGCGTGGCTCAGTTTGGTAGAGCGCTGCGTTCGGGACGCAGAGGTCGCGTGTTCGAATCACGTCGCCTCGATTGAATAAAATTAAATATGGCCTGTTGGTCAAGCGGTCAAGACGACGCCCTCTCACGGCGTAAACCCGGGTTCGATTCCCGGACAGGTCACTGGAAAGAGATTCGAGATTCGAGTCTCTTTTTTATTTTCTTCATTCTTGACCTTTCACCAATTCATGTAAACTATAACTGATTTTTGCCGATGCTCCGCATTCCAGATCGGCAAAATACGCTTTTCTACAGTATCGAACAGGATTTTCAGTCCAGAAAATTCCTGCCTGCAAATAGTAACTCTCCTTTTTTCTTCTTCATATACTACAATATAGCCAATATGAAAAGAGGTATCTTTTTATGGAAACATACAACTACGATGCAGCAGCAGTGCCTGAGGGGGATGCTGACACGACTCCGGCGGCGGCACCGGAGACGGATGCGGCAGCAGCTGGAACCAGTGATACGGCACAGTCTGGATTTAGTTCTCAGCCTCCTGTTATCTTAACATATCCGGACAGCTCATCCAATGATCTTCAGGTATCTCCGGGCTTCGGACCATACGGGGATGTGATGCCCAGCCTGCCGTCCAATAATCATGGCAGCCCGAACACCGGTGGCTGCATAAACTGCGGCGGTTCCAACTGGAAGCCATCTCCAAATGGCGCGCTCTGGACCTGGGGCATTCTCTCGCCGTTCTTTTCCACCTCATCGGAGATCGCGCACCTGCGTTTCTACAATGCCGCCTCCATCCGCGAACCGATCGATATATACCTGAACGGACGTCTGGTCGTATCCGATCTGGATTACATGAATTATACGCGCTACATGCACATCATCCCCGGCATCTACCAGCTGACCGTCTACCGCCGTACCAATCCGGGATTCGCCATCGTCAACACAAATATCCGGCTTCGCAGCGGTTACAGCTACACGCTGGCGGTTCTGGGTACTTTTAATGATTTTTCGGTGCAGATGCTCAACGCCTGATCGCTTTTATTTGAGAAAAGCTTCTTCACGCGAGTGCAAATCCCGCGGAGCGTTTTTTTCATAGGACGTAATTTCCTATGAAAAAAGAGACCGCCACGTTCACGCGTGCGGTCTCTCTTCCGTGTCCTCTGCAATTATAAATTTATGATGAGAATATAACTGTCCGAATCTTAAACAGCCATCTATTTTTCCGGCTCATCTGTCCGGTTTGCTTTCTCGATCTTTGCCAGATGCGCGGCTGCAAATTCTTTGATTGCCTCAAAACTCTGCGGGCTGATCACATGTTCAATGCGGCAGGCATCTTCCACTGCCACTTCTCTTGGCACATCCAACGCTACCAAAAGCTTTGTCAGTAATGTATGACGCTCATAAATCATCTCCGCGATCTTCCGTCCCGACGGCTCCAGAGTGATATATCCCTCATGATCCATCGAAATATAACCGTTTTCACGAAGATTCTTCATCGCAACGCTGACGCTTGGTTTTGAATACCCCAGCTCATTGACTACATCGATCGAACGGATCATCGGCTTGCGATAGCTTAACATAAGAATCGTTTCCAGATAATCCTCTGCTGACTGCTGTATTTTCAAAGTGATTCCCTCCAAACTTCTAACACATAACCGGCCTGGCTTCGTGCCTTCCCGTCTCCCGCAGAATAGTCTTCCCAAACTGCCGACCAGTTACCATAATACTATATACTAGAATACCATATTTGGAAGAATATTTCAAACCATATCGAAATCAATCTATCGTTTCCAGAAACCGACGGAGTTACTGTTCACGCATACGTGCCCAGTAACGGAATTTGCCGTGGCTTCGCATTTAAATACGTCAGCAAGCTGCACAGTGTTCCTGCAAAATTTCTTCCAACGCGGTTTTGCTGCTGGTGTGGCAGCGGACAACTTCTGTCCGGCTTCCCTTTGCACCATCAACCGCCGTCCGAATCATTTTATGGGAAACGGTGCTTGTAAAGAGTACAAGCAGATCCGGCGCTCCGATCTGTTTGCCGAAATCCGCCGTCATCTGTGTAAATACCTTTGCCTTACAGTTAAATGATTTGCAGATTTTCACGTACTGGCTGACCATGCGGTCATGACCACCTACAATTACAACACTCATATTTTATCCTCCGAAAGTTAGCTCTGTCTAACTGCTGATGAAGTTAGTATACACTAACTTGTCTTGTTTGTCCAGAGGAAAATTGAAATTCATAGAAATAAACGTACCGTGCAAGACTATTTTTCACCAACCAACCTTATCTCACACGGTACGCATTTTCCCATTATCCATTTTTATCCAATACTAATTTTTATCGTATTTTACGCTTTTAACACCTCCTCTGTTACTCCCGTTTTTCCTATTCCAGCTTTATACACCTCCAATCCTGATATCGCTATATCAAACATCCAATCCGTTTCGCACAGAAATCCCATTTTCTGATACACATCCCAACGGCTCATCGACGCATGTTCTTCTAATTGATAGTTTCTTCCCAGCTGCCGGTATGCATGAAGCCCCAGTCTATGATATGGCAGAAATTCCAATTCCTGACAATTTTTAAGTTCCTGGCATAACTGCGCCGTTTTCCGAATATTTTCCACATCATCATTGACTCCTTCTACCAGCGGCACACGGACATGAATCGAATGCGGCGCGCAGATCGCATCGGCTTTACGGATATTTTCCAGAATACAGGCATTGTCCTGCCCCGTCCATTTTTTATGCATTTCCGGATCCATCGTTTTCACATCCACATAAAACATCTGCAGATGCGGCACGATCCGTTTCACATTTTCAAACGAAGTAAACATATCTAACTCTGCCGCCGCATTGATGCAGGCGTCATCACAAGCCTCCAGCAGTGCTTCCGCAAAATCCGTCTGACAGAACAGATCACCTCCTGAAAGTGTCACTCCACCACCAGAATAGAAGAAAAACATCTCATCCTTCTGGATCTCGCGCATTACTTCTTTTACGGTCATCTCCTTGCCATAGATCTGCTGTGCCCGGTAATTGCAGGCATCCACACACTGAAAGCACTGTTTACAGCGGCTGTGATCCCTCACGATCTCTCCCGTTTTTTCGCTCCGGCGAAGTGCCTGTTCCGGACAGACCTGGATGCAGGCGCCGCATCCGGTGCAGCGCTCTTTCATATAGTAGACTTCCCGCTGCCCCGACTGCGACTCCGGTGTCGAACACCAGGCACAGCGCAGGGGACAGCCCTTAAAAAATACAACCGTCCGCATTCCCTTCCCATCGGAGAGGGATAACCGCTCAATCCGAAGAATATTTGCTTTTAATTCCATACGCTGTTCCTCCTGTCAAGTACACCTTGCCTGCTGCCAGCCACCGCGCATGATGCACATCCCCGGTAGCTGATTTGCCGCATTTTTTATGAAACACGGCAGATTTCACTCTTTTTCCTAGCAGATATTGGAATGTGAAGTTCTGGAAATGATATCGTCCTGTACTTCTTTTCCAAGCTCTGTAAAATATGCTGTATAACCAGCTACACGTACCAGCAGTCCGTTGTAATCCTCCGGGTGCTTCTGTGCTTCTTTTAAGGTCTCCGTATCGATGACATTGAACTGTGTGTGGAATACGCCCAGGGAGCAGAGACTCCGCAGGTAGTTCATCAGTTCTTTTGTCGAGTTCGGGCTGTCGCGGAATACCGTATCCATCTTTACATTCAGCAGGGTTCCCTGATTGAAACGGCCATGCGGAATGTGGGAAATGGATTTCAATACAGCGCCCATGCCCTCGGTATCGGTTCCCTGGTTCGGAGATACGCCGTCTGCTAACGGTTTCCAAGCCAGACGTCCGGACGGAAGTGCACCGACCTCCAGACCAAACGGAGTATTTCCAGATACCGGAAGAATACCTGGCGTCATCTTGCCGAATTTGCTGTGGAACGACTCGATATAGTCCGCGATAAAACAGAACATATCACCGGTCAGCTCGTTTACTTCGTCGTCATCATTGCCGTACTTCGGAGCTTCATCACACATCTTCTTGACATCCTCATAACCCACAAAGTTTGCATCCAGTGCATCCAGAAGACGCTGCATCGTTACTTTTTTCTCATCAAATACAAGTTTCTTTACTGCAATCAGGCTGTTGATCAGGTCTGCTACGCCGATCGCATCAATACCATTTCCAAGGTTATATTTCGCACCGCCCCATGCGTAATCTTTCGCATTCTCTACGCACTCATAGAAGGAAAGGGAAAGTGCCGGAACGACCCTCTGGAAGCCAATGTCATCGCATACATGGCTGGAAGCCACGGTTCCGCGAAGTTCATAGCGGATCTGCTCTTTGACTGCCTCTTCAAACTCTTCGTAGGTATTAAAGGCAGTCGGATCGCCGGTCGCCTCAGATGCCTGAATGCCATATTTACGGCTCTTGCCGTTTAACAGGGCAAATTCAACCGCAGAACCTAAGTTGAAGTCTGCATATGCGGTGTAGCATCTCTGTTTTCCTTCCAGGTTCGTCTCTACACAGCCGCATGGATTCCAGTTATATGCTTCTTTTAACGGGATTCCCTTGTTCAGGAGCATCTCGATACCAACTTCATCGTTGTGGAATGCCGGGAAACCGGTTCCAAGCTTGATAACCTCTGCAATCTTCTTTAAGAAGCTGCTCGGATTCTTCGCCATATTGTAGCGGACAGACAGGGACGGCTGATATAACTGTACTTCTGCGGTTGCCTGCAAAATCAGGTACGACACGTCATTGACTGCGTCCATGCCGCGCTCATCCACACCGCCGCAGCATACGTTCTGGAACATTGGGTAACCGGCGGAAAACTGTGCGGTTACCTGATCCTGGAACAGGCACTGCTCAGAGAATTTAACCCATAAGCAGTCCAAAAGTTCCTGCGCCTCTTCCTCTGTCAAACGGCCAGCCTTGATATCTGCCTTATAAAATGGGTAAAGATACTGATCCATACGTCCCGGGTTGTAGCTTGCTGCATTCTGCTCCATGAAAATACAGGTCTGGTAAATATACATCGACTGAATCGCCTCGCGGAAGGTACGCGCCGGTTTTTCCGGAACCTGATCGCAGGTCTTGGCAATCTGTAACAGTTCTTTTCTGCGCTTCTCATCCGGCTCTGCCTCTGCCAGCTTTCTCGCCTCTGCCGCATAGCGGTGTCCCAATGCGGAGATACCGTCAGCTGCCAGCTCCATCGCTTTCAGGTATTCAATCTTCTCATAGTCACCCGGACGGGTAATATCAAGTGTATCAAGCACTTTATGGATATGCGCCTTGATTCCCTCCATGCCTTCTTTAATGACTCTGGAATAACCCGCAGTCGTCTCGCCCCAGCCACGAACCGATTTACGGTTGATGTAAAGAGCGCCGCAGTCACGTAAGGTTGCTGCAAAATCTGGGCATTGTACCAGCCACTGCTCATACGTGGAACGTCCCTTCCAGTACGGGCGGATGATCTCCTCAAATGCCTTCCGATCCTCTGGGCGCAGATAGAATGGGTCATATGGACGGGTACTGATGGTATCCAGCTCCTCATCCAGAACCGACCAGCAGGTATCGACACTTAAAATACCGCCGCGCTGCTTGCTTCCGGCATTGCCGACAATCAGCTCATCCCCCCAGATTTTTACAGTTTTCTCCAGGCACTGTTTCTTAAATGCATATGCTTTCCGGATGCACAGCGGCTGTCCCTCTGATTCCTGGAAGCCCTTTGTCAGGATAATTGCATTTTCCAGATCCATCTCTGGCTTGGTCTTTAATACTCTTTGTTTTAATCGGTCAATCCGATCCATGTATGGTTTTCTTTCGATTGCTGCCATCTGATTTCCTCCTATTTTTTACTCACATTTCCATTCTGTGGGATTTATTTTTTTAGCACCTGCTATAAATCTCTTTTCGTTTAAAAGTATAGCAATTCTTATGTGGAAATGGTACAATATCAATAACTAAAAATACCAAAATCTTAACATATTGAATTTTTATAGAAAGAAGGGATCCTTTGAAATCTACTTCCCAGTTACAGGAAATCAACCACTATCAAGATCAAGATTTTCCGGTCAATGTCTACTATTCTGATATTCATTCCATGCAGCCGCCGGGACGCTGGCTGCGCGACTTCCACTGGCATGATGAGCTGCAGTTTACCCTCGTACTAAGCGGAACATTGACAATGCAGGTAGATAATCTTTCTCTGCCCGGACAGGCTGGAGATCTGATTTTCGTCAACACCTCCCTGATTCATGCCGTCACACAGATGTCGGAAGACGGCTCCTATGCGAGCCTCAATTTTCCTTACCGCCTTCTTGCCTTTTTTCCTGGAAGCCGCATGGATCAGGACTACGTCCTGCCCTATACCGCCGGTGGGAAATTCTCCGCTTTCTCTATTCACCCGGAATTCGAATGGCAAAAAGAGTTGATCGGACTGCACAAAAAAATAACCGATTTATTTCTTTCCAATCAGGTTAAAGGCAATGAATATTCTATCTGCATTAAGATTGCCTCGATGTGGAATCTGCTGATTTCCAATTTTCACAGCAGTGGGAATTCTACCTCTATTAACCTCCTGCGCCAGCAGCGCCTGCAATCCATTCTCCTGTTCATCTATGCACATTACGCAGATGATTTACAGCTCTCAGACCTGGCTGCATCAGCCAATATCAGCGTCGGAGAATGCTGCCGGATTTTTCAAAATATTCTTCACACAACTCCCTATGGATATTTAACTAATTACCGCATCCAGACCAGTGTTTCCCTCCTTCACCGCGATCTGCCCATCTCACAGATTGCCGGACTGGTCGGATACAACCAGGTCAGCAATTACATCGCCACATTCAAACGGATCATTGGCTGCACACCGGCACAGTACCGGAAACAGCAGAAAAATGAATCTGAACATACGCAGTAATGCCTGCTTCTGAATTCTTCCAAATTCCACATAGACGCAAAAAAGCACTCTTTCACTCAGCCTTTAATCTCTGAATGAAAGAATGCTTTTTATTATCTTCTCATTTTCAATTCTTTACTGCCCAATCTCCGCCGCCGGACCCACTGCCGGTTCCTGCGCCGGACCGTGTCCTGGTCCGATGTCGCTGCCCGGTCCTGCCGGCACGATCGTCGTGCTAGATTCTGCCGGATCTTCAACTGTCTCGGCAGCTGTTTCCGGCACCACCGCCGGGGCTGAATAGTGCTTTCCTGCCGTGCCCGTCTTGAAGATCCGCTGCATCCGCTCTTTGATGGATTCGCTCTTGATCTGCTCGATCTTGGCGCTGGCGTCTTCTTTTAACTCCTTGCTGCTGCGGCCGGAATCGCCGCTCTTTGCAGACTCCAGAAGCTTCGCCGCCTCATCCGAGAGCAAATGATCCCTTCTGAAATTCGCCGCGGTATATCCGCTGGTTGTGATTTCAAATGCATCCGGATGACCTGCCAGATAGGTTCCTTCTCCGCGTCCATTGTCCGTCTCCGGGGTATCAAAGGACGCCGCCGGAAGCCCCTCTACCATCTTTTCCATCGCATTTTTCCAGATCTTCGCCGGATACGTGCCGCCGTACAGGCTGGAAAGTGTCTTCTGCTGGTCGTAGCCAACCCAGACCGTCATCGTATAATATGGCGTCATGCCGCAGAACCAGCCGTCACGGCTGCCGTTGGTCGTACCGGTCTTTCCGGCCGCCTCTATATTGCCGCTCCAACCCATCGACGCCGCCGTACCTTTTGTGACAACTCCCTTTAAAATATCGGTCATCAGCACGGCGCTGCTCTCCTGGTAAACCTGAACCGATTCATAATCTTCAAAAATGTCTTCGCCCTGGTTATTGATCATCTTGATAATACAGGTCGGTTCGCGGTACTGTCCCCGGTCTGACAGCGCCGCATAAGCGCCCGCCATCTCCTCGGTCGTCATACCGGTGGTAAAGCCGCCCAGGGAGGTCGCCGGATAATAGTCCGCCGCCTGCACGCTCGCGAAGCGCATCTGGGTTAAATATGCCATGCCGACATCCGGTGTGATATCATCATAGATATACCATGCCACACCATTTTTACTTCGCTCGACCGCATTTCGAAGCTCCAGCCTCTCGCCAGAAAGGGACTTCACATCCACGCCCTTCTGCTTCGCCGCGTCAATATCGATATTCGGAATCTTTGTTTCCGATGTGTAACCATTTTCCAGTGCCGGTGTATACACGATCAACGGTTTGATAGAACTTCCCGGCTGTCTCGGGCTCTGGAACGCACGATTTAATGTGTAGGTATCCGTCTCTTGACTACGTCCACCCACAATCGCCACGACGCGGTTCGTCTTGTTGTCAATAACGGTGGACGCGCCTTGCAGTTTGTAAACGCCGTTTTCGGATGTATTGCCATCAAAGGACAAAACTCCATCTAATGCATCCTGCAGGATCGTCTGCTTGTCCGGATCCAACGAGGTATAAAGGTTATAGCCGCCCGTATAGAGCGCATCGCGCTCCTGGTTGTACACCTCGTTGTAATTGGCATTGTACTCTTTGTAAGCCTCGTCGCTGCGGAATCCATACTGGAATTCAAAGCCGTCACGGCGCATCAGATAGCGAATCGCACAGTCGATCGCATACGTCGTCTCATAGTTGTGCAGCGGCACTCTCTGGCGGTTGACCGTAATCTCCTCCGCCTTTGCCTCTTTGCACGCTTTCTCCGTAATAAATCCCATACTCAGCATGTCTTCCAGAATCTTATCGCGGCGTGTCAGCGCATTTTCCGGATGACGGTACGGGTTGTAATACGTCGGCGAGTTCGGAATCGCACACAAATATGCCGTCTGGCTCAAGGACAGTTCATCCGCATCCTTGCCAAAATAACCTCTTGCAGCCGCCTGAAGCCCGTAGTACGTGTTCGCGAAGCTGATATCATTGATATAGAACTCCATAATCTGCTCTTTGGTGTATTTCTTCGTCAAATCTAAGGAAATCAGCATCTCCTTGATCTTCCGCTCCATCGACACCTCGCGGGTCAGAAAACGGTTTCTCGCTAACTGCTGGGTGATCGTACTCGCGCCGTGCTTTTCTGCTCCCTCAGTCAAAAAGTAATTGACTGCGACACGGAAAATACCTTTTATATCAATGCCTGGATTTTCCCAGAACGTCCGATCCTCGATCGCCACAAATGCGTTGACTGCATTCTGCGGTATCTGGTCATACGTCAAATAACTGGAATCCTCGTCTCCCGTCAGCTTCGCCAGCACATTACCGTTGGAATCATAAATATAACTTGCCTCCTGCAAACGGAACGTATCCGGCGTACTGTTTTCCACCACTCCCTCTATCTGGCTTTTATAGTCCTCATAGAGCGGAATCAGCTTATATGCGCCAAATCCGGCACCGCCAATCACCAGCAGTACCAGACACACCAGAAGCGTCTTGAACATGGTTCCAAAGATCCTTGCCATCGCATGGAACACGATCTGCCCACCGCTCCGGCTGTTATTTTTGCCCGCTTTCTTTTGCTTGCCGACATCAATTTTCCCGCTTTTCTTTGCGGTGCCCCGCCTGCCCGAAGATCGTGCGGATGAAGCTGCCGGCTTCTTTCGAACGCCGGAGGCGTCCTCTCTCGTCTGTTTCTCCCTCATCTCTTCCCTCATCTTCCTATGTATCTATGGTTGCTTCCATTCTATTTTCATGCGGCACCTTAGACTTCAAAAATGCCTGTCTGCGGACAGCAACTTTTTATACTTTTCTGACAAAATCAGCTTGGACTCCCTTTTATTATAAGTTTTTTTGTCCAAAAGAACAAGCCTGTTTTCGAAATCTGCTCAATCTCCTGCCGCGTGTTACTGTTCGCGCATACGTGCCCAGTAACGGAATTTGCCGCGGCTTCGCATTTAAATACAGCAAATTCCTGCTGCCACCATGTTTTCTTACGGCACTTTCGGTTCCAAAAGTGCCTACCCGGAAACAGTAACGGGATTTTGCCAATGCATTCAGCTTCAAAAACACTTGTCTGTAAACTGCATTTTCGCTGTATCAACGCCGTTTCCGAAGAAGAAATGCTAGAAGTTCATGCACTAACAGCGGCGTGGCGGATAACAGGAGAAGCGCCAGCCACTCTGCCGGGTGCAGCCGCACCGTGTGAAGGAGTTTCATCAAAAAAGGAATCTCCGTCACTGCAACCTGCATCAGAATCCCCACAAGGACTGCCGCAAGCATCAGCGGATTTTTCCCAAGACTGCGTGAAAATGCCGAGCCCGTAAGCGAGCGCATGCCGACCGCATGAAAGAGCTCCGACAGCCCCAGAACAGTAAATGCATACGTCTGTGCCCGCAAAAGCTCCTGTCTGCTGAAAAATGCCCCCAGCGTGACTGCTGCAATCAGAGACCCGTAAAATACCATGCAGAACCACCCGCCTCCGGCAAACAGCGACTCGCCCGTCCGGCGCGGCGGCTGACGCATCAAGTTCTCCCGGTCGTTTCCATCCATGCCGAGTGCCAGCGCCGGAAGCGAGTCCGTAATCAGATTGATCCAAAGGATGTGCCCAGCTTCCAGCGGCGCCGGTATTCCGATAGCAACGGCGGCAAACATGGTTAAAATCTCCCCCAGATTGGAGGAAAGCAAAAACAGTATAGATTTTCGTATATTTTCATAGATGCCGCGCCCTTCCTCAATTGCCCTCTCGATCGTCGCAAAATTATCATCCGTCAAAATCATATCCGCCGCCTGCCGCGCCACATCGGTGCCGCCTTTTCCCATCGCGATCCCGATATCGGCTGATTTAAGCGCCGGCGCATCATTTACGCCGTCCCCGGTCATCGCCGTCACGCACCCGGCGCGTTTTAAAGCCCGCACAATCCGGACTTTATGTTCCGGCGACACCCGTGCAAAGACTGATACAGAACCGATTCGTTCCTCCAGAGCTCCCTCATCCAGCGTTTCCAGCTGCGCCCCCGTCATGCATTCTTCCCGCCGTTTGGCAATCCCCAGCTGCCTGGCGATCGCAAGCGCCGTGTCTGCATGATCTCCAGTGATCATGACCGTCCGCACAGATGCCCTGCGAAATGCCTCAACTGCCCCGGCTGCTGCCTCCCTCGGCGGATCCATCATGCCTGCCAGACCCAGAAATACCAGGTTCTGCTCCAGCTGTCCCACCTGTTTCTCCCACTTTCCATCCGGCATTTTTCCTATTTGAAGCTCCCTATATGCCCCCGCGAGTACTCGCAGGGCACGCGCGGACATACGCGTGATCTCCGCCTCAATCTCTGTCCGCCTCTCCCTGGTCAGCGGCACAATTTTGTCCTCTTCCATCTCATAACGACACCTTTTAAGAATCACATCCGGCGCCCCTTTTACACAAGAAATCCAGTTTTCTCCCTGCTCATGCACCGTCGTCATTCTCTTCCGATCCGAATCAAAGGGAATCTCCCCTTTCCGCGGATATCTCCGACGCAGATGCTCCGGAGAAACACCACAATTTTCACAAAATCCGTACAGCGCCCGCTCGGTGGCATCCCCCACCGTCTCCCCGGCATCGCTGCACAGCGCAAATACCTCCAAAAGCCGTTTTCCCACTTCTCTTTCCTTAGAGCGCGCCAATTCCTGTTCCGTATACTCCTGTCGATTTACATAACATGTCGTCACCGTCATCTCATTTTTCGTCAGCGTCCCTGTTTTATCTGAGCAGACCACGCTGACTGCCCCCAGTGTTTCCACGGACGGAAGACGGCGCACGATCGTGCCAGCCCGCGCCATTTTCGTCACTCCCAGCGCCAGCACAATCGTCACCGTCGTCGGAAGCCCCTCCGGCACGGCAGCTACCGCCAGGGAAATCGCGGTGAGCAGCATTTCCATCACGTCGCGCTTCTGCCAGACGGCGAGGGCAAATAATAAAACGCACAGCCCGATCGTAAGAATACTCAATAGTTTCCCCAGATCCGACAGCCTTTTTTGCAACGGTGTCTCCTCCTCCGGCGCCTCGCGGATCAGAGAGGCAATCCGCCCTACCTCCGTATTCATGCCGGTGGCGATGACAATTCCCTTTCCCCGCCCTGCCGTCACGTAAGAAGTCATAAATGTCTCATTTTTACGCTCTGCCACCGGAAGCGCACCGGCGGCTAAAAAATGGCTGTTTTTCTCAACCGCCCGCGATTCGCCGGTCAGCGCTGATTCTTCTGCCCGCATTTCTGCTGTCTCGGTAAGACGCAGGTCGGCTGGAACCTGCCGCCCGGCATCGAGCACGACCAGATCCCCCGGCACCAGCTCCCGCGCGGCAATCTCCCGCTCTTTTCCTTCCCGGATCACAACCGCCTCCAGCTGCGTCATCCGTTTTAAGGATTCGAGCGCTTTCTCCGCCTTCCCCTCCTGAATCACGCCCACCGTGGCATTTAATACGACAACCGCCAGAATTACCCCCGCATCGCCGTACTCGCCCAAAAGCAGGGAGATCCCGGCTGCCGCAAACAACACAAAAATCAGGGAGTCGCAAAGCTGTGCCCCGATGCGCACAATCAGACTCCGCGGTGGTGCTTCCCGCAGCTCATTTTTCCCATAATGGCGCTGCCGTACCTCCACTTCCGCTGCCGATAAGCCTGTCCGCAAATCGACCGAAAACTCCCTACACACCTCTTCCACCGTCCGGTTCTCATACATGCGCATTTCCCCCTTTTTCTGTCCCTGTTCTGTACTTTTCACAGACTGCATTTATTCATATGCGGAAAATAGGGGGGATTAGAACTGAATGGTTGGAATAAAGAAATGGAAAGCATAGTCCTGTTTGATGCTCAAATGGCATCGGAACTCTTATTGTTTCGATGCCATTCTATAAATTCTATGATTTAATTTTATCGTTCTGTTTCTGTCACATACCTTACACCTGTGGTTCCGGCTCCTGCGTCTGCGCGGCCGGTTTGCGCTCCATCGGCATATAACCTTCTTTCTTCCGCTGTATCGGCTGTACAGGCACCGTTGCTGCCGTATCCCGGAACGCCGGGAGGCTGCCTGTCTCCATGTAAGCGCGGAACGGAAGTTCGCCCTGCACTGGGTCTTTCACGACCTCATTTTTCTCCACTTCTGGTCGTTCTCCTCTGCGCAGTGAACGGCGTTCAAACCGCTCCCGCCTTCCAGAAGCCGGGCGGTCTTCCCGTTTCTCATTTTCCGGCACCGCGCGGTTTCCGCTACGTCTGTCCGCTGCTCTCTCGGCTCCTGAAACACGAGCTGCCCTCTCTCTCTCTGAGCAAGCTTTCTCTCTGCCCTGCGTGCGCTCGGTATTCCCCTCTGCAGCACGATCCGCTGCACGGTTCCGATAGCTCCTCTCCGATCGTTCCGGTCTGTCACTGCCAGACGGACGTTCTTGTGCGCTGCGCTCCTGTTCCGGCTTTTCGGCTTTTTCCGGTGTTTCCAGACGTGTTCCCCTATTCGGACCACTTACGCCTCTTGGCGCCTGTGTCCGCTCCGAAAGAGGTCGAACCTGCATCTTATTTTTCTTTTCCTTCTCCCGGAAGCTTTTAAGTACGATCGCCGCCGAATACTGGTACGCATAGATACAGCTTTTTATCAGTTCCTGCTCTTCCTCCGTCTTGCAGGAACTCAAGAGCATCTCTTCCTCTTCTTTTTCCAGATATGCCTCTCCGTTCGTATCGCGTTCCTTTACCGGCTTGTAGATCCGGTATTTCTTGTAATACGGCGGACATGGAAACTGCTTATTCTTAACCGGTTCCGGTACAATCCGCAGTTTGTAGGTATCGGACATGCGCGCCAGAACATTATGTATTTTCTCACAATTCTCTCTCGTATTTGTCTCCCGCGCCGGGATACAAAGTAAATAATCCATCTATTTTCCCTCACATCTATCAAACGATCCTTTTCAAAATCGTTTTCTTCTCAAATTTTCTACATTTACGCCAATCTTTATTGTATCATGTCAGAGAAAAACGGGCAAGTGAAAAAGAATGTGCCTCACGACAATTTCCTGTTACACAAAAAAGGCTGCCACACGAATGCCAAACGAACGTTTTCCGTCCGGGGCCTTCTGTTTGTGACAGCCTGTCTTCCTTTATCTAACGCAGCCATATTTACCTGCGTGTTACTGTTCACGCATACGTGTCCAGTAACACCTGCGTTCCTCAGTCTCTTACACCATCCAGTCTTTCAGCACGCCGTGATCGCGCAGCAGCTTTCCAACCACCGTCTTGTCAATCTTCCGGAGAATCGGCTTTTTGAGTGCTTCAAGCGGCATCGGCAGCTTCATTTCCAGCGGCGATCTGCCGTCCATCAGCTTGACCGTGCTGTCCAGAAGCTCGCGGATATCGTAGACACTTCCCCATACCTCCGGTACGCCGCGGTCTACGCCGCACAAGCCATACACCGCTTCCATCGCGGTGCGGACGGAATACTCGGTCGTGAAAATAGTATCACGCGGGGTCTCCGCAAACTGCCCCAGAAATGCCGCATTGACACATCCATCCGGGATAACGTCCGGGCGGTCTCCGGCACGCCGCGGCATAAAGAATGCTGTAATATACGGCATCATCGTCGGCGTACAGTTCGCATGGTTCTCAGCCAGTTCCTCGATCTGATCCTCCGGGATTCCGAGATGGTACAGCCATTCTTCGGTGATCTCCTTGCCCGTGCAGGCGCGCATCGGCTTCTTCACATAATCGCCCGGTACATCCGTAAATAAACTGTATACCCAGACGCAGATCTCGTCCTTATCCTGCGCTTTGAACTGTCCCTGACGGTTGATCGTCCAGCTGAGCAGCCAGCTTGAATCACGGCAGCTCACGATACCGCCTGTTACGACGCGTCCACTTCTCGGATCCCTGCGGCAAATCTTGCGGATCTGGGAAATGATTGTCTCATCCGAAATCGTGACCGTCGCAGACTCCCAGTTCGTCTTCTGGATATCCGAGCAGAATTTCTCCGGATGTCCAAATGCCGGATCCTGCGCAGCAATCTGACGCCACAGACTCCAGCAGCCGCTGGTACGCACTTCCGCACCTTCTACCGGTGCCTGATTCTGGTCGCCGTAGATCGTTCCCTCAGTACAGCTTCCGTTCGTAATAAAGACAAAATCATCCTCAGTCAACGCGATTTCCTTCTTCTCGCCGCCCTTCACGTACTCGATCGCCTTCGCAACCTTTTTCTTACCCTGGATGTCAAACCGCACATTCGTAACCTCGGTGCCAAACTGGATCTGGACGCCTGCCGCCTCCAGATATTTCTGCATCGGCAGAATCAGCGACTCATACTGGTTGTAACGCGTAAATTTGAGTGCCGAGAAATCCGGAAGTCCGCCGATGTGGTGGATAAAACGCTGAAAATAGCGTTTCATCTCTAATGCACTGTGCCAATTTTCAAACGCAAACATTGTTCTCCAGTACAGCCAGAAATCCGAATCAAACACCTCATTATCAAACACATCCTCAATGGATTTGTCATACAGATCCTCATCCTTCGTGAAGAACAGCTTCATGATCTCCATGCTGCCTTTCTGGCTCAAGCGGAATTTGCCGTCCGTGTGTGCGTCCTCGCCTCGGTTGACCGTCGCACGACAGAGTGAGTAGTTCGGATCGTGTTTATTCAGCCAATAATATTCATCGAGAACTGATGCCCCCGGCACCTCCAGGGACGGGATGCTGCGGAACAGATCCCACAGGCACTCAAAATGATCCTCCATCTCGCGGCCGCCGCGCATCACATATCCACGGGTCGGATCCTGAATACCGTCACATGCACCGCCTGCTACCTCCATCGCCTCCAAAATATGGATATTTTCTCCCGGCATCTGTGCGTCTCTCACAAGAAAACACGCCGCCGCCAGAGAAGCCAATCCACTTCCGACGATATAAGCCGATTTGCCCTCAATTCCCGCCGGTTTCTCCGGGCGCGCAAACGCCTCATAATTTCCCTTCGAATAATAAATTCCCTTGCTGTTTTTCTCCTGGCTGCCGCGTTCCGTATTCCGGTAATCCGAAGCCGACTTAACCACTTTTCCTGCCTTTTTCCGCTTCGACGCCGCTGCCGCCAGCCCCGCTCCAACTGCCAGTGCCGATACCGCACCCGCTTTCCATGCTTTCTTATTCATGTCCTGATCGCCCCTGCCTTTCTTCAACTTTCAAACCACTTCTTTTTTACATTACCCCGATATCTAGTTTTTAATACTATCTAATAGTAGTTTGATAGTAAAACTTTTTTGGAGAAAAGTCAAGGGCATCATCTTCTGGCACTTCCCGTTTGCCTTTGGTCATTCCATTTTCTTACTACCTTTTGTACTGACTTTTCATGAGCTTTGGCTTTATACTTCTTGGCTTTGAATTGATTGTAAAATGTGGATCCCAAGTATTTTATCTCTATTGGTCTTCCTATTTTACTTTTCTTGCGATTTACTTTTAGAAGTAGCTTAGATTCAATATATTTTGTAATTGAGTCCATCACTCTTTGGGCAGTTTTCTGACTTATCACTTCTATGTAATGAATTGTAAAAAAGCTTTCATTTATTATTTTTTTGCCTTGTAAAAATAAAAAGCACGATTAATAAAATAACCGGGAACAATAGCCCAACTCCCATACCTGCACGAATATTGTCTCCTGCACTTTGTGTAACACGTCCAACAATCCCCGGACCTATGCTTCCACCCAGGTCCCCCGCCATAGCAAGCAAAGCAAACATAGCCGTTCCACCTGCCGGAAATCTTTCTGATGAAATACTGATTGTGCCGGGCCACATAATCCCAACAGAAAAGCCACAGATAATACATCCAATCAAACCTGATATCGGATTCAACGATACAGAAGCAAGCAGGTAGCATATCACACATAAAATTCCAGATCCGATCATAAATTTCATCAGATCCATTTTATCACCATATTTTCCGAAAATTATACGACTGATCCCCATTGTAACAGCAAACATGCAGGGACCGGCCAGGTCACCAACTGTCTTTGACAGCCCCAGAGCAGCTTCCGCATAAGCAGATGCCCATTGTGCCATAGCCAGTTCTGATGCACCGGAGCAAATCATCAAACATATGGAAAGCCAGAAAAGAGGTTTTCGAAACAGTTCTTTTATTCCCATTCCTTCCCCCTCATCTACCAAATGCTCGATCGGACAGGTTGCAAAATTATAGATATTTATGGCCGGAACAAGCGCCCATAAGACAGCCAGCCATTTCCAGCTGTCCATGCCAAACACCGCAAAAAACAGTGTAGAGATCACAATCGTTCCCACTGCTCCCCAACAATAAAAAGAGTGAAGAAGACTCATCGTTGCCTCTTTGTTATCAAATGGACACGCCTCCACGATCGGGCTGCAAAGCACTTCAATCAGACCACTTCCGACTGCATATACAATCACACTCAGGATAATTCCAACAAGCGGTTCCGGCAAAAGCTCCGGCAAAAAAGCCAGACCAACCAATCCTGCTGCGGAACATACCTCAGAAGTAACAATACAGATGCGATACCCTATTTTGTCCACAAACTTTGCACAAAACAGGTCTACCAACAACTGTGTAAGGAAAAAGCAGGTAGAAATCAATGCGATTTTTCCAAGTGCAATCTGATAATCATTATGAAATTTCAAAAATAACAATGGGGCAAAATTAGCTGCAATTGCCTGTGTAATAAATCCCATATAACAGGCTATTTTTGTTTTCCGGTAATTTGGCATGGTCATCACTCCTCGTTTTTTATTGAATTATATAACATAATATCTTTATTTTCATTGATTTATTTCCGAAATTTATTGTATAATATCGTAAAGTATGTTTCAAAGAGTGGGGTTTCTATGAATATAAATACAACCTATACCAAAATCATTACAGGTGAAGATTTGATGGAGACAGCTCAGCACGGAAGCACTTTCTATCCTTTCCAGTTTTACTATGAAGATCTGTCCGTTTTTGATTTCAACTGTATCGAATGGCACTGGCATACTGAATTGGAGTTTATTTATATTGAATCCGGAACCGTTACTTTGTGGATTGGAGAATACCAATTTCATTTAACCGAAGGAAATGGCATATTCATTAATACAAAGGTACTCCATCGCCTTTATTCTCCCTCAAAAGCCCTCATTCCCAATTTTGTATTTATGCCTTCTTTTATTGCCCCTTGCGACAGCCTGATTTATCAGAAATATATTCTGCCGATCATTTCTTCCTCATTTCCATTTCTCGTATTTCATAAAAAAGTATGCTGGCAAGCAAAGGTTTTATCTATCATGCGGCAAATTATTTCTGCACAGGATTCCGTTCTATCCAAAGAACTCCTTACCAGTTCTCTCCTTCAGAATCTCTGGCTGGAAATATTTGAAAACACAGACATTTCATACCAGGAAGAACACAAGGATCATTCAACCGCTTCTCAAGCCCGGTTACAGCTCATGCTGCAATTTATCCATCTAAATTACTCACGGAGTATCTCATTGGATGACATTGCAGAACAGGCAATGGTCAGTAAAAGTACCGCTTTGAATCTGTTTCGGAAATATTTACATATAACGCCGGTTAACTATCTCATTAACTACCGTTTAAAACAGGCCGGTCAGTTGCTTTCAAAAACCGAGAAAAAAGTCAGTCTCATTTCTTCTGAGACAGGATTTCATAACGTTGACTATTTTTGCAGATTATTCAAAAAACGCTACCAATTAACCCCAACGGAATACCGGAAACAGAAAAGCCGCTGATTGGGACGGCGCTGCATTTCCGGCTGCCATCCGCGGGATTCTGGTCAATGCCTCCCACAACGCGGTGAGGAAGATAGGGTTTCAAGTGCGTGTTTGACCACTTTCTCTGTTTCATCCAGCGTCCAGTCGTGCATGGTTCCTGCCTTGCCGAAACTCATGCAGCCGACACACAGCTTGGAGATTTGAATATCCGTATTTCCTAAAGTTGTATATTCCATTGCAAAACCTCCTTCAGAACTATTCCTGTGCCGGAGTCTAAAGACTCATCGAAAGGTTCTCCAGCCACAACATCTGGCATCCACATAATCTCCTCTGCACCAAAAATGTCGATTTCCATATTTATATTTGAGATTCTGATAAGCATTACAGCGGCTTTTGAAAAATCTGTATTGATTTTTCTGAGCGAGGTGTTATAATCGGTATATACCGAAAATAAAAGGAGGAACGCGTCCATGCCAAGACCGCCACGGTGCCGTCGGATTTGTGGCGCACCACAAGTTG
>OLRX01000731.1_pt1 | contig 28007 bp, 25 predicted proteins | sample 1672991 | NCBI WGS metagenome assembly OLRX01 (sample SAMEA3136744, study PRJEB25190) | human gut metagenome | biome: human gut; feature: human-associated habitat; material: faeces | place: Austria | collected 2013
GACGAGTATTTACCAGTATACAATAGTCCGCTCTGATAGGAAAGATTTTTTGACAATTTCTTTTGGTACATTGGCATTTTCAAAACTTCCCCGTATTAAGGAACAAGGAAAACTTTTTTGAAGAATTTCTCTCAAAACTTCGTCATTTCTGCCCTGTGCGGTGTTGTAGGTAGTGAGAGGATTTTCAAGAGGGTTTGGGATACTTCCCAACAAGTGACAGCAACAGCATTGTGAACCAAAAAGCAGTCCTTTCCAAATATGCGGCGGACAACGGCTTTTCCAGTCCTGTTTTCTTCATTGACGACGGTGTATCGGGAGTAACGTTTGACAGACCAAATTTTAACCGCATGATTGCAGAGATTGAAGCCGGAAATGTGGCGACAGTCATTGTCAAGGATATGTCCCGCTTGGGGCGTGATTATCTGAAAGTCGGCTACTATACGGAAATCTTTTTCGTTGAAAGAGATGTACGCTATATCGCAATCAATGACGGCGTGGACAGCGCAAAGGGTGACAATGATTTTACCCCGTTCCGTAACCTGTTCAACGATTTTTACGCGAAAGATACCAGTAAAAAGGTAAGAGCAATCAAGAAAGCACAAGGCATGGCAGGAGAACATCTGACGAAACCGCCTTATGGCTACAAAGTTGACCCTGCCGACAAAAAGAATTGGATTGTGGACGAAGAAGCGGCCGCTGTTGTAAAACGAATTTTTAATTTGTGTATCGCCGGAAAAGGACCTATGCAGATAGCAAAAATCCTCAAAGCGGATAAGATACTGACAACAAAAGCCTATTATGCAAAGCAAAAAGGCAAGCTGCTGCCGGCTAATCCCTACAACTGGAACGAAAACAGTATTGTAGGTATCTTAGAGCGCATGGACTACTGCGGACATACAGTAAATTTCAAAAGCTACTCAAAATCCCACAAATTGAAAAAGCGGATTCCCACCCCAAAAGAACAGCAGGCAATTTTCCGCGACACCCATGAAGCAATCGTTGAGGAAGCTGTTTTTGAACGGGTACAGGAATTACGGGCAAACAAACACCGTCCCACAAAAGCGGAACGTCAAGGATTGTTCTCCGGCTTAGTCTATTGCGCCGATTGCGGAAGCAAACTGCATTTTGCCACCTGCAAGAGCTTTGATGGTTCACAAGACCATTACCGTTGTGCAAAGTACAAGAGCAATACGGGAAGCTGTACCGCACACTTTATTCGGGAAGAAACGCTGAAAGCAATAGTCCGGCAGAGGATATTTGATGTAACGGCAAGGTTTATTGAGAATATCATGGATTTTCGTGCAATGGTCTATCAGCAACAGTTTGCGGAAGCAGAAAAAGATATGAAGCGCAAGAGGCGTGAGGTCGAACAGGCAAGAAAACGTATTGCAGAACTTGACCGGATTTTCAAGCGGATTTATGAGGACGATATCAACGGAACCATCAGCCATGAACGGTTTTTGAAGCTGTCGGCAGAGTATGAAACGGAACAAAAGGAACTGACAGAAAAGGTAAAGACAGAACAACAGGAAGTTGATACCTATGAGCAGAATAAAATGGACTTTGACAGTTTCGCCGCTATTATTCGCAAATATGTGGGAATAACCGAATTAACACCTACGATTGTCAATGAGTTTATCAAAAAAATCGTTGTCCATGCGCCGGAGAAGATAGACGGCAAGCGTTTTCAGAAAGTGGATATTGTCTTTAACTTCGTGGGAGAAATCCATTTGCCTGACGAGTCGCAAACAGAACAAAAAGAAGCCAATAAACAGGAAAAGACGGCATAGCCCTTGAACGGGGCTATACCGCCTAATTGAAAAATATACTTCCTTGTAACCGAAAACATAAGGCTTTTCACCATTTAAAAGTCTTCTGTGGCAACAAAATGGCAACATTATTTGAATTATTGATAAAATAAGCAAAGAGCTATCAGATTTTTTGAAAGTCTGATAGCTCTTTTTGTTTTATCATTTTTAATCGTTCTTCAACCTATCTTTGAACGCTTCTACCATAGCGTCGTTGAAATTCTGTGACGGTACTTTTGCATAGTTGGAGGTTTTGTCATATTTCGGGTAGTTATAGCGCCACTTATCGTATTCGTCACGGTTTATGTCGCCATTGTGATATTTCTCGGATTGTTCAGCCCACGCATTAAGCATTTCTGTAAGCTCGGCAGCGTCCGTCCCCTTGCGAGGGTCTGCATACATTGAAACACCGTTTTCGGTCTTTTCTATTGTCAATCCATATCTGTCCTCTAATGTAAACAAGGTGTGCATTAACCCTATGTAGCTGTCAATGTCGGGAACAGAAAGAGCCTGCGGAGATATATCGAAAACCTCTGCAAGTTTATTTGTTAAATCCACTTTAGGTGTTCTTGAGCCGGATTCATACTGTGCCATACGAATGTCAGCAGTCTTTTCAGGGAAGCCAACCACCTGTCCTAAATATTTCTGTGTCATTCCGCAAAGATTACGAAAAAATCTTATTCTTTCTCCGATTGCCATAAAATTGCACTCCTTACCTATGTAATGTGCAATAAGTATATCATATATGTTTAGTATATGTCAAGAGACATAAAATATAAAAGTTTAATATTTTTATGAAAACTACTTGACATAACGGAATATGTTTAGTATAATCATTAAGCAAATAGCGTTAAGTCTATTTGCAAACAACTGAATAACCGTCGTGCATCACGGTAATGGTGTACCCGCTCGGGCAAATCGGAATGCGGTCAGAAAGTATCCGACACTAAATAAGAAAATTATATCTAAAATCAGAAAGGGGTGATGAAATGGAAAGTGCAAGTTTTATGAAAGTAGATGAGGTGGCGCAGGAGTTAGGTATTTCCAAATCTTATGCCTACAAAATCGTTCAAAAACTCAATGCCGAATTAGCCGAAAAAGGCTATATGGTGATTTCCGGACGAGTAAACAAACAGTATTTTTTAGAAAGAGTTTGTTACGGTACAGCCGATAAAAGAAAGGATGTGATATAAATGGCTGTTTATAAAGAAGAAAAAACAAATACTTGGCGAGTAATTTACCGCTACACCGATTGGACGGGTGAACGAAAGCAATCCCAAAAGCGTGGATTTAAGACAAAGCGAGAAGCGCAGGCTTGGGAGCGAGAACAGCTTAATAAAATAAGTGCTGACCTCGATATGACCTTTAAGAGCTTTGTAGAGCATTATAAGGAAGATATGCAGGCTCGTATCAAGGAAAACACTTGGGAAACGAAAGAGCATATCATCAGAACAAAACTTATACCGTACTTTGGCAAACTGAAAATGTGCAATATTACCGCACAGCAGATTATCACTTGGCAAAACGAGCTTATCAATTATAAGGACGAAAACAGAAAGCCTTACTCTCCCGTTTACCTTAAAACAATTCATAATCAGCTCAGCGCCATTTTTAACCACGCTGCTAAGTATTATAATCTGCGTGAAAATCCGTGTAAAAAGGCAGGCAGTATGGGTAAGAAGAAAAACCGTGAAATGCTGTTTTGGACAAAAGAGGAATATCTCAAATTTGCCGAAGCAATGATGGACAAGCCGATTTCCTATTACGCTTTTGAAATGCTCTATTGGACAGGTATTCGTGAGGGAGAGTTGTTGGCGCTTACGCCTGCTGATTTTGATTTTGAAAAAAGGACAGTAACCATTAATAAATCATATCAGCGCTTAAACGGCAGAGATTTAATTACCACGCCGAAAACAGAAAAGAGCAATAGGACAATTACTATCCCTAAATTTCTCTCCGAAGAGATACAGGACTATTTGAAAATGCTCTACGATGTGGGTGAAAATGACAGAATGTTTATCATAACAAAAAGTTATCTTCACAACGAGATGAATCGAGGCGCAAAGGAAGCGGGTGTAAAGCGTATCAGAATACACGATATTCGCCACAGCCACGTCAGCCACCTTATTGACTTAGGTTTTTCGGCAACGGCAATCGCAGACCGTGTGGGTCACGAGAGTATTGATATAACCTATAACTACGCTCACTTGTTCCCATCAAAGCAGACGGAAATGGCAGATAAATTAGATTTAGAAAGAGGGAATTAAAATGTCAGCAAAAAATGTAGATAGGCACAACCGTTTCAGAAACATCACAGTAGGGTTTCGAGTATCGCCCGAAGAAAACGAGGCGCTGAATAAAGCGGTCGCTTTGTCAGGACTGCCGAAGCAGGAATACTGCTACCGCAAATGTATGAACCGTGATGTAGTTGTGCAGGGCAACCCAAGAGTGTATAAGGCTCTCAAAACTCAAATGACAGAAATTTTAACCGAGCTTCAGCGTATAGACAATGGCGAGAGCGTTCCTGATGAACTGCTTTATACGATTGAGCTAATCGCTGCAACGCTCGGAGGACTGAAAGGAGATGTCGCAAATGACGAATAAAAAAGAAATGACTGCCCCGTGTGTATCTGTTGGCGCAGATACGGAGCAGTCATCCCAAATATGTACTGAACAAAGTATATCCGAAAATTGTGAAGATTTCAAGACCTATGAGCAAAATTTAGAGGAAATGCAGCGGGAATTTCTGCGAATGTCCGATCCGTCCTATCTCAAAACGGTGTCTATGACCGAGCTGCTTGATAATGTGTATCACAGCAAGCCGCCCATAGCAGATGGTCTGCTCCATCGTGGAACTTACCTCTTTGTCGGTGCGCCGAAGCTCGGCAAAAGTTTTCTGATGGCACAGTTAGCTTACCACATCAGCACGGGCACACCGTTATGGAATTATCCTACCCGAAAAGGAACGGTTTTATACCTTGCCCTTGAAGATGATTACAAGCGATTACAGGAGCGCCTTTACCGTATGTTCGAAACGGCAGAAAATGATAATCTATTCTTTTCTGTTTCGGCAAGTCAGCTTGGCAATGGCTTGGATGAACAGCTTACAGGTTTTATGCGGGAACATCCCGATACCTCGCTCATTATCATAGATACGCTTCAAAAGGTACGAGAGGTTGGTGGAAATAATTACAGCTATGCAAATGATTATCAGATTATCACTCGTCTGAAAAAGCTTGCCGATAGTTATGGTATCTGCCTGCTGCTCGTGCACCACACACGAAAGCAAAATGCAGACGATAAGTTTGATATGATTTCAGGGACAAACGGATTGCTAGGAGCAGCGGACGGTGCATTTTTGCTTGCAAAAGAAAAACGCACAAACAACGCCGCTATACTTGAGGTGTCAGGTAGAGATCAACAAGATCAGAGACTTTATCTTATCCGCAACGAAGAAACACTTGCGTGGGAGTTGAAACGAACAGAAACAGAACTTTGGAAACAGCCACCTGAGCCTCTGCTTGAAAAAATAGCGCAGCAACTTTTTTCGGATTGTAATGAGTGGAACGGTACTCCTACAGAGCTGGCTAATATTCTCGGCGTAGATATAAAACCCAATGTGCTGACATTAAAACTAAATGTCAACGCAGGGCGTTTGTTTAATGAATATGGCATTCGTTACGAAAACAAACGCTGTCACGGTGGGCGGCGAGTAACGCTCAGGCGTGACGATGCGTGACGGTCGTGTCGATATTTTTGAGGTGTGCTAAACACCGTCACCATCGACACACATCGTCACGGATAAAGTTTCTGTGGGGTGCAGGGGCACTCTTTTCAAAGAGCGTCCTTGCTGGGGAGTTGTCCGCAGACAACGGGGCAACGCCCCACTCTACCCCGTAGGGCGCAACAGCGCCTTTTGATGGCTCTGCTGTCAAAAGTGCTTTTGCGTTACTCTTGACAAGAGTAACAGAACCCGCCGCCGAGCGGCGAAAGGAAAGGAAGCGATAATTTATGAAAAGAACGGTAAGCGCTATGGTTGGGAAAGGCTCGGTCAACCATAACAGCCGTAAATTCAAGGCTGAGAATGTGGACGGCGAGCGTACTCATCTCAATATTGATTACTGCAACGAAGGTATCAAGAAAGTGTATCACAAACTATTTGATGAAGCACTGAAAAGATACAACGATAAACAAACAAGAGCCGATAGAAAAATCGCAAATTACTATGAAAAAATCAGTAATTCAAAGCAGGAAAAACCGTTTCACGAAATCATTTTGCAGATAGGTAATAAAGAAAATATGGCGGCTGAAAGTGAAAACGGACAGCTTGCACGGCAGGTGTTAGATGAATACTATCAAGGTTTTCAAGAGCGAAATCCGCAGTTAAAAGTGTTCTCGGCACATCTTCATATGGATGAAGCAACTCCTCATCTGCACATTGATTTTGTGCCGTTTACAACGGGCAGTAAACGGGGACTTGACACGAGAGTATCGCTCAAACAAGCGTTAGCTGCACAAGGCTTCAAAGGCGGAACTCGTGGAGATACCGAGTGGAATCAATGGGTAAGCGCAGAAAAATCCGCACTCGCATTCATTATGGAACGCTACGGAATTGAGTGGGAACACAAAGGAACGCACGAAAAACACCTATCTGTTCTTGATTATAAAAAGCAAGAAAGAGAAAAAGAAGTGACAAAGTTGGGAGATGAAATCAGCAAGCAAGAGGATAAATTAGAACTTGTTAACGCTCAAATAGACAACCTACTTGATTGCAAGAAATCACTTCAAAATGTGAAAGAAAACTTTGATGAAGATCCACAATATCAGCTGCCAGAGCCTCCTGCTTTAATGAGTGCAAAAGCCTATAAAACTAAAATTGCTCATCCTATAATCAACGCTTTGAAAGAGTTGATACAAGGTGTTATAGTCAAATATTTTGAAATGAAAAGTACTTTAGCACAATGGCGTCAAGCAAATCAAAGTCTGTATTATGATAATAAAAGGTTATCGGAAAGAGTGAAAAGCTTAGAAGTTGTTAACTCATCGCAAAAGGCAGAATTACAAGATTATAAGCTTTTACGAAAGGTCTTCGGACATAAACAAATTGACACTATGCTGGAGCAGGCAAAGGAAATCACACAGTCTAAAAAGCGTAGCTCACGCTTTAGAAATTATAAAGATGAAAGGTAGGAACACACAATGGAAAACAGAATTTACGATGAAAAGAACGGTCTTTGGTACGAAAAGCAGGGAGATTACTATATCCCCTGCTTATCACTCCCCGAAGAAAAACAGAAGCCTGTTGGCGTATGGGGACAGCGCCACCTGCGGTATATCAAACAGCATAAGCGTGTCTTTTATGCCAATCTACTGACCTCTTGCAAGCTAAATAGTTACCTTGTAGATGTTGACAAGCAAGCTGAAGATATGTTTTCTCGGCTGGTAAAAGAACTTGCCGAAAAGGAAAATGTAACAGAAAAGCTAAAAGCGGAAAATCAAATGCTGTGGGTACAGCGTATGAACAGTATCCGTAATCGTGCAACAGAGATTGTAAACGCAGACTTAATCTACGCATAAAAATCACGCCGAGTGTAGCTCCTAAAATGAGTTGCGCTCGGCTTTTTTATTTTTGCTTTGTCAACGAACAATTAAGTGATGTTATCTGCACTTAGTTCCACTTTCGTGTAATTAATTCTTGCTTTTCTTATGTAAAAGTGATATACTAAACGAGTATAAGAACTTATTTCTTTGTGTTTTATGAGGTGTAGTATGGCTGTTAGTTACAATAAGTTATGGAAACTTCTAATTGATAAAAATATGAAAAAGAAAGAACTCGGAGAAGCCGCAGGTATAAGCAATTCTCTCATTGCAAAACTTGGTAAAAATGAAAATGTTACTGTTGAAGTATTGGTAAGAATTTGTACTGCTCTTGATTGCCAAATAGATGATATTGTAGAGTTAATTCCCGATTCAGAACAAGTTGTGAAAGGTTAAGGTAAATAACGATGAAAACGAACAAACCGACTTATATCAGCTTGTTTAGTAGTGCAGGTGTAGGTTGTTACGGATTTAAATTAGAAAATTTTGATTGTGTTGCAACAAACGAACTAATTACGAGAAGATTAGATATTCAGCGATATAATCACAAATGTAAATATGAAAGCGGATATATCTGCGGAGATATTACCGACAATTCCACTAAGGATATTTTGTATTCGCAGATTGATTTATGGAAGAAAAAAGAAAATGTATCAAGAATTGATGTTATAGTTGCAACTCCTCCTTGTCAGGGAATGTCCGTTGCGAACCATAAAAAAAGCACGAATGAAATTGTGCGAAATTCTTTAGTAATTGAATCAATAAAAATTATAAAGCAGGTTAACCCTCGATTTTTCATTTTTGAAAATGTTGCCGCTTTTATGAAAACAATATGTACTGATATAGACGGAGAAAATAAAACCATTGCCGCTGCGATTGAAAGTAATTTAGGGCAAGACTACTCCTACACTTCTCGTATTATAAACTTCAAAAATTATGGAGCTTGCTCCAGCAGACAAAGAACCGTTGTTATAGGTGTTTCTAAGGATTATGCTGATGAGGTATCTCCTTTAGAATTATATCCTGACCTTGTTGAAGAACGCACGCTCAGAGAAGTTATAGGCGATTTAAAGCCATTAAAAGAATTCGGCGAAATTGACAAAGATGATATTTATCATTCATTTAGAACATATCCCGAACATATGAGAGCGTGGATTTCTGATATAAAAGAGGGCGAATCTGCGTTTGATAATGCTGACGATAGCAAAAAGCCTCATAGAATTGTTGAGGGCAAAATTGTAATCAATCAGCAAAAAAACGGCGATAAATACAAAAGACAATTTTGGGACAAAGTCGGTCCTTGCATACACACAAGGAATGACCAAATGGCAAGTCAGAATACTGTTCATCCAAGTGATGACAGAGTGTTCAGCATAAGAGAACTTATGCTTATGATGACAGTTCCACACTCTTTCAAATGGGTAGAAACAGATTTCTCATATTTAAATGCTCTTTCGTTTGAGAAAAAACGAGCATTTTTAAAGAAAGAAGAAATCAAAATCAGACAATCATTAGGCGAAGCTGTACCTACTGTGATTTTCCAATCAATAGCGAGAAAAATAAAAGAAGCGTTAAAGCATACGCCTCTCAATACAGCAATGATTAACAAATTAGTGTCATCTAATGAATTAAGTGATATTGATGCTTTAAAAAAATTCATTTCGGCTAATCCTATGAATTTGTCATCTGCAACATTAGGGCATATTGCAGAATTAGCTAATACCAACAGAACAGATAATGCGGCTTTTTTCACAAGCAAAACATTGATTACTGAAATGATGAAAGCCCTGCCTGATACTGACAAAGAAACAGTCAGAATTCTTGAACCGTCTGTCGGAGTCGGTAACTTCATACCGCTTATCATTAAAAAATTCGAGGGCAAAAACATTATTCTTGATGTAGTAGATATTGATAAGCATAGTTTAGACCTTGCAAAGCTGATTTTGAATAATTACAACATTCCGGATAACTGCACTATCAATTTTATCAATGCAGACTTTTTGCTGTACGATTTTTCGAAAAAATATGACTACATAATCGGTAATCCGCCTTTTTATAAAATGAAAGCAAGCAATTCCCTGTTGAATATTTACCGTAAAAATGCAGTTAATACTGCGACAACAAATATTTGTTCTTTCTTTTTAGACAAAGCGGTTAGTATAGGAAACTATGTTGCATTGGTATTTCCTAAATTTTTGCTTAACACACCTGAGTTTTCACAAACAAGAAAGTATTTATCCGACAAAGCAGTGGAGTGTATTATTGATTTTGGCGAGAAAGGCTTTCCTGGCGTACTTGTAGAAACATTGGCAATTTTCATTAACAATTTGAGTCGTCCCTCAAATACTCGCGTTGCTTCAATTACTCACGGAAAATTTATGATACAGTCGCAAAAATATATTTTTGATGACAAACTGCCTTATTGGATTATTTACCGTGATAATGAATTCGACTCTGTGTGTAAGAAACTCGATTTTAATGTTTTTAAAGTATTCAGAGATAGGCAAATAACCAACAAGTTGCTTTCTCCAAGCGGAGATATTCGTGTACTAAAATCACGAAATATCAGCGATGACGGGCAAAATGTAATAAATATTAACGGCTATGATTCATACATCTCAGACGATGATGCTAAGAGCTTATCGGTTTACAGTTATTTGGACTGTGACAATGTATATCTTACGCCTAATATGACATATAAACCTCGTATGATTGAGAAACCGAAAGAATGCCTTGTAAACGGTTCTTTAGCAGTTTTAATTCCTAAAAAAGGGATAATCCCAACCAAAGAGCAACTGGCATTTTTCTCAACGCAAGAATATCGAAATTTTTATCAAATCGCAAGGAACTTTCAAACAAGATCATTAAATGTTGACGCTTGTTCGGTATTCTTCTATGGGTTATTGAGAGATAAAGCAAAAAAATCTCCTATAACCGAAAAACTTGATGAAAAAGAAAATATTCAAATTGCAATTTTTAATTATGTGAAATGAGGATTTATTATGTTAACACAGCAAGATATTATAGATTTTTGTAATCAGCACAATTATGATATAAGGGAAAGTCATAACGGCAGATGGATTGACCAAAAGTGCACACCAGATGTTATTTGGTCGATTTCTGACTTTGTATTAGATTATGTTGATACCGTCAACGAGCGTTTTACCGTTAAAGATATTTGGCAAAGTGAATACGCAAAGCAAACAATAGCCGAAACATATTCCAAACCGGGTACTGATGAAAAAACTGCGGAAAACGAATATGATAAGGTCTTTTCACAACCGCTTAATATGCTCTGTTATGCGGGCATACTCAAAGATGTTTCAGAAACCTCAAGGCATTTATATGTTGTCGAAAATAGACGGGTTCTTGAATATATTGCTCGAAACGATGTGTATGCACTGCGATTTTTACAGTGCTATATTGAAAAAGTGCTAACAGATAGTGGACTTATTGATGTTTTCAACGACTTCTTTGAAAATCAAGACTCTGCACACTTCAATGCTATGAAACAAGCTTTTATTGATTTCTATCATACCTATACTCCAGTAAAAAAGGATTACGAACCGAAACGAATATTTACAAAGGTGGTAAACCCTCTTGCTTTCAGTAGAGATAAGTTGGGCTCTGAAAAAGGTCGAATGTCAAAGCATAAAATAAATCGTTCTGATATGATGTATAATCAAGACAATTTCAGAGATGTTTATCGTGATAAGCCGAAAGATGTAACAAGGCAAGAATGGCTTGCTACACATCCTGATATTGATAGAAGAGACGGATATTTCGAACAGATGATGTCCCGTTCCAAGAGACTGTTGCGTGATTTCACAAATCAATATAGAGAGAATATTTCTGAATTGACTATGTTTGTTGATGGTCAGGATGATAATAATGCTCCGACACAGGCACACCACATCTTTCCTAAAAATGAATTTCCTGAAATTATGCATTATGTTGAGAATTTGATAATGCTGACACCAAATCAGCATTATGGCTATGCACATCCCAATAATAATACTCACATTATAGATTTGGCAGCGCAAAAAGTTTTACTTATTGCAAAGACTTATAGTATTCGTCAAAATCTCACAAGTGAGGTTGAAGAACATATTTTTGAGTTTTGCAAGTTCTTGCAGGTGTTAAGTGTAGGCTGGGATGATGAAAGTGTTTTAGAAATAGCAGAGAGCGACTACAACGATATAATTCACGCTATAAATTATCATTATGTAGCGTAAAAGGAGATGTATATATATGGTCACATTAAACTATAAAACAAACAATCCTCGTTGGGGAATACGTGGCGTTGAATTCCAGAATTGGGAAAGTTATTCTTTTACTCTTGGATATTTATCTAATCCTAAGCATTACGTCAATTTTCATCCAATCTCACCTAACGCCGATATCTCTGTGCATATTGAGGGTAATAATGAACAAGGAGCGTGGGATAAAGAGGGACGAATTCACTATTATGGTGCATTGTTAGATTTGGAAAACACATTTGAAGACCTTTTTAATTGTAGCAGTGCTGGGACGAGAAATATTACTAGGAGAATTAACTCAAATGGATATATACTTTCTTTAATTAATGACTATAATTTTGAAGTGAAAACATATAGTGGTTATACTACCGCAGATATTTTTCATCCCGAATTAGAAATTGTTGAATATAATTTAAGAAGACATCTTATAAATTTAAGATTAACAAATACGCATATAAATATGTGCCTTGACAGTTTTTATGATGGCTATAACTTATAAAAAGGAAGTATTAATAGTTGAAAATTATTGATTTCATTGACGAAACTGAATTAAGTAACAAATCTGAAACCGAAAAAGCAAAATTACTTTGTTTTTATCATTATAAAGAAAACGGAGAAAAACAATTTTCAATGACTCAGATTTCAGATTTGATGCTACAATGTGGGTTTAATGCTCCCAACACATCAAGATTGAAAAACAACTTAACAAAAGGAACGAGCAAATCATTTTTGAAATCAAAAACAAATTCCACAATGCTTGAATTTATACCAGCTGTTTTTCAGAGCTTAGAAAAAGATTTGGGTAGCTTATGGATTGATACCAGTACCATTGAATCTAAGAGCGAACTAATTGACGAAAGTAAATTTTGCAAAAAGCGAAATTATTTAGATAGGTTAATTATTCAAATTAATCACTCATATGCAAATAATTGCTATGATGCTACTGCTGTTTTAATGCGAAGATTGTTTGAAGTGTTATTAGTGCTATCTTATCAAAATTTAGGTATAGATAATGAAATAAAAGATTCATCTGGTAATGGATACTTAATGCTTGACGGAATCGTAAAAAACGCAAAAAATAATCAAACACTTAAACTATCAAGAATAAAGAATGAGTTTGATGTTTTTCGTATGATTGGGAATTTTTCAGCTCACAATATTACATATACAGCAGGGAAAAAGGACATTGATGACATCAAGCTACATTATAGAGTTATGCTTGAAGAATTATATAATAAGGCAGGATTGATAATATGAATGATAAAAGCACTGAAATTCGAGTAAAATTCGAAATTGGCGACATTAAATTTGAAGCGGAAGGCTCTGCTGAACTCGTCGAAAGAGAACGTAGTATTTTTACTAATAAGCTTTTACCATCTGCAGTTGACGCCATTGTTCGTACTCGTGGAGTCACAAACAGAGAATATGTAGAAACTTATGAACAGCCAAATTGCGTATTGGAAACAACACATTCAAATGTATTAGACGCACCACAGTTTGCTTTGCCAGCTTCAGAAACTTTAAAAAGGACAAGTCTTTCATCTTTTTTAGGTAATTATGGGGCTATTGGTGACCAAGATTTTACTGTGTTGGCTGCTTATTATGACGAAAAAAAGAATGGAACGGAATTTTTTACATCGGAAACAGTAAAACAATACTATAATGATGCACGTCGAACTCAGTACTCTAATGTAAGTGGGTTGCTACGTCAATTAGCACAAAAAGGACTGATTATGGATAATCCAAATTCCGAAAAAACTACTCCAAAACAGTACATATTAACAGATAAGGGATTAAACTACGCAGAGACATATCAGCCAAAAGAAGAGAATAATGAAAAGCCTAAAAAAACAAAATCAAAAAGGACACATTCTACGATAGTTTCAACGTATTCATCATTATGTGCAGATGATTTAAACTTGTGCAATTATCCCGAAATTAAAAGTCAGAAAACCTTTAAAAAGCAAATGATATTACTCCTCTTTATTGTTACAAAAGAGGGAAAAGGTGAATTTTTTACTGTAGCTGATATACAATATTTAATGACCGATATGCTGGGATTGCCCGCTTCAATTGACCAAATAAACGGTATTATTAAAAAAAATAAAAGTTGGTTCAAAAAAGAACAAGATGAAAATAACAAGAAAGCATATAAGCGAAAGCTTCTCCAAGGCGCACTTGATTTCGCACAAGCAATAGTTGACGAAGCATCTAAAAATTAATTTTCAGAATTTAGGAGATAGTTTATGCCGAAAGGAATAATGTACATATTAACAAATCCTTGTCTTGATGGCTGGGTGAAAATAGGTATGACAGAACGCAATGATGTCGAGAGAAGATTGCAAGAGTTAAACTCTCCTACCAATATTCCCCTGTCATATCGTTGCTATGCAGTATACGAAGTGAACAACCCTCTTGAAGTTGAAAAGAGAATTCATAGCATTATCGACAGAGTTGATGATTCATTACACGCAAGAGAGCAACTTGATAACGGTCGCATTAGAGAAAGAGAATTTTTCAAAATATCGCCCGAAACAGCATATGGTATTTTTAAGGATATAGCGATTTTAAGAAATGACATCGAAAATTTGAAGTTATATACTCCAACCCTTAGTCAATCTCAAGAAGAATTAGCCGAAAGCAAAACTAAGCGTTCTAACAATTCTTTTAAATTACTTAATATTAAAGTCGGAGAAGAAATCAATTTCTTATATGATGAAACCATTATTGCAAAAGTATCAAGTGAAAAAAATCAGGTTGAATTCGATGGCGAGCCATATTCCGTTACTGCTTTAGCTATTAAAATATTGATTGAAAAATACGGTTGGGCGGAAAATTCACACGTTAATGGTTGGAGATACTTTACTAAAGACGGGGTAGCATTAAGTGATTTGCGTAATAGGATAGAATCGACCGAAACAGATGAGTGAATTACATCATTGAATATTGCATTTTTCAAGATAATTTGATATACTATACTCGTTCCAAAGCCACACGAAGCTATTCTTTTATCGGATAGTACTATTAGGTGTTGTAACGATGAAAAAATAGAATGTTCGTGGCAACGCTATGGCAACAAAAAATCGGATAGCGTGTGCTTTACCGATAATACAAATAATGTAGATACACCCTGCTAAATCTCATAAACAAACTTGTTTAGAATTGATTTGTCAGGAGCGAGTGGGAGTAAGCAACGCCGCCGAAAACTCATGCATATATTGAGTTTTCGGCTTTTTTGCATGCATGCTGTCTCAAGAGCAGCGATATATGATATAATTATAAGCAAACAAGCGCATCGCAGTTCCAAGCCGAGGGGCTTTTCCATGAAAAAATTATTTACCGCAATTAAAAAACATGATCTCGATACGGTCAAAAAAATACTTGAAGATAAACCATCGCTCATAAGCTGCACTGCAAAGGCGCCGCCCAAAAGCGACGACGGAAAATCCCTGCTGCAGGTCGCCATCAAGGACGGGACGGCAGAAATCGCCGATTATCTGCTCGATAGAGGAGCAGACGTCGATTTTATGGAAGACGAAGATTGCATCAGCGGCTGGAGAATGCCGGTCATACAGGATGCGCTTTCAAACGCGGTCATGAAGACGAGATGGTGCTCGACAGACTTTCAGGGAAATGAAAGAGTGCAGCATACGAAAGAAGAAAACGACGGGGCTTTCGCACTTCTGAAGCGAATGATCTCCATGGGAGCGAAGCTGGATGTTTCCGATAGCTACGGCAATACAACGATGGAAATAGCGGCGCTGCAGGCATCTCAGATACTGCCTCTTTATGATGCCAGGACGCAAGGGTATACGTCGAAAAGAAAGATAAACGAGGACCTGCGAAGCGATTTAGAACGTATTTTCAGCCTGTTATTTGAAAATGGCCTGACGAGCAATGTAAAAATGCACAATTCTGAAATGACGATAAAGGAATTTTATTCCCAAAAGCCTGTGTCAGAATTTTTAGAAGGTCGTGCGGCCGGGCGTTGAATAGGAGTAAATATGAACGGCAAGGCAGAAGAAAAAATAGAAGAAGAGACAACAGCGGAAGAAAAGACTTTTTCAGTCAACGTATTTTTAGGAAAAGACAAAGTCATAAGACTCGTTCCCGGGGCAAAGAGCAGTTTGGCGCCTTATTATGTTCCTCTGCTGGAGGGTCTAGAAGTACCTTCTGATGTAGAACCGGAAAAAATCGGAAATGCATATTTGAAAGCCGCCGGCACAGCCTTGGCTCACTTTGGCGAAAAACTGGATATGAGGACGGCGAAGCCTAAATATGTTTCGTTCAAAGGCTTTAAGTCTCAGAAACAATTCGATTTACAGCACTTCTGCTTTTCATCGTTTTGCATCGGCGGCAAAATAAAATTTACTTTTCTGCCATGGCATAAAAAAGGATTCTGTCTATTTAAAGATGATATAAAGTGCGTTGTTGAAATTGAAGCGGCAAATAATGAACTTATTATTTGAAACGCTATTTTAGAAGTCATGAAAAAAGCAGACGAAGCATATCCGGAAATGCATATCCTATCAAAAAACTTAGACCGAATAGATATAGATAATATTCTGTACAAGGATAGTATCAAAAAAGAAATAGCTAACAGAAAAGCCCAAATAAACGAAAAAGATTATCAATTGGCAGATGAAATGCGGGAAGAATTATTTAATGAGCTGGGTGTGGAAAGCAATTATCTGTCGGATTTGACATACAAAACGATAAAGGACGACCGGTGTATCCCAATTTTGGCCAAATATATACCTTTATTTGAGAATGCAGGAATCGGGTTTGCCCTGGTGCAGCAGCAGTTCTGGCGGAAAAACAATAAAGAATGTTCGGACTTTCTGCAAGAGTGGTATTGCCAGCTGAAGAAAGACAATGCGCTGACGAGAGCCGGCGAGAATGTCTTGGACAATGCATTTTCCAGAATAGGCGGCAGGGACAAGATACCTTTCTATATAGAACTTATAAAACAAGCAGACAGCTTTCCGCTTGTCATGGTCATGCTGGCAAGATGGCGTGTAAAAGAAGCAAAGCAGATCATAATTGAAAGGCTCGAAAAGGATACGGTGAAGACTCTGGCAATCAGGGCTTTGGGATACTATAAAGACAAACAGATGATTCTCCTGATAGAAAAGTATTTTGATTCAGAATCAGCCGGAGTGAGGAAAGAAGCCGAGAAAGTCATAAACAGACTGAAAAGCTTATAATGCTGCGAATTTAATGGAGGAAAATTTATTGACGATATTTCTGTATTATTTCCTCCGCCACGTCGCGCTTTGTAATACACCTGTCCATAGCCTGCCGTTCGATATGACGGTGGGCTTCTTTTTCTTCCATATTGAGACGGCTGATGAGAAGCCATTTAGCTTTGTTGACCAGTCGTATTTCTTCCATTTTTTTCTCAAGAGAAAGGTTGGTCTTCTCAGAACTTCTCAGCCTTTCCCTGGCGCTGGCCAGCCAGCCCAGCGCTGTGACTATCATAGGCCTGGAAGTAGGTTTTGCCAGCGTGAAAACCCCGAACCTGGAAGCAAAAGCCTGAGCTTCATCAAGGAAGTCGGCGCGCACGAGGTACAACGTCACTGAACTGCCTGAAGTGCAGGTGTCCACTGCGAACCGTATGCCGGTGTCGTCGGAAAGGGGAGAATTTATGATGACAAAATCAAACTGATACTCCGCGAACATGCGCCTTGCCGCATTGATGTCGGAGGCAAAACGAACCGGCCCATACTCAGATTCAGGGAGCATAGGCAATAAAGCGCTGTTGAATTTTTCTGATGATGAAACGACGAGAACGCTGTATATTCTGGTTTCCAGGCTCATTTTGCGTATTCCTTTCGATTTGGGGAGCCGGCCTCAGCGCGGGGCGATAGCTCTGGTGCGGGGCGACAACTGCGGCGTAAGGCGACGGCCTCGAAGGGCGGAGGCGTTTTTAATTTACAGTGATAGCTATTTGCCGCAGTAAATATCGAGAATTTGCTTCGGTACGTATTTCCTGATGAATGGGCTGTCATAAGCGATTTTGCAGGCTTCGTGCAAGCTTTCCGGCAGCTTTTTAAAATCGGAAAGGGCGCTCTTGTCAGCCTTGTAAAAATTGAAATCCGCAGCTTCAGGCAAATCAAGATTATTTTTGATGCCATGCAGTCCGGCATAAATTATCAGGACGAAAGCGAGATACGGGTTGGCGGTAGGGTCGGCGGAACGCAGCTCAGCCCTGCGGTATTCGCCTATGGCGGCAGGAATCCTTACGAGCTGGGAGCGGTTTTCGCTTGACCAGGATATGAAGCCGGGTGCCTTATCTTTGCCTAATCGCTGGTAAGAATTTTCCGTAGGATTCAAAAATGCAGTCATATCTGCAATCTTTTCCAGTATGCCGGCAATCATGCGGTACATGTTTTTTGCCTCGTCAAAAGGCTTTACCGATATGTTGATGTGAAAGCCGTTGCCCGGGTTGTCTTTGAGAGGCTTGGCCGAAAAATCGGCGGCAAGGCCGTTGCGGTCGGCGACGGTTTTTACGATAGTCTGGAAAGTCAACGAGTTGTCCGCAGCGGTGAGAGCGTCCGAATAACGAAAATCGATCTCGTTCTGGCCGAAACCTTCTTCGTGGTGAGAACTTTCAGGACGTATTCCCATCTGTTCCAGAGTTATGCATATTTCACGGCGTATATTTTCACCCTTATCGTCAGGAGCCATGTCCATGTACCCGGCATTGTCGTATGGAATCTTCGTAGGCGCGCCGTTTTCATCTTTATTGAATAAGTAGAATTCCTGCTCGGCGCCGAAGTAGAACGAATAGCCGCAGGAGTCGGCTTCAGCCACGGCTTTTTTCAGGAGGCTGCGGGTGTCGCACTCGAATGGAGTTCCGTCGGGATAGCAGATGCTTGAAAACATCCTGATTACTTTGCCGTGCTCAGGCCTCCACGGCAGCAGAGTAAGCGTATCGGCCTCAGGATGGAGAAAGAGATCCGAGTGGGTTTCATCGCCGAAACCGGCTATAGCCGAGGCGTCAAAGGCGATTCCGTATTCAAAGGCTCTGGAAAGCTCTTCAGGCATGATGGATATGTTCTTCTGCCTGCCGAATACGTCGCAGAAAGCGATGCGGATGAATTTTACGTCCTCTTCCTTTACGTACTGTATTACCTCTTCTTTGGAATACTTCATAAGATTTTACCTGCTTTCTTTTTATTTGAACTTCACTTGAAATTTTACTTTAAAAAATAATTTTACACTATTTTGGGAGAAAATACTGCATTTTTGCTTAAATTTTCTGAAAAAATTCGATTTTGGTTGGAATCATATGATTTCAGCATTGTTGCGCTTGTATGACATAAATAGTATAATGAACCAAAAGTCATATTGTTCGGCGTTGCTGCAAGGAAGCGTTCATTGAACCACTCTGGCAAACTTATTTTGTGGTATAATAATTAAAACTGGGATGAAAAATTGCAATTTTCAAGGCTGGTAAAAGAAGAAAAAATGAAAAAAATTTTTGTTTTGAGGAAAAAAGCTTTTGCAGGGTCACTGCTGCCATATTGGATCATTGTTGGAATTAGTAAAGCCAGCTTTATGCAGAAATATGATATTGACGGAGACCTGTGCGATATGGATACATGGGGAAACGCCGTTTCAAGAATAGATATTGAAGAGCTTGATAAAATTGGCACCAGAATAAACAATGGACAAGTGATAGAGCTTCCAGTTGAAGATGATGTCAGCAGTTTGTTTGTGATCACAATGGATGGATGCCTTTCGAATGAAATAGATATAGATGATTGCCTGAAAACGAATGAGAAGCAGGCGATAATAAAGACAAAGGGCGGATTTAAAAAGCTGTCTTATCCGGTTGTCGAGTATTAAATTGTTTTCTCGTCGATCTATATAAGTGGGAAAGGAAGATGAGATAAAGACAGTAGAAATTAAAAAATGTCCATTTTACAGCGTAAGTGATTTTATTGAAAGCATGGTGGATTCTTATGGTAAGGTTATTCTCACGGCAGGAGTTTTGCGCTCAGATGCTCTTTATGCAGCAGTATGCCGCGATTGCGGAAGCGTGGTTCGCAAGTTCTGCAAATCGCCGCAGCACATAGTTGACAAAAAGCCAAAAAAATAGTATAGTATTCGAGTAAAAGGCAAAGACGTCTAACAATATCGAGGCGTCTCTGTCTTTTTTTATTGGCAGATATAGCTGGCCAGGCAGGAAACGTCGGAAAGCGTAAGCTGTGCGGCAGGTAAATAGACAAAATATGACGATAAACGAAGTAACCAGGAGGTGCGGACATGAGTGAAAGAAAACTGCTATATGAAGGAAAAGCCAAAAAAGTATTTGAGGCGGAAGAACCGGAGACCCTGGTCGTCTCATACAAGGACGACGCCACAGCGTTCAACGGTCTAAAAAAAGGAACCATCACAGGAAAGGGAGAAATAAACAACAGGATGAGCAATCTGCTGATGCAGATGCTTGAAAAATCAGGCATACCCACTCATTTCATAAAAGAGCTCAGCCCACGGGAAACGCTGGTAAAAAAAGTCCGCATACTGCCGCTGGAAGTAATCGTAAGAAACATAGCGGCAGGCTCATTTTCAAAGAGATACGGCGTTGAAGAGGGGGTAGTCTTCGATTCCCCTACCATTGAATTTTCATATAAGAACGACGACCTGGGAGACCCGCTGCTCAACGAATATCATGTCGCCGCCATGAAGCTGGCTACAGGAGAAGAGGTTGAGACGATAAAAAAATATGCTTTTTCAATCAACGACAAACTGAAAGAGTTCTGGGCGGAGTGTGGAGTTACCTTAGTAGATTTCAAGCTGGAATTCGGCAAACTTAGGACAGGAGAAATAGTCCTTGCAGACGAAATCAGCCCAGACACATGCCGCCTCTGGGACAGCCAGACCGGCGAGAAGCTGGATAAGGACAGATTCCGCCGCGACATGGGCGGAGTCGAGGAAGCATATGAAAAGATAATGAGTAGGCTGCTCGAGCACATACGCTGAGCGACGGCCAAAAGGGCGGTCAAGAGGGCTGCTAAGAGGGCGGCCAAATGGATCGTAAAATAAGAAAATAAAACGATAGTAGGAGGATATAATGTCAAACTGCGCAATAGTAGGTATAAACTGGGGAGATGAGGGAAAAGGCAGGATGGTCGATCTACTGACCGAGGACTATGACGTAGTAGTCCGCTTTCAGGGAGGCGGAAACGCAGGCCATACCGTCATCAACCAATACGGAAAGCTGGCTCTGCATCTGCTTCCGTCAGGAATTTTCAGACCAGACGTCGCAAACATCCTGGGAAACGGCGTGGCTGTTGACCCGGAAAATTTATGGAACGAGATCGAGGAAGTAACTCGCAAAGGAGTTTCCATAACTCCAGACAACTTTAAGATCAGCGAGAGAGCTTCTCTCCTGCTTCCGTGGCACCGCGACCTGGATGAACTGGAAGAAAAAAGGCTTAAAGACAAGAAATACGGCTCTACCAAACAGGGAATAGCGCCTTTCTATTCAGATAAATACCAGAAAAAAACCATAATGGCAGGCGAGCTTTTCTACCCGGAGGACCTGAAGGCACATCTTTCTGACATCATGGAATGGAAAAACCTCACGCTTACACAGGTGTACGGAGTAAAACCGTATACGGAAGAAATGCTTGATAAGTGGATAAAAGCTTCCTGCGAAAAGATAAAACCATATATATGCGACACGATGTCCTTCCTCAAAGAGGCGCAGAACGCAGGGAAAAACATACTATTTGAAGCACAGCTGGGCTCTCTCCGCGACTTGGATTACGGCATATATCCTTATACCACATCTTCCAACACGACTGCAGCTTATGCTCCTGTGGGAGCAGGACTTCCATCGGCCAAGATAGCAGATGTTATCGGAGTCGTCAAAGCGTACTCCACATGCGTCGGAGAGGGCCCGTTTGTGTGCGAAATGTTCGGCGATGAAGCTGAACAGCTTCGCAGAGCGGGAGCGGAATACGGAGCAAAGACAGGCAGGCCGAGAAGAGTCGGACCTCTGGATATCGTGGCCACGAGATACGGCGTAGAAGTGCAGGCGGCCACGGAGCTGGCCCTTACAAAACTGGACGTCTTAAGCTATATGGATAGAATTCCCGTATGCACCCGTTACATCGTAGACGGAGAAGAGACGGACAGTTTCCCTTTCCCGGCAGTACTCAAAAAGGCGGAAGCAAAGATCGAATACATGCAGGGCTGGAAAGAAGATATTTCCGGCGTGAGACGCTGGGAGGACTTGCCTGGAGAAGCTAAAGAGTATATAAAATATATAGAAGAAGCTGTCGGCTGCCCGATAACATATATATCCGTAGGGCCGGAGAGGGACAGCATAATCATAAGAAAATAAGGAGAAATCAGATATGACAAACAGATACGAGTCGCCCCTGTCGTCGCGCTATGCTTCCGAATATATGCTCGGGCTCTTCTCACCGGACATGCGGTATCAGACATGGCGGAAGCTGTGGGTCGCTCTGGCCGGAGCAGAGATGAAGCTGGGGCTTCCTGTCTCGGAGGAGCAGGTGAAAGAACTGGAAGAACACATCACAGACATAGACTACGACTGCGTGAGGCAGAGGGAAGGAGAAGTACGCCATGACGTGATGGCGCACGTCTATGCCTACGGAAAGGCAGCACCGAAAGCAGCGGGAATAATCCACCTGGGAGCTACCAGCTGCTACGTCACAGACAATGCCGACCTGATAATCTACAGAGATGCGCTCAAATATCTGCGCGGCGAGGTTCTGCAGGTCATAGCCAATCTGGCCGGCTTTGCCGACAAATACAAAGATCTGCCTACGCTGGGGTATACCCATTATCAGCCGGCACAGCTTGTGACTGTAGGCAAAAGGGCAGCGCTGTGGCTGCAGGATTTCCTTTCCGATTTGGAAGAAATAGATTTTGTAATTGAAAATATTAAGTTCTTGGGCTGCAGGGGAACGACAGGGACAGAAGCCAGCTTCGTAGAGCTGTTTGAGGGCGACACTGCCAAAATCGATGAGATGAACAGGATACTAGCCTCGGAGTTCGGCTTCGACAGCTGTTTCGACGTATGCGGACAGACCTACCCGAGAAAGACAGACAGCAGGATATTGAACTGCCTGTCGTCGCTGGCCCAGAGCTGTTATCGCATGGCCAATGACATCAGACTTTTGCAGCACGACAGACAGATAGAAGAACCTTTTGAAAAGAATCAGATAGGCTCTTCAGCGATGGCATATAAGAGAAATCCGATGAGAAGCGAGAGGATATGCTCCCTGGCCCGTTACCTGATGGCCGATGCTGCCAATGCTCCTATGACGGCTTCCGTCCAGTGGCTGGAGAGAACTCTTGATGATTCGGCCAACAGGAGGATATCCATGCCGGAAGGCTTCCTCTGCGCAGACGCTGTTCTCAGACTGGCCAGAAATGTGACAGACGGCATACGAGTCAACGAGAAGATCATCGAAAAGACGGTCAGAGAATATCTGCCGTTTATCGCCACTGAAAATCTGCTGATGGAAGCGGTAAAAAGAGGCGGAGACAGGCAGCAGCTTCACGAGGTCATACGCCGCCGTTCGATGGAGGCCGCTGAAAAGATGAAAAACGGCGAGGATTGCGATTTGCTTTCACGTCTGGCGCAGGAAAAGGAATTCGGCCTTTCTGAAGAAGAAATGAAAAACCTGCTCGACCCCAAACTCTATACAGGCAGATGCAGGGAACAGGTAGAGACGCTGCTGAAGAAAGTCAAACCTTTGATTGACGGTATTTCCAGTGAGCCGGCAGAAATAAACTTATAAGAGGGGAGGCTGCTGAAAATGTATGACAGCGTACTAGTCCTGGATTTCGGAGGGCAATATAATCAGCTCATCGCTCGCAGAGTGAGAGAACAGAATGTCTTTGCCGAAATAAAACCTTATGATAAGATCACGACGCAGCAGATCAAAGAAGCCGGCTACAAGGGAATAATCTTCACCGGAGGGCCCAACAGCGTCTACGACCAGGCTTCGCCCCATTACGACCCTGATATCCTGAACGCGAGGATACCTGTTTTGGGAATATGCTACGGCGCCCAGCTCATGGCCTATATGGAGGGCGGAAAAGTCAGCAGCGCCGCACGCCTGGGCGAGTACGGAAAGACGCAGCTGACTGTAAAAGAAAATACGCTCTTTGACGGAGTACCGGAAGAAAGCGTATGCTGGATGAGCCATAACGACTATATAAGCCAGCCGCCGGCAGGCTTTGAAGTGATAGCCCATACGCCTAAGTGTCCGTGCGCCGCCATGGCCGATGAAAAGCGGAAATTATATGCGGTCCAGTTCCACCCGGAGGTTACACACACCGACTTCGGCCGGCAGATCATCGCCAATTTTCTCTTTGGCGTATGCCGCCTCAAGGCGGACTGGAAGACGGAAAGCTTTGTGGAAGAAGCCGTCGAAAAGTACAGGAGAGAGCTTTCCGGCAAAAAAGTTTTGGCCGCGCTGTCAGGCGGAGTCGATTCCTCCGTCGCCTCGGTTTTGATACACAGAGCTGTCGGCGATGATTTGACCTGCGTATTCGTCGATCACGGACTCCTGCGCAAAGACGAGGGAGATTTCGTGGAAAAGACTTTCCGCGAAAAATTCGGAATGAACCTCATACGCGTCAACGCCGAAGAAAGATTCCTCAGCAAGCTCAAGGGAGTTACAGACCCTGAGAGAAAGCGCAAGATAATAGGCGAAGAATTCATAAGAGTATTTGAAGAAGAAGCAAAAAAGCTGGGCAAGATAGACGTGCTGGTACAGGGAACCATATATCCTGACGTGGTGGAAAGCGGCGGAGGAAACTCAGCCGTGATAAAGAGTCACCACAACGTGGGCGGCCTGCCTGACGTAATCTCTTTTGAACAGATAGCAGAACCGCTCAGAGATCTTTTCAAAGATGAGGTCAGAAAAGCAGGACTCAATCTGGAAATCCCTCATGAACTGGTATACAGACAGCCTTTCCCGGGACCCGGCCTTGCAGTGCGCGTGATAGGAGAAGTAACCCGTGAAAAGCTGGATATGCTCCGCGAGGCGGACGCCATCTTCCGCGAAGAGATAGAATCCGCCGGGCTTGAAAAAACGCCGGACCAATACTTCGCCGTACTTACGGACATGAAGAGCGTGGGAGTCATGGGCGATGCCAGAACTTACGGCTATACGGCGGCGCTGAGGGCAGTTACTACAGACGATTTCATGACGGCCGAGTGGACCAGGCTTCCTTATGAAGTCCTGGAAAGAGCCAGCAGCAGGATAACATCCGAGGTGAACGGAATTTCACGGATGGTGTTCGATATAACCTCAAAACCGCCTTCGACCGTGGAATGGGAATAAAGGAGAAGCCATGACCAAGTATATATTCGTAACAGGAGGAGTAGTATCAGGCCTGGGCAAGGGTATTACGGCCGCATCGCTGGGGAGACTTCTAAAAGCCCGCGGTCTGAAAGTAGCAGCTCAGAAGCTGGACCCTTATATCAACGTCGATCCGGGAACCATGAGCCCCTATCAGCACGGTGAAGTTTATGTGACTGAGGACGGAGCCGAGACTGACCTTGATTTGGGCCACTACGAGAGATTCATAGACGAGGATCTGAATAAATACTCAAACCTCACCACAGGAAAGGTTTACTGGAATGTCCTCAACAAGGAGAGACGGGGCGAGTATCTCGGCTCCACCGTGCAGGTCATACCTCATATAACCAACGAAATCAAGGAGTTTGTATACAGCGTCGGCAGAAAGACGGATGCCGACGTGGTGATAACAGAAATAGGCGGTACCATAGGAGACATCGAGTCACAGCCTTTCATAGAGGCCGTCCGTCAGATTTCTCTGGAAACAGGACGGGAAAACAGTCTGTTTATCCACGTCACGCTGGTCCCTTTCCTCAGAGGCTCCGACGAGCACAAATCCAAACCGACGCAGCATTCTGTCAAGGAACTGCAGGGAATGGGAATCAACCCCGACATCATAGTCCTGCGCTGCGACGAACATCTGGAAGAGTCCATATTTAAGAAGATTTCACTCTTCTGCAACGTAAAGCCGGACTGCGTGATAGAAAATATCACACTGCCAAATCTATATGAAGCTCCGCTGATGCTGGAGAAGTCAGGCTTTTCATCCGTCGTCTGCAGAGAGCTGGGCATAAGCGCGCCTCAGCCTGACCTTGAAGAATGGACGCGCATGGTCGAGAGGATCAAGGCCAGACCGTATAAAGTCCATATAGGTCTCGTCGGCAAATATGTAGGACTTCACGACGCATATTTATCTGTCGCCGAAGCACTGAAGCACGCTGGTTATCATCACAATACATGTGTTGAGATACATTGGATCGATTCAGAAGAGATAACGGAAGATAACACCGGAGAAAAACTCGGCGGCCTGGACGGAATAATCGTACCCGGAGGCTTTGGCAGCCGCGGAATCGAAGGAATGATAACAGCCGCCGGATACGCGAGAAAAAATGATCTGCCTTATCTCGGAATATGCCTCGGGATGCAGATCGCTGTCATAGAATACGCGAGAAACGCGGCCGGAATAAAGGACGCCGATTCGGGAGAATTCGACGAGCAGTGCCGCCATAAGGTGATAGACTTTATGCCGGGACAGAACGAAGATATAGATAAAGGCGGAACTCTGCGCCTCGGAGCCTATCCGTGCGTGATAAAGCCGAACACCATGATGGAGAAATGCTACGGCACGGATATGATCAGCGAGCGCCACAGGCACAGATATGAATTCAACAACGATTACCGCCAGACGCTCCAGGACTGCGGCTTGACATTTTCGGGCACTTCGCCTGACGGACGGCTGGTCGAAACGGTTGAGCTGACTGATAAAGAATTCTATGTCGGAGTGCAGTATCATCCGGAATTCAAGAGCAGGCCGGATAAGCCTCATCCGCTGTTTAAAGGCTTCATCGGAGCGGCTCTTGCACACTCCGGCAGGAAAGTTTCCGCAGGAGAGGCGTCCGGTATGGCCGTTTCCGCAGGAGGTAGAGAATGAGTATTCATGAAGAATGTGGAGTTTTCGGCATAATCGCCAAGGAGCCCGTCAGAGCCGCCGACATTTCATATTACGGCCTTTATGCACTTCAGCACAGAGGACAGGAAAGCTGCGGCATCGCGGTAAATGATACGGAGGGACCGAAGGGGAAGGTTTCCGTGCGAAAAGGCATGGGACTGTGCAACGAGGTATTTGAGCCGGAACACCTGGAACAGCTTCACGGAAATCTGGGGGTAGGCCATGTGCGCTATTCCACGGCGGGAAGCAGCACCAGGGAGAATGCGCAGCCAATGGTATTAAACTATGTGAAGGGCACCCTGGCCCTGGCCCACAACGGCAACCTCACCAACTCCCACGCATTGCGCCAGGAGCTGGAGAGCCAGGGCTCCATCTTCCAGACCACCACGGACTCCGAGGTCATCGCCTACATCATCGTCCAGGAGCGTTTGCGCGCCCCCTCCATCGAGGAGGCGGTCTCCGCCGCCATGGACCGGATCGAGGGGGCCTACTCCCTGGTGATCTCCTCCCCCACCAAGCTCATCGCCGTCCGGGACCCCCACGGCTTCCGGCCGCTGTGCATGGGCCGACTGCGGGACGGGGGCGTGGTGTTCGCCTCCGAGTCCTGCGCCCTGGACGCCATCGGCGCCCGGTTCGAGCGGGACATCCTGCCCGGGGAGATCGTGGTGGCGGACAAGTCCGGCGTCAAGTCCGACACCCGCCACTGCGGCAAGGCCCCCAAGCGGCTCTGCGTGTTCGAGTTCATCTACTTCGCCCGGCCGGACTCCGTCATCGACGGGTCCAGCGTCCACGTGGCACGGCAGCGGGCCGGGGCCTTCCTGGCCCTGGAGCACCCGGTCCAGGCGGACATCGTCATCGGTGTGCCGGACTCCGGCCTGGACGCCGCCCTGGGCTACGCCCGGCAGAGCGGTATCCCCTACGGCATGGGGTTCATCAAGAACAAGTACATCGGCCGCACCTTCATCTCCCCCACTCAGGCCATGCGGGAAAACGAGGTCAATATCAAGCTGAACCCCATCCGCTCCGTGGTGGAGGGCAAGCGGGTGGTGCTGATCGACGACTCCATCGTCCGGGGCACCACCTGCCGCCGGACCATCGACCTGCTGCGGAAAGCCGGGGCGAAGGAGATCCACATGCGGGTCAGCGCGCCGCCCTTTGTGGCCGCCTGCTACTACGGTACGGACATCGATGACCCCAGCAAGCTCATCGCCAACAACCACTCGGTGGAGGAGATCGCAAAGATCATCGGTGTGGATTCCCTGGGGTATCTGAGCCTTCAGGACGTGGTGAAGCTGGCGGACAATACCCAGTG
>OLRX01000737.1_pt1 | contig 27859 bp, 22 predicted proteins | sample 1672991 | NCBI WGS metagenome assembly OLRX01 (sample SAMEA3136744, study PRJEB25190) | human gut metagenome | biome: human gut; feature: human-associated habitat; material: faeces | place: Austria | collected 2013
TTTGCTATTACTCACCACCTGAAGAGGTGGGAGTCTTCTCGACTGAGATAAAAAACAGAATAATTTCGGTTCTTTCTTTGCAAATAAGCCAATGCATATAGTTTTCCCCATACACATCGGCTTATTTCACTCATCAGGCGGATCTCTCGATCCTGCCTTTTACTTCATATTCAACTATTTCCGCAGCTGTGCCAGGCGCTCCTGTACCTGTGCCATCATCTGGCGGTATTTCTCCAGCTTCTCACGCTCTTCGGCAATCTTTGCCTCCGGTGCGCGGCTGACGAACTTTTCATTACTTAACATGCCCTCGGAACGGGCAAGCTCTTTTTTCAGCTTCTCCTCTTCCTTGGTCAGACGCTCGATCTCCTTGTCCAGATCCACCAGCTCTGCAAACGGCATATAGATGGTTGCCTTTGCAGTCACAGCCGATACGGCATCGTCTGCGATTCCGCTCTTGTCCTTCTGAAGGACAACCTCGCTCGCATAGCCAAGAGTTGCGAAGAAGACACGGCTGTGCTCGAAGATGGCCAGAACTTCCGGATCCTCTGATACAACGTATACTTTTGCCTTCTTGCTCGGCGGTACGTTCATGGATGTGCGGACGCCGCGGATCGCGCGGACTGCATCCTTGATCGTCTCTACAGCTTTCTCCTCGTCTGCGAAATTCCACTCATCCTTGTACTCCGGCCAGGAAGAAATCATGATGGACGGTTCCTCATCCTGCAGGTTGCAGAAGATTTCCTCGGTGATGAACGGCATATATGGATGCAGCAGTTTCAAGGACTGGATCAGAACCGTTTTCAGGGTCCAGAGTGCAGCTGCCTTGGTGGTGTCTTCCTCGGACCAGAGTCTCGGTTTTACCATCTCGATGTACCAGTCGCAGAACTCCTCCCAGATGAAATCGTAAACCTTCTGGAGGGCGATTCCCAGCTCGTACTTATCCATGTTCTCGGTAACATCTTTTGCCAGCGTGTTGACCTTGGAGAGGATCCAGCGGTCAGCCATCTGCAGGTCAGAAAACTTCACATCCGTTACCGGCGCTTTTTCGATGTTCATCATAATGAAACGGGATGCATTCCATACCTTGTTCGCAAAGTTACGGCTTGCTTCCACACGCTCCCAATAGAAGCGCATATCGTTGCCCGGTGCGTTACCGGTCATCAGGGTCATACGAAGTGCATCGGCGCCGTACTTGTCGATAACCTCGAGCGGATCGATACCATTTCCAAGGGATTTACTCATCTTGCGTCCCTGGGAGTCGCGTACCAGACCGTGGATCAGGACGGTGTGGAACGGCTCTTTACCCGTCTGCTCCAGACCAGAGAATACCATACGGATAACCCAGAAGAAAATGATATCGTATCCGGTTACCAGCACGTCGGTCGGATAGAAATATTCATATTCCGGTGTATCCTTCGGCCAGCCGAGCGTGGAGAACGGCCACAGGGCGGAGGAGAACCAGGTATCCAGCGTGTCCTCATCCTGATGCAGGTGGGTGCCGCCGCATTTCGGGCATACCGCCGGTGCACACTTGGCAACGGTCATCTCGCCGCAGTCATCACAATAATAAGCCGGAATCCGGTGTCCCCACCAGAGCTGACGGGAAATGCACCAGTCACGGATGCCCTCAAGCCAGTGCAGATAGGTCTTTCCGAAGCTCTCCGGAACGAATTTAAGTCTGCCGGATTTAAGTGCCTCTACCGCCGGTTTCGCCATCTCTTCCATCTTGACAAACCACTGCGGTTTTACCATCGGCTCTACGGTTGTGCCGCAGCGGTCGTGGGTACCTACGTTGTGGGAATGCGGAACGACTTTGACTAAAAGTCCCATTTCCTTCAGATCCTCTACCATGGCTTTTCTCGCCTCGTAGCGGTCCATGCCCTGATATTTGCCCGGTACGCTGATGGTTGCATCGTCATTCATAATGCAGATCTCTTCCAGGTTGTGGCGTTTTCCTACTTCAAAGTCGTTCGGGTCATGTGCCGGTGTGATCTTTACGCAGCCGGTACCGAACTCTTTATCTACATACTCATCCGCGATGACCGGAATCTCTCGGTCGGTCAGAGGCAGTTTTAACATCTTGCCTACGATATCCTTGTAGCGCTCATCCTCCGGGTTGACAGCTACCGCAGTATCGCCTAACAGCGTCTCCGGACGGGTGGTTGCGATCTCGACGAAACGTCCCTCTTCGCCGACGATCGGGTAATTGATGTGCCAGAAAAAGCCGCCCTGCTCCTCATGCTCTACCTCGGCATCCGAAATGGAAGTCTGGCAGACCGGGCACCAGTTGATGATACGGGATCCCTTGTAAATATAACCTTTTTCATACAGTCTGGTAAATACTTCCAGAACCGCCTCGGAACAGCCCTCATCCATCGTGAAGCGCTCGCGGTCCCAGTCAGCGGAGGAACCCAGCTTGTGAAGCTGCTTTACGATACGGCTGCCGTACTCTTCTTTCCACTCCCATGCTTTCTCCAGGAAGCCCTCACGACCCAGATCATGCTTGTCAATGCCCTGCTCTTTCAGCTTATTGATAACCTTAACCTCCGTTGCGATCGCCGCATGGTCGGTACCCGGCTGCCACAGTGCCTCATAGCCCTGCATTCTCTTGTAACGGATCAGGATATCCTGCATGGTGTTATCCAGCGCATGTCCCATATGAAGCTGTCCGGTAATATTTGGCGGCGGCATCACAATCGTGAACGGCTTCTTGCCGTTTCTGCGTCCGCGCTCTGCATCGGCGTGGAAATATTTGCTGTCCAGCCATTTCTGATACAGGCGATCTTCAATATCCGCCGGATTATATGTCTTTTCCAGTTCTTTCATTGATCGATTCTCCTTTTGTGTTTTAACTCATCAAATGCTTTTTATCCTCGCATTCTATCATGAACCGCATCTTGTTTACCTTCATTTTGTGTAATTTCCGATGCAGTTTCTTACATCTGTTTCCGGACAATCTTGTACTCATCATCCGTCTGGTAGTACGGGCAGACAAAACGCTGGTTGCTTAAAAATGCCGCCATCTCGTCCTCATCCAGATCTGCCTCGCACAGATAATACCCATAATCATCGTCATAGACATAATTGCCGCACGTATCACAGCTTGTCAGCGGACCCTGTTTTTTCATCTGTTTTGTCCTTTCCGAAGCGCGTTTCCTATGAAAAAGAATGTGCCTTTTGTGTAATAGGGAATTCCAAGGAATTTCCTATGAAATGAAAAAGCCCCTTGCAGACATATCATCTGCAAAGGGCGTCATATACGCGGTACCACCTTAATTCAATCAGGATTTCCGTCTGCCGGTGTTTTCTTTGCACACATCCAGACTTTACCCCAATCCTCTTGATTCTATAACGGGAACTCCCGGGATCTCTTATCCACCACTCTCTTTCACAGCATTCCTAAGCCATAGCAGAACGCGGTTTTTCAGAAATCCGGCTCCGAAGCTACCTTCCACATCCGTTTCCCGGAACCGTCTCTCAACCTGCGCGGTTCTCTCTGTCAGGGCTTCTATGTGTACTCCTCTTCTTCACTGCCTTTCATTTTTCAGTTCCTTGTTATCATAGAGGTTTTTCAGGAAAATGTCAAGGTTTTCGGCACAGGTTGGTAAATTCTGATATATGCCCTGGCTCTTCCCACTTTAAAGACGCCCAGCTGTAACAGCTGCACAGCCCCTACTTCGGCAGCGTATCCTTATATTGTTGATACGTCCCATCCGTCACCAGCTTTGCGTATGCATCATATGCCTCCTGCAGATTCTCATACTTTTTATCATTCGAAAGATATTCCGTATACTGTTTTGGAGTTAGATGATCGGCGATTGCTACATAGTTACCAGCTGTATTCTTTCGAATAGCGGTAGTTGTTTCTGAAATATAAAACCTTCCATCTGCTGTACTGATAATAACCGGTATCTTCTTTCCTGCACCAACCGAATCTGACGATATATCTACAGATGTCCAGAATAAATATCGCTTCGACTTATCCTTCGCATCTCCCAGATAGGCCCAGGTTCCCTTTTTTAACAGGCTGTCCTCCTCAATCTTTGCCTGTATCTTTGGAAGCATATTGGATTTTGTACAGTTGGAATCAATTTCAAAATTGCTGTTATTACCCAGCATTTCCAATACGCCGCTGTTATTCAAGGGCGCATGCATATCACAATTGATATTAAACGTATATTTCTGTTCCGAACCGCCTGTACCATTTCCACCTTTCCAGTTAAAAAGCACTCCCGAATTTGGCTGATAGGAAACTTCACACTCCCCACCCGGAACCGGATAACCAATCCAGTTGGCCGTATCACCCTGATCATTATAATGCATCACTCCACCTATCGTCACCGGGTCATGCGACTGCCATTTTGCTTTTTTCTGCTTCAGCTTTACAACCTTCACTTCATTCTCTGTATCCTCAATCATGACCGCTGCCATCACCTCTGCATAGGCAGAACGGACATTGGCAAGATCCGTGGCCTCCCGGCTAGCCTCCAGCTGCCTGGTGAAAATAGGAATAGAAATTGCAGCTAAAATGGCAACAATCGCAACGACTACCAAAAGCTCCGCCAGCGTAAAGCCCTTTTTCCTATTCTGTATATGAATTCCCATTCTTATCACCCACCTGTCACCTTTATCCCTTTTTTGTTTTATTCTATCACATGATTCTAAAAAATTCACGCAAAACGTTTTGCATCTGACGCACATTCCCATAAATAGAAAGAAGAGGCCTCCGCCTGCGGTTTTCACCGCAAAGCATCCGCCTCTTCCCCATTTCGTTGCTGTAATCAAATTCCTGCCGTCAATTAAAACAGCGGAACAACCGCTCCATCATACTTCGTCTCGATGAACTCTTTGATATCATCGCTTGTCAGGACTTCCATCAGAGCTTTTGTCTTGTCGCTCTCCTCGTCACCTTCACGGACTGCTACGACATTTCCGTATGTCTGGGCTGCCAGAGAGTCAGAAGACTCTACTGCCAGAGCATCGGTTACCTTTAAACCAGCCTCGATTGCGTAGTTGCCGTTGATAACTGCGATATCCGCATCCTGTAAGGAACGCGGAAGCTGTGCTGCCTCAAGCTCTACGATATCCAGGTTCTTCGGGTTCTCTGTAATATCATTGATAGTTGCGGTCAGACCTGCATCCTCTTTCAGTGTCAGAAGACCCTGATCCTGAAGAAGCAGAAGTGCTCTTGCCTCATTGGTTACATCGTTCGGCACCAGAACCTCTGCGCCGTCAGCCAGCTCATCTAAAGAATCGCTCTTGCCTGCGTAGATGCCGAATGGCTCATAATGGATTGCGCCTGCACTTACCAGATGAGTGCCATTCTCCTCATTAAAGGTATCGAGATATGGTTTGTGCTGGAAGTAGTTTGCATCCAGATCGCCGGACTCCAGTGCGTTGTTCGGCTGTACATAATCAGTATACTCTACGATCTCCAGATCGTAGCCCTTGTCTGCCAGAAGGTCTCTTGCAGCTTCCAGGATCTCAGCGTGCGGTGCCGGGCTTGCGCCTACTACCAGCTTCTCCAGATCGCCGTCTGCCTCTTTAGCCTCTGCGGTGCTCTCCTCTGCTGTCTCTGCAGCGGTCTCAGCAGTTGTCTCATTCGAGCTGGAAGAGCAGCCTGCTAAGGATGCAGCTGCCAGCAGTGCCAGGAATGTGGTTCCTAAGAATGATTTTTTCATAGTGATTTCCTCCTCTTTGTGTGTTTAAATTGTAACTGTTCAGTACCTTCACAGTCACACGCAAAAATCCATTAAAAATTGCCTACGGCAATGGGATTTTTGCCTGCTGGTCCATGTTTTCGTATGGTCAGCGCAGTAAATGCGCAGACCTACTGAACAGTTACTTTAAATTTATATTTCAGAAATGTCCTGCATCTGCCACAGACGATAGGCTGCATTTCATTTCTGTAAATATCTTATTAACGGATTCTCTTATCACTTCTTCTCGAACTCCGCGTAAAGATCTCCTGAATCAGCTGTGCGATAATAACCAGAATCACAACGGTAACCAGCATCATATCTGCCTGATAACGGTGGTATCCATATCGGATCGCCACATCGCCCAGACCGCCGGCGCCGACACAGCCTGCCATCGCGGAATATCCGAGGATTGTCGTGATCGAAATCGCCGCGCCGACTAACAGGGACGGCTTGGACTCCGGAAGCAGCACCTTGAAAATAATCTGCCAGGTTGAAGCGCCCATTGATTTTGCTGCTTCAATCACGCCTGCATCAATTTCCTTTAATGATGCCTCTACCATACGGCTGATGTACGGGAACGCCGCGATTACCAGCGGTACAACTGCCGCATTTGCTCCGATCGTCTTTCCCACGATCGCGCGGGTCAGCGGCATTACCATCGCTAACAGGATGATAAACGGCACCGAACGGAGCAGGTTGACAATCACGCCCGCCACTTTGTTGAACAGCGGCACCGGACGGATGCCGTCTTTATCGGTTACAACCAGCGCCACGCCGAGCGGGATGCCGATCAAATAAGAAATCAGGGAAGAAAGACCTACCATATATAAGGTTCTCCAGGTCTCTTTTACCAGCATACTGACTGTCTTCGCATCAAATACCATCTTAGCGCACCTCCTCATAGGTCACACCGACCGTTTTTAAATAATTGCAGATACGCCCTGCATCTACCTCGTCCTCCGGGAGCTGCAGAAGCATCTGTCCCATCGCCTTGCCCCCAATATCGTGGGTATCCGCGAGAAGGATATTGACCGGAACCTTGCAGGCTAATACCATATTAGAAATAATTGGCTCCGAAGATTCCTGTCCATTGAAAATAACGCGGATCTGGCGCGCTCTGGCAAAGCTTGTCTTCTGCCCTGCCGTCTCTCCTAAAATCAGCTGCCGCCCAATCTCCGACTTCGGACCAGAGAAAATCTCTGATACCTTGCCAGACTCTGCAATGTGGCTGTGGTCGATGATCGCCACACGATCACAGATAGACTCAATAACTGCCATCTCATGGGTAATCACGATCACAGTAATACCGAGTTCGCGGTTAATCTTCTTGAGAAGCTCCAAAATCGATTTTGTCGTATTCGGGTCGAGCGCACTCGTCGCCTCATCGCAAAGCAGCACCTTCGGGTTCGTGGACATCGCGCGTGCAATCGCCACTCGCTGTTTCTGTCCGCCGGAGAGCTGTGTCGGATATGCCTTCATCCGTTCTTCCAGACCGACTAATTTTAAAAGCTCAGCCGCCCGTTTCTTCGCCTCTGCTTTCGGGACACCGGCAATCTCCATCGGAAAGCACACATTCTGGAGTACATTTCTCTGTGCCAGAAGATTGAACTGCTGGAAAATCATCCCCATCGACTGTCTGGCTTTCCGAATCTCCGCCTCCTTCATCATCGACAGGTTCTGTCCCTCAAAAATAACCCGTCCCGCCGTCGGTGTCTCCAGATAATTGATACACCGGACCAGCGTACTCTTTCCTGCACCTGACAGACCGATAATTCCAAAAATCTCGCCCTTCAGGATTTCCAGGTTAATATCATCTAACGCGGTCACCGTTCCGTTCGTTGTCTGGAATTGCTTTCCCAGTCCTTCCAGGCAGATGATCGTTTCCTTTCTCTGCTCCATGGTCTTTTCCCCTCTCTTTTTCCGAATATACAGCATTGATACCCTGTCGCATAAAAGATGCCACTACTGTTTTCTGTCACAGGAAGCAGTTAGTGCCTTTTTGTGTCATAAGGAATTCCAAGGAATTTCCTATGACACAAAAAAGCCGCGAATCCAGTACGGATCGCGGCTTCCTATGCTATACTTACAGGTCTATCCGACCAGCCCGTTCCGTCTTTCATGCACACAAATATGACAGCACATCATACACATGCCGTTCATCATCATATTCATCTGCATGGCTTTACTCTGACGCATCGGACCTGTCCCCTTTCAGCTTATATTCCCTTATTCCTGATAGGAATTATTTGTTTATGAAGATACACCCATTTTCCGGTTTTGTCAAGTGTTTCCTGAATTTTTAAGAGCTATTTTTTAGAGCTATTTCACTCCTGCTCCGGTTTTCGCACAGCTTCTCTTCTTTTTGATGTCTGGAGTTCCCGTGCTTCTGCACGGCTACGGCGCAAATTTTCTCCTGGCATCTCCTGTTTCCGGCTGCGCCCTTTCTCACGCTCGCGGATGCGATCCGGCGTGCGGCTCTCAATGATATAGCGCGGGCGGTGCTTCGACTCCAGATAAATCTTTCCGACATACTCTCCGACGATTCCGACCGAGAGAAGAAGCAGTCCGCCGATAAACCAGAGCGATACCATCATGCTCGCCCAGCCGGTGATCGTATTGCCCCGGAAGAAATCAACCACCGCCCAGATAAGGAATCCAATACTGACAAAAAATGCCGCAATTCCCATGAACGTAATCATCCGGATCGGCTTCGTGCTCAGCGAAGTGATGCCCTCGATCGCAAAAGCCAGCATCTTTTTCAGCGGATATTTGCTCTCCCCTGCTGCCCGCTCTTTACGGTCATAATATACCACATCGGACGGATAGCCGATCATCGGGACAATCCCGCGCAGAAACAGATTGACCTCCGAAAATTCCGCCAGCCCTTCCAGTGCCCTCCGGCTCATCAGGCGGTAATCCGCATGATTATACACGGTGTTCGCTCCCAGCGCATTCATAACCTTATAAAATCCCAGCGCAGTTGTACGCTTAAAAAATGTATCCGTCGCCCTGTGGCGGCGCACACCGTACACGATGTCACAGCCAGCCATATACCGCTCGATCATCGCGTCGCATGCGTCCACATCATCCTGCAGATCGGCATCCATCGAGATCGCCGCGTCACACCGCCGTCTCGCCGCCTCAAAAAGCCCGGCTAAAAGCGCGTTCTGATGACCGCGGTTGCGGCTCAGCTTCACACCTGCAAACCGCTCGTCCTTCTCATGGAGTTCCTCGATTAGCTTCCATGTTCTATCCTTCGAACCGTCGTCTACCATCAGCACCCGGCTTCCCGGATGAATCCGGCGTCTGCGGGTTAAATCATCTAATTTTTTACCTAAAAATTCTGCCGTCAATGGCAGAACTTCCTCTTCGTTGTAGCAAGGCACCACGATATAGATAACCGGTGCATTTCTCATACTGTCATCTCCTGCCCGGGTCACTGTCCCTTCTATGCAGACAAGTCCCCTCGTATTTTCAAAAGCAGGTTTCCAGATACAGGTATCTTGCCAGAATCCCCCTGCAGCTGAAATCTGCTTTTTCCGTATTTTCCTATTATATAGGAACTACATTAAAAAGAAAAGTAAATTTTTGACACATCCACCCGATTCCGGTATAATAGAATGGATATTTTTATCACTTTACTATTACTCGCCACCTAAAGAGGTGGGAGTCTTCTCGCCTGAGAAAAAAATCAAAAAAAGCCATCTATCAGGAGGTATTCATATGTCAAAAACCGAAAAAGCAAAGGTATATTTTACAGATTTCCACACCATTGCATTTGGCGACGGTCTCCCTACCAAATTAAAAAAACTGATCCGTAAAGCCGGGATCGGTTCCATCGATATGGATGGTAAATTTGTCGCTATCAAGATGCACTTTGGTGAACTTGGAAATATCAGTTATCTGCGTCCTAATTATGCCAAAGCCGTTGTTGATGTCATTAAAGAGCTGGGCGGCAAACCATTTTTAACAGACTGCAATACGATGTATCCAGGCAGCCGCAAGAATGCGCTCGAGCACCTGGAATGCGCCTGGGAAAACGGATTTACCCCGTTGACTGTTGGATGTCCAATCATCATCGGTGATGGATTAAAGGGCACCGATGACATCGCTGTTCCGGTGGCCGGAGGCGAATACATCAAAGAAGCTAAGATCGGCCGCGCCGTCATGGACGCCGATGTCTTTATCAGCCTGACCCATTTCAAGGGACATGAGATGACCGGCTTCGGCGGTACGATCAAAAATATCGGCATGGGCTGCGGTTCTCGCGCCGGTAAGACCGATCAGCACAGCAGTGGAAAACCACACGTCAAGGAAAAGCTCTGCCGAGGCTGCCGCCGCTGTCAGAAGGAATGTGCCAACGGCGGTCTCGTTTTCGATGAAGCCTCCAGAAAAATGCACGTGGATGCTGAGCACTGCGTCGGCTGCGGACGGTGTCTCGGCGCCTGCAATTTTGACGCAATCGAATTTGACAACAACGCAGCCAACGAGCTGTTAAACTGCCGTATGGCGGAATACACAAAAGCCGTTGTGGATGGACGTCCAAACTTCCATATTTCCCTGGTCGTTGACGTCTCCCCGAACTGCGACTGCCACGGTGAAAATGACGTACCGATCCTTCCAAATCTTGGTATGTTTGCTTCTTTCGATCCGCTGGCACTCGATCAGGCCTGTGTGGACGCCTGTCTGGCCGCTGCTCCGATGCCGGGCAGCCAGCTTGCAAAACATCTTGCTGATCCGGATTTCCACGATCACCATGACCATTTCACAAATTCCACACCAGAATCTGAGTGGAAAAGCTGCCTGGCACACGCGGAGAAGATCGGTCTGGGAAGCCGGGAGTATGAATTGATCACACTATAATAACATCAACCCTATCTGCCAGCTGTGCCGCCGGTCTTTTTGCGGCCGCAGAGCTGTGAAAAACGGAGCCGCCCCGGTCTTTTCTGCCGGTCGGCTCCGTTTTATGCTCTTCTTTATTTCTGAATCCAGACACCATTCGCATCGACTCTATATCCGTCCGGTGTCGTTCCATTGACAAACAATGCTCCGTCAGCACTCACATAATACCAGTATCCATTCGTCTGAATCCAGCGGCTCTTCGCCATAGCCCCGCTTTCGGTATAATAATGCCAGGAGCCGTTTACCATCTGCCAGTCACGCGCCATCCACGCATCTGCATGGAAATAGTATGTCTCCCCCTTGATCAGGAGACTCTCATTTGCCGCGTAGGTTCCGTTTGCTTTCAGGTATTTCCATTCATTTCCAAACTGCTGCCACGCACCGTCGCCCTGAGCAGCTGTATTGCCAGATCCAGAGCTACCCGGTCCACCCTGGCTGCCGGAAGACGAGGTATTTGTACTGGTCGTATTGCCGGACGGCTTGCTGGAATTTGACGTACTGTTATCCGCCGCATTCGATACCGAGGTGTTCGTGCCAGCCGGTGTGCCGGATGCGCTTCCCGCCACCGCAAAACCATAGTCCAGCAGCTTCTTCGTATCGTCATAATGAGTCTGCGAACTCTTTAAAATAACTGCAATCAGGCGCACGCCATTACGCTCTGCACACGTTACCAGCGTGTTGCCTGCCAGGGAGGTATAACCGGTCTTTCCGCCTATGATTCCCTCATAATACTGGGAATTTGCCGGATTGAGCATCTTATGTCCCATCGTAAGCGTCCGCACCGTCGGCACGCTGGCAGTCGCCGGGAAATCGTAATGCAGGGTCGATGCAACCTGACGCACCGTCGCATTATTGAATGCAGCATTTGCAATCAGCGCCATATCATGTGCGGTTGTAAAATGGTTCGCATTGTTCAGACCGTTCGGGTTTGCAAAATGCGTATGCGTGCATCCTAAGGACGCTGCCTTCTCATTCATCTTATCCGCAAACGCGCTGACACTGCCGGACACATGCTCCGCCAGTCCGTTTGCCACCTCATTTGCCGATTTTAAAAGCAGACCATAGAGACAGTCCTTAACCGTAAAGGTATCACCCGCCTTGACCTGCAGCGTCACCGCGCCCGATTCCAGATTCGAAACTGCCGTCTGGGAAAAGGTTACCGTATCACTCAGATTACAGTTTTCCGCTACCAGAAGCGCCGTCATCAGCTTCGTGATGCTGGCTGGATAATACTGCGTATCCGCATTCTTGGAAAACAGGAACTGGTTGTGCGTCGCATCATAGAGCACTGCGCCCTGCGCTGCCACCGTCGGCTGAGCTGCATTCTGTGAAGTAACCGTTGCTCCCGAAGAAACTGCGCCGGAGACCGTGCCTCCTGCCGCCTGTCCCGGACCGGTCGCCCCGTCTGTCGCAGCAAATGCCGTCCATGACACAGACATCATAAGTGCCATTCCCAGGCAGAGGGAACGCACGGATTTTTTCCATTTATTCATCGTATATTGTCCTTCCTGTATGTATTTTCGCTTTTCTCCTACCCGCCAGCTCCCGCAAACGTAAAGTTACGTTCACTCATTGCGCGGACTTTAACGGATTTTGCCAGTGCTGCGCAGGTACAAATCATGCAAATCTGTCTTACATTTTACTTCATTTTAAGCGACAATACAAGTTGAAAGGAAAATTTGAAATTATTACAGATACTTCTTCCGCAGATCCGCCCCACTCTCTGCCGACAGATACGCCGGTGCCACATCAAAGACGGTCTTGCAGCCCTTCTGGCCTTCCTGGTTCATCTTGTATGCCGCGCGTGCGTATGCCACGATGATGGAGGAAGTAAATTCCGGGTTGGAATCCAGCTTTAAGCTGTACTCGATGATATGGTGGTTCTCTTTGTTCCAGCCGGTCTTGCCGCTGCGGAGTACGAAACCACCGTGCGGGAGACGGTTGTGATCGCGTTTCAGTTCTTCTTCGGTGATGAAATGAACCGTTGTGTCATAATCAGAAAAGTAGTTCGGCATGGTCTTGATCTCATTCTCGATCTTTGCCTGATCCGCGCCCTCTTCTGCCACAACAAAGCACTCTCTGGTGTGTTTTTCGCGGGTGGTCAGCTCTGGGCTGCTGCCGCTTCTGACTGCCTCCAGTGCACTCTCAACTGGGATTGTGTACTGTCTGGCATCCTTGACGCCCTCGATCCGGCGGATCGCATCGGAATGTCCCTGGCTGACGCCCTTGCCCCAGAATGTATAATTTTCGCCCTCCGGCAGGCATGCAGCTGCATAGAGACGGTTCAGGGAGAACATACCCGGATCCCAGCCAACGGAGATGATGCCAACCTTTCCGGATTTCTGTGCGGACTCATCGACTGCTGCGAAATGCTCTGGAATCTTTGCATGGGTATCGTAGCTGTCCACTACGTTAAACCACTGTGCATATTTCGGGGTCTGGACCGGCAGATCCGTAGCCGAACCGCCGCAGAGAATCAAAACGTCGATCTCGTCTTTCTTCGCCTCTGCCTCATCTACATGATAAACCGGTACGCCCTCGGTCAGGATCTTGACCGTTTCCGGCGCACGCCGTGTAAATACTGCTTTCAGTTCCATATCCGGATTCTGGCGGATCGCACACTCCACGCCGCGTCCCAGATTTCCATATCCTAAAATTCCAACTCGGATACTCATAGATATTCCTCCTAAGGGTACAAAATTTGCCACGGATCCGGCTCTATTTTCCAGCTTACGTGATCCGATTTTACTTAAAAATTTCAAGTGTTCCCATTATACACTAGATCCGCCCGTTTTTCAATATAGGTGAGTTCACGCGTACAGGATACAAATTCTCATTTAATTCTCAACGAAAGCCTTATTCCAGCTCCTTCATTCCGGTATACAGCTCAAAATACCGCCCTTTCTGCGCCAGCAGATCTTCATGGTCGCCGCGCTCAATGATCTGCCCGTGCTCCAGCACCATGATTGCATTGGCGTTGCGGACTGTCGAAAGCCGGTGGGCGATGACAAAGGTCGTCCGGTCCGCCATCAGCCGGTCCATGCCGTGCTCGATGTGCTTCTCCGTCCGCGTATCGACCGAACTCGTCGCCTCATCCAGAATCAGGATCGGTGCTTTAGAAACTGCTGCCCGCGCAATGTTTAATAGCTGGCGCTGTCCCTGGCTTAAGTTTGCACCGTCGCCCTCCAGCATCGTGCCATACCCATCCGGCAGACGCATGATAAAGGAATGCGCCGATGCCGTTTTTGCCGCCTCAACAACTTCTTCATCCGTGGCATCCAGCCGCCCGTATCGAATATTTTCCCGTACCGTGCCGGTAAAAAGATGCGTATCCTGCAGAACCATCGCGATATTTTCCCGCAGCTCCTTCCGGTGCATCCGGCGGACATCGACGCCGTCCACCGTGATCGAGCCGCCCTGTATATCATAAAAACGGTTGATCAGATTCGTGATCGTCGTTTTTCCGGCTCCCGTCGAGCCGACAAAGGCGATCTTCTGTCCCGGCTTCGCATAGAGCGAAATATCCTTCAAAATCACCTGCCCCGGCTCATAGCCGAAAGTCACATGGTCAAGCACCACCTCACCGCGGATCGGCGCGATCGAAACCGCATCCGGCGCATCTGCCGCCTCCGGTTCCGCATCCAGCACTGAAAACACGCGCTCCGCGCCTGCCAGCGCCGAAAATACGTTTCCAACCTGCATGGAAAGCTCGTTGATCGGTCTGGAAAATTGCCGCGAAAAGCCTAAAAATACGGTCAGTCCACCGACATCAAAGTTCCGGAACACACAGAGCAGACCGCCAATGCAGGCTGTCAGTCCATAATTTAACTGGCTTAAATTATTCATGACCGGTCCCATCACACCGCCGAAAAACTGTGCCCGGATCTGTTTTTCTTTCAGATCCGCATTGAGCCATCCAAATTCTTCCTCTGCAATCTCCTCATGGCAGAATACCTTGACGACCTTCTGCCCCTGCACGGTCTCCTCAATATAGCCGTTCATCGCGCCAAGCGCCGCCTGCTGGGCAGAGAAATATTTCTGGCTCCGTCCGGCAACAAATTTACCGGCACGCAGCATCACCGGCATCATGGCAAGCGTAATCACCGTCAGCCACACGTTCGTGTAAATCATCAGGACCAGCGTTCCCACAATACTGAGTGCGCCGGATAAAAGCTGCACCAGCGTACTGCTGAGCATCATGCCGATCGTATCCACATCGTTTGTAAAACGGCTCATCAGATCGCCGTTGCTGCCGGTATCATAAAACCGAAGCGGAAGCGTCTGCATATGGTTAAACAGCTCTTCCCGCAGCCGCTGCAGCGCGTTTTGCGCCACCTGCAGCATGATTCGCGACTGCATATAGGCAGCGGCAACGCTGACTAAATAAACCGCTCCCATCACGCACAGGGAACGGAACAGCCCCGCCACATCGCCCCGGCTTCCATCTAAAGGCACAATATACCGATTGATGATCGGGCGCAGCATATAGGCGCCCGCCAGATTTGTCACCGTCCCCAGGATCACACAGAAAAAGGCGACTGTCATCGCCATCCGGTCGCGTTTTAAGTATGAAAGCAGGCGCAGCATCGTCTGACCGCCCGCCTTGGGCTTTCCGCCCTTCATGACCGCCATCCGTTCCGGTCCCCGGCGGCGTTTCGGCGCGTCGGCTATGCGGCTGCCATATCGGCGTTTCAGGCTTTCAATCTGTTTTTCATCCATCATGCCATCACCTCCCCGTCTGCCCGTTTTCCATATTGCGTCTCATAGATCTCCCGGTACGCCTCACAGGATGCCAGCAGCTTCTCCTGCGTTCCCTCTCCGATAATCCTGCCGTCCTCAAGGACGAGAATCCGATCCGCGTATTCCAGCGAACTCAGCCGCTGTGCGATAATAAATTTCGTCGTATCTTTCAAATCTTCCCGGAATGCCGTCCGGATCGCCGCCTCCGTTGCCGTATCGACCGCACTGGTGCTATCGTCGAGAATCAGGATCTTCGGCTTCTTTAAGAGTGCCCTTGCGATGCACAGCCGTTGTTTCTGACCGCCGGATACATTGACGCCGCCCTGTCCCATCTCCGTTTTGTAGCCTTCGGCAAACGAATTCACAAAGGAATCTGCCTGCGCATACACTGCTGCCCGCCGCACTTCTTCCTCCGTCGCCGTCTCATCACCCCAGCGCAGGTTTTCCTCGATCGTGCCGGAAAACAGGACGTTTTTCTGTAAAACCATGCCAACGCCGTCCCGGAGATTTTTCAGGGAATACTCCCGCACATCGATACCATCCACCCGCACACTCCCCTCTGTCACATCATAGAGGCGGGGAATCAGCTGTACCAGCGACGTTTTTCCGCTTCCGGTCGCACCGAGGATGCCGATCGTCTCCCCCGGCTCTGCCGTCAGGCTGATGTGGGATAGAACCGGCTCACCGCCTTCGCGGTAGGAAAAGGAAACATCCTTAAATTCCACGCGTCCTTTCTCAACCTTCCGGTCCTTCTGTGATGCATTTTCATCTCTCAGATCAATCGGCTCATCCAGCACCTCATCGATTCGCCGGATGGACGCCATCGCGCGGGAACTCTGCAAAAATACCATTGAGAGCATCATAAGTGACATCAGAATCTGTACAATGTAGGTCGTAAATGCCGTCAGATCCCCGACCGCCATTCGTCCGCCGATAATCAGGTTTCCGCCGAACCAGACAACTGCCAGTGTCGTCACATTCATCGCGAACATCATGACCGGCATCGTCGCAATTACGATCTTTAGCGCCCGCAGCCCTGCCTCCTTGAGCTCCCGGTTCGTGTCGGCAAACCGCTTTTCCTCGTAGTCTTCCCGCACAAAGGATTTCACCACCCGCACGTTCGTCAGCACCTCCTGGATGCCGCTATTGAGCGTATCCAGCGCTTTCTGCATGGCTGTAAACCGCGGGTAGGCAGTCCGTAGGATCCAGACGATCGCCGCCGTCAGAAGCGGAATCACCACCAGGATGACAGCTGCCAGTTCCGCATTCATCCAGAACGCCATCACAAGCGCCCCCAGGAACATGCCCGGCGCGCGCAGCATCATCCGAAGTCCCATCATAATCAGGTTCTGTACCTGCTGGATATCGTTCGTCAGACGGGTTACCAGCGATCCCGTGCTGAACGTATCGATATTTTTAAATGAAAACTGCTGCACTCTGGCAAATAAGTCGCGGCGCAGATCGCTGGTAAAGGAAATCGACGCCTTCGCTGCAAAATATGCCCCCAGAATGCCGCCTGCCGCCATCAAAAAGGAGGTAATCGCCATCACAAATCCCATTTTGAGAATGTATCCACCGTCTTTCTGCGCCACGCCATGGTTAATAATCATCGACATAAATTTGGGCAGCAGAATCTCACCCAGCACCTCCGTTACCATCATGAGCGGTCCCAGAATAAAGGCGCTCTTATATGGCAGTATATATGATTTGTATCGTTTCCATTGCTTCACGCTTTTTCCTCCTGCCCGTTATTTCTGCAAATTTTTTTATGGATTCTGTTCAAACAGCTCCATCAGTTCATTCTGGCTCAAATCGCCCAGTGAAACCATTCCCTCTGAAACCACCTGCGCCGCCAGCGCAAGTTTCGCATTCTGCAGCTTCAAAAGATTTTCTTCTATCGTATCCTTTAAGATCAGTTTGTATACCGTGACCGGCTTTTCCTGCCCGATCCGGTACGCGCGGTCGGTCGCCTGGTTCTGCGCTGCCACATTCCACCACGGATCGTAATGAATCACGATATCCGCCGCCGTCAGGTTGAGTCCCGTTCCCCCGGCTTTCAGGGAAATAAGGAACACCGAAACCTCATCCGAGGCAAACGCCTGCACCATCCGGCTGCGTTCTTCCTTCGGGGTCGCGCCGACCAGAAGATGGGACGAAATGCCCTCCTGTAAAAGGCGTTCCCGAATCCGCTCCAGCATCGAGGCAAACTGGGAAAAGAGCAGGATCTTATGTCCCGCCGCAGACGCCGATGCGATCAGCGAAACACAGGTCTCCAGCTTCGCCGATTCCCCCGTATAATCTTCAAAACAGAGTGCCGGATCGCAGCAGATCTGGCGCAGCCGCATGAGCTGGGAAAGCACTTCCAATTTTCCATTACCCGACCACGCGCCGCCAGCCAGCGCCTCTTTCAGTTTCAACGCCGACGCCGTATAAAGCTTCTGCTGCCGCCCCGACGCCGCCGAATAAACGATCCTCTCTTCCTTGCCCGGAAGCTCCCGCAGCACATCCTTTTTCAAGCGGCGCAGGACAAACGGTCCCGTCATCCGCCGCAATGCCGTCAATGCTTCCGGATCCTGATTTTTCACGATTGGCAGCTCATACCGCTCACGAAACTTCCGGTAACTGTATAAAAATCCCGGCATCAGGAAATCAAAAATGCTCCAAAGCTCGCTGAGCCGGTTTTCCACCGGCGTTCCCGTCAGGGCGAAACGGGCATTCGCCGAAATCTCCTTTACCGCCTTCGCTCCCTGTGTCTTTGCATTTTTAATGACCTGCGCCTCGTCAATAATCTCATATTCAAACGTGCGTCCCAGATACGCCGCCCGATCCCGTTTCAACAGATCGTAGGACGTGATGATCACCTGCGCCCCCTCAGACGCCTCCATCCGCATCTGCTCCTCCAGCTGTTCCTGCCGTTCTTTCGCCGTCCCGGCAATCAGAAGCACGCGGATCCCCGGCGAAAACCGGGCAAATTCCTGTCCCCAGTTGTAGACGAGCGACGCCGGGCAGACGATCAAAGACGGAAGAGGTAATTCTGACCCACTGCCTTCATTTCCAGCCGCTTTCTGCTCGGTTTTTTCCTGATAAAATGCCGTCAGAAGCGCAATCACCTGCAGCGTTTTTCCCAGTCCCATATCATCTGCCAGAATCCCGCCGAAATGATACCGCGCCAGCGTCCGCATCCACGTATATCCGATCTTCTGGTATTCCCGCAGCGTCTTTTCCAGCACCGCCGGAACCGCATAGCTGACACTCTGCGCCGTTTTTAGATCGCGCACCATCATCCCGTAGGCTTCATCCCGCTGAAACAGTTTCATCCTGCCGTCGCCCGAGAGACTGTCCAGATAAAAAGCACGGTAGGCAGGTATCTTCGCCTCCCCCGCCTGAAATTCACTCTTTGTCAGTCCCAGATCCGCAGTCAGGCTGTCAAGCGCCTGCAGGCCGCCGCCCGAAAGCTGCAAAAATTCGCCATTTTTCATGCGGTAATATTTCTTTTTTTGGCGGTATTCACTGAGTACCTGCAAAAGCTCCGCCGGGTCGATTCCCGCCGTCTCAATCTTCAGATCCAGCCAGCCGCCTCCAAGAGAAACTCCCATCGACACTTCCGGCGGGGGCAGGACGCGCAGATGGCGAACAGACTCTGACAGCCATACCTCGCCCACCTCCTGAAACTGCGGCATTCCCTCGCTCAGAACCTGGTACAGTGCTTCTTCATCCCCGCGGATCACCAGCTCGCCGCTCTCATCCTCCCAGTAAGAGAAGTACCGCGTGATCAGGCGGCTGATATAAAATTCCGCCGGTACATCCCGGCAGATCTCCCGCGGAACATGCTCGTCCGCCAGCGGCGAAAACGTAAAATCTCCATAGGAAAGCGTCGGACGCAGACGCAGCTCGTCCGGCGAATCACTGTCAAACTCAAACCGGGCTTTCAACGCCTCTGGGCGGTATTTCTCCCAATCGATCTCCGTGCTCTGCAAGATCCCAAGTGCCTCCATGCCTTCCAGCACCCGCGCATAAAAGAGCGGAATATCCCGGCTTCCAACCAGCAGCTCCCGCTTCTCTTTCCGGCTTCCGCACTCTCTTCCGCCCTGTTCCATCTGCTCCAGAAAAACGCCCATCGTTTCTGTATACAGTTCACTGCATCCAAACAGATGCAATCCATCTGCCACATACAGACGCTGTTCTCCCCGGAACGAAGTTAGAGCCGATGGAACCGTAACCGCAATTCCATCGCCCCTTGCTTCCACCTCCACCGGGAAACGCGGATCCTTGCGCTCAACCCGGCACACACGTTCAGCACCTTTCTCGTCCTCCGTCTGGACTTCTTTTCCCTCTAAAAGATCAAACAGCCGATCCCTCGCTGCAGATCCCAGCGTTAACGCCCGCATCACCGGAAGCGGCAGCCCCGCATGACCGCGCATCTCCTCATAATGGCGTATGTAGGCGTCCGCCTCCTCCAGCAGAAGATCTAAAAATGGGCGGCTTTCCGGCGCAAAGGCAGACGGGACGTGTTCAAACGCCATGCCTTTTCCGTATTCCACCCGTTTTCCGCTGTGAACCGCCTGTGCAAATTCCAGCAGGTTTTTCACAATATACCGTTTTTCCCGTCCGATCCGTGCCTCCAAAAGCACTTCGCCGCGCCGGATCTGTAAATAGGGATGCAGATAGACCGGTTCCCGCTCTTCCTCGCCCAGAATCCGCGCTACTTCCCGGTTCGTGTACTCCCGGATCATCATCCGGATCTCCGGCGAAGTCGAAACCGGCAGTGTATGCTCGGCTTTCTGCTGGCGGGCAAACGCCTCCTGAAGCGCTTTTGCATGCACGCAGGGACCCCGGAATGAATTTCCCTCCGCACAAGAACAAGAGTAGTCATAGATCTGACTACCCTTGATAAAAATTCTTGTCTGATATACCTTTGTCTCATCCTCAATCTGTCCCTGTACCCGTACTTCGCCCTTCCAGAAGGTATCTACGGACATTTTTATTATTTTCATGAGGATTCCTCCATATTACAGATTACATGTGTTCCGGCGATTCCATTCCAAGCAGATCCATACAGGTATCCAGCACCCGCTTGGTCAGCGTGATCAGGCTGATAAAGGCTGCCTGCTTCGCTGCGTCCTCCTCGGAGAGGATCTTATTTTCCAGATAGAATGCATTGAACGCATCCGCCACTGCCGCCATGTATTGGCAGAGCTTATGCGGCGCCGTCTCGTAGAATGCAGATTCTGTCACCTCGCCGAAACGGCAGAGCGCCATCTGAAGTGCTTTCTCTGTCTCGCTCTCAGCCGGACGGATCGGAACCACTTTAGCATCCGCACCGCGCAGTTCCTTGTATTTCTCCAGAATGGACTTGATGCGGACGATCATATACTGGATATGTGGACCTGTATTTCCCTCAAAGGAAATAAAGCGGTCTACATCGAAAATGTAATCTTTGGTCGCCTGATTCGAAAGATCGGCATATTTAAGTGCCGCCAGACCGACAATCTCCGCCGTGCGTGTCATCTCGTCCGCCGGAACCTTCTGCTTCTCCTGAATCTTCTCATATACCTTCTCATCGATATTCTTGATCAGGTGCTCCAGACGCATAACACCGCCCTCACGTGTCTTGAACGGACCACCGTCCTTGCCGTTCATCGTACCGAAACCCAAGAAGATCATCGGCGTATCTTCTTTGACGATGCCCGCCTTCTTCGCCACACGGAATACCTGGATAAAATGAAGCTCCTGGCGCTTGTCTACGACGTAAATGTAGCGGTCTGGATGGAAATCCTGCTCACGTTCGATGATCGTCGCCAGATCGGAAGTCGCATACAGCGCCGCACCATCGGATTTGCGGACGATACAAGGCGGATATTCCTTCGCATCCCCTTCCTGTGCGATATCGACAACCAGCGCGCCATCGCTCTCATAGGCGAGACCTTTTTTCTGTAAATCCTCGATCAGTCCCGGAATATATGGCTGCGCATCGCTCTCGCCCTTCCAGAGGTCGAACGATACATTTAAATTGCCATAGTTCTTTTTCAGATCCTTCAAGGACACGTTCATGATATGCTTCCAGATCGCATGGAACGGTGCATAGCCACTCTGCAGTTTGAAGGTTGCCTGCTGTGCCCGCTCACGGAATGCCGCATCTACCTTGGATTTCGCGCTCGCTGCCGGATAGATATCCTCCAGCTCGGAAATCGTAAACGGCGGCTCCGACGGATACTCGCCGGTATAATCCGGGTCAAAATATACCAGATCCGGCTGACGGTCATGCAGCTCCTCGATGATCAGTCCCATCTGCAATCCCCAGTCACCCAGATGCACATCGCTGATGACATGGTGTCCCATATAGCGGCTGATGCGCTTGATGCTCTCTCCGATGACCGCGGAACGTAAGTGTCCGACATGCAGTGGTTTTGCTACATTGGCTCCGCCGTAATCGATGATGATCGTCTCCGGCTTCTTAGCTGCGTTGAGACCCAGCTTTTCATCCTCTGCCACCTGCTGTACATAGGATGCCAGGTAGCACGGATTCAGGCGGATATTGATAAATCCAGGCATCACGGCGTTGATCTCAGAAAACATCTTGCTTCCGGCTGTCTTTTCCACCACCTCATTGGCAATATCGATCGGTTTCTTTTTATACGCTTTGGCAGCTGCCATCGCGCCGTTACACTGATACTCGCAGAGATCCGGGCGGTTTGATACCGTCACGCGGATATACTTCTCATCGTACCCGCAGCCGGTAAACGCCGGTTTCAGTTCTTCCACGATCAAATCTAAAATCGTTTTCATACTAGATTCCCTTTCATAATTTATATCGCATATTTTCAAGAATGCCTCTGCATTCTTGCTGCGAGATGCGCGTCATGCAAAGCATGACATATTTCTTTTGCGCATCTCTGCAATCCTGCCGGAGGCTATATCAGATGGGGGATTGACTCCCACCACTGATACTAATTTGCTCCTCGCCACCTGAAGAGGTGGGAGTCATCTCTCATCTGATATATCCTTCCGCATTGCCTTTTTCACATCCTTGCGGAACTGCTTCCATGCATCCTCATGATCCACGAAATACTTCGGGCACGCCTTTCCAGTCACGTCATAATGACGGATCACATCTTTCGGACTTAAATCGAGCTGCTTGCACAGCCATGCAGTCAGTTTTACCAGCGAGTCATACGTCTCGTCTGTGAACTTTCCGTCTGCCGCCGGATGGCAGCACTCAATCGAAACAGTGTCCGCATTCCTCTCATTGGAGGCATATGCCTTCTCCCCGACCGGAACGCACTCGATGATCTCGCCGTCCAGACCGATCACGAAATTGCTGCTGACGGAAACGGTGTTACTGCCGCTCTGATCTTTCAATCCCTCAAAATAATCATGGTTCTGCTGTGCCGTCGTCCCAGGATTTGCCACATAGTGAATCACGATCCCGTTGATGACCGGGATATTCGTCCCCGGTCTGGAATATCGGTTGACCGTGAGAAGCTGCTCATCAACCCAGTTTGGCATCTTGATCGTGGACGGATCGATCAGCTTGCGGATCATTTTCCCGCGCAGCGTCCAGCCTGTTCCCGCACCCAGGAGGAAAATAAGCAGGCACAAAAACAGCCGCATCATCACACGGCGCTTCTTCTGCTGCCTCGTCCGCTCCCGGCGGATTGCCGTCTGCCTGCCAGATGTACGCCTCTTCCTGCCACCAGATCTGCGCCCCGGCTCATCCTCTTCCCCCAGACGCAGACGGTCTTCTCTTCCGTTCTCCATATTTATCACTCCCCATGAGCACCGTTCACTCCGAACCCGCTCTCTGAGATGAACCAACGGACGCGTCATAGACGCCTCCCCGATATGTTAAGCAAAAAAACTGTTGTAAAATCTCGACGTTTCCTCCGGATCTTACAACAGTTTCTCTGCTTGCTACTGTTCATGCGCTGCATAACCAGCAAAGGAAAATGCCTGCCACAAACAGTAATCTCTGTTTCCAGTCAGAAACCTGTCAGTGACACGACTGCCTCCCCACAAGGGTACAAACGGTATCGTGAAGACCTTTCTGACGTATATGTTATAACTTAGACTCTGGACAGATATTCACCAGTACGTGTATCGATCTTGATCTTATCGCCCTGGTTTACGAATAACGGTACATATACAGTAGCGCCAGTCTCTACAACTGCCGGTTTGGTAGCGCCTGTAGCGGTATCGCCCTTGAAGCCCGGCTCTGTATCTGTGATCTCAAGCTCTACGAACAGCGGCGGTTCTACGGAGAATACCTTGCCGTTGTAAGAACAGATCTTGCACATCTCGTTCTCTTTTACGAACTTGAGTGCGTCGCCGATTGTCTCCTGGTTTAAAGCTACCTGCTCATATGTGTTTACATCCATGAAGTTGTATAAGTCGCCATCGGAATACAGATACTGCATATCAACTCTGTCGATTCTGGCAGACGGGAACTTCTCGGTCGGACGGAAGGTTTTCTCTACAACGCCGCCATTCATTACGTTCTTAATTTTAGTACGAACGAACGCAGCTCCCTTTCCCGGTTTTACGTGCTGAAATTCCATGATCTGGTATACGTTGCCATCAATCTCCAGTGTGATGCCGTTTCTAAAATCGCCCGCTGATATCATAAATGATGCTCCTCCTTGAAAATACTCGCTTTATCTTTTTTATTTTATACTATAAAATCTTCTTTTTCAACTACTTTTTTGAAAACGCAGGGCACATCATGTCAATTCCGCCCCTTATTTTTCTAAAATTGCCGATATTTTTTCTGAAAACAACTGATTTTCCACCGTTTCCGGCACTCCTGTCAGCATCCAGTTCTGCCGCCTGGCAAGCTCTTTCAAACCGTTCAAAAACACCCGGCTACAAACTTCCGCTATTTTTTTCCTGTCTTCTCACATAGAACCACAGGACAATTTTCTCCAGATACCGCTTTAACACGATCTGGATCTCTTCCTTCGGATTGATCGGCTTTACAAGAATCGAATAGATGCCTGTCCGCCTCGCCCCGTACACATCCGTAAAGAGCTGATCCCCGACAAACATCGTCGAGCGCTCGCCCGTTCCCATCCGGCGCATCGCCTGTCTGTATCCGCTGCGCTTCGGTTTTCTGCCCTTGTAAATATAATCCGAACCTACCTGTCCGGCAAACGGGGCGACCCGCGCCTCCTTATTATTCGAGAGCAGACAAGTGTGGAACCCTATCGCCCGCAAACGTTCAAACAGCTGTACTGCCCGCTCGTCCGCCGGGGCACCGTGCGGCACCAGCGTATTGTCAATATCAAATATGATACCCCGCATTCCCTTCTGGTAAAACTGCTCATACGGGATATCATACGCAGAATCCAGCCATTCATCCGGATAAAACGCATTTCCCATCATCTGGTCTCTTCCCCGTTCTTTCCAGACTCATACGACGGCACATTCCGCTGCTGTATCTTCTGCAGTTCCTCCATAAATGTATCGACGTCTTTAAACTCCCGGTATACCGATGCAAACCGCACATAGGTAACCACATCCAGATCCTTTAACCGCTCCATCACAAGTTCCCCGATCACCGCGGTCGAGATCTCCCGTTCTTCCCGGTTAAATAAATTGTTTTCCACATCGTCGATCAACGCCGAAATCTGTCCCTGAGAGACTGGGCGCTTGTGGCAGGAATGCAGGATTCCTGCCTCTATCTTCGCCCGGTCGTACATCTCCCGGGTATTATCCTTTTTGACAACCATCAGAGGGATCGTCTCAAGTTTTTCATATGTGGTAAAACGCTTTCCACAAGTCTCGCACTGTCTCCGGCGTCTGATAGAACTGTTGTCATCCGCAGGCCGTGAATCGATTACTTTCGTGTCAGCCGCGTTGCAAAATGGACACTTCAATCGCTCTTCCCCTTTTCTGGTTTTATTGATATGCCCCCGCCAGGTTTTCATAACATATCATACTTATTATAATATCGCAGGAAGTGCGCTTCTGCAAGCAGAAGTTTTCCGCTATTCCTTCTTTTCTCTCTCTTCTTTCAGCTTCACCAGAATAATGTCATCCCCTATCTGGCAGATGTCGCAGAATGGAATTATGTACTCTTTTTCCCGCCCCAGAAAGCCCCAGACACAGCCCGGTCCCGGTACGATGATCGCAAGCATTTTTCCCGTGCTGATGTCAAAATCGACGTCGCCCACAAAACCAAGGCGCTTGCAATCTTTTACATTTATAACTTCCCGCTGTTTGAGTTCACAGATACGCATAGACATAAACCTCCCGGATCCTTCTGTAATCAAAATATGTACAAAAGGACCGGGAGGTTCTTCCTGGACAGGTATTTCTATCTACTTTTATTTCGTAACTTCTGATAACGTCACGCTGTCAAAATGTAGCGTATAATCAATCAGATGCGGCTGGCTCATCGCCACCGTCAAGGCACTGACCGCTACATCCTCATCCAGCGTTACCGGAATCTGGAACTCGGAATTGCCCTCGGTCTGGATCGGATCATACTGCACGTCATCCACCAGCATATACTCATAGTTCGGGCTGCTCCAGACAATATCGGCAGTCACCTTTCCATCCTTGACGATAATGGTCGCCGGGCTGTCCACCGATGCTCTGCCGGAACCTCCCTGCAGGGTTACCTCACAGGTATAAGTGCCGTCTGCCACATCTACAGTCTGCCCTGCCGGTTTCTGGGCATCTGCCGCATCATCGCTATTCTCCGTCTCGGATGATACCGCTTCCGCGTCCTCTGCCTCTCCGGAAACCGGATTTTCTACCCTTACTTTGTGGTCGTACCAGGTGCCCTTCTTACCAATCAGAGCCAGGTCAAATTCTTCTCCGAGCGCCGGAACCGGCACATCGAAGCCGTTGACCTCCTCGCTCAGACCGTCGCTGTAAGTAACCGTGTCTACGGTTGGCTGCAGCCAACCGGCTTCATCTTCCTTTGCCTCGTCCGCAGTACCCAGATACAGGTTCACGATGTTTTTCGAGGTCAGGCTGATATGAAGTGTCGCCTCGCCATCCTTGACCGTCAGGACACCTTTTCCATTTTTCGATTCATTGACCTTGAACATACTGCTGTCCGTCTTAAAATCGACGGTGTAGACGCCGTCTGCAAGGTCAATGCTGCTTTTCTGTTCGACATTCTCGGTTTCTGCGCTCTCTGTCTGCGCCACGGTGTCGGCTGCGTCCTGTTTCTGTCCTCCGCACGCTCCGAGAAGAGCGGCAGCAAGCAGAAGCGCCGCTAAATTTAATTTCTTTTTCATATACATTATTCCGAAATAGACTCAATGGCTGTCCGTGTATGAGCAACATAGAATGATTCTACCGCTTTAATTCTGCCCAGACCGGAAATCTGAGTATCTACCTTGTCAAACGCACCTGATGCCTCAAACTGGCTCTTCCAGGAATCATCATCATCGCCTGCCATATCGTTGTTTGCGTGATCACCTGCAACTACCATCAGCGGACGAAGAACGACGTTCTTATAACCAGCTGCCTTCACTGCCTCGATAACAGACTCACAGGAAGTCTCTTCCGGCTCGCCCTCTACGGTACCGATAAATACGTTGCTATATCCAAGATTCTGCATCTGGGTCTGCATCTGGCTGTAGGTTACCTTTGCAACGTGTGCGGTACCATGACCCATCAGAACGAATGCGGTTCCCTGATCGGCTGCGTCAGCTGCATCTTTAAAACCAGCTTCCGAAGCTTCTTCTGCTACAACTGCTTTTGCAACTGCCTCTTTATCTGCATTGATAACGGTTGCATCGTCGCCAACCTCACCTAACAGCGGCTCTGCGACAGCTACCTGCTCGAATTTATCCTGATACTTCTCGAGCGCCTCAACCATCTCGTCGTACTCAGCACCGTGCATGAGGTGGGTCGGCTGGACAACCAGCTCTTTAACTCCGTTCTCCACGGCTCGCTCCAGTGCCTGATCCATATTGTCGATGCACTCGCCATCACGAGCCTCAACGTGGTTGATAATGATCTGTGCGGTAAACGCACGGCGGACTGCCCAATCCGGGAATGCATCCTGGATGGAATCCTCGATACTCTTGATATCTTTCACACGGCTGTCGTTGAAGGAAGTACCAAAGCTGACTACCAGGATCTCCTTGTCGCCAATCTCATCCTGATTGCGCGGATCGTCCAGGCTCGCGTCGCCGGTATCACGACCAAAATAATCTGGATCTGCGTTCTCGCCTTCTACCAGCTCCTTCTGCTCGTCAATCAGGGCATCCCATGCCTCTTTGGCTGCCTTGCACTGCTCATCCGTGTCATCGGTGCGCTCCTGTACATAGATGTCATCGATCAGTTTTGCCACCTTATCTGCTGCTTCCTGATCGGAATCGACGCTCTCAGCTGCCTCGGTCTCTGCCTCAGAAGCCGCCTCCGTCGAGGTTGCCTGGCTGGATGTACTGCCGCTGCAGGCTCCAAGCAATACGGACATCGTAACTGCCGCTGCACTTACAACTACTTTTTTGTTTTTTCTCATTTTGGTAAATCTCCTTTCAACCTGTTTTTTAGTA
>OLRX01000741.1_pt1 | contig 27737 bp, 22 predicted proteins | sample 1672991 | NCBI WGS metagenome assembly OLRX01 (sample SAMEA3136744, study PRJEB25190) | human gut metagenome | biome: human gut; feature: human-associated habitat; material: faeces | place: Austria | collected 2013
AATTGCTTATTTGTGCGAGCACAAACGCAATTTATACTTTTGACACTTACATCATCATATCATATTCCCAATTATTCTACAACTTCCAGATATTTACAAAGGAAGATGTTGGGGGAAAAGAAAAAATAAAACAGAAAAAGCAGGGGATCATCCCTGCTTTTATAATGTCTTTATCCTACGGCACCTGTATCATTTTACTGAACTTTTTATAAATCTACAGTAATGAAAATATCATAGATCGCCTTAATAGCAGTTTCAAAATCAGCGTTCTTAACACCAATGATGATATTCCATTCACTAGATCCCTGATCGATCATTTTTACATTAACTCTTGCATGTGCCAGTGCAGAAAAGATGCGGCCTGCAGTGCCTCTGTTGGAACGCATTCCTCTTCCCACTACTGCGATCAGCGCCAGATCAGATTCCAGTTCTACGGTATCCGGCTCTACAGCTCTGTGGATACCTGCTACTACAGACTGCTCATAAGCCTCAAACTCAGACTGATGGACAAAAATAGTCATAGTATCAATGCCAGATGGCATATGTTCAAAATTAATACCGTATTTTTCAAATACGCTTAAAACTCTTCTCCCAAAACCAACCTCAGAATTCATCATTGCCTTTTCAATGTTGATGGAGCAGAATCCCTTCTTACCTGCAATACCTGTAATGGTATGTCGCGGCTTGCGGCAGGTGGTCTCTACGATCAGCGTTCCCTTATCCTCCGGGCGGTTGGTATTGCGGATATTGATGGGGATACCTTCCTTGCGTACCGGGAAAATAGCATCTTCGTGAAGAACACTTGCGCCCATGTAAGCCAGTTCACGAAGTTCTTTATAAGTGATGGTTTCAATAACCTCAGGATCCTTGATGATCCTTGGGTCAGCTACTAAAAATCCGGAAACATCTGTCCAGTTCTCATACATATCTGCATGGATCGCTTTTGCAACGATAGAGCCGGTCACATCAGAACCACCTCTGGAAAAGGTCTTTACAGTGCCGTCATGGCGGGAACCGTAAAAGCCGGGGATAACAGCTCTCTCTACATGCTCTAAACGCTCAGAAAGCTCTTTATCAGTAATATCTGCCTCAAAGTTTCCATTATCATCAAAGAAAATAACCTCTGCAGCATCAATAAATTCATATCCCAGATAATTTGCCATAACGATACCGTTTAAGTATTCGCCTCTGGAAGCTGCGTAATCTCTTCCTGCCTTTGCCAGGAAGTTTTCTTCAATTTTATCAAATTCATGATCCAGGTTCAGGTTCAGATCCAGTCCGTCAATGATCTCATTGTATCTTTCTTTGATCTTATCAAGGATCTTCTTGTAGGAACGTCCCTCTGCTACTGCATCATAGCATGCATAAAGCATATCGGTTACTTTTTCATCTTTGTCATTGCGCTTGCCTGGTGCAGACGGAACTACATATCTTCTGGACTTATCCGCTTTAATGATGTCAGCCACTTTTTTAAACTGCTTTGCATTTGCAAGTGAACTTCCTCCGAACTTAACCACTTTCTTCATGATCTTTATCTCCCTTAAATCGTAGTAAAACACGCGTTTTCCTAAGGTTTTTATTAACGCGTTACAAGTGCAAATGATACCGTACTTTTTTCATCATGTCAATAGTTTTGAGCCAAAAAATTTGCCGCACAAGGACAAATGTCTTTGTACGGCATACTTTTATAGTCATTCTGTCTTTCTCTTAACACTGTGGCCTGATCCTTGTCCCTACCTTCTATGTCAGCCTTTATCAGCCTTCCATTTCCTTATTTATAGACTCTTCACAGGAACGCATGGCAAGAATGGTCTTTTCCATTAATTCTTCCAGCGTCCAGCCAAGGTTTTCTGCACCTTCTCGGATCACGTCCCTGGAACATCCGGCAGCAAACTTTTTATCTTTAAATTTCTTTTTAAGGCTGGAAACCTCCATATCCATTACACTGCGGGAAGGACGCATTCTGGCTGCTGCTCCTACAAGACCTGTAAGTTCATCTGCTGCAAACAGCACCTTTTCCATCTCATGTTCCGGCTTTACATCACAGGCAATACCATATCCATGGCTGCAGATAGCGTGGATCAGTTCTTCTTCCGCTCCTGCTTCTCTTAACAGCTCCTCTGCCTTGATACAATGCTGTTCCGGATACATTTCAAAGTCGATATCGTGAAGAAGTCCTGCCATTGCCCAGAAATCTGCGTCTTCTTTATATCCCAGTTCATTTGCAAACCATCTCATAGTACCTTCTACAGTCAGTCCATGTAAGATGTGAAATGGCTCTTTATTGTATTTTTTCAGTAATTCCAGACCCTGTTCTCTTGTAAGTTTTGTAGTCATCCCTTTTGCTTCCTTTCCGGCACATATTCAGATATATCCTGTAGGAATATGTATTTTTATTATTTCTCAATTATAATTCCCATATACGAAAAATGCAAGACTGTCCGCCTTGAAAATCCTTAAGACCGGGATTATACTATCATTAATATCCGCAATGAAAAAATCAAAAAACAAACGGAGGCACCATATGTTAAAATACAGACCCGCTAATCGGTCAGATCTGCCTGCCATGATGAAAATGGTGGAAGAAGCAAAAGAAGGATTCCGCACAAGAAACATTGACCAGTGGCAAAAAGGAGAGCCTGATGAAGCAGGGCTTACAGAAGGCATTAAAAGGGGCTTTGTGCATGTCCTGGAAGAGAATAAGGAAGTTTTAGGCATGATCACTGTTGTACCCGGTCCTGAAGCCGATTACGCAGTCATAGACGGCTCCTGGCTGAATGATGAGCCTTATTTTGCCTTCCACAGAGTCTGCGTATCCGAGGTCCATAAGGGCAAAGGACTGGCCGGAAGCCTCTTCTCCCATTCCGAAACCTTTGTAAAAGAAAAAGGGGTCAGAAACATCCGTATTGACACCCATCCAGATAACCTTTCCATGCAGAAAGCATTAGCAAAAAATGGCTATGCCTTCTGTGGAAAGATCACACTATGCTCTGGAAGCGAAGCAGGGGATCCCCGTTTCGCCTATCAGAAAATCTTAACGTGAACAATCATTAATAAGTACCTTTACAGCATTTCCTCTTCCCGCATTTTTTACGACACTGCTTAACTCTTTTAAAATTACCAGAATACAATACAAAAATCCCGAAAGATGATCCAGCATTTCCCAAGATCGTCTTCCGGGACTTTTTATATCATGACATTGACTGTATATTAACTTTACTTAAAGTATTTCACACCAGACTCAAAGATCTTCATATCCTGCTCACCATAAATATTCATGGCAACAGCCTCTCCTCTTCTTTCGGAATGAGCCATCTTGCCAAGGATACGTCCATCCGGGCTTGTGATGCCTTCGATGGCCATATAAGAGCCATTTGGATTCCAGTATTCGTCCATGGTCACATTGCCCTTGTCATCTACGTACTGGGTAGCTACCTGACCATTTGCAATAAGTCTGTGGAGCCATGCTTCATCTGCTACGAAACGTCCTTCGCCGTGGGAAGCCGGGTTACAGTACACACCGCCCAGTTTTGCCTCTGCCAGCCATGGGGATTTGTTAGTCATTACCTTAGTATAGACCATCTTGGAAATATGACGTCCAATGGTGTTCATAGCCAATGTAGGAGAATCCGGCTTCTGCTCAGTGATCTTACCTTCCGGAACAAGGCCTAACTTGATCAGGGCCTGGAAGCCGTTGCATATACCAAGCATAAGTCCGTCACGTTCATTTAACAGCTTTTCTACCTCTTCTTTGATCACTGCATTGCGGAATACTGTTGCAAAGAATTTAGCAGAACCGTCCGGCTCATCACCGGCAGAGAAACCGCCTGGGAACATGATGATCTGTGCCTTTGCGATCTCTTTCTTATATTCTTCTACAGACTCACGGATGTCCTGGGCACTTAAGTTCTTAAATACCTTTGTTACTACCTTTGCGCCTGCACGCTCAAAGGCCTTTGTACTGTCATATTCGCAGTTGGTACCTGGGAATACAGGGATAAATACTTCCGGCTGTGCCAGCTTGTGATCGCAGATGTAAATAGTATCTGTATCGTAAAGCTTCTCTTCTACCCTTGCAGCTTCTCCTGTCTTTTCTTTGCCTGTAACAGTTGGGAATACATCCTCTAAGGTCTTCATCCAGCCTGCCAAGGCTTCATCCATTGTAATAATGGTATTTCCGTATTCAAATACGCCCTTGTCTGTTACTTCGCCAAGTACAGTATATGGAATAGAAAGTTCTCCCACTTTTCCTTCTGCTACTTCGCATACGATATTGCCCCAGCCTGCGCCAAAGAAATCTCTTGGATCTACATTATGCTCGATCTTAACACCCATCTTGTTGCCGAATGCCATCTTGCTCACAGCCTCAGCAGCACCTCTGCCTTCTACTGCATAAGCAGAAAGGATCTTTCCTGCTTTGATATCTTCAAACAACTTGCCGTAGCCATCCATGATCTGGGCATAATCCGGCAGATCATAGTTATCACGGTTAATCTTAAATTCTACGATCTTGCTTCCTGCTTTCTTAAATTCAGGAGTGATGATGTTCTTGCAGCTGTTTACATCTACTGCAAATGAAACCAGTGTAGGAGGTACATTGATCTCACCGTGTTCATCATCAAAAGTACCTGACATACTGTCCTTACCGCCGATAGAAGGAAGTCCAAAGCCCATCTGTGCATTGTAAGCACCAAGGAGTGCTGCAAACGGCTGGCTCCATCTGGTTGGATCACTGCTCATTCTGCGGAAGTATTCCTGGAAGGTAAAACGGATCTTTCTGTAATCACCGCCTGCTGCCACGATCTTTGCCACAGAAGAGATAACTGCGTAAACAGCACCATGGTATGGGCTCCAGCTGGAAAGATATGGATCAAAGCCATAGCTCATCATGGTAACGGTATCGGTATGTCCTTCCAATACAGGAAGCTTTGCTACCATGGACTGTGTTTCTGTCAGCTGATATTTGCCGCCAAATGGCATAAATACAGAGCCTGCACCGATAGAACCGTCAAAACGCTCTACCAACCCCTTCTGTGAGCATACATTTAAGTCAGACAGCATGTTCAGCCATTTTTCTTTTACATTTCCTACTTCTTTCTTATCAAAGAGATTTCCCTCATGCCCCGGAACCTCTAAGGTAACATCTGCTTCCTGATGAGCACCGTTTGTATCAAGGAAAGCACGGCTGATATCTACAATGGTCTTTCCCCTCCAGTTCATCACCAGTCTTGGATCTTCGGTCACAACTGCAACGGTAACTGCTTCCAGATTCTCTTCAGCTGCATAGCCTAAGAATTTCTCTACATCTGCCGGATCAACAACCACTGCCATACGTTCCTGTGACTCGGAAATCGCGATCTCAGTGCCGTCAAGTCCTGCATATTTTTTAGGAACCTTGTCAAGGTCGATCTGAAGACCTGCAGCCAGCTCGCCAATGGCAACAGATACACCGCCTGCACCAAAGTCATTACATTTTTTAATAATAGAGCTTACTTCCGGGCGGCGGAACATTCTCTGGATCTTACGCTCAGTAGGTGCATTTCCCTTCTGTACCTCTGCACCGCACACCTCAATAGAAGCCGTGGTGTGTACCTTGGAAGAGCCGGTAGCACCGCCGATACCATCACGACCGGTACGTCCGCCTAAAAGGATAATGATATCTCCCGGATCAGAGGTTAAGCGCTTTACGTATTTTCTTGGAGCAGCGCCCATAACAGCACCGATCTCCATTCTCTTAGCCACATAACCTGGATGATATAATTCTTTTACATAACCAGTTGCCAGACCGATCTGGTTTCCATAAGAAGAATATCCGGCTGCTGCGCTGGTAACGATCTTTCTCTGCGGCAGTTTACCCTTTAATGTCTCATTTAATGGCTTTGTAGGATCAGCTGCACCGGTAATACGCATTGCCTGGTATACATAAGTACGACCGGATAACGGGTCGCGGATCGCACCGCCAAGACAGGTAGCTGCACCACCGAAAGGCTCGATCTCAGTTGGATGGTTGTGGGTCTCATTTTTAAAGTTTACCAGCCACTCTTCTGTTTTTCCGTCGATCTCTACAGGAACTACGATGCTGCAGGCATTGATCTCATCAGACTCTTCCTGATCTTCCAGTTTGCCTTCACTGCGCAGCTTTTTCATTGCCATAAGAGCCAGATCCATAAGACATACATATTTATCCTTGCGGTCCTTATAGATCACTGCACGGTCAGCCAGATATTTTTTATAAGTATCTTCAATGGGCTTTCTGTATTCGCCTTCTGTGAAAGCCACATTTTTAAGCTCTGTAGAGAAGGTGGTGTGACGGCAGTGGTCAGACCAGTAAGTATCCAGCACGCGGATTTCTGTTACAGTTGGATCTCTGTGTTCTTCTCCTGCATAATACTGCTGTATATATAGGAAGTCTTTGAATGTCATTGCAAGATTTAAGGTGTCATATAATGCCTTTAATTCTTCTTCTGAAGCCTTTGCAAAGCCTTCAAAGCTCTTAATATCTTCCGGAACATCAAATTCAGTCACCAGAGTCTTTGGCTTGTCTTCTTCTGCCTGACGGCTGTCTACTGGGTTGATACAGAAATGACGGATAGCGTCCTCCTGTGCCAGAGTCAGCGGCGCTGTTATCACATAGGTGGTTGCTGTGCGGATCACCGGCTCCTCATCTTCTTTTAAAAGCTTTACACACTGCATGGCAGAATCAGCTCTCTGGTCAAACTGTCCCGGCAGATACTCAACAGAGAACACCAGATCTCCCGGATTCTTTGGAAATTCTTCCTCATAGACTTCATCTACAGGCGGCTCTGAGAAAATAGTTCCCAGTGCCTTCGTATAGGTATCTTCTGAAAGATTTTCAATATCATAACGGATCAGTACCCGTACACTCTTCACTCCGGTAATACCAAGATAACTTACTAATTCTTCTCTTAACTCTCCTGCTTTTACCGCATAATCAGGCTTTTTCTCTACAAAAATTCGTCTTACGCTCATTACAGACCTCCTGTGATTTATAGCTTTTAGCTTCTTCTGTGCAGGCCACCTTGTAAATGGCCTTATTTGCCTGTTTAACTTTAACTTTTGCCTTTATAATAGCACATGTTATATAAATTAGTAAAATTAATATATTTAATTATTCTTATATTTGTTTCTTATAAGTATGTTGTGAATGTCTATGGCTCCCCTTGGACAGACACGCATTCTCCATAACCGCCTGTCAACACTTTCATAGTAAAAGTTCTGGTATGGAATGTAAAATTATGATATACTAAAACAAATGCGCAAATGTACGTGTTTAAATAAGAGAAATCATAGCAGGAGATACAAGAACATGAAAATCGGATTCGACAATGACAAATACCTTTCCATGCAGTCAGAGCATATTAAAGAGCGGATCGGACAATTCGGTGACAAACTGTATCTGGAGTTCGGCGGCAAACTTTTTGACGATTACCATGCCTCCAGAGTCCTTCCCGGATTTGCACCAGATAGTAAGCTGCGTATGCTGCTTCAGTTAGCTGACCAGGCCGAAGTAGTCATCGTTATCAGCGCTGCTGATATTGAAAAAAGCAAGGTGCGTCACGACCTTGGCATCACCTACGACGTAGATGTACTCCGCCTGATCCAGGAATTTCAGGGAAAAGGCCTTTATGTAGGAAGTGTAGTTATTACCCAGTACAGCGGTCAAAGCGGCGCTGACCAGTTTAAGATGAAGCTGGAGCACATGGGCATCCGTGTATACCGCCACTACTGTATTGAAGGATATCCAAGTAATATCCCGCTGATCGTAAGCGATGAAGGTTACGGCAAAAATGACTATATTGAAACCTCCAGACCATTAGTTGTCATTACAGCTCCCGGACCGGGAAGCGGCAAAATGGCTACCTGCTTATCCCAGCTTTACCATGAAAACAAACGTGGAATCAAAGCCGGATATGCAAAATTTGAGACCTTCCCTATCTGGAACCTTCCTTTAAAGCATCCGGTAAACCTGGCTTACGAGGCTGCTACTGCCGACTTAAATGACGTAAATATGATCGACCCGTTCCACCTGGAAGCTTATGGAAAGACTACTGTCAACTACAACCGTGATGTGGATATTTTTCCTGTATTAAATGCTATTTTTGAAGGCATCTATGGATCCAGCCCTTACAAGTCTCCTACTGACATGGGCGTAAATATGGCCGGTTTCTGTATCTGTGATGATGAGGTATGCTGCGAGGCTTCCAAGCAGGAGATCATCCGCCGCTACTATCAGGCATTAAACCGCCTTGCAAAAGAAGATGACAACTCTGATGAAGTTTACAAGTTAAAGCTGTTAATGAACCAGGCAAAGATCACTCCTGAAATGAGAAAAGTGGTTGGACCATGTTTAAAGCGTGCAGAAGAGCTCTCCTGTCCTGCAGCTGCCATGGAATTAGAAGATGGAAGGATCGTCACCGGAAAAACCAGCGACCTGTTAGGCGCTTCTGCTGCTGTTCTTTTAAATGCCATCAAGGTTTTAGGAGATATTCCTGATGATGCACACCTGATCGCACCTTCTGCTATCGAACCGATCCAGGTATTAAAAACCGGTTATCTTGGCAGCAAGAACCCTCGTCTTCATACAGATGAAGTCCTGATCGCCCTGTCCATGAGTGCTGCTACAGACGAGACTGCAAAGAAAGCTCTTGCCCAGCTTCCAAAACTGCGTGGCTGCCAGGTACATACTTCCGTTATGCTTTCTAATGTAGATATCAAGATTTTTAAGAAACTGGGTGTTCAGCTGACAAGTGAGCCAGTTTATGAGCACAAAAAACTTTATTATTAAAATACTAGTACATCCATAGCCCCAGTGGGTCTGCCTCTGGGGTTTTATGTTCTTTACAGTGAGCTGCTTCCTTTGTGCAGTTACTGCCATTTGATTCCAACATCTTACTGAGCAGATAACCTGGAAAAACAGTTGACACTCCCTGCATTTGTGGTATCATGTTAGTTGCGTCTAACTTCTTTTTGCAGGAGGTAACTAATGCCACTGAATTTAGCTGAAAAAAATAAAGAATATATCATCCAGAAGATCTGTGGCGATGAAGAACAGCGCCACTATCTGGAATCATTAGGTTTTGTAGAGTATGAGACAGTCCGCATCCTGTCTGCTTTTTTCGGCTGTTACATTATTCTGATCAAAGACAGTAAGATCGGTATCAGCACAGAACTGGCTAAAGCTATTATCGTTTATTCCGAATAAACACACCTTTATTATAACATCACTTATTTATTACCACTAAGGAGAGACTCATGAGAAAGAACAAAAGTGTCTTATACCTGTGTGAAAGCATCATTGCCGTGATGATGATCACACTATTTTTCTGCCTTTATATTTCAAAGTTTTTGCGTAATCCGGGAGAAGTCTACCGTGGACCTCATCACCCTCTTCTCATGGTTCTCGGCCTTACCAGCATCTGTATCGTTCTGGCACTGATCCAGCATGAACTGCTGTCCCGCCTGGTAAAAAACGCGTTCAGTGATGTGACCGGAATCCACAATAAAAACTCTCTGGAAAAAAAGATCCAGGAACTGAACAATAAAAACAGTACATTTGATATTGGCGTAATGATGTTTGATCTAAACGGATTAAAGCATGTAAATGACACCTTTGGCCATGAAAAGGGCGATGAATTTATCCAGTCTTTTGCTTATTGTCTGACCCGCATTTTAGATGACAACTGTTTTTTAGCCCGTTACGGAGGTGATGAATTTATCATCATCAAGGAACATACTGATCCAGATGACATGAAGCAGATGAACGAACGGTTGAAATGTCTGGTACAAGACTACAATAACCGGTCCTCCCTTCCATTAAGCTATGCAGCAGGTTATGAGGTCAGCTACCGGAATCATTATTTTATGATAAATGATCTGATACAGGCAGCTGATAAAAACATGTACCAGGACAAATTCTACAAGAAAATGTGTATCTCAAAAAGTGAACTCCCTGCTTCTTCCCAGCCGGCTTCTGTGATTCCTACCGTACCTACTGATCTCCTGGTTAACAAGATCCGCCAGTTCCAGTCCAGCACGGAAAACCTGCACCCTGTTGCCCTGGTTTCCACAGATATTGAAAATTTTCATTATATAAATGACAAGTATGGCTATCCTATAGGAAATGAGATTTTAAACATCCTCTATGAAGAACTGGCTTCCAATCCGTTTTCTCTGTTTACAGTCCGTTTCTTCTCTGATGTGTTTATCACCATCGCAGATATGAAAGATATGACTCCCATAGCTCTTTCCGAGCAGGTACAGGCACTGGATCATAAAATATGCTGCCGCATCCGCGACACATATCACATAAGCTTTTTCCGCACCAATTCCGGCATCTCCCTGATGCAGGATAAAGATCAGTCTCCTGAAAACATTATTTCCTGTACCAATATCGCAAGACGTATGGCAAAGAAAATGATCTCCCACACCTGTATTTATTCAGATGCCATTGATCACAAGAAAAAAATGCAGGCTGAAATCCTTCACTCCTTCCACCGGGCACTGGAGGAAAAGGAATTCCAGATTTATTTCCAGCCTAAAGTGCAGCCTGAAACAGGCACCATTACCAGCGCAGAAGCACTGGTACGCTGGATAAAAAACGGAAAGCTATTATGGACGCCTGATACTTATATCCCTCTTTTTGAGCAAAATGGTTTTATCATTGATCTGGACTACTATATTTATGAAAAAGCTTTTTCCTGGATCCGGAATTTATCCGTTCCTGTTCCAGAAGGCTTCCGCTTTTCCTTAAATATTTCACCGATCCACTTTGAACAGCCTCAGGTGTTTATCCAGAAAGTATGGGAACTGATCAATACCTATCATATATCCCCTTCTCTTCTTACCTTTGAGATCACAGAATCTGCCTACATAAATAACCGTGAAGCTGTTAATCAGGTCATTCGCAGCTTTAAACAGCATCATATACAAATTTCCATGGACGATTTTGGTTCTGGCTATTCTTCTTTAAACATATTAAAGGATCTGCTTTTTGATGAAGTAAAGATCGACCGTAAATTCTTAGGCGACTCGCTGACTGAAAGTGCCCAGATCGTGTTGCAGGAGATCTTTCATATGTTAAAAAGGATGAATAAACTGATCGTATGCGAAGGTGTGGAAACAAAAGAAATTGCAGATTTTCTGAAAGAAGAAGGCTGCTCCGAGATACAGGGATTTCTGTACTACCGGCCTATGTGCTGTGATGATTTTGAAAAACTGATACAACAGAATTTTTCAGCGTAACCGGCGCTGCAAAGTCAGGCAAAAACCTTCCCCACAAATAAAAATGTACTTTTCTTCACACGCAAAAATCCCCTGCCATCTGGCGGAGGATTTTTTGCTATGCGTAACTGAAATGCCCACTAACGCAGCTTCAGATTTTACACTCTTACTTCTTCTCTATATCTGTGTAATACAAATGTCTTGGAAGTCCATCTGTCATGATCGGGGTTAATTCTGACTGGATCAGCGGACGGATATAATTTACAAATTCTTCTGTTACATAATCTCCTGCTTCATTGATCCAGTTTCTTGGAACTTTCTTCTCTACATTTGCTATCTTGTGTACATCGTAAATATCAGTAACGCAGATATATGGATCATCAGAAACTCTCTTTAAGATGATCATCTTGCCTGTTTCACCTTCAAATGCTTCCTTTACAGCAGCTCCACCTACCTGATAAGCCTCTGTAATATCCACTCTGGATACAATATGGGAAGCGCATCTTTGAAGAGAGTTAAATTCGATCGCCCTGGTCTTACAGCCAACTTCACGATTTATCTTTTCAGCCAGAAAACGGGCAGTTCCTGTCAACTGCTTATGGCCAAATGCATCTACAAAATCAATACCATCAGTCAGTTCGCATACATATCTGCCATCAGCTGTTTTTACCCCCTCTGATACTGCCACTACTACAGATTTTTTCTTCTTATGCAGCTCTGCTACCTTCTTCATAAACTCATCTACATCGAAAGTAACCTCTGGAAGGAAGATCATATCAGGTCCTTCACAGTCTTCGCATTTTGCCAAAGCTGCTGCACCGGTGAGCCAGCCTGCATTTCGTCCCATGATCTCTAAAATGGTCACATTCTGCTGGTCATATACCAGACCATCCCGGATCACTTCTTTTGTAATAGAGCCAATATATTTTGCAGCACTTCCATAACCAGGTGTATGGTCTGTAGCTGCCAGGTCATTATCAATGGTCTTTGGTACACCCATGAAACGGATATCGCTTCCGTTTAACAGGGAATAATCGGAAAGTTTTTTAATGGTATCCATAGAATCATTTCCTCCAATATAGAAGAAATATTTGATCTCCATTTTATTTAAAATATCAAATATCTTGTCGTAGATCTCTCTGTCCTTTGAAATATCCGGCAGCTTAAAACGGCAGGAACCTAAGTAAGCAGAAGGTGTTCTCTTTAAAAGCTCAATGTCCAGGTCGTTTTTAATATGGTCATCTAAGTCCACATATCGCTCCTGCAAAAGCCCCTGGATACCGTGAAGCATGCCATATACCTTATTTGCACCTCTGTCCTTTGCTGTTTTAAATACACCCGCAAGACTTGAATTGATCACTGCTGTAGGGCCGCCGGACTGTCCTACGATCACATTTCCTCTTATACCATTCATAGTATAAAATACCTCCCATGTTTTAATAGGTTCTCTCGGAATCTTTTGTGACTGATTTTGCGGCCAATTTAACGAGAGTATGTTTGTAAGCGCTTACACCTATATTTTTAATTGTAATATAGGAGCAGGCAATTAGCAAGTAATTTTATCTGCAATTTTTTTTAGGTTTTTACAATTTTTTTGTTGATAATTTTTGCCATATTTGCTACAATTATTTCAGGTTATTAACTACACTTTCAACAAACTTATATGTATTAGGAGGGTATTATGAAAGAACTATTATTTTTAGTCCCGGTAGTAGGACTAGCAGGCTTACTGTTTGCCATTTTCCTGAAATCTTATGTGATCAAACAGGATCCGGGAAATGACAAAATGCGTGAGATCGCAGACGCTATCGCAGAAGGAGCAAGAGCATTTCTGGCTTCCGAATACCGTATTCTGGTTATTTTTGTTGCTGTATTATTTGTTGTCATCGGTGTTGGTACACGCAACTGGGTAACAGCTGTATGTTTTCTTACCGGAAGCATCTTCTCTACCGCTGCCGGATATCTTGGAATGAGCGCTGCTATCCGCGCAAACTGCCGTACCGCCAATGCAGCCCGCACCCAGGGTATGAAACATGCTCTGGCACTGGCATTTTCCGGTGGAAGTGTTATGGGCATGGCAGTTGTTGGTCTTGGACTTTTAGGTGTAGGAGCCCTTTATCTTATCACCGGTGATGTTTCTGTTCTTTCCGGTTTCAGCTTAGGTGCTTCTTCTATCGCATTGTTTGCCCGTGTAGGCGGCGGTATTTACACCAAGGCTGCTGATGTTGGTGCTGACCTGGTTGGTAAAGTAGAAGCCGGCATCCCGGAAGATGATCCCCGCAACCCGGCTGTTATCGCAGATAATGTTGGTGATAACGTTGGTGACGTTGCAGGTATGGGTGCTGACCTGTTTGAGTCTTATGTTGGTTCCCTGATCTCTGCCCTGACTCTTGGTATTGTATTTTATCAGGAAGCAGGCGTCCTCTTTCCTCTTTTACTTTCCGCAGCAGGCATCATCGCTTCTATGATCGGCTCTGCTTTAGTAAAGGCCATTGGAAATGCAGATCCACACAAAGCTTTAAAAACCGGCGAATACAGTGCCACTGCCCTGGTCGTGATCAGTGCCCTGGTATTAAGCCGTACTTTCTTTGGCAACTTCCTAGCTGCCTTCACTGTGATCGCAGGACTTTTCGTAGGGGTTCTTATTGGTGCGATCACTGAAGTTTATACTTCCGGTGATTACCGTTTTGTAAAGAAGATCGCAAAGCAGTCTGAAACCGGTTCTGCTACTACTATTATCAGCGGTCTTGCAGTAGGTATGGAATCCACTGCTGTTCCGATCCTGTTAGTTTCCGCCGGTATTCTGATCGCCAACCATTTAATGGGACTTTACGGTATAGCCCTTGCAGCTGTTGGTATGCTTTCTACTACAGGCATCACAGTTGCTATTGACGCATATGGCCCAATCGCTGACAATGCAGGCGGTATCGCTGAAATGTCCGGTCTGGATGAATCTGTCCGTGAGATCACTGACAAATTAGACTCTGTGGGCAACACCACTGCTGCTATTGGCAAAGGATTTGCTATTGGTTCTGCTGCTTTAACTGCCCTGGCTCTCTTCGTATCCTATGCAGAGGCTGTCCAGTTAAAGACCATTGATATTTTAAATGCACATGTTATTGTAGGTTTATTTATTGGCGGTATGCTTACTTTCCTCTTCTCAGCCATGACCATGGAATCTGTATCCAAGGCAGCCCATGAGATGATCGAGGAGGTACGCCGTCAGTTCCACGAAGATGCCGGTATCTTAAAAGGCACTTCCCGTCCGGATTATGCTTCCTGTGTTTCCATTTCCACCAACGCAGCCTTAAAAGAAATGTTTCTTCCAGGACTTATGGCTGTCCTTGCTCCGATCACAGTAGGTCTTATCCTGGGTCCGGATGCTTTAGGCGGACTTTTGACCGGTGCTCTTTTAACCGGTGTACTCATGGCTATCTTCATGTCCAACTCCGGTGGCGCATGGGATAACGCAAAGAAGTATATCGAAGAAGGTAATCATGGCGGCAAGGGAAGTACAGCTCATAAAGCTGCTGTTGTAGGCGATACAGTAGGCGATCCGTTTAAGGATACCTCCGGTCCGTCTATTAACATCCTGATCAAGTTGATGACTATCGTATCTTTAGTTTTTGCTCCTCTCTTCCTTCAGTTTGGAGGACTGATCTAGTACATTGTTTCGTAAATAACTGTACTGATCGCGTAGGATGCGGATTTGAGTGTGCAGGTCTAAAAACGCAGGCGTAGCGGGCTACGCTGAGGCTTTTAGGCCTGTGCAATCAGATTCGCAGACAAGTGAGTGGTATAGTTATTTCGAAAACGATGTACTAGTACATAAATTGATTGAAAATGTTTATAACAGCCAAACCCATTTTCGAAAAAAAGAACCCTGCAGTGTGATCACTGTGGGGTTCTTTTTCGGTATATACTATCGCTGCTTGCTTTGCACTCCCGCAATTCTAAAAACATGAGTAAAAAGGTCATAATAAATGCCTGTAATCATCAAATTCCACCAGCGTAAATCTTTCTGTTTCCGGCTCATATTCAATGGTTGTAATACTTGCATTGTGAGCTACGGTAGATGCCGCTACACTTTCACTGCCTAAAAGCTGCTCCATAAAATGAGCCAGCAGACCGCCATGGGCTACAATTGCTGCATCCCCTGTAAGCTGGGGCTTTATCTCTTTCCATGCCTTTTGGCAGCGCTCATTGACCTGGCTGATGCTTTCGCCTCCCGGAGGTGCTGTTTCTGCCGGGTGTGACCACCAGGCTTCATACAGTGCCCTGTCCTCCTGTAAAAGCTCCTCTTCTGTTTTTCCTTCCCAGGAACCATAGTTGATCTCCATAAGATCTTTTACCGGGATCACCACAGAACTGGAAGACGAAGCCACTGCTTTGGCTGTTTCCATTGCCCGGATCTGAGGGCTGGAAAATACAGCTGTAACAGGCCGGTTTTCCATTGCTTTTTTAAGACAGCCCGCCTGGTATCTTCCCCGTTCATTTAAGGGGATATCCTGTCTGCCCTGGATCTTTTTAGCTATATTCCAATCCGTCTGCCCATGGCGTATAATATATAATTTCATTTGTTTATTCTTCCTCTTTCTGTTCCCCTGATACTGCGCCTTCTCCGTTTACTGTAATCGCATCCAGAGCCAGCTTCATAATATCCTTTACTTCATCTTCGGTCATCTTCATCTTTTCAGCCAGTTCTGCTACCGTTGCCTCTCTCCCCAGCTCTTTTGCCATTACCTGGGATACTGTCTGGAGTACATTTACCCTGGCTGCCATATTCTCTTCTATTTCAGACTCTGTTTTCTGTTCTTCTAAGGCTGCTTCTACTGCCTGACGGACCTCCTGCTCAAAAAAGTCCTCCCACTTCTGGCTTCCGTCATAAGCAGCAGCCGCTGCTGTAAGGGCCACATTCGCCTCCTGGACTACATCTGACATTGGAAGCTCTCTTCCTTCATATTCTTTTACCATCTGGGCTGCTTTTGCCAGATAACCTTCAACCAGGCGCTTTTTCGCCTCTTTATCTCCTGCTGCAGCAAGAGCCAGTACCTTTTTTTCTTCTTCTGCCTCTAATACAGGGATCAGGGCCATTTCTTCTAAATACATTTCATAAAAATTTACTTCCATAATAATACTTCTCTCCTTTGTTCACTGTTATAAAGATAAGTCATTCCCCATTATTAGTCAAGTACAACAGCTCTTTACAAACTTAAGTCTCCCGTGATAAAATAAAGATAATTATAAGGAGGGCTTAATAATGGATATTAATTATGAATTATATAAGGTTTTTTATCATGTAGCAGTCACTCTCAGTTTCTCGGAAGCTTCCAAGCAGCTTTTTATTTCCCAGTCTGCAGTAAGCCAGTCAATTAAGGTACTTGAAAAGAAGCTGAACCAGCCGCTGTTTATCCGCAGTACAAAAAAAGTACAGCTGACACCAGAGGGAGAAATCTTATTAAAACACATTGAACCGGCTATGAACCTGATCCAGAAGGGAGAAAACCAGCTTTTAGAGGCCCATACCTTAAATGGCGGCCAGCTGCGCATCGGGGCCAGCGATACTATCTGCCGCTACTATCTGGTGCCTTATTTAAACCAGTTTCACAAAGACTACCCCAACATTCATATTAAAGTTATAAACCACACCTCCATCGAATGTGCAAAAGCCCTGGAAAATGGCCAGACTGACTTTATCATCGCCAATTATCCAAACTCTGCATTAGCAGGAAACCTGCATACACGGGTCATCAATGACTTCCATGATGTATTCGTAGCCAGCCGTCAGGCCTTTGACTTAGAAGGAAAGGAGCTGACTTTGGAAGAGCTGTTAAAATACCCTATCATGATGCTGGACCGCAAAAGCACCACCAGTGAATTCCTGCATCAGATCTTCCAGAAAAGCCATTTAGACCTGGTACCGGAAATTGAACTTTCCAGTAATGATCTGCTCATTGACCTGGCCCGTATTGGTCTTGGCATTGCTTTTGTACCGGACTTCTGTATCCCTGCCAATGATAAAGACCTTTTTATCCTGGATCTGGCTGAAGAGCTTCCTACCCGCCAGATGGTAGTTGCCTATAACGAAAGTCTTCCTGTGTCCCAGGCTGCCAAACAATTTATGGATATGTTATGATTTTGGAATCAAAAGGTATTCTAAAAACATCCGTGATCCGCTCACAGCCAGGTCACTATACAAATTGTTCCCAGAATCCATCCACCGCCTGTTTTACATTAAAGCGGTTCACTACTGTATAGCTTTCCCATTCCCTTGGAAATAATGCCACATATTCAGGCATCAGAAAACGGTCATCTAAAAGGGCGATCACCCCTTTATCCTTTACGGTACGGATGACCCGGCCTGCTGCCTGCATTACTTTATTCATTCCAGGATATTGGTAGGCATAATTGAAGCCTCCCTCTCCTCTTTCATCAAAATATTCCTTTAAGATCTCCTGTTCCGGATTTACCTGAGGAAGTCCTGTTCCAATGATAATGGCTCCGATCAGCCGCTCCTCTTTCAGGTCTATCCCTTCTGAAAAAATACCACCCATAACGCACAGACCTGCAAACGACTCTTTTGGTTCTTCTTCAAACCTTAAAAGAAATCTCTCCCTGTCTTCTTCACTCATATGAGAAGCCTGTGCCATAAAACGAAAGCCCAGTCCGCCTTCTGCCTGCCTTTTCTCAAGAATATACTGCACAGCTTCCAGAAACTGATATGATGGAAAAAACAGGATATAATTCCCGGTTTTTCCCCTGATCACAGCCTCTATGTAATCGCTGATGCGCTCATACTGGTCTTTTCCCCGTCTGCTGTAGCGGCTGCTTACATCGGAAGCTGCCAGCACTAACCGGTTCTCCGCTTTAAAAGGAGATTTTGCGTAAACTGCATATTCCTCCTGGTTGCCGCTTAAAAGCTCTTTATAATAGCGGATGGGTAGCAGGGTAGCAGAAAAAAACACAGTGCCAACACCCTTTCCCAGACATTCCCTTAAACAAACTGACGGGTTAACGCACATAAGCTTTACCATAAAGGAACCATCTGGCAACAGGCGGCTGTATATCTTATAATTTTCATCCAGCCTGTCACTGACATAAAGAAAATCACGTATTTTAAAATACAGGTCAAGAACCATTTCCCTGTCTTCAAATTCATTATTTTCATTTAAAAAGATTTCCATTTCCCCAAAAAGGCTCATAAGCTCCAGTGAAAGTAATTTTACATCTGAAAGCATACGGTAGGATTCACCAAGTACACTGCGAAAACCGGCATCGTAAGCCAGTTCTTCTTTTTCCTCCAAAAGGGTATCCCAATCCCCTACCCGCTTGACATCTAACAGACGACGGTTGCATCTATCTAACAGACGGATCACGTTTCCAGCATGAGGCACTGCTTTTAAGCTCTTCTTCACGTTCAGAAATTCTTCTTTTATAAGAGCTGCGCTGTACATCTCCCTGGCCCTTGATACAAGATTGTGTGCTTCATCTACCAGAAAAATATAATCCCCATTTTCCTCACCTTCTGCAAAGTACCGCTTCAGGCGTACATTAGGATCAAATACATAATTATAATCACAGATGATCCCATCCACCCAGCTGCTGATATCCAGACACAGTTCAAAAGGACATACCTGGTATTTATCTGCATATTCCAGTATCTTTTCCCTGGTGATTCCCTGTTCCTCCTGTATCACCTCATACACCGCGTCATTGACCCGGTCAAAATGGCCTTTGGCTCTCGGACAGCTTTCCGGGTTACAATCGGCTTTCTCTAATACGCACAGTTTTTCTTTTGCTGTAATGGTCACTGTACTAAAATACAGGTGTTCCCTCTCACGAAGCAGACTGAACGTTTCCTCTGCTACGCTTCGGGTAATAGTCTTAGCTGTAAGATAAAACAGTTTATCACCCAGACCTTCTCCTATAGCTTTTAAGCTGGGGAATATACAGGATAATGTCTTTCCTATCCCAGTAGGAGCCTGGATATAAAGATTTCTGCCCCTTGAAATGCTCTTGTATACAGATACAGCCAGTTCTTTCTGCCCCTCTCTGTATTCATAAGGAAATTCCAGTGCTTTTAAACATTCTGTTCTGCGCAGACTATGGTGGTAAAGATACCGGGCCCATTTAATATATTCATGGATAAGCCCCTGAAACCAGTTTTCCAGATCTTCAAAGGATTTTACCTCTCTAAAACGGCATATCTGCTCATTTTCTATATTACAATAGGTAAGCTGTATTCCTATATTGTCCAGACCTCTGTCAAAAGCATAAATATATCCATAGCACATAGCCTGGGCCAGATGGACCGGATCCGGCCCTTCTAAGCGTTCTACATCCATATAGATACATTTGATCTCATCAATAGTAACTCCTGCGGCCTCAGTGATAATACCGTCTGCCCGGCCCTCTAAAAGGATGGAAAAAACATCTTCCTTTACCAGATGTTTTAAGGCTGCTTCTGCCCGGTAATCAGCTCCCATACGCTTTTGTATCTTTCTGTGCAGTCTGCTTCCCGCCTGCATTGCCTCTTTCTTCGCCCCCTGGCTCCTGCGGTTGTCCAGATCCCCGGACCGCATAACAAATTCCACCAGATTCCGGACAGAAATACGGATCGTTTCCAACTGTGCTTCCTCCTATTTACAGTGTCCCTTGTTTTTCCCTACGCTCATCTTATACTCGGATCCTCGCACTGGCGTGCTTTACTACCTGCTTTCGCAGGCGGGATCCTCGTTAATAGCTTGCGAAAAACAAATGTCTGCTGCGCAGCCGCTTGTTTTTCCCTGCGCTCATTATATCTTAAACTCACGAATCCCGCGCTGACGCGCTCCACTGCCTGCTTACGCAGGCGATTCGTTCGTTAATGGCTTGTGAAAAACAAATGTCTGCTGCGCAGCCGCTTGTTTTTCCCTGCGCTCATTATATCATAGTATCTTCATTCAGGCTCTCTGTTTTTCCTTGAAAGTTCCTTAAATATTTCTTACTCTGCTAACAAGACGATACTTTTAACGATTTTTTACAATTTTTCATAATTGCGCTTGACTTCCTATGAGTTTTATGTAAGAATATGTCGAGGCACATAATCAGTGCCATTCTGGCTAAGATCAGCTGTCGCACTGGTTCAGTGCTGAAGTATTTCCCAAAATCATGTAATTGAATATAAAAGGCAAAGGAGAATCACATGAGACACTTATTGAATCCCTTAGACTTCTCTGTGGAGGAGATTGATGATCTTCTGGCGCTGGCAAGGGACATTGAAAGCAACCTTCCAAAATATGCCCATGTCTGCGACGGCAAGAAGCTGGCTACATTATTCTATGAGCCAAGTACACGTACACGTTTAAGCTTTGAAGCTGCTATGTTAAATCTTGGCGGAAATGTTTTAGGTTTTTCATCTGCTAATTCCAGTTCTGCATCAAAGGGCGAAAGCGTTGCTGATACCATCCGCATGGTTTCCTGCTATGCAGATATCTGCGCTATTCGTCATCCAAAAGAAGGTGCTGCTTATGTGGCTGCACAGAAAGCACGTATCCCGGTCATCAACGCAGGTGACGGCGGACACCAGCATCCAACACAGACTTTAACAGACCTTATGACCATCCGTTCATTAAAAGGTCGTCTGGATAACTTAACCATTGGCCTGTGCGGTGACTTAAAATTTGGCCGTACCGTCCACTCACTGATCAATGCCATGGTCCGCTATCCAGGTATAAAATTTGTTCTCATCTCCCCGCCTGAGCTTCGTATCCCTGACAGCATCCGTGAGGACGTTCTGATTGCTAATAACATTCCATTTGAAGAAATCGGCAGTCTGGATGATTCCATCGGCCAGCTGGATATCCTGTACATGACCCGTGTACAGAAGGAGCGTTTCTTCAACGAAGAGGATTATATCCGCTTAAAAGACTGCTACATCTTAGACAAGAAGAGAATGGCAATGGCAAAGGATGATATGTTTGTTCTCCATCCACTTCCAAGAGTAAATGAGATCTCTGTAGAAGTAGATGACGACCCAAGAGCTGCTTATTTCAGACAGGCACAGTACGGCGTATATGTTCGTATGGCTCTGATCATGACATTACTGGAGGTAGAAAAGCCATGTTAAATATCAGCGGATTAAAAGAAGGAATCGTACTTGACCATATTGAGGCTGGAAAAAGCCTTGATATCTACTACCACTTAGGTCTTGATAAATTAGACTGCCAGGTAGCTATCATCAAGAATGCACGAAGCAATAAAATGGGCCGCAAGGACATCATTAAGATCGAAGGCGGACTGGATAAGGTTGATCTGGATATCTTAGGATACATTGATCATACCATCACTGTTAATATCATCAAGGATGAGCACATTGCAGAAAAGAAAGCATTAAAGCTTCCTAAAAAGATCACCAACGTGATCCACTGCAAGAATCCTCGCTGCATTACCTCTATTGAGCAGGAACTGCCTCATATCTTCTATCTTAGCGATGAAAAGACAGAGACATATCGCTGCCAGTACTGTGAAGAAAAATACAGCGATTTTAAATAAGACACATACCTAATCCTCCATCTGACGATGGGGGATTTTTTCATTTATCCTGCAAAAAGACCAGACACATTTATCAGTTTTATCCGGATAAAAAGTCTGGTCTTTTTACATGTATTCTCTCTTATTTAATTCCCTTATTTACGTTCTGGCACGATCTCGATCCAGTATCCATCAGGATCAGTGATAAAATAGATTCCCATAGACGGATTTTCGTAGCAGATGCAGCCCATTTCCTCATGCTTTTTATGGATGCCGTCGTAATCATCTACATGAAAAGCCAGATGGAACTCACATTCTCCAAGATTGTATGGCTCTGTGCGGTCTTTTAACCAGGTCAGTTCCAGTGTGAAATCTGAAACTCCATCACCTAAGTAAACCAGCTTAAAAGAGCCGTCAGAAGCATCTTTTTCCCTTACTGGCTCCAGGCCTAATGCTTCTTTGTAAAAAGCAAGGCTCTTATTAAGATCTAATACATTAAAATTGAAGTGATTAAATTTGATCATAAAAAACCCCATTATTTGTTATTCTTTGGAACCATAGCTTCCATACCGCCCATGTAAGGTCTTAATACCTCAGGAATACGTACAGAACCATCAGCCTGCAGGTTGTTCTCTAAGAATGCGATCAGCATACGTGGCGGAGCTACTACTGTGTTGTTTAAAGTGTGAGCCAGATACTTGGTGCCATCTTCTCCCTGAACACGGATCTTTAAGCGGCGTGCCTGGGCATCACCTAAGTTGGAGCAGCTTCCTACTTCAAAATACTTCTTCTGTCTTGGAGACCATGCCTCTACGTCGCAGGACTTAACCTTTAAGTCGGCTAAGTCACCGGAACAGCACTCCAAGGTTCTTACCGGAATATCCATGGAACGGAACAGGTCTACTGTGTTCTGCCACAGCTTATCATACCACATCGGGCTTTCTTCTGGTTTGCAGACAACGATCATTTCCTGCTTCTCAAACTGATGGATACGGTATACACCTCTCTCCTCGATTCCATGGGCACCTTTTTCCTTACGGAAGCATGGAGAATAGCTGGTCAGGGTCAGCGGCAGCTGTGTCTCTGGAGTAATGGTATCAATAAACTTACCGATCATGGAATGCTCACTGGTTCCGATCAGGTACAGGTCTTCTCCCTCGATCTTGTACATCATAGCGTCCATTTCAGCAAAGCTCATAACGCCAGTCACTACATTGCTGCGGATCATGAAAGGAGGTACACAGTAAGTAAATCCACGGTTGATCATGAAATCCCTAGCATATGCAATAACTGCGGAATGCAGTCTTGCGATATCACCCATTAAGTAGTAGAAGCCGTTTCCTGCTACTCTTCTTGCTGCATCTAAGTCAATGCCATTGAAGCTTTCCATAATATCTGTGTGATATGGGATCTCAAAATCAGGTACTACCGGCTCGCCAAAACGTTCAATCTCTACATTCTGGCTGTCATCTTTGCCAATCGGCACGCTTGGATCGATGATATTAGGAATAGTCATCATGATCTTTAAGATCTTTTCAGAAAGTTCTGCTTCTTTTGCTTCTAATTCAGTCAGTCTTGCAGAGTTAGCACTAACCTGCTTCTTAACCTCTTCTGCTTCTTCCTTTTTGCCCTGTCCCATAAGAGCACCGATCTGCTTGGACAGTTTATTTCTGCTTGCTCTTAAATCATCTGCTTCCTTCTGGGTAGTGCGGTTTTCTGCATCCAGCGCAATAACCTCATCTACCAGCGGCAGCTTGCTGTCCTGAAATTTATTCTTAATATTCTGCTTTACAATGTCTGGATTTTCTCTGACAAACTTTAAATCTAACATGCTACTCCTCCTGGATCTTCATTTCCTTATTTATATAGCGATCAGTTTATATAGAATACATCCCATATTTCGCCAACTGTTATTGAGTATATAACATTTTCCCAAGATTGAAAAGACCTTTTTGTGTTTAGGGTTCATTTTCCGCTGTACTGCACCAACTTGCCCATCAGTTCTTCAAAGCATACACCATTTTCCACTGGTATCTGAAGTTCTTCAGAACGGCGGATACAGTCTTTTACAAAATCTGCAGCTAGTACCACTCCCTCTGACAAGCTTCCTCCTCTTACACAGACACCTGCTACTACTGATGAAAATACGTCACCTGTACCCGGACGTTCTGTACCGACCTTTTTGCGGCGGATATAAGTTATTTTCTTTTCCCTTTCCGCTACTGCATTGACCAGATACTGTCCTTCTCTCACACCGGTGATCACAACGCCAGATGGACCCATAGCAAGAAGTTCTTCTGTAAGCCCTTCTATCTCTTTCCGGCTCCAGCCTTCTTTTTTAAAAGGGCGTTCTGTTAAAATGCAGGCCTCTGTAAGATTTGGTGTTAAAATATCTGCCATTTCTGCAAGTTCCCGCATTTTCCGGCACATGGTTTCTGTATAAGTGGCATAGGTTTCCCCGTGGTCTCCCATGATCGGATCCACGATCACTTTGGTTTCCGGTTTCTTAAATTCAGTGATCATATCTTTAACTATCTGGATCTGGCGCTCAGAGCCTAAAAAACCGGAGACAATGCCATCAAAGGATAATCCCAGTTCTTTCCATTTTTCAATATAAGGTTCCATTTTATCAGTATAATCATCAAAAAAATACACTGGGAAACCGGTGTGATTGGAAAGCACTGATGTGGGAACCGGACAGCACTGGATCTTCAGTGCCGCTAAAACAGGCAGAGCCGCTGTAATAGAACAGCGGCCATAACCTGAAAGATCATTGATCATTGCGATTTTTTTCTGGTGGTATTGTGTCATTCTTCACTCCATTTATTTTAATTTATCGAATAACCCAGAACGGATCAGCGCCGTTCTTACCGGCATGTAGATCACAACAGATGCAATGGTGGATGTAACTGCATTAATAGAAGTTGCTGCTACATTCCATGCAAGTGTCAGATCTGCTGCAGGTTTTCCCATGATCCATAATTTGTAGTAATAACCTACTAAAGGATCAAAGATCACATTAAACAGCAGACCGCTGACTGCTGCAGCAATTGCATAAGTTAATACTTTTTTACTGTCCTTTGTTTCATTAATATGTCCGATGTGATGCGCTACTAAACCTGCTATCAGACCAATGCAAAGCTTTAAAACAAAGGTCTTTGGTGCATAGAACACATACTTAGGATCAAAAAGATCACCGATGGTCATACCGATAGCACCGCCTAAACCGCCGTAAAAGCCGCCTAAAAGCAATGCACCTAAAACGCAGACTGCATTTCCAAGATGAATAGATGTTGCATCTCCGCCTGGAAGATAGATCTTAAACTGTAAAAATGTAAATACCACGTAGGATAATGCTGCAAAAAGTCCTGTAAGAGCGATCTTATATACTTTATTGCTCCCTGTTTTTGAGTCTTCATGTACTGCCTGGGCTGTATTCATAATTGACCTCCTCTGTCCGGTTTATTGTTAGTTATTTATCCGGCCCTTTTACTTAGAAGGTATACTAACACTTTGGTGGATAGTTTTAAATATCCAGTTTATTCATTTTAAACCAGTCCAGTTTTGGATCCATCAGTCATGGGACTCTACCGTGATCAGAACACCGTCAGACAACGTAATCCTACCTTCCTCTTCCACCAGCTCATTGCTGATACAGAGGCTGGTTCCAATAAAAATATCACGGTCTGTAAGTGGATACTTAAAGCCTTTTAAAGTGATCCCTTTTACTTCTTGCGTAAGAGGCAGGAAGGAAATATATTTCCCCCATACTGCATCTTTTCGGAAAATATGTTCCCCATCTATGAGATACAGACGGTTCTGGGTATCCACAATCTCTGCATAAGTACCTTTTTGCAGGCATGGAAACAGCAGATGGATATTCCCAATCATATGATCCAGTCTTCCTCCTGTAGCTCCCAGCAGCGTAATATGGCTGCAGTTCATGGCAAGAGCACGCTTAATGGCAAGCTCTGTGTCTGTATCATCTTTTTCCGGCTGATGCACTTCCCATATGATATGTTCCATTTTCCGGTAGTAAGACAATATCTCCGGGCGGACAGTATCAAAATCTCCTACGATCACATCCGGGATGATCCCCAGCTCTTTTGCAGCTTCCAGTCCTCCATCTACAGCTATTACTTTTTCATATTTACTTTTCTTTAAAAAAGAACCGGCGAAAGCAAGGGAAAGCTTCCCGCCGGTCAAGATCAGACAACGTTTCATTTCTCGTATTCCTTAAAGATCTCATTAAATTCTTTTACTCTTGCTGCCGGATCGGAACCGAAAACAGCAGAACCTGCGACAAATACATTGGCACCTGCTTCTAATACCTCTCTTACATTGGTTGCGCTGATGCCACCATCTACCTGTATATCAATAGTAAGACCCTTTTCATCACACATAGCCCGCACCTGCTTTACCTTTTCTAATGTATAAGGAATGAACTTCTGGCCGCCAAAACCTGGATTTACAGTCATGATCAGTACCATGTCCACCTGACCTAAGATACATTCCAGTACAGATACAGGAGTAGCTGGATTTAAGGCAACACCTGCTTTGCAGCCAGCCTCCTTGATCTGGTTTACAACCCGGTCCAGGTGGGTACATGCCTCTGCATGGACAGTAATGATATCTGCTCCCGCATTTTTAATATCTTCTATATAGCGCCCTGGTTCTTCCACCATCATATGAACATCAAAAGTCATATTCGTAACTTTTCTTAAGCTTTTAAGAACCGGCATTCCAAAAGAAATACTTGGAACAAAGGCTCCATCCATTACATCCAGATGCAGATAAGGTGCCCCTGCTTCTTCAATCTCATGAACCTGTTCTCCCAGTCTGGTAAAATCTGCCGCCAGTAATGACGGTGCTACTTTGTATTCCATAATTAATATCTCCTTTTCTGCTTTAATTCATCATACATCAGATGATAATTGTCGTAGCGGCTCCGGCTGATCTTTCCTTCTGCTACTGCATCTTTTACACCGCACACCTTTTCTCCTATATGAACGCAGCCCAAAAACCTGCAGCCGCTTTCATACTGGCTAAATTCCGGGAAATGATCCTTTAACTCATTTGCTTCTATATCCGGCGTAAACATAGAACTAAATCCCGGCGTGTCCATCATGTAAGTATCTTTTTCAACAAAAAACAATTGCGAATGACGGGTAGTGTGCTTTCCACGCTCAATCTTGCGGCTGATATCTCCTGTTTCCATCTCTGCCTCCGGCTGGATACAATTGGTAAGGGAAGATTTACCTACACCGGAAGGGCCTGCCAGTACCGTAGTTTTTCCGCGAAGAAGGCTTTTAACCTGCTCAATCCCTGTTTCTTCCATAGCACTGATAAAATACACCGGATAGCCCGCCGGTCCATAAATACTTCTATACTGTTCCATCAAAGCTTCATCTCCCAGATCCTGCTTATTAAAGCATAATGTTACCGGGATATCTTCCATAGACATCATCACTAAAAAGCGGTCTAAAAGGTTTAAATTCGGTGCCGGATGAGTTAGTGCAAAAAGCACCAGTGCCTGGTCCACATTGGCAGCTGCCGGACGGATAAGCTGATTTTTTCTTGGAAGGATCTCATCAATATTTCCCTCCATGGCTTCTTCATCCAGCACAGAAAACTCTACATCATCACCAACTAAAGGCTTGATCTTCCGGTTTCTGAAGATTCCTTTGGCCTTACACTGATATACTTTATTTTCGCCATTGTTTACGTAATAGAATCCTGCGATCCCTTTGATTATCTTTCCTGTCATTTTTTCTCCTAGCTGCTTTTATGTTCTCCCGGAGTCTTTTGCAGTGAAAGGACATTGGCAATCTGCCTTCACTGCCTGCTCATAACCAAATAACTGCCATACAGTCTCTAGTACATCGTTTCGTAAAACTGTACTAATCACGTAGGATGCGGATTTGAGTGGGCAGGTCTAAAAACGCAGGCGTAGCGGGCTACGCTGAGGCTTTTAGGCCTGTGCA
>OLRX01000743.1_pt1 | contig 27725 bp, 20 predicted proteins | sample 1672991 | NCBI WGS metagenome assembly OLRX01 (sample SAMEA3136744, study PRJEB25190) | human gut metagenome | biome: human gut; feature: human-associated habitat; material: faeces | place: Austria | collected 2013
ATTTGAACCTCCGACCCCACGCTTAGGAGGCGTGTGCTCTATCCAGCTGAGCTACTGAGACATTTTTAAGATTTATGCAATTTTCATTGCTCGAAGGAATCGAACAATCTGCCGCTTAGGAGGCGTGTGCTCTATCCAACTGAGCTACTGAGACAATTTGAATCAGGCAGCTGTGCGCGATGCAGGAGTACAACTGCCCTATTATTATAAACGCAACCCTGCAAAAAAGCAAGACATAATACAAAGCCGCCCGCACAGCAAAATTGTGTGGGCGGCTTTGCGTTTAAGTTATACGGAAAAGGGGGAGCACTCAGGCAAGACCGTCCAGCCATGCGGCGATGCTTTCGGCGGCAAAATTGATATACGGGTACAGGGGTTGCAGGTTCCGCAGGCTTTTGTCATTACCGCTGCTGCCGGAGGTGCAGAACAGGTACACGTTTTTTCGGTCAGGTCGTTGCTTTCAATAAAAGTTTGGATGATGCGCGGTGCGGTGGAGTGCATCATTTTAAGTGTAAAGAAACTCTACATGGATATAACGAGAAGTGAAAAGCAGGGCAACCCAGGAAACCCTACTGGAAAATCCGCATCGCTTATTCCAGCGCTGCCTTTGCGGCGGCAATTTTGGCGTTGGCTTCAGCCAACTGGCGGGAACAATCGTCTGTGGAGTCATCGCGCTCTAGGCGGTTGCGGTCCCCAATCAGGGCGGTCCAATACTGGCCACCGTTATATTCAAACACGACCCAATCGTACCCGTTGTATTTTTCCTTGGTGATCTGGGTAACCGGGTAGCTGCCCAGCGGTAGGTAGCCCACCACATCGTTCAGATTGGCGGTATAAAAATATTCTGTGTTGGAACCAAAAACCGTGAGCTTATATCCGCTCACGGCTGTCATGTTCGGCCCATCGCTGCCATACCCGTTAAAATTCCCGGCGCGTATCGTGGGCAGATAGTCCTGATAGCTGTAATCCAGATCCACCGCGCCGGTAATGCCGCTGACGGTGCCGGAACCGGAATACTGCCACATGCCGTACTGCCCGGTGTACCCCAGGCTGGAGCGGTAATCCGCCACCCAAAGCGGATAGTTTGCCAGCGCGGAAGCATTCATATACGAGTTGATGTAGTTGGTGTAGCTGTACCAGCCCGCGTACCATTTGCGCTGGTTCAAAATATCCATGGCGTATTTGACCAGGTTCGTCAGCTGCGGTTTGCCCAGGCTGGTCAGGCTGCGGGCCTCCACATCTACAAACACCGGGTATTCCAGCTGTAAGCCCTCCAGCGCGTTCAAAAAGGTGGTCAGCTCCCCGGCAACAGCGCTTTCGGTGCGGGCATAGGTGTAATAATAAGCCCCAACCCGCAGCCCGGCGGCATGGGCGCCGTTCACGTTTTGCAGAAAATAGGGGTCCACATACGCGCCGTTGTTGTTGCTGGACCCAATGCGTACAATGGCAAACTGTTTGCCCGCCGCGGCAACGGCACTCCAGTTGATGCTGCCCTGATACCGGGAAACATCGATCCCCACCTGAAACAAAGCCATACAAAAATCCCCCTCCCAGGATTGCCTGCCGTGCAGGTGTATCCTACAGCATGTTATGCTGGAAAGGAGAGGGAAGTGAATCTTATGAAATTGCTGCCGGCGCATTCATGCGGCGGCGCTGAATAAGCAGGGACGCGTTAAATCACAATGCCGCCGTTTACGCCGAGCACCTGCCCGGTGATGAACCCGGCCCCGCGCCCGGCCAAAAATACCAGCGTGCGGGCAACTTCTTCCGGGGTGCCAAGGCGCTCCACGGGGGTCTCTTCCGCCAGGGCAGCTTTGTCCTCTGCGGTAAAGCTGGCCATCATGTCGGTTTCAATCACACCGGGAGCCACGCAGTTCACCGTAATGCCGGAAGGACCTTCCTCTTTGGCGAGCGCCTTGGTCAGGCCAATCACACCGGCCTTTGCGGCGGAATAGTGTACTTCGCAGCTGCCGCCGGTCTGGCCCCACATGCTGCTTACCAGCAGAATGCGGCCGTATTTTTGGCGGATCATGCCAGGCAGCACGGCGCGGCATGCATAAAACACGCCGTCCAAATCTACCCCCATCATGCGGTGCCAGTCCTCATCGGTCAGGTCAGTGAAGAGCTTTTGCTGGGCAATCCCCGCACAGCACATCAGCGCCTGCAGGCTGCCGAACTGCTGCAGTGCTTCCTGTACCGCGGCATTCACCTGGGCGGAATCGCTCACATCGGCGTGCAAAGCCACAAAGCGCCCGCCGGGGTTCAGCGCCTGTGCCTGCTGCACAACATCCAGGGCAGCATCTTCGCGGCTGTTCCAGGTAAAGGCAACATCGTACCCGGCGCGGGCAAACTCCAAAACGGTGGCGGCACCAATGCCGCGGCTGCCGCCGGTAATCAATACATGGTCATTCATGGGGGTTCTCCTCATTTTGCAGCGGGGCTGCCTGCTGGGCGCGCTTTTCGGCTTTCAGTTTCAGCCGTTTGGCTCGCAGTCCGGCAAAAAACTCTTGTAAAAGTGCCTGGGCTTCCTCTTCCAACAGGCCCTGCTCCATAACAGGGTGGTGGTTAAATGGTAAAGCAAACAGATCCGTCAAAGAGCCGCAGCACCCGGCCTTGGGGTCGCGGGCACCATAGACTACCCGCTTTAACCGGCTGTTGATGATGGCCCCACTGCACATGGGGCAGGGCTCCAGCGTAACAAACAGCTCACATTGCCACAGCCGCCACCCGCCAAGGGCTTTGCAGGCTGCGTCGATGGCAAGCAGTTCGGCGTGGTAGATGGCATTTTTGCCGCTCTCTCGCAGGTTGTGGGCACGGGCAATGATCTCGCCATCCTTGGCAACCACCGCGCCAACGGGCACTTCACCCAAAGCGGCAGCGGCGCGGGCTTCTTCCAGCGCGGCCTGCATCAGTTGTTCATCGGTCATTGCGTTACCCCACACGGTACAGGTACACCGTAAGGCCCATCAAAAACAGAACACATACGGTATACGGCAGGCTGGTAAAAACGGCCAGCGGCTCCATGCCGCCGCGCAGCCCGGCGGAAAAGCTGAACCCCTGCGCTTTGACCCGCCATACCAGAAAGAGCGCCGCCAGTGGCAGGGCCACTAGCAAAATCAGCTCATACACCACGGCAAGCTGCTCCGGCGCATATTGGCGCAGATATAGGCTGAGAAACGCCAAGGTATTGTTGATGAAATGCAGCAGCATGCCGGGCAGAATACTGCCGCTGCGCTCAACCAGCCAGCCCAAAAAGATGCCGCACACCAGCGCGGTAATGCTTTGTGCCAGATCCAGGTGCAGCAACGCAAACAGCAGGGCAGGGGCAAAAATCGCCACGCTGCTGCCGCTGGGGCGCATAATGCCCTGCAGCGCCCCGCGAAAATAAATTTCCTCCAGCACAGCGGGCACTACACACAGACTGAAATAACGAATGAACAGATCCAGGCCACCGGCGGGCAGCGCGGTGCTGCTGGTGGTAACGCCCAGCCCGCGGGCCAGCAGCCCGCCGAACAGGTTGCCCGCGTTGGCCAGCCCCAAAAACACCACCAGGCAGAACGCCGGGCTCCAGGGGGCGGGCAGCAGAATGCGCAGATCCTGCGTTTGCAGCCGGGTGGCGCGCAGCAGCCACCACAGCGGCAGCACAATAGAACCCGCTGCCACCACAATGCCCAGCAGCCCCTGCGCGGTCACGCTGAATCCGACCGGGTCGCTCAGGCTGGAACCCTGCACCCGCATACCCATCAGGGCGGAAACAAAAATAGTCAATAGATCCTGTACAAACAGATAAGCCAGCGCGGCCACCGCGCACAGCGATGCCGCCCCCCGTACACCGCGGGGATTGGAGAGTGTTGATTTTGGCAAAATACTTCCTCTTTCTTTTCACTGTACTATATAAAGATACGTTCCATATAATTCCGGCACAAAACGCGGCAGATGATACCTGTAACAATAATAACACGTTTGCGGCGCTTTTACAACGCGGCGCAGCCCGGCCCACGGAAAAACGGCAAAACAAAAACCCGCCGGTTGTGCGGACCGGCGGGTAGGAGAGGAAAATAGAGGAAGGAATGTTTTCTATACAGAGAAAATCCATCAAGGCTGTGCGGGCCTTGACTTTATGCTATTATAATAGTACAGTATTTGTGTGAAGTAAAGCTCAAAAAGTTCACATGAAAAGTGAACAAGATTCATCAAGACGCATCAGAAAACAAAAAACAAAGAAAGTAAAGTTTACTTCCCAATTATAAAAGGAGCATCCGGTTCATCATGACCCTGTTAGCCTGCCAGATTTTTTCCACCATTGCGCACGAGGGCAGCTTTGCCCGCACCGCGGAGCAACTGCACCTGACCCCCTCCGCCATCAGTCATGCGGTTTCTACCATGGAGGCGGAATGCGGTTTCCCACTGTTTACCCGCACCAAAAGTGGCGTTACCATGACTGCCGCCGCCGAAAACCTGTTGCCCGCCATCCAGCGGCTGCTGGCTTCCAGCGAATCCCTGGATCAGTCCATCGCCCAGATCAACGGCATGCACAAAGGCGTGCTGCGCCTGGGGGTGTTCAACTCTGCCTGCGTGACCTGGCTGCCGCAGCTGGTGCCGCAGTTCCAGCTGGATTTCCCCGGTATTGATGTGCAGATCTATCAGGGCAGTTATGCGGATATCTGCGCCTGGGTCAAAAACGGCACGGCGGAAATCGGCTTCCTTTCCAATTCCAGCGCGCTGGATTTGGATTTTGAACCGCTATATGATGACGAGCTGGTCTGCATCGCACCCGTGTCCTACCGCCCGGCCCGGCCCGGCTGTGTCAGCGCCGAGGAACTGCGCGGCCAGCCGTTCGTCAGCCAGCTGGCGGACGTGGATGCCGATATCCAGAGCTACTTCAAAACCAACGACCTGCGAGTGGACAGCCGCTGCTATATCGTGGATGACCAATCCATGATCGCTATGGTGGCCTGTGGCCGCGGCTTTGCCATTATGCCGGAGCTGATGTTCAAAACCGGAACCGATCCCCACGGCTGCCAGGTGCTGCGGCTGGAACCCGCTGCAACGCGCAGCATTGGGCTGGCCTGCCTGGCGCGGGGGGCGCTTTCCCCGGCTGCACGCCAGTTTGCCGCCCGCGCCCGCGCTTACGCTGCCAGCCTGCGGCAAAAGTGAGCGGCGGGGCGGGGAAGACGGACTTGTGCTGACTTGGCAATGTCATATCCCTCTTTTCAAAAATATAAAAAAGGTATATAATAAAGTTTCAGCAGGAAAGGAGGAGCTCAGCCTATGCCCGGTGATCTGCATACCCATTCGTCCTGTTCGGACGGTTCTACCCCCATCGAAAAGCTGCCTTGGCTGGCGGCCTGCGCGGGGTTGGATTGGCTTGCCATCAGCGACCATGATACCAACCGCTCTGTGCGTTATGCTTACGCCCACCCGGAGCAAAACGGTGTGAAGCTGATCCCGGCGGTGGAGCTGACGGCCTATGATTATGGGCGGGAACACCGCGTGCACATCCTATGCTATTACCCGGACGATTGCGAAGCTCTGGCCCGCCATACTGCAGTCATGGACAAACGCCGCTATGATGCCGTGTACCAGTCCTGCAAGGAGCTGGAGGAAATCTGCCCCCAGTTCAAGACCGAGGAAGCGTTGGAATTTGCCAAGGACAGCGGCACGCTGTACAAGGCCCATGTCATGCGTGTATTGTGGCAGTATGGGCTTTCGGATGGAATGTACAACACGGTGTACCGCAGCCTGTTCGGTCTGCGCCCGGTGCGCGGCAAGATCCTGCACACGCCGGTGTATGAAACCGTGGATACCATCCTGAACCTCATCCAAGAATGCCGCGGTGTGGCGGTACTGGCCCACCCCAGCGTTTACCACAGCATGCCTTTGGCGCGGGAGCTGATTGCAGCCGGGCGGCTGGACGGCGTGGAGATCGACCACCCCCGCAACACGGAGGAGGATAAAGCCGAGCTGGAACAGCTGGCCGCGGAGTACGGCCTGATCGTGACCGGCGGCACCGACTACCACGGCATGAACACCAACACCCCGCACCCGGTTGGCACCTGCACCACCGCGGACGAACAGATCGCCCGCATCCGTGCGCTGGCCGAAGCGCGCAAAAAGTAAAGGCAATACCGCATAATTCTAAGTGCCGATACGGCGAGCGAGGTGCGGCAGATGCTAAGCCAAAAGCGCAGATAATACTGGATGTCTTATCGAGCATTTTGGCAACGCAGATGCCGTGCCGCAGCCGCCGAAGCGGTGCTTAAGCCGTCAGGCGGGAATTGTGCGGTGTTGCCTAAAGTAACCAACAGCAAAAAACAAAACGGAGCAAGAAAATAAAAAGGAGCAAACGATTATGACTTACGAACGCCGCAATAAGGGCACCTGCTCGGTGATGACCAAAGTAGAACTGAACCCTGACCATACCATTGAATCTGTTGAGGTACTGGGGGGCTGCAACGGCAACCTGAAAGGCATCTGCCAGCTGCTGAAAGGCATGAAAGCTGAGGACGCCATTGAGCGCATGAAAGGCACCCTGTGCGGCTCCAAGCCCACCAGCTGCCCGGACCAGATCGCCATTACGCTGGAAGAAGCCCTGCAGAAGCTGTAAGCCCTGAATATTATTTGTAAGGAAGCGCCGATATGGATTGTTTTAACTACCCGCTGGATACCGAAACGCTGCTGCGCAAAAAGCGCCGCCTGCGCAAGGAACTGCTGGCCCAAAACCCGCACCCGCTGCAAAAGCGCATCGCCATCCTGGGTGGTTCCACCACCAATGAGGTGGCAGACCAGCTGGGCCTGTTTTTGCTGCAATACGGCATTCAGGCGGAGTTCTACCAGAGTGAGTACGGCCAATATTGGCAGGACGCCATGTTCGGCACGCCGGAGCTGGATGGGTTCCACCCCGATGTCATTTATATCCACACCAACTGGCGCAACATCATCAATTTCCCCACAACGGCCACCCCGCAGGCGGAAATTGACGCCATGCTGAATGCCGAGTACAGCCGCTTTGAGCAGATGTGGCAGGCGCTGGAAGCCAAATTCCACTGCCCCGTCATCCAGAATAACTTTGACCGCCCCAACTACCGCCTGATGGGCAACCGCGATATCTGGGACCCGCATGGCCGTTCCAACTATCTCAGCCGCCTGAACCAGCGCTTTTATGCCTATGCCGCCGCGCATGAGGATTTTTATATCAATGATATTGACTATCTCAGCGCAGATTACGGCCTGACTGCCTGGGGGGATGCGTTCTTCTGGCATATGTACAAGTACGCCATGTGCCTGGATGCGATTCCGTCTTTGGCAAACAGCGTGGCAAACATCATCAAATCTCTGTATGGCCGCAACAAAAAAGCCCTGGTGCTGGATCTGGATAACACTCTCTGGGGCGGCATTGTGGGCGATGACGGTGTGGACGGCATTGCCATCGGCCCCGAAGTGCCGGAAGGCCAGGTGTACGCCGAGTTCCAGAGCTACTGCAAAGCCCTGCAGACCATCGGCGTGGTGCTGGCGGTGGATTCCAAAAATGACGAAGCCAACGCCCTGGCCGGCCTGAACCACCCGGACAGCGTACTGCACCCGGATGATTTTGTCTGCATCAAGGCCAACTGGGATCCCAAAGATCAGAACCTGAAAGCCATCGCCGCAGAGCTCAGCCTTGGCGCCGACAGCTTTGTGTTTGCTGATGACAACCCGGCGGAGCGTGCCATTGTGGCCGCCCAGCTGCCCGGCGTGGCCACCCCGGTGCTGGATGGTGCCGAAAACTACATCAAGATGCTGGATCACGGCGGGTACTTTGAAACGACGATCCTTTCCGGCGACGACCTGAAAAAGACCGCGCAGTACCATGCCCGCGCCCAGGCCGCCCAGGCCCAGGCAGCTTTTGCCGATTACGGCCAGTATCTGGACAGCCTGGAAATGACGGCGACCATCCGCCCCTTTGAGGCGGTGTATATGCAGCGCATTGCTCAGCTGACCAACAAGAGCAACCAGTTCAACCTGACCACTCTGCGCTGCACTGAGGATGACATCCGTTCCATGGCAGAAAAGCCGGACTGGATCACCCTGTACGGCAAGCTGGTGGATAAATTTGCGGATAACGGCGTTGTTACCGTTGTGGCAGGGCAGGCCCAGGGCCAAACGCTCTGCCTGCGCCTGTGGCTGATGAGCTGCCGTGTGCTCAAGCGCGGCATGGAAGACGCCATGATGGATACCCTTGCCGCCAAAGCTGCCGCTGCAGGGTATACTGCGCTGGAGGGCTATTATTACCCCACCGCCAAAAACGCTATGGTGCGGGAATTTTATGCTGGGTACGGCTTTGAAAAAACGGCCGAGGATGCCGATGGCAACACCACCTGGCGCCTGGACCTTGCCGCTTACAATCCCCGCTGCCCCCATATAAAAATTGAAACCTGAGCCGCGGCGCATACCGCGCGGCAGATGGCAAACGTAAAGGAAGCTACATGCCCCATACAACCCCGAAAACCAGCCGCATTCCCGGCCCGCTGCACAAGGCGGGCCTGTTTGTGTTGTTTGCGGCCATCACGGCGGCGCTCTGCCTGCTGCTGAACTTTTTGCTGGTGGATGACCTGCACGCCTATTCCCGTGTGACGCTGGGGGAGTATTACGCCCAAGCGGATGTGGTGGATACTGTGTTTGTGGGTTCCTCCCACAGCTACCGCAGCTTTGACCCGGATACCATTGACCCCATTCTGGGCAGCCACAGCTTTAACCTTGGCACCAGCCAGCAGCAGCCGGATGGCTCCTATTGGCTTATTCGGGAAGCCACCGCCAACAGCCCGCTGAAAACCGTCTATCTGGAAACCTTCTATACCGGCTATAATCAGCAAAAATCCAGCAATGTTCCGCTGGCCTGCTACCTGATCACCGATTACATGCGCGCGTCCTCGCCCTACCGTTACCAGTATCTGTGGGAGATGGGCGGTGCCGCGGCATTTGCGGATCTGGTGTTCCCGGCGCGCCATGCTATTGCTGACCCTGGTGAGCTGCCGGCCCTTTGGCGCGGCAAGCTGACCGGCGGCTATAACGTGGGGAACTATGACTGGGTCACCTACCCGGACGAGGGCGAAGCCTACCGGGACCGCGGTTTTGTCTATACCGAGGGTACCAGCATCTGGGGGTTCGACACCCTGATGCACGTGGATGCCAGCGCGCCAATCTCACCGTTTGGCCGGGCGAACCTGACCCGCATTGCCGAGTTCTGCAAAAAGCAGAACATCCGCCTGGTGCTGGTCACCGCCCCGCTGCCCAGCGCCTATGTGCAGGATACCCAGAACTACCAGGCCTATGTGGATGCCATGCGCAGCTTTGCCGCGGCCAACGGCACCCAGTATTGGGATTTTTCGCTCTTTAAGGATACCGACCTGCTGCCCATTGGCTTTGACGATTTTTCAGATATGCACCACCTGAACGGGCAGGGGGCAGAAACGTTCAGCAAGGCGTTCGCCACGGTGGCCGCTCGCAGTGCTGCGGGCGAGGATGTAAGCGGCCTGTTCTATGATACGGTTGCCGAAAAATTGGCCACATCACCGGACAGCACCGTGCAGCAGGGGGAGGGCAACTGATGTTTTCTGTTACATCCCTTGGCTTTTTGCCGTTTATGGCGCTGTTTGTCTGCCTGTGGTACCGTGTGCCCCAGCCTTCCCGCTGGAAGCTGGTTCTGGCAGCCAACGCAGTGTTCTGCCTTTCCATTGATATCGGCGCGTTTTTTGCGGTAGCCCTTGCCACGGCAGTGGTGTGGCAGGCCGCGCAGCATGCGCAGCCAGAGCAGCCCAGCCGCCGCGGGTGGCTGGCACTGGGGCTGGCCGCAGCCCTGCTGCCGCTGCTGGTGCTCAAATACAGCGGCATGCTGGTGCCGGGCCTGCGGGATTTGTATAAGCCCTTTGGCCTTGCGTATTACAGCTTGCAGCTGGCGGGCTACCTGCTGGATGTGTGGCATGGCCGCACGGCACCCGCGCCCAGCTATGCACGGCTGTGGTGCTATGCGGGCTTTTTCCTCTCGCTCACCCAGGGGCCGTTCAACCGCTATAATACCCTGATGCCCCAGCTGGAAGCCGCCCCCAAAACGTTTGAAACCCAGCGTTTGGTCAGCGGTTTGCAGCGCAGTGCGTGGGGGTATTTCAAAAAGTTTGCCATTGCGGACCGTGCGGCCATTGTGGTCAGCGCCGCCTTTGCGGACCCGGCGTCCTTTGACCGCAGTCAGCTGATTTTTGCCACGGTTATGTATTCGTTCCAGCTGTATGCCGATTTTTCCGGCTACACGGATATTGTGCTGGGCATGGGCGAGATCCTGGGCCTGCACCTGCCGGAAAACTTCCGCCAGCCGTTTTTTTCTGCCAGCGTCAAGGAGCTGTGGGCCCGGTGGCATATCAGCCTTTCGCAGTGGTTCCGGGATTATGTGTATATCCCACTGGGCGGCAACCGCAAGGGCATTGCCCGGCGGGATGCCAACCTGCTGCTGACCTTTTTGGTCAGCGGGCTGTGGCACGGTGCCAACTGGACCTTCCTTGTCTGGGGTGGGCTGCACGGCCTGTGCCAGGTGGCGGAGGACCACATGCCCGCTCCGCTGCGCAAGCGCAAATCTCTGCCGCTGCGCATCGTGGGCGTGCCGCTGACATTTGCCATCTTTGTTACAACCTTTACCATCTTCCGCACCAGCAGCTTGGGCAATGCGGCGGCATATTTTGCCGGTATCCTGCATAACCCCGGGCACGAGGTGTTTGCCCAGTACTGGCTGCTAGGCCTGACCAGCAAGCTGGAACTGCTCTTGCTGTTGCTGGGCATTGCGTTGCTGGTGCTGGTGGATGTGCTGCATGAATGCGGCCTGCACCTGCGCGCCTGGGTCAACGCCGCGCCGCGCCCGGTGCGCTGGGCTGTGTACGAATTTGCCATTTTTGCCTTTTTGCTGATGGCAAGCTTTTATTCCAATACGGGCTTTTTGTATGCCCGGTTCTGAAAAGCAACAGCCCCGGGCAGTACCCATAAAAGGTGCCGCCTGGGGCTGTTTTTGTCTATGTGGAAAATATAAAAAGGGGACAAAGCTTTACCAAAAGCTGCTTATTCCTCGCCCTCAAATTTCATGCCCCAGGCCATGCGGATATCATACATCAGTTGGGTCAGGGCAATGCTTTGCTGCGGGGTATAAATGCTGCTGTGGTGCCTGCCAGTGGCAGCACAACGGCTTACTTCCCGAATCTGGTATTCAAAACCGTTCACATCAAAAGGAAAATCCAGTTCCTGCGGTGGCTGGCCGTCCAGTTCCAGCGTCATATGTTCGGCGTACTGGAAGTCCGGCAGGGTAATGCGGCCCTTGGTGCCCACAATGCAGGCCATGCGGGTAAGGCGCTGGCCGATGGTTTGCACCGATTCCGCCGTGCAGCCGCTGGGGTAGGCAAGCCGCAGTTTGCTGTATTCATCGGTGCCGTATTCTGTCAGGCGCAGCTCTTCTGTCTGCACGTTCTGGGGCTGCTGGCCGGTGACCATCTGCAAAAAGCCAAGGTTATAAATGCCAATATCCAGCAAAGCGCCACCGCCCAAAGCAGAGTTGAATTTGCGCTCGCGGCGGGCGCCTTCAGTGGTAAAACCGTATTGGCAGGTGATGGTTTGCAGCGTACCGATCACCCCATCCGCCAGCATCTGCTGCAATTTGGCATACAGCGGCAAAAAGCGAATCCAGAATGCTTCCATGATAAAAAGCTGCTTTTTTTCCGCCAGGGCATACAGCTCTTTGGCCTGCTCTGCATTGATGGTGAACGGCTTTTCGCACAGAACATGCTTGCCGTGCTCCAGGCAGAGCTTGCAGTTTTCGTAATGCAGGGCGTTGGGCGTAGCAATGTAGATGGCATCTACGGCGGGATCGGCGGCAAGCTCTTCATAGCTGGCGTGCCAGTGCGGGATGTTGTACTGCGCCGCAAAGGCTTTGGCACTTTCGGCCCGGCGGGAGCCGACTGCGGCAAGCCGCTCGCCCTCGGCAGCCATCGCATTGACTGTTGTGGCAAATTTGTTGGCAATGGTGCCGGTAGCTAAAATTCCCCAATTCATAAAATTACCTCCCATTAACAAGGGTCCTTTGTGCACATCGTACCACAAGCAGGAAATTGCGGCAAGGAAACACGCGCAAAACAGCAAGAAAAAACAGACCCGGCAGGGGAACAGCAAAATCCGTTCCATCATGCCGGGTCTGAACTTATTATGAGAACAGAACAGGAAAACGCGGCACTGCCTTACGGGCGTACCTTGAACTCCTGCTCACAGTAAACGCAGCGGTAGCGTCCGCTGGGGGTCAGGGCAAAGATGTGGTCGCAGCCGGTCTCCAGGGAGGTAATGCAGCGGGGGTTGGTGCACTTGATCACGTTCACCAGGCGCTTGGGCTGGTCCGGGCGCACCTTGCGGGCCACATGACCGTTCTCAATAAAGGTCAGGCTGATCTGCGGGTCCACATAACCCAGCACATCAAAATTCAAGCCGGAAATATCGCCCTCGATTTTAATAATATCCTTTTTGCCGCTTTTCTGGCTGCGCACGTTCTGCAGCAGAGCCACGCTGGCTTCGCTCAGCTTTTCCAGCTCCAGCAGGTGATACAGCGAAAGCCCGGTCCCGGCGGTAATGTGGTCAATGACCACGCCGTTCATGATTTCATCAATATTCAGCATTCAAAAGCAACCTCCCCGGTTTTGGGGTCTTTCAGCCCCAGCAGCGTCATAATCAAAGCCATGCGCACATACACGCCGTTCTGTGCCTGCTCAAAGTAGGCGGCGCGCGGGTCATCGTCCACATCCAGCGTAATTTCGTTCACACGCGGCAGGGGATGCAGCACCGCCATGTCCGCCGGGGCAAGGTTCAGCTTTTCGGCGGTCAGGATGTAGCTGTCACGCAGGCGGATGTAATCTTCCTCATTGAAAAAGCGCTCGCGCTGCACACGGGTCATGTACAAAATATCGAGGTCCGGCAGAGCACCTTCCAGGTTGCGGGTCTCAATGTAGGGGATGCCGCGGGGCTCCAGTACTTCATTGATGATGTAATCCGGCACGCGCAGTTCTTCGGGGCTGATCAGGACAAACTTTACGTTGTCATAGCGGGCCAGGCTCTTGATGAGGGAATGTACCGTGCGGCCAAACTTCAGGTCGCCGCAGAAACCAATGGTCAGGTTGTCCAAACGGCCCTTGCGGCGGCGGATGGTCATCATGTCCAACAGGGTCTGGGTGGGGTGGCTGTGGCCGCCGTCACCGGCATTGATCACCGGGATCTTGCTGTAAAGGGAAGCGCGCAGCGGGGCCCCCTCTTTGGGGTGGCGCATGGCGGCAATATCCGCATAGCAGCTGATAATGCGGATGGTATCCGCAACGGTTTCACCCTTGGAAGCACTGGAAACACCGGCATCCGGAAAACCCAACACCTTGCCGCCCAAACGCAGCATCGCCGATTCAAACGAAAGGCGGGTGCGGGTGGAAGGCTCATAGAACAGTGTGGCCAGGCGCTTGTGGTCAGCTACATCCTGGTATGCTTCGGGGTCATCATGGATGCGGTCCGCAAGGTCCAGCAGCTTTTGGGTTTCTTCCTTTGTAAAGTCAAGGGGATCAATCAAATGTCTCATCAACAGCCATCCTTTCCTTATGGTGTATCTGAAAACAAAGAAAATGACGGATATTTCGCAAAAATAAGCAGGATGTAAGGCAAAGAGCCGCCGGAATCCTTTGTGGATTCCAAGGCTTTTTAACGCAAAATCTCGCTGTGTTTGTAGAAATAAACGATAGTTTCGACTTTTCAGATACACCTTGGTCAAACGGTGCCATGCGCGGGGCAGGCACACGCTCGGGAAATACGTTCAAACCGGCAGTGCGGCAAAGCTGGCCGCAAACCTGGCTTATTATATCATACCTGCCCGGCAAATAAAACCCATTAACCCCCAAAAATGTCCGCTTTTTTTGAGGCAATTTTACAAAAGCGGTCAAAATGCGCGGCAAAGCCGGTGCAGCCTTTACCGGACCTTTACATCCTGGTGGCTCAACAGCAGCTGGACCGCAAGCAAAATCAGCGCCAGCCAGCCAACACAGGCCAAAGCGAAGCCTAGGTAGCTGTCCGCCAGCATATCACTGCTCTGGTTAGCGTTCATGCCGCGCTGCATCAGGCAATAGGGCCAGGCGTACCAGTAGCCCCGGCTGGCCAGCAGCATGCCGGAAACACCCCCGGCCAGCCCCAAAAACACCGGCAAGGCAAAGCTGCGGATCACCATGGAAAATAGCAGCTGCGCCGCCACCACGGCCAGCCCGCCCAGTACACTGCGCACCAGGTAAAAGATGGTAATGGCCGGCGGGGGCGCTGTGAACCCGGCGAACACCCGGCCGCAGAACCAGTACAATACAAACACAAATGCCTGAGTCAGCAGTACCAGCTTTGTCACCACAAGCAACTTGGCAAGGAACAGGTAAAAGGGCGGCACCGGCTCCGCCATAATCAGGTTCCAGTTGTGGCCTATGTGCTCCAGCCGCCACAGGTACGCCGCGTATACCGCCACCATGCAGGGGAAGAAAAACAGCGAGTAAAATAGTGTGTGCTGGGTCCACAGACTGTACCAGCCGTCCCGCAAAATTTCAAGGTTTTGCAGGTAGTTGAAGGTTCCGTACCCGGCGGAAATGATGGGCAGAATAAAAAACATAAACCAGATGGGCGAAGCGTGCAGTTTGCGGTTTTCTGCACGGATACAACGCAGCAGCATGGGTCACACCTCCTTGTTCCGCATGGCATACCACGCGGCAAAAAACAAAATACCGGCCAAAACCACCGTGGCAACCAGCAGCGGCCACTGGAACGGCACAATCATGTAGGTGACTACTTTGCTGGCCTGGTCCCAGTCCGCAATCCGGTAGGTGTTCAGAGGGATAAAATACCCCCATGGCACAAAATAGCCGACCCATGCCGGCATAAAGGCACTGAACAGTCCCAGCAGCGTGCCAAGAATGCCCACACACAAAGCGGGCAGGGGATTGGCCAGCAGCACTGTCAAAAGCAGCTCAGAGAAAAAAATCATGCAGTCCACGGCAAAGGTGCAGCCCCAGAGATAGGCAGCCTGGCCTGCGGCGGGGTAGGGCTGCGTGTAATGCTGCAAGTGCCCGATCAGCGGGGCGCCCGCAGCTTCCAGCGTGACGATCAAAAAGATCTCCGCCAGCCCCAGCGCTGCCTTTGCGGCAAACAGGCTGCGGCGGCTTTGCAGGGTATACAGCAGTTTGGGCGTACAGCCTTTGACTTCCACATCCCAAAGCCTGCTTGCCAGAATCGCCATGGCCAACGGCATTAAAATGGTATTGATGATGGGCAGGCTGTAAAACAGGGCACTATAAGCGGATGCCAGCTCGTCAGCACCGGTCGGCGCAGCGGACTGGCACCAAAGCAGCGCCATGACCGGCACCAGCAGGCAGACAATCAGATCATGCCGGCGGCGGGCCTTTTGCAGCTCGGCGCGGATGCTTGTGTACATGTCAGCCCACCTCCTTGCCGGTTTGCGTGTTGGTCAGGCTCAGGAAAATTTCTTCCAGATTCTTGGTCTGCCGCTCCACGCCAACCACCCCGGCCCCCTCGGCGGCAAGATCCTGCACCAGCGCGGCCAGGCGGGTATCCTCCATGGTGGGCAGCAGGCAGCCGTTGTCCGCAGGCTGCGGGGTCAGGCCGTAGCGGCGCAGCACGGCGGCCCCGCGGTTCGGAGCCAGCAGGCGCAGAACAACATTGCCGCGGCTGTGGCGCTGCAATTCCGCCAGCGGGCCTTCAAACAGCAGCTGGCCGTGGTTGATGATGCCCACCTGGCTCACAATCTGCTCCATCTCGCCCAGCAAATGGCTGGAAATCAGCACCGTGGCACCGCAGGCATCTGGCATATCGTGGATCAATGCACGCATTTCCTGGATGCCAGCCGGGTCAAGACCGTTGGTGGGTTCATCCAGGATCAGCAGCCTGGGGCTGCCCAGCAGAGCCATGGCAATGCCCAGGCGCTGTATCATGCCAAGGGAATACTGCCCCACCTTGCGCTTTCGGTCTGCCTGCAGGTGTACAATTTCCAGCACGCGGTCAATGTCTTTGTAGGGCACGCCTTTCAGGTCGGCTACAATTTCAAGGTTTTCCTGCGCAGTAAGGTGCAGGTAGCCGGATGGCGACTCAATCAAACTGCCGGTCTGGCGCAGCAGCTCCAGCCGGGTACGCTCCGTCAATGTGCGGCCCAGCAGAGCCACGCTGCCCGCCGTGGGGTGAACCAGCCCCAGCAGCATTTTCATGCTGGTAGATTTACCCGCGCCATTTGGCCCAATAAAACCATACACACACCCCTGCGGAACATGCAGGTCCAGATTGTGAACCACGGTGCGGCCACCATAGGTTTTGCACAGCCGTTTTGTTTCAATTACATATTGCATGGCTAACACTCCTTTGTTCATCTTTTGGGAACAAAGGCATGGTAACACGCCGACCTTAACCTGCCACAAAGCCCAGCTTAAGTTTAGCTTAATTCTGCCCGGCGGCTCTATCGGCAGCCCGGTGCTCGTATTATAATAAAAGCACAAAGGGGGGGCACACCCATGCAAACCATTTATGATGCTAAAATTTTGATTGTGGATGACAACCAGGATCTGCTGAACCTTGTTACCACGGCGCTGCGCAGCACCGGCTACAACCAGCTGACCGCCTGCACCGGCTGCGCAGCGGCCCAAGCGGCATTTGCCGCCAACCGCCCGGACCTGATGATTTTGGACATCAACCTGCCGGATGGGGACGGCTTTACCCTGTTCCGCACGCTGCACAGCATGGCGGATATCCCGGCGCTTTTTCTTTCTGCCCGCGATGCTGACGCCGACCGGCTGTTTGGTCTGGGCCTGGGCGCGGACGACTACCTGACCAAGCCGTTTTTAACGCAGGAGCTTTTGCTGCGCATCCAGCGCATTTTGCAGCGCTGCTATCGGGGCGAACTGTGGTGGACTGCCGCAAAAACGCTCCAGCTGGGCCAGCGCACGGTGTATCTGGCCGATGCTTTGGTCCGCCTGCCGGATGGCACCACCCAGCCCCTGACGGCCACCGAGCGCGCTCTGCTGCAAAAGTTGGCCGAAAACCGCGGCCATATCGTTACTTATGACGCGGTGTGCGAAGCCGTATGGGGGGCAGACTATTACGGGTACGAGAACAGCCTGAATGTTCACATCCGCCATCTGCGGGAAAAGCTGGAACCCAACCCCAGCAAGCCGCAGTACCTTTTAACGGTGCGGGGCATCGGCTATAAATTGGCAGAGGAGAACGCACAATGAAAACTTTTGCAGCCCTGATCCGCCGCTATGTGCTGGCCACAGCCGCTATTGTGCTGCTGGTGGGCGGTTTGCTGGTGGGGCAGATTTTTTATGTGGGGTTCAAGTCCAATGCGGTGGATGCAACAGGCTACCGGGTCGGCGCCTTGGCTGATGCCCTAAAACAAACCGAAACCGGCCTGCAATGGGGTCGGGAACATACCCCGGCGGAATGGATGCAGGGCTATGCCTGGGCCATGGTGCTGGACGATAATGGCAATGTCATCTGGCAGCAAGACCTGCCGCAAAAGCTGAATCACCGGTACACGGCATCGGAAGTTGCCGTGTTCTCCCACTGGTACCTGGCCGATTACCCCGTGCAGTGCTGGGCGGCGGATTACGGGCTGTTTGTTGTGGCGGAACCGGTTGGAACCTGCTGGAAGTATAACATCGACATGAAGCAAAAAATGATAATAATGCTGGCCAAAAGCATTCAGCCCACCATGGTGGAGCTCCTGCTGGTGGTGCTGGGGTGCTGCCTGTTCTTCAGCTGGCGCGGGAGCAAAAGCCTGCAAACCGTAACAGCCGGGCTGGATACCTTGGCACAGGGCGGTACGGTCAGCCTGCCTGCCGCCGGCTTTGCGGGGGAGCTTGCCCAAAAGCTGAACGAAACCAGCGAGCAGCTGCGCCGCCGCAATGAGATCATTGCCCGGCGGGATACCGCCCGAACCGAGTGGATTGCCGGGGTCAGCCATGATATCCGCACTCCGCTGGCACTGATCCTGGGCTGGGCGGAACAGCTGCAGCGGGATGCCACCCTGCCCGCAGCAGCCAGACAGAAAGCGGGCGGCATCTGCACCCAGTGCGAAAAAATCCGCAGCCTGATTGAGGACCTGAACCTGACCAGCAAGCTGCAATACGGCGCCCAGCCCCTGCGCCGCCAGTCCACCCAGGCGGGGCCGTTTTTGCGCCGGGTGGTGGCGGCTTTTTGTGAGAACCCCCTGGCCGCCCGCTGCACACTGGATTGCAGCATTACCCCGGCAGTAGAAACCGCCATCCTGCACGCTGATGCCGCTCTGCTGACCCGTGCGCTGGAAAATGTGCTGCAAAACGCCGTGCGCCATAATGCGGGGCCGATCACGCTGGCTTTCCACGCGGATGCCGACGAAACAATGCTGCACCTGACCATACAGGATGACGGCACCGGCTACCCGCAAAGCGTGCTGGCCGTGCTGAACGGCGAACCGGAAGGGGAGAACGCCCCGCATATTCTGGGCCTGCATGTGGTGGAGCAAATCATAAACGCCCACGGCGGCAGCGTGCAGTTTGTCAACCGGGACCCCCACGGTGCAAAAGTGATGATGCAGCTGCCACTGGCCAAAGACGAAAACGAAAAATAATACCCAAAAAACAAATCCCCCGCCGGGCAAAGCACTTTGCAGCACCGCCCGGCGGGGGATTGTTATGCTATGTTAAGGCAATACCGCATAATTCTAAGTGCCGATACGGCGAGCGAGGTGCGGCAGATGCTAAGCCAAAAGCGCAGATAATACTGGATGTCTTATCGAGCATTTTGGCAACGCAGATGCCGTGCCGCAGCCGCCGGAGCGGTGCTTAAGCCGTCAGGCGGGAATTATGCGGTATTGCCTTAAATTGTCTGGCGTAAAGCCCCTGGCTGCCATTACTTCATCAGGTCGCAGACCAGCTGTGCGTAGGCAACGGGGTCTTCCAGCGGCAGGCCCTCAATCAGCAGGGCCTGGTCGTACAGCAGCTCGGCGTACTTATTGATCTTGTCGGTGTCACCGGCCTCATGAGCGGCTTTCAGCGCACCGAACACGGCGTGGTTGGGGTTCAGCTCCAGCACCTTGGTGCTCTCCATGCCCTCGCCGCCGGCAGGCATCTTACGCAGGATCTTTTCCATCTCCATGGAAATACCGCCCTCGCTGGAAAGCGATACCGGGTGATCCTGCAAAGTCGGGTTGACCTTCACATCTTTGATCTTGCCGTTCAGGGCCTTCTTGATCTCCTCAAACAGGTCCTTGTTTTCGGTTGCGGTCTCCTCGGCAGCCTTCTTTTCATCCTCGGTTTCCAGGCCCAGATCGCCGGAGTTGATGTTTTTGAATTCCTTTTCCTTGTAGTCGTGCATGATCTGCAGGCAGAATTCATCCACATCCTCGCTGCACAGCAGCAGGTCATAGCCCTTGCTCAGCACCAGCTGTGCGTTGGGCAGTTTGCCCAGGCGGGCCGCCTCGTCACCAGCGGCAAAGTAAATGGCCTTCTGGCCTTCCGGCATCTTTTCAATATACTCATCCAGCGTGATGAGCTTCTGCTCCTTGGCAGAGTAGAACATCAGCAGGTCGGAAAGCAGGTCTTTGTGCATGCCGTAATCGCCGTAAATACCAAACTTGATCTGGCGGCCAAATGCTTTCCAGAAGGTTTCGTACTTTTCGCGGTCGTTCACCAGCATGGCGTGCAGTTCGTTCTTGATCTTCTTTTCCAGGCTGTTGCGGATCAGCTTTACCTGGCCGTCTTTCTGCAGCGTTTCACGGCTGATGTTCAGGCTCAGGTCCTCGCTGTCCACAACGCCCTTGATAAAGCTGAAGTAATCCGGCAGCAGGTCAGCGCATTTTTCCATGATCATAACGCCGGAAGCATACAGGGCCAGACCCTTTTCGTACTCCTTGGTGTAGTAATCATACGGCGTCTGGCCGGGCACAAACAGCAGGGCGGTGTAGGTTGCGGTGCCCTCGGTGCGGCTGGTAATCACGCGCAGCGGGTCGGAATAATCCATGAACTTGCTCTTGTAGAACTCGTTGTATTCTTCCGGCTTTACATCTTTCTTGTCGCGCTTCCAGATGGGCACCATGCTGTTCAGGGTTTCCAGCTCGGTGTAGGTTTCGTACTCCGGCTTATAGTCGTCACCGGCGTCCTCCGGCTTCGGCTTCTGGCGGCTCTTCTCGCGGTACATGGTAATGGGGTAGCGGATGTAATCGCTGTACTTCTTGACCAGGCCGGAGATGGTGTACTCGTCCAGATATTCGCTGTATTTGTCGGTTTCGGTGTCCTCTTTCAGCACCAGGGTGATCTCGGTGCCAACTTCCGGCTTTTCGGCTTCGGTCAGGGTGTAGCCCTCCACGCCGGAGGACGACCACTGCCAGGCTTCCTCGCTGCCCTCCGCGCGGGAAACAACGGTCACCTTGCTGGCAACCATGAAAGCAGAGTAGAAGCCAACGCCGAACTGACCGATGATGTCAATATTCTCGTTCTGATTGTTTGTCTTAAAGTCCTGGCTGCCGGAGCGGGCAATGGTGCCAAGGTTCTTTTCCAGCTCATCCTTAGTCATGCCAATGCCGTTATCGCTGATGGTCAGGGTGCGGTTCTCTTTATCGGCTGCAATATGAATGTGCAGGTCTTCTTTTTTTACGTTGATGGAGGTGTCCGTCAGGCTCTTGAAATACAGCTTGTCGCAGGCATCCGATGCGTTGGAGATCAGCTCGCGCAGGAAGATCTCGCGGTTGGTATAAATAGAATTGATCATCAGGTCAAGCAGCTTTTTGCTCTCGGCCTTAAACTGATGCATTGCCATAGTTACAATGACCTCACTTTTATATATTTTATGGTTTAGCACTCGCGTGCTTTAAGTGCTAAGCATATATTAGCACTCTTACCCGCAAAGTGCAAGTCCTGATTGCCCTTTTTACAAAAAGTTAAAAAACTGTATGTAAAATACAGAAAAAGGCTTTTCAAAGCACATTTTTTGCGCTATCCTAATAACTGTATCTTCATATTTATCATTAGGAGCCTGATGTTATGAAATTTGTAGAACATAAACTTGCCACCGGTGCCATGCTGACCGGCTACCTGCGTGACGAAACCACCGAAATGCCCAGCTACAACACCCGCCCGGCAGTGCTGATCCTGCCCGGCGGCGGCTACCGCTACTGCTCCCCGCGCGAAGCGGACCCTGTTGCCGTCCAGTTTTTGCAGGCCGGCTACCATGTGTTCACCCTGATTTATTCCACCGACCACGCCCCGCTGCTGTGGCAGCCGCTGACCGAAGCCGCGTCCGCCATCCTGTACCTGCGCCGGAATGCGGCGGACCTGCGCATTGCGGCGGATAAGATCACCATCGTCGGCTTTTCTGCCGGTGCCCACCTGGCGGCTTCCACCGCCCTGCTGTGGGATGCAGCTCCCGTGCAGCAGGCCCTTGGTATTACCGGAACCGAAGCCCGCCCCAATGCGGTGGTGCTGGGGTACCCCGTTATCACCAGCGGCAAGTTCGCCCACCGCGGCTCTTTTGAGAACCTGTGCGGCGCGGATGAAGCCCTGCTGCAGACCATGAGCCTGGAAAACCAGGTGCGCCCCGATGTGCCGCCTTTCTTCATCTGGCACACCGTGGAAGATCAGGCTGTACCCGTGGAAAACAGCCTGCTGCTGGCAGGCGCCCTGAAAGAGAACAACGTGCCGTTTGAGCTGCACCTGTTCACCCATGGCGGCCATGGCTCCAGCACCTGCACCAACGAGGTCAACACCCCTAACAAGCATAACAACGCCTGGCTGCCCCTGTGCATGGGCTGGCTGGGGGAGACCCTGGATTTTACCCTGTGATTTGAGCAGCCCCATGAAGAAGCTGTTTTTGTAACCCTATTATTAAGGAGGTTATACCATGAAGATCATGTTTTATGCCCTCCGTCCTTTCGACGAGCAAGCCTATTGTGATCCATACAGCAAACAGTACGGCATTGATTATGCCTATACCGCAGAGGTTCCCACGCCGGATAACCTGGAACTTGCCAAAGGCTGCGATGCCGTCAGCACCAACCCCTGCCTGATTGCACCGGAATATCTGGAAGTCTGGGCCGCGATGGGGGTCAAATTCCTGCCCTGCCGCAGCATTGGCTATGACCATATCCCGCAGCAGAAAGCCAAGGAGCTTGGCATGCGCATCTCCCATTCCTGGTATCCGCCGGCAGGTGTGGCCGATTATGCCATTATGCTGATGCTGATGTGCAACCGCAAAGTGGGCCAGATTCTGCGCCGTGCCGATGCCCAGGATTATTCACTGAACGGCAAGATGGGCCGCGACATCACCCGTATGACGGTGGGTGTGATCGGCACCGGCAACATTGGCCGCACTGTGCTGCGCCACTTGAGCGGCTTTGGCTGCAAGCTGCTGGCTTACGACCTGTACCCCAACGATGAAGCACGCCAGTATGCGGAGTATGTGGACCTGGATACCCTGTACAAGAGCTGCGATATCATCACCCTGCACACCAACGCCACCGCCGCCAACCGCCATATGATCGATGCCGACGCTATTGCCAAGATGAAAAACGGCGTTGTGCTGATCAACACCGCCCGCGGCACCCTGATTGACCCGGAAGCGCTGATAAACGGGCTGGAAAGCGGCAAGATCGGCGCAGCCGGCCTGGACGTTGTGGAAAATGAGAACGGCCTGTTCTACTTTAACCATATGGGCGATGCGTTGCAGAACCGCGAACTTGCCATGCTGCGCAGCTTCCCGAATGTGATCTTTACCCCGCATACCGCGTTTTATACCGATGTGAACGTGGCCAGCATGGTGGAAAGCGCCTTTAAGGCTGTGCGCGCCATGGCGGATGGCGAACAGACCCCACTGGAGGTGCGCCTGTGACAGAACCGGGCCGTGCCGAATCTGCCGCTGCGCTGGCCCAGTGCCCGCGGCTGGCGGCAGGGGAGCCATTTGACTTTGTCTGTGCAGGCTGCGGGGACTGCTGCCGTAACCGGCGGGACCTGGTGCTTTCCGGTTATGACCTGTACCGCATTGCCCGCCGCCTGGGCCTGCCCCCGCGCTTGACGGCGGATGCCTTTTGCAAGCAGGAGTTTGCCCCGCAGACCCTTTTGCCTGCCGTGGTGCTGCGCCCCAATGCCCGCACAGGCAACTGCCCCTTTTTTGAGGCCGATGCCTGCACCATCCACGCCGCCCGCCCGCTGGCCTGCGCTCTTTACCCGCTGGGCCAGGCCATTGACCCGGCAACAGCCGCCATGGAATATTACGTGCAGCTGCCATTGTGCGGTGCCCGCGTATCCGCGCAGGAACAGCGCACCCTGCAAAATTACCTGGACGATGCCGCCATCACCGCCCGCGCCGGGATTGACGCCCGGTGGGCTGTGGTGTGTACCCAGCTTTCGGATAAGCTGCAGCAGGCAGGCGGACGCGAAAACCCGCGCTACCTGCCCGCCGCCCGCCGCATTGCACGCGCCTTGTATTTTGATTATTCCATCCAGGATGATTTTTACCCCCAGTTCAACGCCAACACCCAGGCGCTTTGGCCGCTGCTGGATAAAATGCTGTGAGATCAACCATCAGCGGCTCGGTAAGCGAGACATTGATGGTTGCAAGAACAGAAAATGAAATATGACGGTGTATTATGAAGAGGAGGGAAAACCATGGTACCCAAACGCTGGTGCCGTTCATCATCTCCACAGCGGCCATGTGCGCGGGGCTCATCCTCTGCTTCTATGTGGCGTTCCACAAGGACAATAAGGATAAATAACCTGAAGCCATAATAAAATCATAAAGCAGCAGCCCCCGCACCGATGATTTTGTGCGCACATCGGTACGGGGGCTGCTGTCTATTATAAAACGGATGTTAAGAAAATGGCTTGTTACAGGTTGGTGTAGCCCATCAGGCTCTTATCCACCTCGGCGGCGGCATCGCGGCCTTCGCGCAGGGCCCAAACAACAAGGCTCTGGCCGCGGCGCATATCGCCGCAGGTAAATACATGGGGCACGTTGGTGGCGTACTTAGTATCGGCAACGGTGCCGCGCTTGGTCAGGTCAACGCCAAACGCTTCGGCCACATAGGGCTGGCAGCCGGTAAAACCGGCGGCAATCAGCACCAGGTCGCACTCGATGGCAAATTCTTCGCCGGTGGGCACCATGGCGCGGCGGCCGGTGGCTTCATCCACCACTTTGCTTTCCAGCTTGGCAATCAGTGCACCGCAAACCTGACCGGCTTCGTCCTTATAGAACTCTTTGACCGTGGTCTGGTAAATGCGCGGGTCGCTGCCAAACACGGCAATGGCTTCCTGCTGGCCGTAATCGGTTTTCAGTACCTTGGGCCATTCGGGCCAGGCGTTGGCGGCGGTGCGTTCTGTGGGCGGGCAGGGCATCATTTCCAGCTGGGTCACGCTTGCGCAGCCCTGGCGGATGGCGGTGCCGACACAGTCGTTGCCGGTATCGCCGCCGCCGATGACCAACACCTTTTTGTCCTTGGCACTCACAGCCTTGCCATCGGAAAAGCCGGAATCCAGCAGGCTGCGGGTTACGCTGGTCAGGTAATCCACGGCAAAGTAGATCCCCTGTGCATCGCGCCCCGGGGCGTTGATGTCACGCGCCTGCTTGGCACCGCAGGCCAGCACAACGGCATCGTGTGCATCCAGCACATCCTGGACAGGGGTGCTGCCGCCAACATCGGCGCAGGTTACAAAGTCAATGCCCTCGGCCTTCATAATGTTCACGCGGCGGTCGATGACCTGCTTTTCCAGCTTCATGTTGGGGATGCCGTACATCAGCAGGCCGCCCACGCGGTCCTCACGCTCGTATACGGTCACTTTGTGGCCGCGCTTGTTCAGGTAATCGGCAACCGCAAGGCCGGCAGGGCCGGCACCTACCACGGCAACGGTTTTGCCGGTGCGGGTCGGGGGCGGGCAGGCGGTCAGCAGGCCGGATTCATAGCCATATTCTACAATGGCGTGCTCGTTCTCCTTCACGGTAACAGGGCTGCCGGTGGTGTAGCCGCAGGTGCAGGCAGCTTCGCACAGAGCGGGGCATACCCGGCTGGTAAACTCCGGGAAGCGGTTGGTGGCGCGCAGGCGATGTACAGCCAGATCCCACTTGCCCTGGTAGACCAGGTCGTTCCATTCGGGGATCAGGTTGTTCAGCGGGCAGCCGCTTGCCATGCCGCCAATCATCATGCCAGCCTGGCAGAACGGTACGCCGCAATCCATGCAGCGGGCACCCTGCGCCTGCTGTTCATCCTGCGGCAGCGGGATGTGAAATTCGTTAAAGTTCTGAATGCGTTCTTCGGGCGGCAGCTCCGTGCTGGTCTGCCGGGCAATTTCCATAAATCCTGTCGGTTTTCCCATCGTTTGCGCCTCCCTTATTTGTTAGCAGCGTTCTTCATTGCATAGAACGCTTCGATCTGTGCCTGCTCGCTGTCCTCGCCCTTTTCTTCCATCTGGGCAATCAGGCGCAGCATCTTGTCATAGTCATGGGGCAGGACCTTTTTGAACTTGGGCAGATACTCGCCAAAGTTGTCCAGAATTTCCTTGCCGCGGGGGGAGCCGGTAGCTTCCACATGTTCACGGATCAAATCCTTCAGCAGCGAAACATCATACTTGTGTTCCACCGGCTCCAGGCTGACCATGTCTTTATTGACGCGGGTGTAGAAATCCCAGTCCTCATCCAGCACATAGGCGATGCCGCCGCTCATGCCGGCTGCAAAGTTTTTGCCGGTCTTACCCAGCACCACCACGGTGCCGCCGGTCATATATTCGCAGCCGTGGTCGCCAACGCCTTCCACAACAGCGGTAGCACCGGAGTTGCGCACGCAGAAACGCTCGCCAGCCACACCGTTGATGAACGCTTTACCAGCGGTTGCACCGTACAGGGCAACGTTGCCAATGACAATGTTCTCGCTGCGGTCATAGGTGACATCCTTGGGCGGGTAAACGATCAGCTTGCCGCCGGAAAGGCCCTTGCCCATATAGTCGTTGGAATCGCCAACCAGTTCCAAGGTCAGGCCAGCGGGGATAAAGGCACCAAAGCTCTGGCCGCCGTACCCGTTGCAGATCACATGGAAGGTATCTTCCGGCAGGGTGTTGCCAAACTTGCGGGTGATCTCGCTGCCAAAAATCGTGCCGAACGCGCGGTCGGTGTTGCCAACTTCCAGTTCAACGGTCATCGGCTTGGGCTCTGCCGTGTCAAAGCTCTTCTTGAACTTCTTCATCAGCACGCGCATATCCGGTGTTTTTTCCAGGCCGAAGTTGTAAACATCCTTGGCGTTGAAGTGTACGCTGCTGTTTTCCACCAGCGGGTTTTTCAACAGGGCAGTCAGGTCCATCTCGCTTGCGCGGGAACCAGCCGGGGCATCCTTGACTTTCAGCAGGTCGGTGCGGCCAACCAGTTCATCCACGGTATGCACGCCCAGGCGGGCCATGTATTCGCGCAGATCCTCGGCCATAAAGCGCATAAAGTTGATGATGTATTCCGGCTTGCCCTTAAAGCGCTTGCGCAGCTCAGGGTTCTGGGTGCAGATGCCCATGGGGCAGGTATCCAGGTTGCACACGCGCATCATCACGCAGCCCATGGCAACCAGCGGGCCGGTGCCAAAGCCGAACTCTTCAGCGCCCAGCATGGCGGCAATGGCCACATCGCGGCCGCTCATCAGCTTGCTGTCGGCTTCAATGCGCACGCGGGAGCGCAGGCCGTTCATGATCAGGCTCTGGTGTGCTTCGGCAAGGCCCAGCTCCCACGGCAGGCCCGCATTGTGGATGGAGTTGCGCGGTGCAGCGCCGGTACCGCCGTCAAAACCGGAAATCAAAATCACTTCGGCACCGGCCTTGGCAACGCCGGCGGCAATGGTGCCAACACCGGCTTCGCTGACCAGCTTGACGTTGATGGCAGCCTTGCGGTTGGAGCATTTCAGGTCATAGATCAGCTGGGCCAGGTCCTCAATGGAGTAGATATCATGGTGCGGCGGGGGAGAGATCAGGCCCACGCCGGTGGTGGAGTGGCGGGTCTTGGCAACCCAGGGGTAAACCTTGCCGCCGGGCAGCTGGCCGCCCTCGCCGGGCTTTGCGCCCTGTGCCATCTTGATCTGAATCTCACTGGCGGAAACCAGATACTTGCTGGTCACGCCAAAACGGGAGGATGCCACCTGCTTGATGGCACTGTTGCGCTCGGTGCCAAAACGGTCTTCGGCTTCGCCGCCTTCGCCGGTGTTGCTCTTGCCGCCGATGCGGTTCATGGCAACGGCCATGCACTCGTGGGCTTCCTCAGAAAGGGCGCCATAGCTCATGGCAGCGGTCTTGAAGCGGTGTACGATGGAATCCACGCTTTCCACTTCGTCCAGCGGGATACCGGCGTCAGGATAATTGAAGTCCAGCAGGCTGCGCAGGTGCATGGCATCGCCGCCCGCGGCGTTCACGGCATCGGTATAAGCCTTGAACTTGTTGTAATCGCCGGTCCAGCAGGCCTGCTGCAGCAGGTGGATGGTCAGCGGGTTGTACAGATGATCTTCGGCCAGCTTGCCGCTGCGGAGCTTGTGCTCACCCAGGCTGGTCAGCTCCATGCTGATATCCAGGCCCAGAGGGTCGAATGCCTGCTTGTGGCGGGCTTCCAGGTCGTTCTGGATGTCGCGGATGGTAATGCCGCCCACACGGCTGACGGTGTTGGTAAAG